>Ga0315288_10004227_pt1 | contig 18264 bp, 11 predicted proteins | sample YL17G11_20_MG_FD_203454 | JGI IMG/M metagenome (GOLD analysis project Ga0315288, IMG submission 203454) | Sediment microbial communities from Yellowstone Lake, YNP, Wyoming, USA - YL17G11_20 | ecosystem: Environmental > Aquatic > Freshwater > Lake > Sediment | place: USA: Wyoming | collected... | reverse complement strand
GTGATGGTGGAGCAGGTTCAGGCGGATATCGACGCCGGTGCGCCCGTCGGCGCCGGCGGGCGGATGAACCTGATGCACTACGCCGCGTGGCTTCTTCGGGAGGTTCAAGCCCGGTGAAGGTCGACCCGCGCCAACTTCGCGTGGCCGAAGCCGTGCGGCTTCTGAACTCGACGCCCCTCGGGGAGGTGGTGCAGCCGCATGTGGTCTGCACTGGCGGATCCCCGCTGGCCGGCATGCCCAGATGTGTGGCCAGCCGCGCCCCGGCTTCGCCGCCGGTGGCGAAGCCGGTCTCCTGCAATGCCTCGATCAGGCGGCAGGTCTTGTGGGCATGAACCGGGGCCAGCTCCGGCACTCGCGCGGCAAGCGTGCCCTGCGGGTAGGCCGGAAAGTCGCAGAAGAATCGACGCAGATGCAGTTCCAGGCAAACGATGCGGCCATGGGCAGGAACATCTTCGAGGGTCCGGCGGTATCGGCTATGCACACGGGCGGAGGGCAATCCCCGGACTATGGCGTGGGCGATCCACCGCGCACGCCAGCGAAGCCTCATCGTCCATGAATTCGGCCACGCCACCCAGGCTGACCCAACGATCCCACCAGGTTCTCTGTCTTTCCCACGTCGCAACTCCAGCTCTTCATTTTCGGACCATCCACCACGCACTCCGCTGCTATCCACGCTCAACGCGCCGCGACGAGACGTGTGTAGCCTATTGCTAATAAAGATGTTGTGTCGAAACCGTCGTCTGTTCCCGCCGCGTTGCCCCCGCCTAAAAGCCGATTGGGCGTTCCATTTTCCAGGGGTATATTTCGTCCTGTCTAGGCACTGGCTGGGTAGTGCTGTCGAAACCACGACCCAACGTGGGTCGCGCGGTTTCCACAATCAAGGTGCCTGCTGTACAGAGGAAATGCAATGTCCAAGCTGGCAACTGTTCTGGTAGCAGCCGTCTTACTGTCGGCTGGTATCGCGTCCGCGGCGAGTATCACGGGCCACTACACCATCACCGACCAGGTCACTCAACTGGGCCCCGATCAATTCAAGTTCGAATACACCATCCATAACATCGACCAACAGGCCCCCGGCAACGACTACACTGGTCTCGATGGCTTCCTCGTCTACGTCCCCTCAACCGCCGTCATCTCCGATGTCATCGTCCCCGCCTCCTACCACGGCGCCCCGGGTCAGTGGGTGGCCATCGCGGGCCCCATTTCCTACGTCTGGTGGGGTATGGACCCCTCCTCCGTCTACCCCGCCGGCACTGACGCGGTCTTCAGCTTCGTTGCCGACAACGTCCTCGTCGGCCAAACCAATGCAGTCGTCTCCACCTACTGGGCTGGCTTCTACCCCGGGCCCGACACCGACCCCAAGCAACTCGACCCCAACGCCAACTCCTGGTACAGCCAATACGATGTCACCATCACCGGCCCGGTCGCCGTCCCCCTCCCCTCCGCCCTCTCCGCTGGTCTCTCCCTCGGCGGCATCAGCCTCCTCGGCACCTTCCTCCGCCGCCGCCAAGCCTGATCTGCCCTGCTTGTCATCAGACTCCACGAGCCCTGCCCCATTCGGCAGGGCTCTTTTTTGGCTCATCCGACTCATGCGTAGGTAGTGCTGTGGATCGCGTAGATGTTCAGCCTGAAGAACTCCGTGTCCCGATACCCATGGGCCTGGCGTTGCATGAGCTTGATCTTCGTGTTCGCCCCTCCAGCGGACCGGTCGAGATCGGACAATGATACCCGTCGAGCAACCCGCGCCGGTGAAGCACCAGGGTCTCGGCAAACTGCTGGAGCATCCGCACGCCGCTGGACCGCGCCCGGGCGAGCCCGATCGCCTTCGGCTTGTTCCCACCGGCAACAGAGAGCACTACCTGAGTCTCTGCGGCGAGGTGGACATCGCGCTGGACACCTTCCCCTACAACGGCATGACGACCACCTGCGATCTGCTCTGGCAGGGCGTGCCGACGGTAACGCTGTGCGACCCCGCCCACGTCTCGCGCGTGGGGGCGAGCCTGCTGGGCTCAATGGGCCTGACGCAGTGGGTCGCCACGACGCAGGAGCAGTACGTCCAGATCGCGCCGGAAGGATCGGCTGATCATCCGGCCTTGACCGCCCTGCGTGCGGGCCTGCGCCAGCGGATGCGTCCAAGTCCGCTGACGGACGGCAGGCGAGTTGCGGCCCAACTGAAAAGCGCCATGGGAAACGCGCCGCCGCGTTTCCGTGGCCTGCCACTGGTCGATCTGGATGAGAGAGAGCCTGCCCAAGCGGCAGCGCACCCGCAAGGCCTGGGCGATCACCTGGCGGCGATCTTCGACCGCAGAGGCGTCGCGCGGGCCTGCGAGCTGGCCCGGCGCCTCGGCGCGGCCCGCCTGCGCTGCCCTCGACCACCGCTCAGAAGGCCGCGCTTGGCTTGGACCGATAGGCGCGGTCATCGGGTAGAACGCAATGAATCGCCGTCACTGTCGATCGGCAAACCCGAGCTCGATCGGTACAGATTACATGTGGCTCTGGCCAACCTGCAGACCCCATCGCGTAGTTCCTGGGGCTTGACGACCTCGGCATGTGGCCCATATGCAAGCACCCACCACATGATCTCTGCCAGTCCATCCACCTCGCATTCAAACAAGCACGAGCCATTTTCCAGAGGCGTGAGCTTCTGGGTTGGATGCCAGAGCGTCTAGCTGACGGTGCGGGCGAACTCGCCGTCAAACCGGATCTTCCTGCCGCCTGGGTGAACAGCAACAGCAGGCGATCCGTGTGGACCAGATCCTCTGGCAAGACGCGATGCAGTTTCGGCCCGGTCCTGCCTTCAGGCCCTTCTTGGGCACCAGTGTCTGCCGACACGGCGGGTTTCTGGTTACCAGATCTCGAAGAGAGTTTTATGTCCTTATAGGGGGGTGGCGATTTGATGACGACGAGACGCCTTGGGGGTGGTGATCTGCGAACGGCTGCTCCGGTTTCGCCCTGCCAGTTGAGGTTCACCGACTTCCTCAGGAACGGCGACACAATTGAGGCCCCACAGAAGACCGCCGACCATGGGTCCCCGCGTACCACCAAGCTCTACGTCCGCACCAACGATGAAGTCGACGAGAGCGAACGGATCCTCATCTGAGATACTCGGCAGCCAAGCAGTTCCTCCTTCCTGTCCTCGTAACGCTAGCCAAACCAAGGACTCTCACTACAATTCTGCTGGACGCGGAGGTTGTTTCCGTTTGACGTTTCGCCTTTGCGACCGGACACCCGCGTACGAGCCAGTCCTGCTTCCTCGCGTCTAGCACGCTTGCGCTTGTAGCTTTGCTGAAGCTGAACCGGGGCTATTTGGCGCGCCGCACACCGTGTTCGCACGGCCAGAAAGAGACGGGAAGGATGGCCAAGCTCGAAGATTTGACGCGAGGTGCATCCGTCAAGGGGGTGCTTCCTGACGGTCTTGTGTCCGTTGTGGATACAAAGTGGATCGGCACCGTCGCCGTCGAACTCACCTACAAGGACAACACCGGCAAGCTGGCCAACGAACTGCTCTACCGCGACCGCGAGCCGACCTTGGAGATCGCGCAGGTCGGTAGGCCGTGGAATTTCGATGGCGATGGGGCCTTGTTCCGCCTCGTTTCCGAAGCCCAGCGCATTCGCCGTGCTTACCTCTTCGACCCGCTCCTCGCCGTGCATACATCGCTGGTCGACCCCCTGCCCCACCAGATTACGGCCGTCTATGAGGAAATGCTCGTCCGGCAGCCGCTGCGTTTTCTCCTAGCCGACGACCCCGGCGCCGGCAAAACCATCATGGCCGGCCTGCTCATCAAGGAGCTTCTCGTCCGGGGCGATGTCCAGCGGTGCTTGATCGTCTGCCCCGGCAGTCTCGTGGAGCAATGGCAGGACGAACTGGATCGCCGTTTCCACCTGCCCTTCGACATTCTCACCAACGACGCACTTGAAGCCGCGCGCACCGGCAACTGGTTTCTGGAACACCCTCTGGCCATCTGCCGTCTCGACAAGCTCAGCCGCAAGGAGGACGTGCAGCAGAAGCTCAGCCAGACGCAATACGACCTCATCATCAGCGACGAGGCCCACAAGATGAGCGCCTCGTTTTTCGGCAGTGAAGTCAAATACACAAAGCGATACCGGCTGGGCCAGCTTCTCTCCGGCCTCACCCGCCATTTCCTGCTGATGACCGCCACGCCGCACAATGGCAAGGAGCAGGACTTCCAGTTGTTCATGGCGCTGCTCGACGGCGACCGCTTCGAGGGCAAGTTCCGCGATGGCGTTCACGTCGCCGACACATCCGACATGATGCGGCGCATGGTCAAGGAGCAATTGCTCAAGTTTGACGGTACGCCGCTCTTCCCCGAGCGCATCGCATCCACGTGCACCTACACACTCTCGGACGGCGAGGTCGACCTGTATAAGCAGGTCACCGACTACGTGCGCGAAGAATTCAACCGTGCCGAAGCGCTGGAGAATGAAGGCCGTAAGGGCACGGTCGGCTTCGCGCTGACCATCCTCCAACGCCGACTGGCCTCATCACCCGAAGCGATCTGCCAGTCGCTGCGCCGCCGCCGTGAACGGCTGGAAAAGCGGCTCCGCGAAGAGCAGATGCTCAAGCGCGGTGCAGAGGTTCGGATTGACACCGGCGCCACGCTCCCGGTCTACACCCTTGAAGACATCGCCGAGATGGAGGAGTTCCCCGACGCCGAGGCCGAGCAGGAGGAGGAGCAGGTCGTCGATCAAGCGTCGGCGGCCGGCACCATCACGGAGTTGGAATTCGAGATCGGTATTCTCCGTCGCCTGGAGCACACCGCCCAGAAGGTCCGGGCTAGCGGCGCCGATCGCAAATGGGATGAGCTCTCCAAGCTCCTCCAGAACAACGCCGAAATGTTCGACGTCCACGGCAGCCGCCGCAAGCTCGTGCTCTTCACCGAGCACCACGATACGCTCAATTACCTTGAAGAGAAGATCAAAGCGCTCATCGGCAAGTCCGAAGCCGTCGTGGTTATCCACGGCAGCATGGGACGCGAGGAGCGCAAGAAGGCACAGGAATCCTTCACCCAGGACAAGGACGTTCAGATCCTCGTCGCCACCGACGCGGCCGGCGAAGGCATCAACCTCCAGCGCGCCCACCTCATGGTCAATTACGACCTGCCCTGGAATCCCAATCGCCTGGAACAGCGCTTCGGCCGAATTCACCGCATCGGCCAGACGGAAGTCTGCCACCTCTGGAACCTGGTGGCCAAGAACACCCGTGAGGGCGAGGTCTACCACCGGCTGCTGGAAAAGCTGGACGAGGAGCGCAAGGCACTCGGCGGCCAGGTTTTCGACGTGCTTGGCCGATTGACCTTTGAAGACCGGCCGCTGCGCGATTTGCTGCTGGAGGCCGTCCGCTACGGCGACCGGCCCGACATACGGGCAAAGCTCTACCAGGTCGTCGATTACGCGCTTGACCACGACAGGCTTAAACAACTGATCGAAGAGCGTGCTCTCGCCCACGATTCCATGGACACCAGCCGCGTCCGCCAGATCAGGGAGGATATGGAGCGAGCGGAGGCCCGCCGTCTTCAGCCGCATTTCATCGCCTCCTTCTTCCTGGAGGCGTTCAGGCTTCTCGGCGGCACCGCCCGCGAGCGCGAACCGAATCGGTACGAGATCACGAACGTCCCTTCCGTCATCCGAAACCGCGACCGCTCCATCGGCCGGGGTCAGCCCGTGCTGCAACGCTATGAGCGCATCGCCTTCGAGAAAGACCTCATCGCCGTGCCGGGAAAGCCGCTGGCGGCATTTGTATGCCCTGGCCATCCACTACTCGATTCCGTGATCGATCTGATCCTCGAACGCTACCGCGACCTGCTGCGCCGCGGCGCCATCCTCATCGACACCGATGATCCCGGCCACGACCCACGGGCGCTGGTCTATGTCGAGCATGCCGTGCAGGATGCCCGCACCGACCACCGCGGCAATCGCCGCGTGATCTCCCGGCAGTTGCAGTTTGCTGAGATCGATGCCAAGGGCGATGTGCAGGCCGCCGGCTACGCGCCTTACCTCGACTACCGCCCGCCCACCGAAGATGAGGCCAAGGCTCTCGCCGCCCTGGCTGACCAGCCCTGGCTCAAGGATGACCTGGAGAACAAAGCCCTGGCGTACGCCGTGGCCGAGCTGGTGCCCCGCCATTTTGCCGAGGTCCGCGATCGGCGAGAGCATTTGATCCAGAAAACGACGGTGGCCGTGAAGGACCGGCTTACCAAGGAGATCGCCTATTGGGACCACCGCGCCGAAACCCTCAAGGAGCAGGAGCTTGCCGGCAGAGGAGGCAGCCGCCTCAATTCCGGCAACGCCCGACAGAGGGCCGACGACCTGACTTCGCGGCTGCAACGACGGACCAGCGAACTGGAACAGGAGCGGCACATCTCCCCGATGCCCCCGGTTGTTCTTGGCGGCGCGCTGGTTGTGCCGGCCGGATTGCTGGCGCGGCTTTGTGACGCGGGCTTGCACCCGGAAATCCCAGAAGCCGATGCCCTCGAGACGAAGCGGGTCGAGAAGCTCGCCATGGACGCGGTCATGGAGACTGAGCGGCGGCTGGGGTTTGTGCCCAAGGACATTGGCGCAGAGCAACGCGGCTATGACATCGAGTCATCCATTCCGGGCACCGGCCGGCTGCGGTTCATCGAGGTCAAGGGCCGGGTCCGCGGCGCGGGCACTGTCACCGTAACAAAGAACGAGATTCTGACAGGGTTGAACATGCCCGACAACTTCATCCTGGCGATCGTCCAGATCGACGGCGATGTCGCTGCGCCCCCGCGCTATGTGCGCCAGCCGTTTGAGAACGATCCGGATTTCGCGGTGACGAGCATCAATTACAATCTCTCCGAGCTGCTGGCCCGAAGCGAGGAGCCCTCATGAGCAAGACACCCAGGAAAGTCGTGAAGGCCGTTGCCAGGCGAGCGGTCGCGGGCGTTCCCTCCCAGGCCGACTTCGACCAGATACTGGGATTGATCGACGCCGCCCGCACCCGCGCCGTCGCCGCCGTCAATACGACCTTGATCGACCTCTACTGGACCATCGGCGAACACATCAGCCGAAAGATCGCCGACCAGGGCTGGGGCAAGGGAACCGTGCAGGCCCTGGCCGAACACATCCAGCGACACCAGCCGGGGATGACCGGCTTTTCGGCCCGTAACCTCTGGCGGATGATGCAGTTTTACGAGACCTATCGCGGCCAGCCAAAACTCTCACCACTGGGGAGAGAATTGTCCTGGACCCACAATCTGCTCATCATGAGCCGCAGCAGACGGCACGAAGAACGTGAGTTCTATCTGCGAATGTGCATTCGCGAGCGATGGAGCAAGCGCCAGCTTCAGCGTCAGTTGAATGGAGCACTGTTCGAGCGCACTGTCCTTTCGCCCCCAAAACTGTCACCACTGGTGACAGAATTGCACGCGGACGCCGCGTCCGTCTTCAAGGACAGCTACCTCGTCGAATTCCTGGATCTGCCCCACGACCATTCCGAAGCCGACCTGCACCGCGGCCTTGTCGAGCATCTGAAGGATTTCCTGATCGAGCTTGGCCGCGATTTCTGCTTCATCGGCAGTTATTATCCTGTGCAGGTTGGCGGGCGCGATTTTGAACTCGATCTGCTCTTCTTCAACCGAGCGCTCAACTGCCTCGTGGCGTTTGAGCTGAAAGTCGAGGAATTTCAGCCGGAGCATCTGGGTAAGCTGGAATTCTACCTGGAGGCGCTCGATTGCGATGTGAAGAAGCCGCACGAGGGGCCCGCCATCGGCGTTCTGCTATGCGCCACCAAGGACCACGAGGTCGTCGAGTACGCCCTCCGGCGCACCGTCTCCCCGGCCCTGGTGGCCGAATACCGGGCCCGCCTGCCGGACAAGCATCTCCTGCAAGCCAAGCTGCATGAGTTTTACGAGTTGGCGCGCGAACATGCCGCTCTTCCGGCCGCCGAGACGGCCGAATCCAGGGCGAGCCGGCCGAACAAACCACGAAGGCGGCCGAAGAAATGACTCCTACTTATCGGAAGAAACTGATCGAAGTCGCCCTCCCCCTGGAGGCCATCAACAAGGAATCCGCGCGCGAGAAGTCTATCCGCCATGGCCATCCGTCCACGCTGCACCTCTGGTGGGCTCGCCGGCCGCTCGCGGCGTGCAGGGCGGTGCTCTTTGCCTCACTTGTCGATGATCCCGATTCGGACCCGGCCTTTCGCCTGGCCGATGGTTCGGTCGATGAGGACCGCGCCGGCGTTCGCAGGGCGGAATTGTTCAACCTCATTGAAGAACTGGTCAAATGGGAGAACTCCAACAACGAATCCGTCCTCAACCGCGCCCGGGCCGAGATTGCGGCCTGTGTCGCTTCGCGGAAGATTCTCGACACCAAGGAATGGAAGAAAGAGCAGGTCGTAGTAGGGACGGAGGCACAGAGGCACGAAGGGAGCGACGAAGGGCATTGTTTCGGGAACGGCATGGTCTTTTGTCTGTCGCACGGCCAAACCCGAACACGTCAACGCCTTCCTGGCCGAGCACGCTCCGCCGGTGCTTGATCCGTTCTGCGGCGGCGGGTCGATCCCGCTCGAAGCGCAGCGGCTGGGGCTGCGGGCCTACGCGTCCGATCTCAATCCGGTGCCGGTGCTGATCACCAAGGCGCTGATCGAAATCCCGCCGAAGTTCGCGGGCCGGCCGCCGGTGAACCCCCAGTCGCGCGGCGAGGCCGGCCCGGCGGGCAAGAAAGGCGACGGCAAGGGCAAGAGCGTCTTTGAGAAATTACAGTGGCGCGGCGCGCAAGGGCTGGCCGAGGATGTGCGGTACTACGGCAAATGGATGCGGGATGAGGCCGAGAAGCGGATCGGTCACCTCTACCCCAAGGTGAAGGTCACCGCCGAAATGGCCAAGGACCGGCTCGATCTCAAGCCCTACGTCGGCGAGGAACTGACCGTTCTCGCGTGGATTTGGGCACGCACGGTTCCCAGCCCCGACCCTGCAGCAAACGGTACTCCTGTCCCACTCGTGCGTTCTTTTTGGCTCAGCATGAAAAAGGGCCAGGAGGCGTACGTTAGGCCAGAAGTGAACACGGAGGCCGGCTCTTACCGTTTCCGTGTCGCGGTTGGCAGGCCACACGATGAATTTGATCCGTCGCGTGGGACAGTTGTCCGCGCGGGGGGACGCTGCATCTTGACCAACACTCCTATGCCTTTTGACTATCTTCGCGCCGAGGGTAAGGCTGGTCACATGTCAGCCCGCCTCATGGCAATTGTCGCGCAGGGATCAAAGGGGCGCGTTTACATTGAACCAACGCCGGAACACGAAGCCGCCGCTTTGGTGGGTGAACCTCACGACGTGCCAGATACGTCGCTACCAGACCAAGCCTTGTCGATCCGCGTGATGCTTTACGGAATGGATAAGCACCACAAGTTATTCACGAAGCGGCAACTCGTACTACTGACCACGCTCAGCGATCTTGTACGCGAAGCAACCAAGCAACTCGTCGAGGACCTCCGCGCCAGTGGGCTATCCGAGGCCAAAGATTATGTGGCCGCAACATCGATCTACTTGGGCGAGGCAGTTAGCAAGACCGCCGCGTTTCACTGCACGCTTGCGACGTGGCGAGCGAAGGAAGGCAAATCAGCCCGAGCGTTTGGCCGTCAATCCCTCCCGATGACATGGGATTTCGCGGAAGTAAGCCCGTTTGCCGACGCTGGAGGCGCACTCGATGAGCTATTTGATTCGGCCCAGAAAACCATTTGTGATCTACCTGCTACCGGATTCGGGTCTTCCGTCCAACGGGACGCCCGAACAAAATCGCCCGTAAGCGCTGCCTTGGTCTCAACAGACCCTCCGTACTACGACAATGTAAATTACGCCGACCTATCAGATTTCTATTACGGCTGGTTGCGTCGAAGCCTTCAATCAGTGGACCCGTCGCTCTTTGCCACCGTACAAACTCCGAAGGGCAATGAGTTGATTGCCACGCCGTTCCGCCATGAGGGCAGCAGGGAAAAAGCCGCCGAGTATTTCCGTCGAGGAATGCTTGAGGTGTTCGATAACCTTCGAGCCATCAGTTCAACCGACTTCCCGACGACGGTCTACTACGGATTCAAGCAGTCCGAGACCGATGACGGCGATGAAGACGAAATTGATGGCGCTAATTCTCTGGCATCCACAGGATGGGAGACGATGCTGCAAGGCGTTATTGACGCCCGCTTCAGCATACTCGGCACATGGCCGATGCGCACCGAGTCTACGGTTGGATTGAAGAACATCTCAAACGTGCTCGCTTCGTCAATCATTCTCGTGTGTCGCGGCCGATCTGAGAGTGCTCCGTTGGCAACTCGACGCGAGTTTTTGGGCGTGCTGAAGCATGACCTTCCCATAGCGCTAAGGCATCTACAGCGCGGGAATATTGCGCCAGTTGACCTGGCGCAGTCTTCCATCGGCCCCGGCATGGCCGTGTTCACGCGGTACGCGAAGGTGATGGAGGCGGACGGCTCGCCGATGAAGGTGCGGCAGGCGCTCTCGTTAATCAACCAGATGTTGGACGAGGTGTTGGCCGAGCAAGAAGGTGAGTTCGACGGCGACACCCGCTGGGCGCTGGCGTGGTTTGAGCAGTTCGGCACGGAAGACGGGCCGTTCGGCGTGGCCGAGACGCTCAGCAAGGCCAAGAACACGGCCGTCAACGGTCTGGTGGAAGCGGGCATCATTGCTGCCCGCGCCGGCAAGGTGCGACTGCTGAAGCGCGACGAACTGCCGGCCGACTGGAACCCGGCCACCGACACGAGGCTGCGGCACTGGGAGATTGTGCAATACCTCATCCGCGCCCTGGAGACCGGCGGCGAAACCGCGGCGGCCGACCTGCTCCGCAAACTCGGCGGTATGGGCGAGACGGCCCGCGACCTGGCCTATCGTCTGTACAGTATGTGCGAGCGTAAGAAATGGGCGCAGGATGCGCTGGCGTACAACAGCCTGGTCATCGCCTGGCCGGAGATCAGCAAGCTGGCGCGAAGCGCGCCGCGGGTAGTGACGAAACAGGCGGAGATGTTTTGACGGAGGCCGGCGATGGGCATCGAGCACGTGAATCGCAAGGGAGATCGATACTACCTTCAGGCGATGCCCGCCAAGGACGGCAAGCCACGATACTCCTTCACGCGCAAGCTTAAGGGCAAGCCGGTGGACCGGCTGCCCAAGGGGCGAGAGATTTACGAGAGCCCCGAGGACGCGCAAGTCTTCCTGCGCAAGCTGCAGGTAAGCCTGATCCTGCCGCTGGAGAAGGAGCTTGTGGCCCGAGCTATCCGTACGCGGGCAGGGCTGGAGCACTTCATCGTGGATGCCGAAGAGAAGAGCCTGGTGGTCTATCTGTCCGACACAGACCCGGATGAGATCGAACGCCTGATTTCGAGGCTATGCGACCGCAGCACATCCCGTGCTCGCGAGGCCGCGGCGGCGTTGGCGCGCCGCTCGACATACGGGAAGATGATGCGATTCGAGCTGCACGATGTGGAGAATCGGCTGTTCTGCGTGGAGCGGTGGTGTTTCCTGGGCGGCATCGACGATTGGATGTTACTGGACGGGCCACGTGCACTCCCGGAGCTGGTGGACAAGTATGTCGAGCACCTGGGGAAGGAAAGCTTTTTCGAGCTGACCTGAAAGGAATCGCGATGGCAATCACCAACCAGGAACGCGTGCAGAAGGGCTTGGACCTGCTGAAAGACGGCCTGCGGTCGTTCGTTGAGCAGGAAATGAAGGCCACGCACGGCGAGAAATGGCAGAAAGTGGCCGAGGAGGGATTCCCCAACATGAAATTCAAGGGTGGGATCAGCCTCAACGATGTTGGCAACCTGTTGTCAATCCTGCTGAACGAGTGGAACCGCGTCTTTGAGAAGACGCTGGGTAAGACTGAGAAGAACGCGGTCCATACGCTGAAGGATGTGCGGAACAAGTGGGCGCACAACGAGGCGTTCAGCACCGATGAGACGTATCGCGCCATCGACACCATCGGCCTGTTGCTGACGGCGGTCTCGGCTCCGCAAACGGAGGAGATCGACAAGATGAAGATGGAACTACTGCGGACGCGGTTCGAGGACCAGCGGCGTAGCGAGACGCGGCGGGCATCGGTCACGCCAGTGGAGGGTAAGCCAGCCGGCGGGTTAAGACCCTGGCGGGACATCATCACGCCACACCCGGACGTGGCATCGGGGCGGTATCAGCAGGCGGAATTCGCGGCCGACCTTTGGCAGGTGTATCTGGGGGACGCCAACGACGAATACAAGCACCCGACCGAGTTCTTCCGCCGGACGTTCATCACCGAGGGACTCAAGCAGCTTCTGGTGGGGGCGATCAAGCGGCTCAAGGGAAGCGGCGGCGACCCCGTCGTGGAGCTGCAGACCAACTTCGGTGGCGGCAAGACGCACTCGATGCTGGCGCTGTATCACCTGTTCGGCGGCACGCCGGCCGCCGAAATGGCGGGCGTGGATGCACTGGTAAAGGAGGCGGGTCTAGATGTGGTGCAGGGCGTGAAGCGGGCGGTGCTGGTGGGCAACCGGATTCCGCCAGGGATGCCGATGAAGAAGCCGGATGGATGCGTGGTACGCACGCTTTGGGGCGAGCTGGCCTGGCAGCTTGGCGGCAAGGCAGGCTTTGCCATCGTAAAACAGGCCGATGAAAGCGCCTCCAACCCGGGCGACAAGCTACGCGAGTTGTTCAAGAAGTTCAGCCCGTGCATGATTCTCATTGATGAATGGGTGGCGTATGCGCGGCAGTTGCACGCGGGGAGCAACCTGCCGGCCGGGACGTTCGACACGCATTTTTCATTCGCGCAGGCGTTGACCGAGACGGTGAAGGCCGCGCCGCAGGCGCTGCTGGTGGTGAGCATTCCGTCGAGCGATATCGAGGTGGGTGGCGACTGGGGCCGGGAGGCGCTGGCTCGGTTGAAGAATATCACCAGCCGCCTGCAAAGCACGTGGCGGCCGGCCAGCCCGGAGGAAGGATTTGAGATCGTGCGGCGACGGCTGTTTCAGCCGATCATCGACCCGGCGCTCTTCGCGGCCAGGGATGCGGCCATCCGGGCGTTCATGGAAATGTATGGCAACCAGCATCAGGAGTTTCCGCCGGAATGCCGGGAGATGGATTACGAGCGGCGGTTCAAGGCGGCATATCCGGTGCATCCGGAGCTTTTCGACCGGCTTTTCAATGACTGGTCTACCCTGGAGCGATTCCAGCGGACTCGCGGCGTGCTGCGGCTGATGGCGGCGGTGATCCATTCTCTCTGGCACAACAATGACCAGAGCATCGCCATTATGCCCGCCAATGTGCCGATTGCTGACCTGAACGTGCAGGGCGAGCTGACGCGATACCTGGAGGACAACTGGGCATCCGTAATCAGCCGGGATGTGGATGGCGCGCAATCCACGCCGTCTGCCCAGGACGGCGAGAATCCCAATTTCGGCAAATTCTCCGCGAGCCGGCGTGTGGCCCGCACGATCTACATGGGCTCAGCACCGATGCAGAAGACATCGAACCGTGGCATTGATGACAGGCAGGTGAAGCTGGGTTGCGTGCAGCCGGGCGAAAGCACGGCCACATTCGGTGATGCGCTGAGGCACCTGTCGAACCGAGCGACGTATCTGTACGTGGACGGCAAACGGTATTGGTATTCCACACAGCCGACGGTAACGCGGCTGGCGGAGGACCGGGCGGCGCAGGTCAACGAGCATGACATGATGGCGGAGATTTCCCGGCGGTTGGGCGAGCAGGCCCGCAGCCGGGGGGATTTCGCACGGGTGCATGCGTGTCCGGCGTCGCATAGCGATGTGCCGGATGAGCCCGAGGCGCGGCTGGTGATCCTGCCGCCGGACAAGCCGCACAGCGGCAAAGACGCCGGCAGCCCGGCCCGCAAGGAAGCGGCGGCCACGCTGGAGTGGCGCGGCAGCAGCCCGCGAAACTATCGCAATGCACTGGTGTTCCTGGCAGGCGACGCCACGCGGCTCAAGGACTTGCAGCAGACGACACGGCAGTATCTGGCGTGGGATTCGATTTGGACTGAGCGGGTGGCGTTGAATCTCGACCCGTTCCAGAGCAAACAGGCCGAGACAAAACTGGAGAACGCGGACGAGACAGTGGATGGCCAGATTCCCGAGACATATCAATGGCTGTTGACGCCGGGTCAGCCCAATGCCAAGGGTCCAATCGAATGGATGGAGACGAAGCCGACCGGTCAGGATGCGCTGGCGGTGCGTGCGGCCAAGAAGATGGGTCGGGATGAATTGCTGATGACCGAGATGGGAGGCACGCGGCTGAAGCTGGAGCTGGACAAAGTGCCGCTGTGGCGCGGCGACCACGTGTCGCTCAAGCTGCTGGCGGACGATTTTGCCAAGTATCTATATCTGCCCAGGCTGCGCGATTCGGACGTGTTGCTGGCGGCCGCGCGAGACGGCGTGTGTCAGTTGATGTGGCGGGCGGAGACGTTCGCATATGCCGAGCGGTGGGATGACGCAGCCAAGCGGTACATTGGATTGCAGGCCACGCATGTTGGCCAGATTCTCCTGGATGGGCAGAGCGTGCTCGTGAAACCCGAAGTAGCCGGCCGGCAGTTCGATGCCGACAAGGCGGCTGAGGCCAAGAGAGAAGGCGCTGGCCACGCTGGAGCGTCCGCAACCACGCAAACGACGCCAGCCAACGGCGCATCAGCCACCAGGGCCGGCGGACCAGCACGGGCTGATATTCCCAGACCCAGGCCCCGCCGTTTTCACGGTGTGGTGGCGCTGGACACGCTGCGCATGGGCCGAGATGCCGGTCGGATTGCGGAGGAAATCGTCCAGCACCTGTCGTCAATGACGGGCGTTGAGGTCAATGTTACGTTGGAGATCGAGGCCAAGATCCCACAAGGTGCATCAGATGAGCTCGTCCGCACAATCACCGAGAACTGCCGGACGCTGAAGTTCGAGAGCCACGGGTTTGAGGAATCATAATGACGCGCTACCCTACGGTCCGCGCCGCTACGTGCTCAGCGACGGTCACGTCGCGGGCTTCCGCTACTCCGCCGCGCCAAGAACGCTCTCTTCGCTACCCAGCAGATCGCGTAGCCAGTTACCTTCCCTCGTGGCAAACACGCCGGCGTTCGGCTGACTCGCCCGCAGAACCAGCGTGTCTTCGTCCGATGCCTCCGCGGCGTCGCCAACCGGCGTTTCAATCGGCCGGGGCGTCGTCGCCAACGGCCCTGTCTGGCCGAGGAAGGCGGAGTCGATGAGGAAGTAATCGTCGGCATTCACTACGCCATCGTAGTTCAGATCGCCGTTCTGGTAGCCGCCGGCCTGCGTGATGAACCCGGTGTCGACGCGGAAGTAATCGTCTGCGTTCACCACTCCGTCGAGGTTGGCATCGCCGTTCCAGGTGTATTTCACGAGGATGTCGTTGATGGTCACGGTGACGCCGTCGAACTTGGTGTACCAGGCGCCTTCGCCGCTGCCCTTGTCGTTGATCATCGACGCCAAGCCGGTGTAGGGCTTATGCTTGGCGGCTTGTCTCGCGGCCTCGCTGCTGGTCAGGCCCTTGCCCGTCCAGGCGCCGTCGACACGACCGGCCTTGAGCCAGGTGAAGACATTTTGGTAGACGGCTGCGCGCGTCGCCTCGGTGGCGGTGACGATCATGTCGTTGTCGGTCAAGTCGAGGGTTGCGCTTTGGGGAATGCTCATGCCGCTTGTCCGCAGCACCTTTGCCCCGCCGCTGGTCAGCGCCGCTTGTGCCGAGCCGGTCAGGCTCAGCGATTCGAGCGCGATAACGCCGCCGGCCGGGCCGGCCAGTTCCACCTGGGCCGCTGCAAACCCAATGGCAGCGCCGCCCACATCGACAGCCGTTTCACCGATGGTGACGCTGTACGACGCCGTAAGTCCGGCCAGACGCAGCACGTTCTCGCCCTCGCCGCCGTCGAAGCTGATTCCGCCCGTTGGCACCGGGCTGCCGTTGACGAAGTCGACGATCAGCGTGTCATTCCCGCCGCCGCCGAGGATGACCGCCTTCTCCAGCGACGTGAGGCTCGCCCCGTAGCTCGGATGTGTGCCTTCGTTGTTGATGAACACCAGCACATTGCCAGGCTGATCGCCATCCTGCACGATGTGGATCGCATCATCGCCGCCGGTCCCGCGCAGGGCGCCTTCCATATAGGTGATGGCATCATGGTCAGTGGGCGCCAACTCCACGTTGCCCACGTTGTCGCGCGCGACGCTGTAGAAGGCGTACGCGTGCTTCGGCTGGCCGGTGAAATCAGCCGACGTGGCGGTGGTGTGGTCCAGCCACAGTGTATACGGCCCGCCGTTGTCGGAGACATAGATGTCATAGCTCGCCACGCCCGATCCGCCAATGTCATCCTCGCCCGCCCAGCTTACGCGGAACTGGTCGTCCCAGACGACGGGGAAGAGCGGCAGTACGCGGCTGCTGGGCAAGCCGGAGTCGATGGTGTTGAGGCATTCTTTGGCCGGATCGGTGCCTTTGCTCGGATCATGTGGATCGATCTGGTTGGTGGCAATGATCTCGCCGAAATCGAACTGGATAACCGCGATGTTGCGGACCTCGGTGCCAGTGGGCAGCCCGGCCTTGGGCTGCACGATATAGGTGAAGTACCCCATGCCGCGGCCTGTGCCGTCCTCCGGCGGCAGGAACCCAGTCAGCACATCCGGCGGCAGGCCGGTGGCGGGGTCGATCGACATGAACTGCGCGCGGACCTTGCCGGCGGACAGGTCGATGCCGATCTGGATCTGCACCTCAAAGCCCCGCCCGTCATAGGTCACCGGCATCGTCGTCTGGAAGTACTGGCTCCCTCTGGGCACGGCGAGGACGTGGTCGGCAAAACCGACTTCGGTCAACTCGAAGGTGGACGAATCGAGGTCGCTGTCAAGTTGATCAACCACACTGACGTACTGCGCCGGTGCCGTCGCCTTGGCGTCGTTCTCGAAGTCGACACGATACGACAGCGACTGACCGGCGGCCACAAACTGGTCGACGCCGAACCCGCCGGGGCCGAGTTTCTGATTCGGGTCACTTGCTGCCACGGGTTGGATCACCCCGCTTGGTCCCGGCCTTCTGGTCGGTTTGCTTCCCCGCTTCGAAGGCCTGCAGCCCCATCGGGCGGGGTTCTTGTTCGCATGAATCAGCGCCACGACCGAGCAAGCATCGGCTGCCCCCGGCAATCCCATGATGATGCCGTAGGCGCATTGCGCGCCATATGCCTCAAGTTCCCTTTGGCGGCAGGTCATCTGGCGCTGCTGGGTATGTTGCCAGCAGTGTACCGTCTCATGCACCTCCACGTCCGCATCCTGCGCCGGATCCAGGTAAACCGTGGTTTCGCCGGTTTTCCGGTTCGTCACGGTGCATCCCAGGACCTTGTGGCCTTTCGGGGGCCGCAGCGCGTCGATGCATATTTGCGGCACCTTTCGAACCACCTTGCACTGCCGTTGCAGGCCGCTTGGATCAATCCAATCCGTCGGCTCGTTGCCTACGTAGGCGTAGAAGTTGGTATCGCCCGCGTCGATTCCCAGCGGATCAGGCGAGGTGAACCTCCCCAGTGACGGCAGATAGGTGCGGGCCCCCATGAACAGCCGATCGCTGCGGTCACTCATCACACCCCATTGACCGGCAAACCGGAACGGATTGGCCATGCTTGAGGAGTCGCGCACCAGCGTGCCGAAGGGATCATAGGTATAGGAGCCGGCCAGCTTGCCCGCGGCGTCCGTCAGTTCGCTCGTGTTGCCCAGGCCATCGAAGGTGTAGTATGCCGTGTCAGCCGCCGACTCATCGCGTGAAAGCAGCGACAGGCCGTAGGTGTAGCTCGCTACCAGGCTGCCCGAAGCGCTGTACTCGCCCCGCAGATGGCCGTCGATGTCTGTGACGTACCGCCGCACCGTGCGGTTGTCGTTAGTCATGCTGCGGTTGCCCAGGGCGTCATACGCGCCCTGCCAGGTGCCACTGGGTGAGCTGGCGCCGATGAGGCGATTCAGATAGCAATAGGCATAATCGACCGTGCTGCCGGACGACGACTGCCTCACCAAGTTGCCGTCGGCGTCATAAACGTAGTCGGTCGCACCGATCCGCACGTACTGGTTCCTGCTGTTGACCTGGTAGTCGGTGGTGATGCCGTTGACGATGGTGCGCGTCCGATTACCCACCGCATCGTAAAAGTACGCCAAATCCTGGCCAGCGATGGCCACATTGATCGAGGCGAAGACGGCGTGGATCAGCCGTCCGACGTCGTCGTACTCGTAGCTCCAAGCGCCGTCGAGGGTGGCCATGGCGGTGCGCCGGC
>Ga0315288_10004225_pt1 | contig 18265 bp, 20 predicted proteins | sample YL17G11_20_MG_FD_203454 | JGI IMG/M metagenome (GOLD analysis project Ga0315288, IMG submission 203454) | Sediment microbial communities from Yellowstone Lake, YNP, Wyoming, USA - YL17G11_20 | ecosystem: Environmental > Aquatic > Freshwater > Lake > Sediment | place: USA: Wyoming | collected... | reverse complement strand
TCGACGACCAGGTTCGGCACCTCGATGTCGGCTCATCTTATCCTGGGGCTGGAAAAGGTCCCAAGGGTTTGGCTGTTCGCCAATTAAAAAGGTACGTGAGCTGGGTTCAAACCGTCAAAAAGAACCAAAACATCGATTCACACGGCGGCTTTCACGAGTAATCGTGATCGAATAAATCGACTCATATCGGTGAAGTCCTAATATTGTGTGACAACCTGTCATATGTTAGGATAATACCGAGGGAAGTTGTGTATGTTTAAATCTCTTTCGTCAACACAAAAAGCATATTTAGCGGGATTTCTTGATGGAGATGGAAGTATTTATGTCAGATTAAAACCTAATTCTACTTACAAATATGGATTTCAAGTAGCTCCATATATTGTTTTTTTCCAATCGAAAAAGGACAAGGCGAATTTTGAAAAAATTTGTTCTCTATGTAAATTAGGTCATATCCGTGAAAGAAAGGATGGAATTCTGGAATACATCATTAGTAAAAAGGATGCTATAAGAGAATTTCTTATAGCTGTTGAACCTTATGTGATATTAAAGGCTCAACAAGTGAAGCTAATGACAAAAATTCTTAATTTAAAAGATCAAGTTAAAAATAAAAATGATTTTAATGTGTTGGCAAAATTGATTGATAGTTTTCGCGAGTTAAATTATTCAAAAAAGCGAAAGTTTCGTACATTAACCCCGTAGAGACTTGTCCCGCGAAGCGGGACGGAGTCGCTGAAAAGCGGCTAAAACGTCGATCTCCTCCTGCGCATAAAGAAATGGAGGAAGGTGGTATAGTCCAAACATTTAGTAATAAATGAAATTTGCGTGAGACAGGTTGGTCTCTATCTGCTACAGGCGTTGATACTTGAGGAGCGTCATTCCTAGTACGAGAGGACCGGAATGACGGAACCTCTGGTGTACCGGCTGTCCTGCCAAGGGCACCGCCGGGTAACTATGTTCCGAATTGATAAGCGCTGAAAGCATCTAAGTGCGAAGCAATCTCCAAGATTAGGTATCGTTATAGCTTCCTTGAAGATTACAAGGTTGATAGGCGATAGGTGTAAGCCCCGTAAGGGGTTGAGCCAAGTCGTACTAATAAAGCAATTCCTACTCATCCCTTACATAAGTGTGAAATTTTAAACCTGAAAAAAATTAATTCCGTTGTCCTGGTGACAACAGCGCGGTGGCACCACCTCTTCCCATTCCGAACAGAGAAGTGAAACGCCGTGTCGACGATGATACTTGGCCCTTGATGGTCAGGGAAAGTAGTTATCGCCAGGACAACGGAATTAATACAAAAATGCCCCCGCATAGCGGGGGCATTTTTGTTTTTATGAATAAAATAATCTATACTTATCCTATATGGACGAAAACCGACGCAGATTATTCAAAAAAATATTTATTGCCATTATCTATTTGGCGGTTTTTACCGGTTTGGGAACCGGAGCATATTTTTTAATCCGGCCAACGCCCGTGCCGCCCTTGTCTCTGGCTCCCACTATTTATCCCATTGAAATAATTTGGTCGCAGGTCTTTATTGCTGGGCCCGATTTATATTCGGTCGCTGCCAGAGTTCGAAATCCCAACACCAATTTTGGCGCGAGCAATTTCAGTTACACTTTCTATTTGTATGATGCAAACGAAGTTTTGCTCACTACCTCGGCTGGCGAATCATTTATTTGGCCCGGCGAATCAAAATATATTATTTTGGGGGGCATTAACTTGACGAAAACACCGGTAAAAACGCTGCTTCAGCTAGGCGAGCCGACGTGGCGTGAAGTTAAAAACTTTAGCGGGGTTGATTTAACTTTAGGAAATATTAATTACGGAAAAGGGAAAACCGGTTCGGGTAAATTCTTTTCGGTTGATTTCACGGCAAGCAATAATACTCCCTATGATTTAGGCAAGGTTTATGTTTTGGCTATTGTCTTAGACAAAGACGAGCTGCCCATAGCCGCTGCCTCAACGCTTTTGGAAAATTTGAAATCAAAAGAGCACCGGCCATTCAGCATTCCGTGGTTTTCTCCTTTCCCCGGGACGCCTGACCGCGTTGACTTAAGCATCTCAACTAATCTTTGGGAAAAACCAGAACTAATAGGGCAATAAAACCATGCTGCAAGTTTTGAAAAAATTGGATTGGGTTTTAATTGGCGCAGTTCTTTTACTTATTATTATTGGCTTGTTGAGTATTGCCTCGGCATCGCAAGCCAGAACGGGGGTCTTTACTAATTTTAAAAAACAATTATTTTTTGCTGTAATTGGCTTGATTTTATTAGGAACTTTTTGTTTTATAGATTATCGTTTTTTAAGGAATTATTCAGCGGTAGTTTTGATATTATATATTTCATCAATTTTTCTGCTTATATTACTTTTAGTATTAGGAAGCAAGGTCAGGGGAGCAGTTTCTTGGTTTCAATTTGGATCTCCCATTGGCGAATTGGGTTTTGAGCCCGTTGAAATAATGAAGTTTGTTTTGATCGTTATTTTGGCAAAATATTTTTCCAATCGCCATGTTGATTTCGGTTTAATACGGCATATATTCATTTCGGGTTTTTATGTTTTAATTCCCGTAGCTTTAGTTTTGTTCCAGCCGGATTTGGGTTCCGCGGCTCTGTTGCTTATTATTTGGGTCGGTATAATGCTTGTTTCCGGCATCAGGGTGAGACACCTTTTAGCGCTTTTTTTAATTTTTATCGTTATCTCCGGATTTTCTTGGAAATTTTTTTTGAAAGATTATCAAAGAGCGCGCATTTTAACATTTTTTGAACCCCAAAAAGATCCGCTTGGCCGGGGTTACAATATTTTACAATCAATAATCGCCATAGGTTCCGGCGGATTTTGGGGTAAAGGACTTGGTCATGGCAGTCAATCTCAGTTGAATTTTTTGCCGGAACAGCACACTGATTTTATTTGGGCTACTATTGCCGAAGAATGGGGTTTTTTCGGTGTTGCTTTTGTTTTGGTTCTTTGGGGCATTATTTTTTGGCGCTTGTTTATAATTGCGATTGGCGCCACCACTAACTTCGCCCGGCTTTTTGTTTTCGGGTTTATGCTTTTGCTTTTGGCTCAGATTGCGATTAATATTGGTATGAATATGGGTTTTTCCCCGGTTATTGGAATCCCGTTGTCGCTTTTAAGTTATGGCGGTTCTAATTTGTTTGCGACTCTAATAGCTTTTGGCATAGTTCAAAATATTAAAATTAATTTATCCTCCTCCGCGTAAAGCTATGGAGGACAAGAAAATTATGGAAGATGAAAATAATAAAAAAATACTAATTGTTGACGATGATGATTTTTTGCTTGGCATTTATGCCAAGAATTTTAGGGACGAAGGATTTGAAGTTTTAGCCGCTCATGATGGCGAGGAGGCCTGGGAAATAATAAGCGGTGGCAACGTTCCCGATGTTATTTTTACCGGGATTGTTATGCCACGAATGACCGGTTTTGAATTAATAGCTAAAATGCAAGCCGATCCAAATTTAGCAAAAATTCCAGTGGCAATAAATTCTCACCGCGGTCGCCCTGAAGACGAAAAATTGGCGAAACAGATGGCGGTTGATGATTTTATTATCCAGGGGCTGACCACGCCGGTGGAAGCCGTGAGAAGAGTTAAGTTATTATTGGGAATCCAGGATGTTTTTAAAGTCGCTATTGTTCCTAATAAAAATGACGCCCCTGCTTTAATAAATTTTCTTAATAAACAGCAGGGCGCAACTTGCGATCCGATGGGTAACAAAGAAATATTTTTGGAAATTGAACAGGGAACTGAAAAAGACGAATTTAAAATAAAAATTTCCTGCAATGGCAAATAAAACAATAATTTATGCCGACGGCGGTTCCCGCAACAATCCCGGGCCGAGTGCTCTCGGAGTGGTTGTTACTGATGATAAGGGAAAAATTCTAAAAGAATATTCCTGCTATTTAGGAGAGGCGACCAATAACCAAGCCGAATATGAAGCGGTAGTTTTCGCGCTTCAAAAAGCCAAACAGCTTAAAATTAAAAACATCGAATTAAGAACTGACAGCGAGCTGATTGGCAAACAACTCTTGGGGAAATATAAAATTAAAGATCCGGATTTGCAGCCGCTTTTCATAAAGGCCTGGAATTTGCGGCTGGATTTTGAAAAAGTTGATATAAAAATTATTCCAAGAGAACAAAACAAAAAAGCTGATAAATTAGTTAATCAAGAGTTAGATAGCAGAAATAAATTATTCTGAAAATAAAAATAAACCGCCAGCCCAGGGCTGGCGGTTTATTTAATTATTGACTTATTGAGAAAACTATAAGCCGGATTCTGTATCCCCCATAGGGGGACGGTAATTATCTATCTGGTCCTGATGTTGCCATCAAGATCTAGCGTCCGTAACGGACTTGCACCCAGTAAGGATTTAGCCGTTTCATTTCCGACATTACTGTCGGACTCGCCCTTCTACTCCGCCAATCGGCGGACTCGGAGGGCGTCCGCGATCCTTTCGGATCGGGACGTCTCTGTTCGCACCTCTCGCGTTATGAATTCCGCGGCGGGTCGTTAACCCGTACGCTTTTCTCCCGCTAAGCGGGATGGTGTCCGGACTTTCCTCCCTCGATTCAACTGAATCGGGGCAACTACCCGTTTTCTCTTGTTAAAGCCAATAATGTCCTTTAGGGACTTTATAAGTATACCAAAGATTGGTTTTAAATGCAAATTTTGGTATATTGAAAGCTGTGATGTTAACGGTTTTAAGTAAATTCATTAATCAACGGTCTCAAAAAATATCGTCGGCTGCTCTCACGGTCGCATTTTTCGGCTTGGTAAGTCGTTTTTTTGGACTTTGGCGGGACAGATTGCTTGCCGGCCAGTTTGGCGCTACGAGGACGTTGGATGTTTATTATGCCGCATTTCGCATTCCGGATTTAGTTTATAATCTGCTTATTATCGGAGCCGTTTCTTCCGCGTTTTTGCCGGTTTTTTATGAATATTTAACTAAAGATAAAAACGAAGCGTGGCGATTTGCCGCCAACGTGTTAAATATTTTAATTTTTGCGCTTTTGATTTTTTCGGTGATTTTAATTTTATTTGCGCCTCAACTTGTATCTTTGGTGGCGCCGGGTTTTGACAGCGCGTCAAGAGAACTCACTGTTAACATCAGCCGGCTTTTGTTTTTGAGTCCTCTGCTTTTAGGCATTTCAGCTTTAGCATCCGCGCTTCTGCAGGCCTTTTCAAGATTTTTAATTACCTCGCTCGCGCCCATTTTTTATAATTTAGGAATTATTTTTGGCATTGTATTTTTAGCGCCGCATTATGGCATTTGGGGGTTGGCCTACGGCGTTATTTTGGGGGCATTATTACATTTTTTAATTCAGGTACCATCGCTTATTAATATAGGCTTTCGTTTTCGCGGCTTGTTAAATTTTAGAGAATGGGGATTAATTAAAGTAGTGAAGCTCTGGCTCCCAAGAACTCTGAGTCTGTTTGCTCTTCAAATAAACAGCGTCGTTTCAACCGCTATTGCCTCAGTTTTGGCGGTTGGCAGTATTGCAATATTTAATTTTGCCGATAATTTAAGATGGGCGCCAATAGGCATTGTCGGCGTGGCGTTTTCTACCGCCGCTTTTCCGGCAATGAGCTTGGCTTACGCGCAGGGGAAGAAAGATTTATTTTTAAAACGTTTTTCCTTGGCGGTCAGGCAGGCGCTGTTTATCGTTGTCCCGCTTTCTCTTTTATTTTTTGTTTTGCGCGCCCAGATTGTGAGGATAATTTTGGGAACCGGCAATTTTAACTGGCAGGACACGCGGCTCACGGCGGCGGTTTTAGGCCTGTTTGCTTTTGGAATTTTTGCCGCCGCGCTTTTACCGCTCTTTACCCGCGCTTTTTTTGCATTTCATAACACCAAGACGCCGGTTTTTATAAATGTTTTTTCAATGCTGATTAATATTATTTTAAGCTTTCTATTTGTAGGCGCCATAGTTAAATTGCCGTTTCTTAGTCAAAAATTAGGAAGCATTATGAAATTAAGCGATATTAATAATATTGCTATTTTGGGTTTACCGCTGGCTATAACTATTGCCAGCATTATCAATCTTGTTTGGCATTGGTTTGATTTGAAAAAACACGTTGGTGATTTTGGCATAGGCGAAATTAAAAAATCTTTTTTTAAAATTCTGATAGCGAGTATTGTTGCGGTTATTTTTGTCTATGTTGGGCTTTATGCCTTTTCGTACGTTTTTAATACGAGAACTGTTTTAGGGTTATTATTCCAAACGCTAGGTGCAGGATTATTCGGCGGTATTGCATATTTAGCGGTTGCTTTTGCCTTGAAAATGGAAGAAATTTTAATGTTGAATATCCCCGCAACACTGCTTAACTGGCGCGGGATTAAAAATCCCGAACCAGAACCCGTTGGTGAATCTCTTGACGACCAATACTAAAATGAATCCCGTTAGAAATTTTATACTATCAATCAAACGTAAATTTAAAAGTAGCTCTTGTTTGTTTTTTTCTATGAATATAATTATTATTAGATTTCTAACGGGATGAATATTAGAAATTTTGTCATTATTGCTCACATTGATCACGGAAAGTCGACTTTAGCCGACCGTCTTTTAGAAATTACCGGGACCGTTGCTAAAAGAAAAATGCGCGAGCAGTTTTTAGACCAGATGGATTTGGAAAGGGAAAGGGGAATTACTATTAAAATGCAGCCGGTCAGGATGAATTATAAATTTGGCGGAGAGGATTACATTTTAAATCTTATTGATACTCCCGGCCATGTTGATTTTACTTATGAAGTTTCAAGAGCGCTCGCCGCGGTTGAAGGCGCCGTCCTTTTGGTTGATGCCACGCAGGGTATTCAGGCGCAAACTATAGCTAATCTTCAATTGGCGAAAAAAGAGAATTTAAAAATCATTGGCGTTATAAATAAAATTGATTTAATAAATGGCTTAGAAAAACTTGAGGGCTTGAAGCAGGAAATTGCCAAGCTTACCGGGCAAAAATCAGAAGAAATTTTAACGGTGTCGGCTAAAACCGGATTGAACGCGGAAAAAATTTTGGAGAAGATTATAAAAGATTTTCCAATGCCAAAAATTGATCCGCCAGTTGGCGGACAAAAATCTTTTCGCGCCTTGGTTTTTGATTCTCATTTTGATGTTTATAAGGGCGTTTTGGCTTATGTTAAAGTTGTTGAAGGCGAACTCTCAAAACAAAAATTAATAAATGCTCTTGCCACTGGAGCAAAAATTCAAGTTTTAGAGACGGGCATTTTTAAACCGGAGCTGGCGCCAGTGGAAAAGTTAGCATCAGGAGAAATCGGTTATGTTGCAACCGGGCTTAAAAATCCGGAATTGATTAAAGTGGGAGACACTTTGGCGGCTAATCCAAATGCTAAGCCGCTTTCTGGCTACAATGAGCCGAAACCCATGGTTTGGGCGAGTTTTTATCCGGAATCAGCCGACGACTTTGATTTATTAAAAGATGCCTTGGCCAAGCTTAAATTAAATGATGCGGCATTGCATTATGAATCTGAAACCCAGGAGGCCTTGGGGCGCGGTTTTCGCTTGGGATTTTTAGGAATGCTTCACCTTGACATAACAGCCGAGCGTTTGAGGCGGGAATATAATCGGCGCGTTATAATAACCACCCCTACTGTTTCTTATAGATTAAGGAGCCGTCAAGGTGAAACCGTGGAAATTTTCACGCCGGTTGACTGGCCGGACCCCCCACCCTTGTCTGGCAAGGGTGGGGGGTCACAAATTGAATCAATAGAAGAACCATGGGTCCATCTTGAAATACTTGTACCAACAAAATATTTGGGAGGAGTAATGAAACTGATGGATAGTTATCGCGGAATTTATAATCACATTGATTATCTCGGCTTGGATCATTTGATTCTTAATTTTGACATGCCGCTTTCCGATATTTTGGTTGATTTTCATGACAGATTAAAAAGCGTCTCCGAGGGATATGCTTCAATGAATTATGAATTTTTGGGATTTAGGACGGGCGATTTGGTTAAACTCCAGATTTTGATTGCCGGGGAGCCGATAGAAGCTTTTTCAAAAATTGTGCCAAAAAATAAGGCCTATAACGAAGGCAATATGTTGGTCAAAAAACTAAAAGAAATTATACCAAGGCAAAATACTGCCGTTGCCCTGCAGGCGGCAATAGGCGGAAAAATTATTGCCAGAGAAACCATTCCGGCAATGAGAAAAGACGTCACCGGCTATCTTTACGGCGGCGACGTCACCAGAAAAATGAAACTTTTGGAAAAGCAGAAAAAAGGCAAAAAGAAAAGAGCGGCCTTCGGCCGCATCCAACTGGATAGCGACGTTTATTTGAAAATGTTTAGAAACTTATCCCGTTAATAGTTTAATAAAGGAATAAACAAAAATATTATCATTGACAAAACCGCCAAAATGGTGATGGTAAGCCACACAATACTTAATCTTTTTTTAGTTTTATTTTTCATCCCCCACCCTTTGTGGATAATTATAATTGCTTAAATGTTTATATTGGCAGTAAAAATCCGTAGTAAAAAATGTTAATTTTAATTATATAAGTTTATAATTTAAAAAGCAAATCCACAAAGGGTGGGGGATTATAAAAATGAAAGAAAAAGACAACCTCACGATATACGAAAAATTGATCAGATCAAGGATTTTCTTTATTGTTTTAATCCCAATTTTTCTGGCTTTGCTGGTTGGTATTTTTCAGCAGTTTTATCATCGTTATCAGGTTAAAAAGGGTTTGGACAAATTGGACACGGAAATTGCCAATTTTAATAAACAAAAAGAAGACCTTAATAATTTATTAGATTATTACAAAAATGAATCTAATCTTGAAAATGAAGCACGGGTGAGGTTGAATCTTAAAAAAGAAGGCGAGAATGTTGTTATTATTTTGCCGACTGCGACTTCAACCGGCGAAAGCGGTGGAATAAATTCACAAGGATCCGAAAATATTGAAAATCTGCCAAACTATAAACAATGGTGGCATTATCTTATTGGCAATTGGTTTAAATAACCCAAACTTTTTTAAATTTTGCGGGTATCGTATAGTGGTATTATGTATCCTTCCCAAGGATAAGACAGGGGTCCAATTCCCCTTACCCGCTCAAATGCGTTACGATTAACTTGTTAAGTGGGTTAAGTAATGTACTATGAACAAATCAAAAATAATCTTTTACAGCATTGTCAATTCTTTGGGGGTTTTGGCGTATATTTTTTTGCTGGTGTCGTTTATGAATAATGCCAAGAATTTTTTTGAAAAGCCGCCAGAGATTTTGATCGGGGCGGTTATGCTATTAACTTTTGTTTTATCGGCCAGCATTACCGGCTTGTTGGTTTTGGGTCGTCCCGGCCATCTTTATTTCAACGGCTATAAAAAAGAAGGGCTGACTTTACTTTTCTCAACCCTTGCTTGCTTGTTTGTTTTTATAGCGTTACTTTTAATTGTTCTTGCGTTATTAAAATAAGCCGCCTTAGCTCAGTGGTAGAGCAACTGTTTCGTAAACAGTAGGTCCCCGGTTCGATCCCGGGAGGTGGCTCAATTGTCGAGTTGGTTTTTTTGTGATAGAATTCCAGCATTATGGTAGTGGAAAATTTAGGGGAAAAAATTCAAGAGTTGCTTAATCGGAGCCGCTTTTTGGCGGATCGTCTTTGACATCGCCGAAAAAAAGAAAAGAATTGATGAATTAAGATTGGAGACCGAAAATCCAGATTTTTGGAAAAATTTAGAAAAAGCCAAAATAATCCAGAAAGAAATATCAGACCTTGAAAAAGAAATTAAAAATTGGAGCGATTTGGAAACCGAAACTCAAAGTTTGTTCAACCTTACTGATTCAAAAGACGTGGCAGAAAAATTTAAATCGCTGGAATCAAGATTCAATAAACTAGAGCTTCAAACATTTTTATCCGGAAAATATGATAAAAATAATGCTCTTTTAACAATTTCGGCTGGAGTCGGTGGCCGCGACGCGCAAGATTGGGCGAGTATGCTTTTTAGAATGTATAATCGCTATTGCGAATCTAAAAATTGGGACGTTGCGGTTTTGCACGAGTCCTTGGGAGAAGAAGGCGGAATAAAAAGCGCGACTTTAGAAGTTAAAGGTTCTTACGCTTACGGATATTTAAAAAATGAAGCGGGCGTCCATCGTTTGGTTAGAATCTCGCCGTTTTCGCCGACAAAATTGCGCCATACTTCTTTCGCCGCTCTGGAGGTTTTGCCAGAAATAGAAGCAAAAGATGTTGAAATAAAAACCGAAGATTTAAAAATAGACACTTTTCGCTCTTCCGGGCCGGGCGGCCAGAACGTCAACAAGCGCGAAACGGCAATAAGGATAACGCATGTACCTACGGGAATTGTGGTGGCGGTTCAGTCGGAACGCTCCCAACAGCAAAACCGGGAAAAGGCAATGCAGCTTTTAGCGTCAAAAGTGCACTCGTTACAATTAAAAAAAGAAGAGATGGAGCTGGCGAAAACCAAGAAAATTAAAAAATCGGCCGAATGGGGCAGTCAAATCCGTTCTTACGTGCTTCATCCTTACCAAATGGTCAAAGACCATCGCACCGATTACGAAACCTCGCAAGTTGAAAAAGTTTTAGATGGTGACTTGGAAGAATTCATCGAGGCGGAGTTGAAGGAAACAAAATAAATTAATGACTGAAGTAAAAAGAAATAATTTTGCTTTTATAGACGCGCAGAATTTGAATTTAGGAATACAAAATCTCGGATGGAAATTAGATTGGAAAAGATTTCGCATTTATCTTAAAGAAAAATATCATATTTCAACTGCTTATCTTTTCATTGGTTATTTACAAGACAAGCAAGATCTTTATTCTTCATTACAAAAAGCCGGCTACGTTCTTATTTTTAAGCCAGTTTTTCCAGATAATGATGGGGAAGTGAAGGGCAATGTTGATGCTGACCTGGTATTACAGGCAATGATTGATTTTGTTAATTATGATAAAGCAGTTGTAGTCACTAGTGATGGGGACTTTTATTCGTTGGTTAAGTATCTTTATGAAAATAATAAATTAAAATTAGTAATGAGTCCTTATAATAAAACTTGTTCCAGCTTGCTTAAAAAATCAGCAAAAGAAAAGGTTGTATTTATGAATAATTTGAGAGAAAAGTTAGAATATAAGAAAACAAAATGAAAAAGCACCGCCAAAGGACAAAAACCTTAAGAGGTGCTCTTTCCTGTGAATTCTAGTTGAATGATAGCAAAATAAAAAATAAAAGTCAATAGTTGTCCACAGGTATAAAAAATATAGCAAAAACGGCGATTTGGACGAATTTATAGAAGCGGAGTTAAAATTAGTAAAATAAAATGAAAAAAATTAAAAAATATATTGGCGGAGTATTATTGATGGCAGGTTCTTTTATAACAACCTACAATTTGTTTAGTTTTAAATACTTCGATACTCCTTTCTCCAAGCCTCATTATTACTACAGTAGCGAATCATTATTCTTACTAAGTTTAGGAGTCGCGCTGATTGTTTTAGGGATTCTCATAATCAAAAAGAAAAATGACTAATTGGCTAAAAGATTATTGGCTTAAAGGATTAATATTTATTGTAGTTGTGGGTTTATCTATTTTTGTTTTCTATAAAATTACAAATAAACCTTGGATGTTGAGTCTTTATGGCGATGGCACAACTACTATGCGTCTTGATTATTTATCCAAAGAAGACTGTCTTTCCGCAGGACGCTCTTATTTAGCAGAAAAAAGTGCAGAACGATTTGATTGCGGTTATAAATGTTCTTCATTCAACAAAATTGATTTAAAAGATAGTCCTATTTGTAAACAGGTTTGCAATCAAGCGGGTTGTAGATAAATATTAAAAACAAAAACAACCGCCTCGCGAGGCGGTTGTTTTTTGAATTACGGATATTTTATTGATCGTTTGAAAATCCGTAATTTGTTTTTTCGTATTTAGTTTTCAATTGAATTATTAGTAGATAGTTTTAGTGTATAATAATTTTGCTATAGCTAAAACATTATACAAAGTAGTTATTCGGCAAACGACTTGCTGAGGGGTGAAGATTTTGTTAAATTAAGGTATAATGAAATATATCTATGAAACGGATTTTTATAAATGAAACAATTTCAAAAATAGGGGAGAAGGTTAAGGTTTCTGGGTGGATTAATGTTCGCCGTGACCATGGCAAACTTATTTTTATTGATTTAAGGGATCGGAGCGGCATTTTACAGATTGTTTTTTCCGGCGCAAATAAAGATTTGTGGAAATCAGCTGACACTTTAAGGCCGGAATGGGTTGTTAGCATTGATGGCCTTATAAAAGAGCGGCCGGAAAAATTAAAAAATCCGAAATTAGAAACCGGCAACATTGAGCTTGAAGCTGAAAATATTGAAATTTTAAACGAGGCAAAGACGCCACCGTTTGAAATTGGCCAGAAAAACAAAGTGAACGAAGAACTTCGGATGGAATATCGATATTTGGATTTGCGCGATCCCAAAATGCAGAAAAATTTAGAAAAACGCTCCGAAGTTTTGCGATTTTTAAATAATTATTTAAAAGAACAAAAATTTATAGAAATTGAAACGCCGGATTTGACAAAAGGCACGCCCGAAGGAGCGCGGGAATTTGTCGTCCCTTCAAGAAAGCATCCGGGGAAGTTTTATGTTTTACCCCAATCACCCCAGCAGTTTAAGCAGCTTTTGATGGTTGCCGGCTTTGAAAGATATTTTCAAATTGCGCGGTGTTTCCGCGATGAAGACAGCCGCGGCGACCGCCAGCCGGAATTTACCCAGCTTGATATTGAAATGAGTTTTGTTGAAGAAGATGATGTGATGGATTTAATTGAAGAATTGATGATTAAACTTGTTGAAACCGTTTTTCCCGAGAAGAAAATTTCCAAAAAACCGTTTCCTCGCTTGGATTACGATGAAGCAATGAAGAAATATGGCACCGATAAACCTGACTTACGTGGGAAAGACCCCGAAGGGGCAGGCGCCAACAATCCCGATGAATTAGCTTTCGCGTGGATAGTGAATATGCCTCTTTTTGAATATTCGCGAACTGAAAAAAAATTAGTTTCATCCCACCATCCATTTACATCCCCACGCAACACGCAACATGAAATATGGAACATGGAACAACTAGGGGAAATAAAAGCCAAAGCGTATGACTTGGTTTTAAACGGCTATGAAATCGGCGGCGGCAGTATAAGAATCCACCAGCGCGAACTGCAGAATAAAATTTTTGAAATTTTGGGATTGAAAGAAGCGGAAATTGAAGCGCGGTTTGGGCATATGCTTAAGGCATTTGAATATGGCGCGCCGCCCCATGGCGGCATTGCTTTAGGCCTTGACCGTATGGTGATGATTTTAATGAATGAACCGTCAATTCGAGAGGTGATAGCTTTTCCGAAAACCGGCGACGATAGGGATCTTTTAATGGGCGCCCCTTCTGAAATGAATGAAAAACAACTGAAAGAGCTCCATATAAAATGTATCAAGTGAATTTAACAAAATTTAATGGGCCGCTTGATCTTTTATTTTCTCTTATAGAAGAGAAAAAAATGGCGATTAATGAAATTTCATTGGCTCAAGCAACCGACCAATTTTTGGGATATTTTAAAAAATTGCAAGAGGACGCTTTAAATAAGCCCGAATCAATATCGTCAACGGATTATCAAAGAATTTTAGCGGATTTTTTGGTGATTGCCAGCCGCTTGATTTTAATTAAATCCCGTTCGCTTTTGCCCAATTTAGTTTTAAGCCGGGAAGAGGAAGGCGACATTAAAGAGCTTGAAGAACGGCTTAGAATCTATCAGCAGATTAAAATTTGGGGGCGCGAACTGGGGAAATGGGCTAAGAGCCGGCCTCTTTATCTTTCAAGGGAATCGTATTTTAATTTGCCGGCGGTTTTTTATCCGCCGAAAAATATTTATCCGGATAATCTTGCCGAGATTTACAAGAAATTTTTAAAAACTCTGCCGCAAATTGAAAAATTGGGAGAGCAAAGTCTTCAAAGGGTGGCGACTCTTGACCAAAAAATACAGGAATTAAAAACCCGGATAAATACGGCGGTAGAAGCGTCTTTTGCCGATATTTCAAACGGAGTTAAAACCAAGATTGACATTATTTTATCTTTTTTGGCGGTATTGATGCTGTTTCGTTCCAGAATTCTGGAACTTTCCCAAGATAAATTATTCGGTGATATCAAGATTAAACAATGCGTTAATTCTTAAATTTTTGCTTTGTTTAAGTCAAAATATACTTATTGACAATCAACCCGTTATTTGCTATAATCAGAGCATAATATAGTTCGTTAACAGGCAAACTTAGAGTCCCTACATGGTGTGGGAACGAAGAGTTAGCCAAAGCAATTGCGCCACCTTTAAGGTGACCGCAAAAAAGGAGGACTTGCAATGAACGCAACCCTGAGACAAGCGGCAAAGATTTTATCGCTTTTTAATGAAACGTCAGTTGAACAAGTTCAGGCCATAATTAAGTCTGGATTTCTCGCAGATCTTCGGGATGGCAATATTGACGGAGTTAACCGCGACGCATTCAGACAACTCATCGGCCTCAAACGTCTGAATATCTACACTCTATTGGCCAATTATGACCGAAGCGTGGAGGAAGCAATTAAAGCTGGAAAGTACAATTGGTTTGATAATAATATAACATCCAATCATTTCCCGAGTGAAGAGGCCGGAGCCAAGGAAGTTTCCATAGAGCTCGTTCACTTCGGACGAAACATGGTGACTGATGAAGTTCTCTCCGAATTGGATAAGGGCGTGCGTCTCGCAACTCTCAAAGAACTTCTCGCTCTTGGTGAAAAGCATCCCAACCTTCAGAGAGAGTTTCCAATTATCGCTCTTGGTTCTGTCTGGCAGGATCTGAGTGGCCGCCGCTTTTGCGCGTGTCTCTGCAGATGCGGCTCTGAGCGTTATCTGGGCTTGGGGTCGGTTGGTAGCAAGTGGCGTGACTACTGTCGCTTCGCAGCTGTCCACAAGTACAAGTAGCTGAAAAAGTATATTCTTCTATAACCCCTGCATTTTTGCAGGGGTTATTACTTTTTATATTTGAGATGTTCATTTTTGATGATATAATGTCGGGTATGAATCAAAAATCAATTATTGAAAGTTTGTTGTTTACTTCGGGACATCCTTTGAGCTGTAAAAAAATAGCTGAAGTTTCGGGGTTTTCCGAAGAAGAAATTGAGAATTCGCTGAAAGAATTGACAAATGATTATGCGCAAAATAATAGGGGATTGCGATTGATTTTTTTGGATAATAAAGTTCAGCTTGTGGCCGCGTCAGAGTCAAAAGAGGCGATTGAGAAATTAATTAAAAGCGATTTTGAAGAGGATTTATCCCAAGCAGCTTTGGAAACACTCGCCATCGTCGCTTATAAGGGGCCGGTGAGCCGGGCCGCCATTGAAAATTTACGCGGCGTGAATTGCAGTTTTATTTTGCAGAGCTTGGCAATCCGCGGCTTGATAGATAAAAAAAATAATCCGGGAGACGGCCGCTCTTATATCTATAATGTGACTTTTGATTTTCTAAAAAACTTGGGTATTAATAAATTGGAGGATTTGCCAAATTATGGAGAATTAAAATGACGAATGATGATAAAAATTTTTATTTAAAAATATCTCTGCTAATTTTAGCTGCTTTTTTTGTTTGGTTTTTTGGTTCTCACAAAGAGGATTTTTCGGCTTTGAAAGCCGAAAAATCCTCAGAGTGGCAGCCGAAAACGCCGGCGGCGCTCACAAATTTTGTACCGCCAACTCTTGTAGTTTTTAAAGATTCTGAAAACACTTTACCCAAACGCAACTGGTCAATGCCGTTTTTGGAGCTTGAGGCCCAAGCGGCTTTAGCGATAAAAACCGATGGCAACAGGGTTTATTACAACAAAAATATTGAGATGCAAAGGTCCGTTGCTTCGCTAACAAAATTAATGACCGCCATTATTGTTTTGGAAAATTATGATTTGGATGAAGTTATCAAAATTCCTCTTAGCGCTGTCAGAAGAGAGGGCGCAATGGGGGATTTAAAGCCCGATGAATCAATAACAGTCCGTTCGCTTTTAAGTATAATGCTGATTGATTCTTCCAATGACGCCGCTTTTGCTCTCGCAGAAAGGAGAGCGGATTTTGTTTCGCTGATGAATAAAAAAGCCAAAGAATTGGGTCTTGCCAATACCCACTTTGCCAATCCCGACGGCCTTGATAAGCCGGGCAATTATTCTTCGGCGCTTGATATTGAAAAAATTTTTAGCTATCTTATAAATACGTATCCCGAAGCGTTTGAAATTTTAAAAACAAAAAATATGGTGGTTTATTCCGCGGACGGCAAAACCGAGCACCGTCTTAAAAACACCAATGAACTTTTGGGCAAGGTGAATGAAGTGGTGGCCGGCAAAACCGGCTACACCGATGAAGCCGGCGGGTCCCTGATTCTTTTAACTGAGAATAATATTATAACTGTTGTTTTGGGATCGCCGGACCGTTTTAGCGAATCGGAAAAACTTATCAATTGGTTACGAGTAGCGTATATTTGGGAAAAATAAGCGCGATACTAATATGCTAATGCATACTAATGATACTAATAAAAATGGGAAACTGATTTATCCAGAAATATCCTATTTGATTACGGGTATCTGTTTTGACGCGCAAAACATATTAGGTCGTTATGCCCGCGAAAAACAATATTGTGATTTTATAGAAAAAAGATTAGCTGAATTAAAAATACCTTTCGAGAGAGAATTTCAGCAGAAAGATAGCGCTAATATAATTGATTTTTTAATTGATGAAAAGGTTATATTAGAAACTAAAGCAAAAAGATTTGTTCTGAAAGAAGATTATTATCAAATACAACGCTATTTACAGAGTTTGAATATTAAATTAGGTCTTTTAGTAAATTTTAGAAACAGGTATATTAAGCCTTTGAGAATAATTAGAATAGATACAGACACAAGAAAAAGATTCGTATAATTAGTATAAATTTGTATATTAGTATCGGTGAAATATTCGTATGGGAGAAATAACACGCCTTTTAATTTTAACATCAACAGCATTTCTCGTAGCTTTTTTTGCTACTCCTTTATTGTCTCATTTTTTATTTAAGTATAGATTAGGCAAGCAAATCAGAACCGAAGGGGCGCCGATTTTTGCAAAAATTCATACCGTTAAAGAAGGCACGCCGACCATGGGCGGAATTTTGATTTGGGGGACTGTTTTGATTTTGGCTATTGGCTTTTGGTTTCTTTCACTTTTCTTTGACGGTGTTTTCAAACATCTTAATTTTCTAAGCCGCGCCCAGACTTTCCTGCCGCTTGGCATTTTAATTTTTTCCGCCATTTTGGGGTTTATTGACGACTTGCTTGGCATTTTCAAAATCGGGCCAAAGGGCGGGGGACTCTCAGTGAAGCGCAAAATTTTGCTTTACACGGCGGTAGCGGCCATTGGCGCTTATTGGTTTTATTTCAAACTGGATTGGAGTATTTTTTATATTCCTTTTCTGGGAAATTTCAGCGTCGGTTTTTGGTATATTCCTATTTTCATTTTTGTTATTGTGGCCACGGCTTTTTCCACTAATGAAACCGATGGCTTAGATGGCTTGGCCGGCGGCGTTCTTTTATTTGCTTTTGCGGCGCTCGGGGCCCTGGCTTTCACCCAGCACCATTATGATTTAGCGGCATTTACCAGCGTGATTATTGGAAGTTTATTGGCATTTTTATGGTTTAATATTTATCCGGCAAGATTTTTTATGGGCGACACCGGCGCGATGTCTTTGGGCATCACTTTAGGCGTTGTGGCAATGCTGACAAATGCCGCTATGTTATTGCCTTTGATTGCTTTTATTTTGGTTTTAGAGTCCGGTTCGGTAATTATTCAGGTCTTATCAAAAAAATTCAGGGGCAAAAAGATTTTTCAGTCAACGCCGATCCATCACCATTTTGAAGCCATTGGCTGGCCGGAAACAAAGGTGACAATGCGCTTTTGGATTATCTCCGCTGTCGCCGCCGCCATCGGCCTCATCATCGGCCTTTTGGGGAAATAAAGAAATGCCCCCGCTAAGCGGGGGCATTTTTAGAGGCGCGGGGCAGGGCACCTAAAAACTTGAAAAACTTACGATAAGAGATCTTTCCCTTGAGGCGCGTCGATGTTGATAGCGGTCGTTTTCCGCCGCGCACTGCACGCAGTGCGCGGCGGTGGGCATTGCCATAAGCCTCTCAAAAGGTATTGGCTTGTGGCAATTCTCGCATATTCCGAAATTTTCGGAATCGGCGTTTTTCAACGCCTTTCCCA
>Ga0315288_10004224_pt1 | contig 18265 bp, 14 predicted proteins | sample YL17G11_20_MG_FD_203454 | JGI IMG/M metagenome (GOLD analysis project Ga0315288, IMG submission 203454) | Sediment microbial communities from Yellowstone Lake, YNP, Wyoming, USA - YL17G11_20 | ecosystem: Environmental > Aquatic > Freshwater > Lake > Sediment | place: USA: Wyoming | collected... | reverse complement strand
AGATAGGCGGATATCATATAGCAGATGGGGCTATTACTAGCGGAGATATCGCAACAGAATTCAAAGACAATATCTATACCACAGTATTACAGAGTGGCAGGGTTACGAGCGGACATATAGCGAGCGGTCAAATCGGACCCTACCATATATCTAGCGGATCAATTCTATCGGGGACAGTAGCTTCGGGTTCGATTGTACCCCTTATACTATCTGGATATGTTGCCTCTGGTACGACGGTAGCAATTATTAATTCTGGATATGTGGCTTCTGGAACTACCGTTGCAATTATTTTATCTGGATACGTTTCTTCTGGTACGACGGTAGCAATTATTAATTCTGGATATGTGGCTTCTGGAACTACCGTTGCTCTTATTCCCGCTGGAAGTATTATCAATACTTCTCTTGGGAGCGGAGCGGTCCAAAGTGGAGCAATAGCAAGCGGTCAAATTGGCGGATATCATATAGCAGATGGGGCTATTACTAGCGGAGATATCGCAACAGAATTCAAAGACAATATCTATACCACAGTATTACAGAGTGGCAGGGTTACGAGCGGGCACATAGCAAGCGGACAAGTTGGTAATTTCGCTATATCTAGTGGGGCTGTTTCATCCGGAAGGCTTTCGGTAGCGGGAACTCCGGATGGAACTAAATATCTTAGAGATGATTTCAACTGGGCGGCTCCCAGTTTCTCTTTACAATCTGGAAGTGTTACTTGGAATTTGATCGGGAGCGGAGCTATCCAGTCTGGACATATTTCTAGCGGGAGCGTGGGGACGGGGGCCCTTGCGGATGGGGCAGTTACAAGCGGGGATATTTCTGCCGGGAGTGTTGCTTCGGGGCATCTCGATTCAAATTTTATTACCAATCTTCCCGCTCTAATTCTACAAAGTGGCCGGGTCACTTCTGGACATATCGCTAGTGGCCAGATAGGAAGTTATCATCTCGCGGACGGGTCAGTACAGAGCGGGGACATCGGGACGGGACAGATAGCAAGCGGGCATATTCATTCTTCTTACACCGATAATATTTATCAAAATGTTCTACTCTCCGGAAGAGTGACGAGCGGACATATCGCTAGTGGGCAAATTGGCGGATACCATATTGCAGACGGCTCAATCACAAGCGGAGATATTGCTACAGGATTTAAGGATAATATTTATACTACAGTATTACAGAGTGGAAGAGTTACTTCTGGCCATATTGCTTCCGGTCAGATAGGCCCATACCATATTTCTAGTGGTTCTATTCTGAGTGGGACTGTTGCTTCGGGCTCTGTAGTCCCCCTGATACTATCGGGCTATGTAGCGTCTGGCACTACTGTTGCAATTATCAATTCTGGATATGTGGCTTCTGGCACTACGGTAGCGATTATCAATTCCGGATATGTAGCATCGGGCACTACAATTCCAATAATAATATCCGGATCAATTGGTAATACTGGCCTCGCAAGCGGATCGGTTTTGTCGGGCCATATAGCAAGCGGACAAGTTGGTAATATTGCAATCTCTAGTGGTTCCGTTACTTCGGGTAGACTTGGAGTAACTGGAACTCCGGATGGAACTAAATATCTTAGAGATGATTTCAACTGGATTGCTCCTTCTGCTACTGTTCTATCTGGTACTATTACTTGGGATAAAATCGGAAGTGGTGCAATTGTTTCGGGCCATATAACTTCGGGCTCGATTGTTAGCGGGACTCTTTATTCCGGCTCTCTTGCTCCGCTTCTTCTCTCTGGATTCGTTCTTTCTGGTACGACGGTAGCAATTATTAATTCTGGATATGTGGCTTCTGGAACTACCGTTGCTCTTATTCCTACCGGGAGCATTATCAATACTTACCTTGGGAGTGGAGCTATTCAGAGCGGGGCAATAGCTTCGGGGCAAATAGGGAATTATCATCTAGCTTCTGGTATTGTTACTTGGGATAAGATCGGATCGGGCGCTATTCAATCGGGGCACATTTCTAGCGGTAGCGTTGGAACCGGGGCTCTCGCTAATGGTGCCGTTACTTCCGGGGATATTGCTACAACTTCGGTTGCTTCGGGACATTTAGATTCCAACTTTATTACAAATCTTCCCGCCTTTATATTGCAATCTGGAAGAGTAACTAGCGGGCATATAGCATCGGGACAGATAGGACCATATCATATTTCAAGTGGCTCTATTCTGAGCGGGACTGTAGCTTCGGGTTCGATTGTACCTCTTATACTATCAGGATATATTACTTCTGGAAGTGTTATTCCTGTCATTCTTGCGGGTAGTATTATCAATACTTCTCTTGGGAGTGGAGCGGTTCAGAGTGGGGCCATTGCTAGTGGTCAAATTGGTTCATATCATCTTGCATCCGGTATTGTCACTTGGGATAAAATCGGATCGGGCGCGATTCGATCCGGTCATATTTCTAGCGGCTCTATTGGGACTGGGGCTCTTGCTAACGGAGCAATTACAAGCGGAGATATTGCTTCCGGCTCCATTGCATTCGATCATGTTATCAGCGGATTCTATGCACAAACAGCAGATCAAATTTGGGCAAAATCTGGAAATCAGGGAAACGCATACCAAACTGCCGAAGATATTATTGATGCTAGAGCAGTTTGCTTTGCTTCAGGAGGCAAACTTCATATTGCCATGGCTAGTATTCCGTGGAGAATGCCCGCAATTGGAATATGCTCCGGAGCAGTTTCGGGACAACTATTTCCTAATATTCTTGTGGAAGGATATCACTACTTTGCGGTTTCCGGCGCTCCACCGGCGAATAAATTCGGAGAAACTGTTTATGTAGGAAGATCGGGTGAAGTTGGTATATTATCCGGAGGAACTCTGTCGGGAGGATTCTTTTCTGGAGATATTATACAGCCCGTAGGAACGCTGGTTTATTATGATGCCTTTGGACTGGGCATAAGGTATAGGTTCCAACCGTTTACCAAATCTCCAAACTCTCCTCCCGGTTCATTCTGGATACTCTCTGGAGATATCGCAAGCGGTGTAATTGGTAAAGGACATATAGCTTCGGGAGCGATAGCTTCCGGCCAGCTTGCCGTAACTGGAACTCCCGATGGAACTAAATATCTTAGAGACGATTTCAACTGGATTGCTCCTTCTGCTACTGTTGGATCGGGTACTATCACTTGGGACAAGATTGGTAGTGGGGCAGTACAGAGCGGGCATATATCAAGCGGTAGCGTAGGCACGGGGGCTCTTGCTAATGGCGCGGTTACTTCTGGAGATGTAGGGGCGGGAGCTATAGCAAGTGGCCATCTTGACTCCAATTTTATTACCAATATTTATTCTGTAGTTCTACAGAGTGGCAGGGTTACGAGCGGGCACATAGCAAGCGGACAGATAGGCGGATATCATATAGCAGATGGGGCTATTACTAGCGGAGATATCGCAACAGAATTCAAAGACAATATCTATACCACAGTATTACAGAGTGGCAGGGTTACGAGCGGGCATATTGCTAGTGGGCAGATTGGTAATGCTCATATTGGTAGCGGTCAGATATACGGTTATGGACATACGACTCCTAGACATATATCGTCAGGAACAGTATCGGTATATGATATCGGTAGCGGTGCGATTCAATCTGGCCATATAGCGAGTGGTCAAATCGGAACAGGACACCTTGCTAATGGGGCAGTTACAAGCGGAGATATAGGGATTAGTGCGATAGCTTCGGGTCATATTGATACAGCTTTCAAGGACAATCTTTATACCACTGTACTTCAAAGCGGAAGAGTCACTTCCGGCCATATAGCAAGCGGACAAGTTGGTAATATTGCCATATCGAGCGGGGCCGTTACTTCGGGTAGACTTGGAGTTACGGGTACTCCAGATGGAACTAAATATCTAAGGGATGATTTTAACTGGATTGCTCCTTCTGCTACCGTTTTATCGGGTACTATTACTTGGGATAAGATCGGTAGTGGTGCAATCCAGAGTGGACATATTTCTAGCGGCAGCGTGGGAACAACACATTTTGGCAATAATAGCGTTCTCTCTGGAAATATCGGAAGCGGTCAGATTGGAATGTTTCATATAGCTTCCGGCAGAATCCATGGACATAGAAATGCATATGGTCAAATCTCTTCCGGTTCAATAGGAGAGATGAATCTTGCATCTGGAGTTATATATTCGGGCCATATTGCTTCAGGCCAGATTAACGCTATTCATCTTGCTCCGGATTGTGTAACTTCTGGAGCAATATCTTCCGGTGTTATATCGTATTTTCATATCGGGAGCGGTGCAATTCTTTCCGGCCATATCGGTTCAGGTCAAATTATCGCAAAACATATCGGATCAGGCGCTCTGACAAGCGGAGTATACGGTCCATTCTCGCTCAATTCTGGCGGGCTTGCTTCCGGTTCGATTGGGTCTTGGAATTTAATTGCATCCGGTATCATCGGCTTCCAGCATCTTGAACCGGGTCCAACGGTTCAAGCAATACATATGGCATCCGGTTCGGTATTGTCGGGCTCTATAGCTAGTGGCCAAATAGGAAGATATCATTTAGCAAGCGGTTCGGTTGTTGATATTCAAATATTCTATTCTGGTACTTCGACGTGGAATAAGCCTCCGATAGGCACAATTACAAATATTCGGGGAATAGGGGGGGGAGGCGGCGGGGCTGGAGGGAGTGCCTCTTCAGGATCGGCTGGCGGATATCTTGGGGGTCCAGGGGGAGGGGGCGGAAATTATGTAGATATTTCAATACTAACTTCTATCCTTGGAGGGACCGAAACTGTTATCGTTGGCGACGGGGGCATAGGAGGTTCCGGAGCAACCTATCTAGGGGGATCGACAACTTCCGGACTTCCAGGAGGAAACGGGGGAAATACTTCATTCGGATCATGGGTATACGCGGACGGGGGAAGGGGTGGGATGTCTCATGGCGGGGTCGCTTCTGGCGGAAATGCGGGTCTTAGGGGGACTATTACCGGGGGAAGCGGTGGGGGCTCAACTGCTGGCCTTTCTTCCCGTGGGGCTGCGGGGGGCGGCGGGGCTGCGGGTAATTCAACTACTTTTTCCGGATTTAATGGCGGCTGGAATTGGATATATGCTCAATCGGGAGCATTGGGAGGCAGCGGAGCAACCCCAACTACTTCAGGCGAATTAGGATATAGTGTTAATTCGGGATTATTGCTTTGCGGCGGTGGAGGCGGTGGAGGCGCTTCAGAAAATACTTCTGGAGATATTGCTACCGCTGGAGGGGCGGGAGGAAGATACGGCGGTGGTGGAGGCGGTGGGGGCTGTCATATTAAAATCGGTCCATCTGGTACAAGGTACGCTGGATATGGAGGAGATGGGGCTCCCGGAATTCTAGTAGCCATTACATATTGATAATTATGCTTTCTAGGAATTACATATGCCCGGAGCTTGGGAATTCTTTGGCCAAAAAGAAGTCCTAGTTGCGATTCTCACAAGAGAATTGGTAACTACGGCATGGGCAGTTTCCCATAGGAGGATGATTCTTCCTCCAGGGAATCCCGAACCAATATTCCCATCCGGAATGCCATTCGATCATGCCAGGAATCACGCCGCTCAATTAATGCTTGAGCAGGGATTCCAATATCTATTCTTTGTAGATGATGATGTTATTGTCCCTCCGAATGCATACGAGATATTAAAATCGGATAATCTTGATATAGTCTCTGGAATGTACTATCGCCGAAATGAGCCTCTTGCTCCTGTAGCTATTGTTAAATATGCACAGGGGGGACAGGGTTGGCTGCCTCAGTGGAAACTGGGGGAGATAATTCCCGTCTACTACACGGGTGCGGGATGCTTATTGATAAAGAGAAAAGTCTTTGAGACGATGCCGTACCCTTGGTTTGAATGGTATTGTGATAGGAGGGATTTGCCAGAGATTGAAAGGACAAGCGAGGATTTTACATTCTGCCGGAAGCTGGAGAAATACGGAATAGTTCCGTATGTGGATACGCGGGTACAGTGTAAGCATTGCGGATTATCAAAGGTTACGGTTGATGCCAAGATTGGGCCATTGACGGCGGGTGGATGATGAAAATTTGTGTGGTATCTACGCCAATCATTGTTTGCCCTCCTCCCGGTTATTCGGGATTGGAGATGCTTGCCTATCAACAGGCAGAAGGATTATCAAAGCGCGGGCATAGCGTCTTGCTCATTGCTCCGATAGGCTCAAAGCCGCCTCCTGGAGTTGAACTTCATGGATTGACTCTAGGGGAAAGCGAGCAACAGGCATATTCAGGATATGCACAAAGACTCGATAACTGGGATGCGATTATTGATAATAGTTGGCAGAAGTGGTCTTATATCCTGAAGGCTCAAGGAAAACTGAAATCTCCGGTTTTGGGAGTAATGCACGCTCCAGTAAATACGATGTACAAGACTCCCCCTCCGGTAGAAAAAGCCTGTATCGTATGCATATCAAAAGATCAAGGGATGAACGCAGAAGAGATATGGGGGAGGAAAGTCAGAGTTTGTTACAACGGAGTGGATATAAATTTCTATCGCAACAGACAGAATAGAAAGAGGAATGCGCGATATCTTTTCCTGTCGAGAATGTCCTCGATCAAAGGCCCCGATATTGCCGTCAGGATTGCTAGGGATTTGAAAATCGGGCTAGACCTTGTTGGGGACGATACGATAACCGGGGAGCCTTGGCTTATAGAACAATTGAAGAAGGACTGTATCAATGGAATCTCTTATGTGGGCCCGCAATCGCGGGATCAATGCGTAGGGTGGTTTTGTAGCAATAGGGCTCTTGTGCATATGAACTTGAGATTTAGGGAGCCCTTTGGCCTTGCTCCTGTAGAAGCTCAGGCGTGCGGGATGCCCGTGATAGCATTCAGAAACGGGGCCATGACAGAGACGATTATCAATAACGAAACCGGATTCCTGGTTTATTCAGAAGATGATGTAAAGACTCTGATAAGAGCCAATGCTATAGAGAATATCAAGAGCGAAATTTGTATTGAGTGGGCCAGTAATTTTTCCATTGATCGAATGATAACTCGATGGGAGGAATTGCTCAAAGAGGCAATTGAATCCGGATGGTAGAAAATCCAGTTTGGGCTGATTATAGATATCTCTTTGACGAATCTTATCGGTCTATTCTAATGGAATTTATGGCGTGGGATGTACTAAGAGTACAACCTTATTCTATGGAGTTTATCAACGGAGAAGCTAAGTGGAAGTTCCATGATTTCATTCCGATTATCAATCATTGGAGCAGACTTTTTGAATACCCATGGTCAATGATGAAAGCGGATTTCAAAAAGGATGATGTAGTCCTAGATGCTGGGGGAGCAAATGCCCTTATTCAGTATTATGCCGCTCTACGGTGCAAGGAAGTCATTAATCTTGATCTATCAGAGCATTACCTAAAATTGGCAAATGATATCAGGCTTAGGAATTATTTCAGGAATATTACTCTTCAACAGGGGAATTTAGAAAGCATTCTGTATCCTGATGGATGGTTTGATAAAGTTCTATGCATATCGGTATTAGAGCATTCGGAGAATCCGGAGAAGATACTCTATGAGATGCTCCGCGTCCTGAAATTGGGGGGAAGACTTATCGTTACGATGGATATATCGGATGGTAAATATGATAATTTCTGTATTGATGAGGAAAGGGCTAGAGAGATAGTCCAGAAATTCGGGATGTACTATCCTCCACAGACGGATCAAACTCTTATATATAATGTTAGAATGGCAAAAGGTGGAGAGGATAGGGGATTTATAAAAACATCCGTGCTTTGTTTCTGTATTGATAAAAGGTGATTTCATGGCAAATCTATATCTGACTCAGGATATCATCGGAACTCCATCGGGGGGAGGAAAAGTTACGCGGGACGAGTTCGCTTTTCTTCAGAGACTTGGAGAGCAAGTCTATCCTATTGACGCGAATATTATCAAACTTACAAGCGATCCATTCGAGAATGACGCGAGGTTTCGGATGGCCTGTGAAGTATTCTGCCGGGATATCGGGATTCCAAAGTATGTGCATATCTACTCAGGATCATTCACAGAGACGGTAAAATTCCTGAAGAGTAAGGGATCAAAGATATCGTATACAGTGGCCGCTCATGACCGGAAATTATCAATCGAGGAATTTAACATCGTGGCAGGGGGATACCCCCATAAGCATATTTCCGATGATGCCCTGTTTGACCGATATATAGAGGGATGTAGGATTGCGGATGTAGTGATATGCCCTTCAAATAAAAGTAAATCTCTGATGGAGTCCTGGGGATGCAAGAATGTAAAAGTTATCCCTCATGCTGTAGAGAGAAAAGGCCCCGCTCTATGGCCGGGGAAACCCAACCGATTCACCGTTGGTTATCTTGGAGTAGGGGGACCGGATAAGGGATTGCGGTATCTCTTTCAGGCGTGGAAGATGCTCGATATCCAGAATGGAATGCTCCTCCTGGCGGGGAACAATCTCTATGATGTAACGGCTTTATGGGAGAAGCACGGCGGCAGGAATATCGAATCTATGGGATTTGTTGATAATGTTGACGATTTTTATTCGAGGATATCCGTCTACGTCCAGCCAAGCGTGACGGAAGGATTCGGGATTGAAGTCTTGGAGGCGATTGAGAGGGGAATCCCCGTTGTGGTTTCGGAGGGGGCTGGGGCTTCCGATTGCGTCAAACCAGAGAACGGGATTATCATTCCAATCAGAAGTCCGGAGGCAATCGTGGAAGGGATCATGAAGTATTATGAATCTCCAGATAAGATCGAAACTGCAAAATCATATTCCACGAATGCGGGAAAATATCACATTGTTTACATTGCGAATTATTATCTTGATATCTGGAGGATACTTTGATGGACCGGAAAACATTGGAAATCGGTGGCGGCAATAACCCCCGGTTCCGTCCTAATATGGACGTGAGGAAGTTACCAAACGTTGACATTGTAGCCGATCTAGTGGAGCCATGGCCGATCAAGGATGGGGAGTATCATGAAATATTTTGTGCATATGCCATAGAGCATATCCCATGGAGGAAAGCGGATCATTTCGCAAGCGAGCTTTTTCGTATACTCGCGGGTGGGGGAACGGCAACAATAATTACGGCAAATCTTCTAGAGCAATGCCGGAAGGTTGCCCTTTCAGGGGAGATAGATGAAAAGTCGGCTGAACTGATATTCGGGAGCCAAGACTATAAAGAGAATTCCCATGCTTCCGGGTATTCTCCCGAGTATGCACACAAGTTATTTTCTAAGGCGGGATTTAAGGATATCCTTGTGCATCCTCACTCCGATACCAAGACGGACATGATTATCAAACTAAAGAAGTCTATTGATGAAACCAAAGCAGAAACATTCGGCAGAGAGTATTTCGACGTGGGCGGGGAATACAGAGATGGATACATGGACTTCAGCGGGAATATTGAGATAGCAAACGATATATTATCAAATAAGGTTAATTTTGTGCTGGAACTGGGATGCGGGAGAGGATACATCGTTAAGCGGCTTGAAGATGCCGGGGTTTTTGCGTTCGGGATGGACATTTCCAAACATTGCTACATGACGAGAGTAACCAATCGAGTCCTATTACTGGATATCACTGAAACTCCATGGCCGTTCAGGGATGGGCATTTTGATTTCTGCTATAGCGTTGATGCTGTTAGATATATCCCAAAGGATAAGATTGATAAAGTCTTGGGAGAAATCAAAAGGGTATCAAAATCATATAAGAATTATTCCATGGCGGATCATTTTGTCCTCGCCCCTCCCGGTGGGGATGGCAAAGTGAAACTGAATATAGGAAGTTTTACAACGATGTTTTGGAATGGCTGGATAAACATTGATATTATCAATCTGTCCGGATTTGCCCAGAAATATAAATATATCTTTAGTAATCATGACGTATCAAAAAGAATACCATGGCCCGATAATTCCGTAGACCTTATTTACTCCTCTCATTTTATCGAGCATCTCAGCGGAGAGGAAGGGGATATTTTCCTGTCCGAATGCAAGCGGGTTCTGAAACCGGAAGGAATCGGAAGGATATCCTGCCCCGATTCAGAATTACTTGGGCACATGATGGTTGATAATAAACTTGGTATATTTGATGATATTAATGGAGATTGTGCTGCCGCCGAATCTCAATTAGAAAAGCTCAATGCCCTACTCTTTAATAATCACAAGAGCGTATACACAAAATCCAAATTGGCAAATAAAGCTATGAAGGCTGGACTGAAGGCGAAGGCCCAGTCTTTCCAGATTGGAGACAGTAAGCAAATTACTAGAGAAACAATTGATATGTTTCCAGATTTATCAATGTATGTTGAAATACAAAAATAAGGAGAGCATATGGATAAATGGGAGAGAGTGGTAGTAACCGGAGGAACCGGATTCTTTGGATTGAATCTTGTTAAAGCTCTAATTGGTCAAGGCTATTATGAGACGTATCCGATTGGCAGAAAAACATTAAATCTATTGGATCAGGAAGCAACAATAAAATACTTTATCAATAAAACTCCCGATGTTGTTATCCATCTCGCGGCAAGGGTGGGAGGAATTCAAGCGAACAGACTCAATCCTTTTAAGTTTTGGTTTGAAAATATATCAATGGGAGTTAATATTCTTAGCGCCTGTCAATTCTTCAAACCGAAGAAGATTATAATGGTATGTACTACTTGTGCATACCCAAAACTATGCCCTACGCCGTTCAAGGAATCCGATCTATGGAACGGGTATCCAGAAGAGACAAATGCCCCGTATGCAATTGCCAAAAGGGATATTATGCTGGGAGCGATGCAGTTTGAAAAAGATTATGGGATTCCCGTAAGATGTCCGATTCCTACAAATCTCTATGGACCGGGGGACCATTACGGAGACGATTCTAATCATGTCATTCCGGCTTTGATTGAAAAATTTCATAAGGCTAGAGTTTCTGAATCACCGAAGGTTACGTTGTGGGGGGATGGAAGCCCCACAAGAGATTTCCTTCATGTCAGGGATGCTTCTTTGGCAATTATTAAAATTATGGAGAGCGCGGAAACATCCGATCCAATAAACGTAGGCTCCGGAGTGGAAATTGCAATAAGCGATATAGCAGAGACGATTGCGGATATTGTTGGATATGAGGGAGAGATTATATGGGATACCGAAAAACCAAATGGACAGCCTAAAAGAGTCCTGGATGTAAACAGACTTGAGGCTCTTGGCTGGAAACAGAAAATTGATTTAATCGATGGACTCAGGGAAACCTATGAGGATTATATGAGGAGATTCAGTGATGAATGATATCGTATTGAGTTTTGTTACTGGGACTAGGAACAGGCGAGAAGGTTTTAAAAGATTGGCAAACTCTATTATCTCGCGGGCTACGGTCCCGTGGGAGTTTGTTGTTTCGGATGCGTCCGATGAACCTTATCCAGATAAGTATCCTAAGAACGTTATTATCATTCCTGAAAGGCCCCGAAGAGGATGCGTCAACGGATATAATATGGCGTTTAATCTTACGCGGGGAAAGTATGTAATTTGGTTCAATGACGACGCGGAGATGATGCCGGGATGCGATAGTAAGGCTGTGGAATTTATGGAGGCTCATCCGGATTGTGGCATCGGAGCGATTTACTACGCGGAGAAAACATTGCCCTATCGCGTCAGTGAATATAAACAGATGATCTATGCTAATTTTGGGATAGTTCCCCGATCCCTTGGGAATCAAGTAAGATGGTTTGATGATGATTTGTGGATGTACGGAAATGATAATTCTCTATGTTTCCGTATTCTTCTGGCGGGATATGGAATCGGTTCTATTCCGATGGCGCGGATTTGGCATCATTCGGTTACGGATAAGGAGAGAATTGGTAACGAAAAGAGTCAACGGAGAGACGCCGAAATCCTTTGTCAGAAGTATATGCCGATGCTTCCCCAAATGCTCGATACCTATCGTATGCACAAGCATTTAGTGGGCCCCCTTTTCTTGGATGGAGAATAAAATGAAGGTACATATAGGCTGCGGAACTGTTTATCTTCGGGGATGGGTTAACGTCGATATACAGGCTCCGGATGTTTATCTGGCAAAAGATCGGCCCGATTTGCTTGCGCTATTCGAGACTGATGAATCTGAATATTATGCAAGGCATACAGACAAGACAATTGAAAAACTTAGAGTTGGCCCTCTCGCGCAAGCGAGCGTATGCGATGAGTACGGGACGTTTGATAATCTTCCCGGCTCTACATGGCAAGTTGATGAAATCCTGGCGCGTCAAGTGTTCGAGCATTTATCAATCGGAGAAGCTCATAAGGCTCTCGATGAAGTAGAAAAGAAACTTAATCCAGGAGGGATTCTTCGGATCGACGTTCCAGACCATGAAGCGACTCTTCAGAAATTCAAGGAGACTGGAGACGATTTTTATATCCGGCATCTCCTGGGCCCGCGTAGGAATGATTTTGGATATCATATGATGAGTTATACGCGGGAGAAATTGATAAAGTTGGTAGAAGAGCATGGATTGATATGCATAGGCGAAGAACCGAATATCCATTTTTATCCGGCATTTTGTTTAAGATTCCGGAAGCATGGATTCCTCCCGGCATGGGCTATGTACATGGGGATCATAGAGCGGGAGTTAAAGACTCTGGAAATAGGTCCGGGATCATGTCCATGGCCAAGAGCAGACGCCTATGTTGATATTAGCGATAATCATTTGAAGGATGCCATGAGGGTTTTTGGAGGCAATAAGAAATATATCAATTATGATATAAATAATAAATTACCAATAGATAGCAAAGAATACGATTTTGTTTATTGCTCTCATGTCCTGGAACACGTCAAAGACCCTGTAGCGGTGGCGAAGGAAATAAGTAGAGTGGCGAAATCCGGAGTAATTGTTGTCCCTACACTTGTGAAAGAAGCTCTGATGCTTTTCGAGGAAAGGGATCACAAATTTTGGTTCCTTCCTTCAGAGAAAAAAGATGAGCTTTTGTGTGTAAGTCTTCCCGCCGCGTTTGTTGATAATCTTCGAGATATCGACGCTCAGAAGGCTACTTGCAGGGTGATGAGGACGGGGCCTAACGATCTAGGAAGGGATCAACGTATACTCAGGAAATGGTTTTATAGTAACGAGAAGAATCTTGATGCCGTTATATCATGGAAGGGGGGATTCAGTGTTAAATTTCTCAATCCTCCAGCATAGTCTAAAGAGGTTTCGAGGAGAACTGGGATGCTTGACTCCGATAGAATTTGGGGAACTTCCGTTTAGTCCGAAAAGAGTTTTTATTATTGATAATGTTCCAGCGGGAGGAGTAAGGGGCGATCATGCGCATAAGGTCAACCATCAGTTTTTTCTGTGCATACGCGGAGAGTTTGTCATTCAAGCAATACTAGGGGCCGCATTGATGAGAACTTTTAAGATGGAGAGAGATTCAAATGAAGCGTTTCATGCCCCTCCGTTGACTTGGATAAAGCTGTGTGTTTTTTCGGAAGACGCCATTTGTGCCGTTTTCGCTTCTCATCCTTATGATCCTGGGGATTATATTAATGACTACAAAGAATATCAAAAAATTTGCGATTCCATTTAATACCCTTAAATCTACATTTGATCTGAAGATTATCAATAAGGTGACAAAATCTGTTTTCAAATCTGGAAGTTTTATTCTTGGTAACTATGTAAAAGAATTCGAGCAGAAATTAGCAAAGAGATTTAATTTTAATTTTTGTGTTGGAGTCGCTTCGGGAACGGATGCTATCACGCTTGCCCTGAAAGCGTGCGGAGTGGGGCCGAAGGATTGGGTCTTGACCGTTGCGAATAGTGCGCCCGCTACGGTTGCGGCCATAGCCAATACCGGGGCTAATATTTTATTTTGCGATGTAGACACTAATGGACTGATGGATTGCAAAGAGGCTCTTGATATTATCAAAAATAGAAGGGAAATAAAAGCCGTTGTCCCGGTGCATCTTTACGGAAGAGTCTGTGATATCAGTCTTCTTACCAATGATAAGAATTCGGACGGCCATAACAAAGTAATGGTGATAGAGGACGCCGCTCAAGCGGCTGGGAGTGAGAGTAAGAAATATAAAATCGGATCGAGATCGGAAGCGGTATGCTATTCGTTCTATCCGACAAAAAATCTTGGCTGCTATGGAGACGGCGGGGCCATATGCACAAACGCGGAATACATTCGCAATAGGCTTCAGTCGCTAAGAAATTATGGGATCGGGGCAGGAAAATTAATATATGAGTACGGATACAACTCAAGGCTGGATGAACTTCAGGCTGCTTATTTAATCGAGCGGTTGAAAATTCTTAATCATATAAATCTATGGAAGTCTTCAATAGCAGAAGCGTATTGTTCGGCATTTAGACGAATCAGGGGATTGCACGTTCCTAATTATGATAGGCTTTGCAATTACCATTTATTCCCTATTTTTACGGATAAGTGGAGAGAGCTTATTTATGATTTTATCAACGGCGGAATAGAATTTGCTAGGCATTATCCTATAGCCGCATACGATCAACCTATAGAGCGGATGGCCAGACACTTGAGGCTGAAAAATACCGATTGGCTTACGGAGAACGTTATAACTTTACCAAATTATTATGGTATGCCATATGAATACGTCCGTCATGTCATATCTACGGTAAGGAGATTCTTCGATGCCTAAGATTGCTATTGTTGATACTTACTATCCGAATTTTATAGATTCGATTCCGTTGTATGGGGATGATTATCAATCTGAATTAAAGAGAGTATTGGTCCGTGGATTTGGAACGGCTGATTTTTATAGCAAGAATCTAAGAAGATTGGGATGGGAAGCTATAGATATAATTGCCAATCATCGTGAACTTCAGAGACTATGGTGCCTTGAGAACAATGTTAATCTGTCTAATCCAATCGAAATAGCAGAAGAGCAGATTAGAAGGTTCAATCCCGATGTTTTATTCTGCCAGGATTTAAGTTTTTTCCCTTCCGGGCTTCTGGCCAGGATGGATATAAAAGTTTTAGCGGCTCAATGTTCATGCCCCATGCCTTCGGTTGATAATGTCAAACAGTTCGATATCATCTTTACGAGTTTCCCCCATTATCTTGCTCGTATGCATAAGATGGGGGCGAAGCACGTTGTTTTTAATTCTCTTGCTTTTGAGCCGTCAATATTGGATTCTCCTAAATTACATCAAACGTCATTATATGATTGCGTGTTTATTGGAGGAGTCGGAACACCTTCACATTGGAAATATGGGATGGAAGTCCTTGAAGCCGTGGCCGAAGAAATTCCTGGGATGAGGTTTTTCGGGTACGGATATGATCTATTGAAGAATGATAATCCTATAAAGAGGAAATATATCGGTCCCGCATGGGGGCTTGAGATGTATGATATCATGAGAAATAGCAAGGTAGTCCTTAATCGCCATGGGGAAGTAGCAGAAAACTTTGCAAATAATATGCGGATGTTTGAGGCTACTGGATGCGGGGCCTGTCTCGTAACCGATACAAAGACAAATCTAAAAGAATACTTCAATATCATGGAACCGAATAATGATATCGTTCCATATTCCTGTCCGGAAGATGCCGTTAGTAAAATAAAATCTCTTTTGGAGAATGAGGAAAGAAGGGCGAGAATAGCTAGAAATGGACAGCTTAAAACATTATCAACCCATACATATCTTCAGAGAATGGGGGACATTTCCGAATGCTTGAGGGCCATACTATGATTTCCGGAAATTATGTAGAATTAAAAACAAAAGAAGACCTTCGTAAAGTGGTCGAGGATTTCGGGGATGCATGGAAGAACGATAAAATTCCGATTCTACAGTATGAGCTTGCAGTAAAACCCGAAATCGAGAGGTATCGGCATGGAGGCGGATGCGCCCCTTATGACGCCTTTGTAAAGTGTCTCCTGTCTCTTCCGAAGGAAATTGATAATCCGAAGACGACACTACTAGACGCGGGGGCTTCGTCGGCATACTATAGTGAAGTCTTGAAGATTGCGGGATTCAAATACGATTATACGGCTGTAGACTTCAACCCTAAATTTAGGGAATTGGCGGCAGAGCATTTTGAAGTTAGGAAGTTTGATGTCGCGGACGTGCGCGATCTTCCCTATATGAATGGAACTTTCGATATCGTTGTATCCGGAAGCGTGATTCTGCATAATATAGATTACCAAAGTGTTATAGATGAGACAGTCAGAGTTTCCAAGAGATATATTTTATTTCATCGAATACCATTCTCAAGAGTCCATCCGATCCGGTATTTCAGGAAGGAGGCTTATGGGATTCCCTGTTTGGAAATCCATTTCAATCTTCAGGAGTTTATGAATGATATGACGGGGCGCGGACTAAAGGCTATGCATATTGAGACTATCTTTTGGAACGACAAAGAGAACTATGGCCATATGTCGATTCTATTTGAGAAATGATTATGAATCACTACTGCACGCTCTTCGATCATAACTATCTTCCTCGCGGGATTGTTCTTCACGATTCTCTGATGGAGCATTCTTCCGGAGGGGCTCTCCTTCATGTCCTCTGTATGTCGAGTCAAGCAGAAGCTACTATTTTGAAACTAAAAAGAAGGAGTGATAAGTTTGATAATCTTTTCGTCTATAATCTTGATTGTCCTTTATTTTATAAGAATGCATTAATAAAGGCCAGGGGAAACAGGACATGGACTGAATTTTGCTGGACGATGGCTTCCGTCTTTAGCAATATGCTTCTTCGTTCGGGGATTCGAGAGATAACATATCTTGACGCCGATATGATGTTTTTTGGCGATCCTGCCGTTGTGCATAAGGAAATCGGGATATCCGGGATCGGGATAATCCCCCACAGATTCATCCCGGAGAAAAAGCATCTTGAAATAAATGGTAAATTTAATGTATCCTGGGTAACTCTCAAAGATACTCCTCGCTCTAAGGCTTGCTCAAACGAGTGGGCCGCTCAATGTTTGGAGTGGTGCTACTACAGAGTGGAAGGAAATAAATTCGGGGATCAAAAATACCTAGACGAATGGCCGTCTAAATATCATTGTGAATGTAAGGTAATTGAAAATATTGGGGCCGGACTTGCTCCATGGAATTTGGCGAACTATAATTTAGGTACAAGAGACGGAGTTCTTTATGCTGAACAGGAACGGGTGATATTTTATCATTACCATGAATTTGCGGAGCTTGATAATGGGAAATACAGGCTAACTAATTACAAATTGCGCGAAGAAGATGTCAGATATATTTACAATCCCTTTATTCTTGAATACGAAAAAGCCAAGGCTCTTGTTATTGGATTGAAGGAGGATTGATAATGTTGCGTGCATACACATATAAGCCACAGGAGGCGGGGTTCCAGAAATGGCCAGAAGGAATTCTTAGGCTCAATAATACGTTCTCCGTTGATAAGCCTGAAGACGCCGATGTATTTATTTTTCCCCCCTCGCTCATGAATGTGCAAGAGCGCGGGCGCGTGGCCAATTTACCATATATGAATGGAAGGGAAGAACGGCATATATTTTTTGACGTTAGCGATTTTGATCAGACCTATGAATTGAAATGTCTCTTTATTCGGTGCAATCTGAAAAGGCATATGCGCGAGGCCGATCCGAATTCAATTCCTTGGGCATGGCCCGTATGTAATTATCCGGACGTTGCGGAGGTTCCCGCTGAAGGTTTTAAATACGATGTCAGTTTTCACGGTTGGCTTAGTACAAAGACGAGGATCGAAGCCATTAATTCCTGCCTCGCTAATCCAAAATTGAAAACGGATTCGGCCCAATACACGGATTTTTATGGATACGTCGAGAGGGACAATAAACCGGAAGCGGATAGGAGAATGGCCGCGTATAAATTATCAATGAAGCATTCTAGGATAGGACTTTGCGGAGAGTCTATTCCCGGAGTGTTTCCCTATCGGTTCTTCGAGGCAATGTCCATGGGGCGCGTGGCCATGCTTTTTTCCAGTGACTATAATTTGCCATTCCAGGATGAAATCCCTTGGGATAAGATTGTCCTTAGATATCCGCGTGAAGAATCTCCGCACGCGGGCACGCTGGTACAGAATTTTATTAATTCACATAGCGATGAAGTAATTATCAATATGGGGCGGCAAGCCCGTGAATATTGGGTAAAGTATTTGAATCGGGATGATTGGCCAACAACGATGACGATGGCCGTAGAATCTAAACTTCGTCAGATAGGGGTAAAAATCGGCTGATAGGAAGAACTCATTTTTCTCTTTTGCCGAAGTATACGCTTGTAATGGCGGTTTAACTGCATCAGAAGGGCCCCAAATAAGACATTTTTTTGACTCCTCAAATACCCATGGT
>Ga0315288_10004223_pt1 | contig 18266 bp, 16 predicted proteins | sample YL17G11_20_MG_FD_203454 | JGI IMG/M metagenome (GOLD analysis project Ga0315288, IMG submission 203454) | Sediment microbial communities from Yellowstone Lake, YNP, Wyoming, USA - YL17G11_20 | ecosystem: Environmental > Aquatic > Freshwater > Lake > Sediment | place: USA: Wyoming | collected... | reverse complement strand
AGCGAGTGCCAAGCGGACGTGGAATTGTAACAACGTCTGCGCGTCGGCGGCAAGCGCGCGAAAACCCTCGCCGCCGGCGCCCGAGAGCACGTAGTCGGCCGGGTCCAGACCCTCGGGGACGCGGACCACGTGCAGGCTCAGGCCCATCTTGCGGCCCAGGGTGAGGGCGCGGCTCATGGCGCCCAGGCCGGCGGCGTCGGCGTCGAAGCACAGGTACAGGTTTCTCGTCACGCGGGCGAGACGTTTGAGCTGCTGCTCGGTGAGCGCCGTGCCCATGCTGGCGACCACGTTGGGCACGCCGGCCTGCACCAGGGCGAGGACGTCGGTGTAGCCCTCCACGACGTACACGCGGTCCTCGCGCCCCGCCGCCGCCTTGGCGGCGTGCAGGCCGAAGAGCGCCTCGCTCTTGTGGTACAGGGGCGTCTCGGGCGAGTTGAGGTACTTGGGCTTCTCGTCGCCCATGGTGCGCGCGCCGAAGCCCAGCGTGCGCCCGCGGTCGTCGGCCAGCGGGAACATGATGCGCCCGCGAAAGCGGTCGTAGGGCCGCGCGCTCGTGCCCGGCACGACCAGGCCGGCGTCGAGCAGGTCCTGGTCGCCGAACTTCTTGGCGCGCGCCGCCTCGCGCAGCTTGTCCCAGCCCGCCAGGCTGAAGCCCAGGCGAAACTGGCGGCAGACGTCGTCGCCCAGGCCGCGCTGCGTGAGGTACTCGCGGGCCGGCGCCGCCGCCGCCGCGTCGTGCAGCACGCGCTCGTAGTAGGCCGTCGCCTGTTCCAGAAGGGCGCGCAGGCGCTCGCGGCGGTGACGCTCCGCGTCGCCGCGAGCGCTCGACTCCTCGTACTCGAGCGCGATGCCGTACCTGTCGGCCAGAGACTCGACGGCCGCCGCGAAGTCGAGGTTCTCCTTCTTCTGCACGAAGCCGAACAGGTTGCCGCCGGCGCCGCAGCCGAAGCAGTAGTACAGCTTCTCCACGGGGTTGACCGAGAACGACGGTGTGCGCTCCTCGTGAAACGGGCAGCGGCCGCTGTAGTTGGCGCCGGCCTTGCGCAGCTCGGTGTACTGGCCGACGATCTCGACCATGTCGGCGGTGGCCTGGACCTGGTCGATGCTGGCGCGGGCGATGAGCGGCACCTCAGGGGCCGCCCTTCTTGCCCGCGCGCCGCGCCTTCTCCTGCGCCGCCAGGTAGCTCAGGCCGGCGCCGAGCCGGCGCCGCCGCTTCTTTTCGCGGCGCGGCGCCCTGTCCCAGCTACGCCAGTAACGCCCCAGGCGGTCGTAGGTCCAGATGAGCAGCACCATGAGCGCGAACATCCAGGCGAGGTAGAACAGGGCGAACAGCACCCACTGTTCGGGTGAGGTGGTGTCGGGCGGCACCACGCCGCCGGAGGGCACGCTGGGGTGCCCGAACGTCAGCCACCCGAGGCCGAACACCACGGCCGCGGGCACCACGGCCAGCACGACGGCGGCCGCGGTGACGAGACCGGTCAGCAGGCGAGTGCGGTCCATCGCCTCAGGAGATGGGTGTGAGAAAGCGCGCCATGAGCACCTCGTCATGATACCGCCCGGCGCGGTGGTACTGCGCGCGGCGCAGCCCCTCGCGCACGAACCCGTGCCGTTCGTAGAAGCCGATGGCGCGCCGGTTCTCGGGGAAGACCCCGAGCGCCAGCCTGCTCACGGCGTTCGCCACGGCCCACGTGGCGGAGGCCTCGAGGAGCGCGCCGCCGATCCCCAGGCCGCGCCAGCGCGCGCCCACGGACATGCCCACCCAGGCGACGTGCGCCGAACCGGGGTGAGGGTCGGGGCGCAGGCCGAGGTTGCCGACCAGCTCGCCGTCCAGCTCCGCGGCGAGCTGCAGGCAGCGCGAGTCGGCGAGCGCGTCGGCGATGCGCCGCCGCCAAACGCCGGCGTCGAACTGGCCGGGCACCATGAGCAGCGTGACGGTCGGCTCGGCGGCGATGGCGTCGAGCAGGCGGGCCAGCCGACGGGCGTCGCGCACGCGTGCGTCGCGCACGCGCAGTCCGCGCCCGTCCGCCAGCGTCGCCGCGATCTCCCCGCCGAGCTTGGCCACGCGGCGCCCCCGCCTACTTCTCGAGCTTGAGCTCGCCGCGCTCTTCGACGGCGGCCTGCGCCGCGGCGAGCCGCGCCACCGGTATACGAAACGGCGAGCAGCTCACGTAGTCCATGCCCACGCGGTGGCAGAACTTGACGCTCTCGGGGTCGCCGCCGTGTTCGCCGCAGATGCCCACCTTGAGGCCCGGCCGGGTGCTGCGGCCGCGCTCGATGCCCAGCTTCACGAGCTGGCCGACGCCCTCCTGGTCGAGGGTCGCGAACGGGTCGGACGGCCAGATCTCCTTCTCCTCGCTCGTGTAGAGCGGGAGGAACTTGCCGGCGTCGTCGCGGCTCACGCCGAAGGTCATCTGCGTGAGGTCGTTGGTGCCGAAGCTGAAGAACTCCGCCACTTCGGCGATCTGGTCGGCGGTGAGCGCCGCGCGCGGGACCTCGATCATCGTGCCGACCAGATAGTCGACGGTCACACCCTGCGCGGCGAAGACCTCCGCGGCCACGCGGCGCACGACCGCCGCCTGGTCCTCGAGCTCCTTCTTGATGCCGACCAGCGGGATCATGATCTCGGGGTGGACGTCCACGCCCTCCTTCTTGACGATGCAGGCGGCCTCGAGGATGGCGCGCGCCTGCATGGCCGTGATCTCGGGGTAGGCGACGCCCAGGCGGCAGCCGCGGTGGCCGAGCATGGGGTTCGCTTCTTTGAGGTCCTCGACCTTGGCGGCGATCTGCTGCGCCGTGACGCCCATGGCCGCCGCGACCTGCTGCTGCTCGGCGGCGGTGTGCGGCATGAACTCGTGCAGCGGCGGGTCGAGCGTGCGGATCGTGACCGGGCGCTCGCCCATCACGCGGAAGATGCCTTCGAAGTCGCCGCGCTGCATCGGCAGGAGCTTGGCGAGCGCCTTCTCGCGCTCGGCGACGGTGCCTGCGAGGATCATCTCGCGCACCGCCGTGATGCGCTCGCCGCCGAAGAACATGTGCTCGGTGCGGCAGAGGCCGATGCCCTGGGCGCCGAACTTGATGGCGTTGGCGCTCTGGTCGGGCTGGTCGGCGTTGGCGCGCACCAGCAGCCGCCGCTCCGCGTCGGCCCACTTCATCAGGTCGTCGTAGTACTTGAAGGTCTGCGAGTCCGCGGGCCTCAAGGAGCCCTCGAGGAGCACCTGCAGCACTTCGCTGGGGCGCGTCTCGAGGCGGCCGACGATGACCTCTCCGGTGAAGCCGTCGATGGAGAGCCAGTCGCCCTCCTTGACCACCTTGTCGTCGACGCTGATGGTGCGCGCCTTGTAGTCGATGTCGAGCGCCTCGCAGCCTACGACGCAGACCTTGCCCATCTGGCGGGCGACCAGCGCGGCGTGACTGGTCATGCCGCCGCGCGCCGTGAGGATGCCCTCGCTCACGGTCATGCCGCGGATGTCGTCGGGGCTCGTCTCGACGCGCACCAGCAGCACCTGCTTGCCGGCGGTCTTCATGGCGTCGGCGTCGCCGGCGTTGAAGGCCACCTGGCCGGCGGCGGCGCCGGGGCCGGCGGCCAGGCCTTTGGCCAGGACCCGGCCCTCCGCCACGGCCTCGCGCCGGCTCTCGGGCGAGAAGATGGGCCGCAGCAGCTGGTTGAGCTGCTCCGGCTCGACGCGCATGAGCGCCTCCTGCGGCGTGATCATGCCCGCCTCGCACATGTCGACGGCGATGCGGATGGCGGCCAGGCCGGTGCGCTTGCCGTTGCGCGTCTGCAGCATGAAGAGGCGGCCCTTCTCGACGGTGAACTCGAAGTCCTGCATGTCGCGCAGCTCGCGCTCCAGGGTCTGGCGCACCTCGAGAAGCTGCTCGTAGGCAGGCGGGAAGACCTCGGCGAGCTCGCTCACGGGGCGCGGCGTGCGCACCCCGGCGACCACGTCCTCGCCCTGGGCGTTGACGAGGAACTCGCCGTAGAAGACGTCCTCGCCGGTGGCGGGGTCGCGGGTGAAGGCGACGCCGGTGCCGGACTCCTCGCCGGTGTTGCCGTACACCATGGTCTGCACGTTGACGGCGGTGCCCCAGGTGTCGGGGATGTCGTAGAGGCGCCGGTAGGCCACGGCGCGGTCGTTGCCCCAGCTGCCGAACACCGCGGTGATGGCGCCCCAGAGCTGCTGCCGCGGGTCGTCGGGAAAGTCGTTGCCGGTGCGCTCCTTGACGGCGGCCTTGAACTTGACCACCAGGTCCTTGAGGTCGCCCTCGTCGAGGTCGGTGTCGTACTGGATCCCCTTGGCCTCCTTGGCCGCCTCGAGGAGCTCCTCGAAGGGGTCGCGCTCGTCCTCGTGCTCGGGCTTGCAGCCGAGCACCACGTCGCCGTACATGGAGACGAAGCGGCGGTAGCAGTCGTAGGCGAAGCGCGGGTTGCCGGTCGTGGCGATGACGCCCTGCACGGTGGTGTCGTTGAGGCCCAGGTTGAGGATGGTGTCCATCATGCCGGGCATGGAGGCGCGGGCGCCGGAGCGTACGCTGATCAGCAGCGGATCGGCGGCGTCGCCGAACTTCTTGCCGGTGTCGGCCTCGAGGGCGGCCAGCGCGGCGGCCACCTGCTCGTCGACGCCGTCGGGGTAGCCGGCGTTGGCCGAGTAGAAGTTACAGACCTCGGTGGTGATCGTGAAGCCGGGCGGCACCGGCAGGCCGATGCTCGTCATCTCGGCGAGGTTCGCGCCTTTGCCGCCGAGCAGGTTCTTCATGCTCTTGTCGCCCTCGTTGAACTGGTAGACCCACTTGCTCGACATCAAGCGCTCCTCGGGATAGGTACCTTCTTCATGCCTGCGCCGGCGGCAGGCGACTGAACTCGCCGATGCGGCCGATGAGCGCCGCGACGGCGGCCAGTTGCGCCAGCCGATTGCCGCGCACGGCGGCGTCGTCGGCCATGACCAGCACGGCGTCGAAGTAGCGGTCGACGGCCGGCCGCAGGCCGGCCGCTTCTTTCACGGCGCTCTCGAGCTCCAGGTGGGCGAGCGCGTCGAGCAGCGGCCCGCGCGCCGCCTCGTAGGCCGCGGCCAGCTCGCGCTCGGCGTCGTCGGCGAACAGGGCCGGGTCGACGGCGCGAGACCCGGCCGCCGCGTCGGTGGCGGCCAGCGCGGCGCAGCGGTTGTAGGCGGTCACGGCGTCCTCGAAAAAGGCGCGGCCGGCGAGCGCGGCGAAGGTGCGCGCCCGCGCCGCCAGGGCCGGCACGTCGCCGGCCGGCGCCGCCAGCGCCGCCTCGACGCTCGCGAACGGCAGGCCTTCGTCGAGCAGCAGCACCTGCAGGCGCTCGCGCACGAACGCCGCCGTCTCGGCGACGATGGCGGCGCGACGCTCGTCGCCGAGCCCCTCGGCGCCCTGCAGCTCGAACTGGTCGACGGCCGAAGCCAGCAGGCCGGCGAGCGGGAAGCGCAGGCTGTACTCGAGGGCGATGCGCACGATGCCCATGGCCGCGCGCCGCAGGCCGTACGGGTCGCGCGAGCCGGACGGCTTCTGGCCGGCCACCCAGGCGCCGACGATGTTGTCGACCTTGTCGGCGACGGCGAGCAGCCCGCCGCCCAGCGTGCTCGGCAGCGCCGCCGTGGCCGAGAGCGGGCGGTAGTGCTCGCCCACGGCACGAGAGACCGCCTCGCCCAGGCCGCCCGACTCCGCATAGATGCCGCCCATGACACCCTGCAGTACGGGGAACTCGATGACCACCTGGCTCACGAGGTCGGCCTTGGCCAGCCGCGCGGCCATGCGCAGCGTCTCGACGAGCGGCGCCGACGAGCCGTTGCCGCCGCTGCGGGCGCCGGCGGCGCCGGGCCCGGCGGCCAGACCGGCCACCAGCCCCTGCAGGCGGTGCGCCTTGTCGGCCAGCGAGCCGAGCTTCTCGTGGAACGCCACGGCGCCGAGGCGCTCGGCCATGGCGTCGAGGCCCTCGGCGACGTCGCGGTCGTAGGCGAACTCGGCGTCGTCCAGGCGGCCTTCGAGCACGCGCTCGTTGCCGCGCGTGACGAGATCGGCCGCCCCGGGATCGGCGTTGCTCACGTAGAGGAACGCCGGCAGCAGGCGGCCGTCGCCGTCGCGCACCGGGAAGTAACGCTGGTGGCTCTGCATGGCCGTGATGAGCACGGGAGCGGGCAGCCGCAGGTGGCCGCCGGCAAGCGCCCCGCGGGCGACGCTCGGCCACTCGGCGAGGTACACCGCCTCGGCGAGCACGTCGCCCGGGTCGGACCACTCCCCGCCGAGCTCGGCGGCGCGCGCGTCGAGACCCTCGACGATCAGGCGCCGCCGCTCCTGCTGCGAGGCGACCACCTTCTGCTCGGCCAGGTGCTTCTCGTAGTGCTCGGCCTTGTCGATGATGAGCGGCGCGCCGAGCACCCGGTGACCCTGGGTCACGTCGCCGGAGGTCAAGCCGTAGAAGGTCGCCTCCACCACGTGCCCGCCGAGCATACAGACCAGCCAGCGGATGGGGCGCGAGAAGCGCAGGTACTCAGCCGCGCCGGCGGGCCGGCTGCCCCAGCGCATCCCGCGCGGGATCTGCAGGCCCGTGACCAGAGCCGGGATCAAGCCCGGCAGTACGTCGGCCGCCGCGCGGCGCTCGGCCTCGACGCGGACGACGGCGAACTCGGTGCCGTCGACCATCTCGCGGCGCACGTCCTCGGGCTGGGCGCCGCGCGAGCGCGCGAACCCCAGCCCGGCCTTGGTGAGGCCGCCGGCGGCGGCGTAGGCGATCTCGGCCTTGGGGCCGCGGTAGTCGTCGGTCCTCGCGGTCTGGCGCTCGGGCACGCCGCCCACCAGCACGGCGATGCGCCGCGGGGTCACGAGCACCCTGGGGCCGGGGGCGCCGCTCTCGAGCAGGCGCTCGGCCTCGAGGAGCTTGTGCGCGAGCCCCGGCGCCGCGGCGCTGTCCTCGAGCTGGCGGATCACCGACTCGCAGACCTTGTAGGGCAGCTCCTCGCAGCCGATCTCGATCAGCAGGGTGCTCATGCGCGACCATCCCCGAAGACCTCGAGGTACAAGCCGGCGACCTTGCGCGCCAGGTCGCGCACGCGCCCGATGTGCATGGTGCGGTCGGTGACGCTGATCGCGCCGCGCGCGTCGAGCATGTTGAAGGCGTGGCTGCACTTGAGCACCTGGTCGTAGGCGGGCAGCGGCAGACGCGCCTCGAGGCAGCGCTCGGCCTCGTTCTCGTGTTCGCGGAAGTGGCGGTAGAGCATGTCGGTGTCGGCGACCTCGAAGTTGTAGCGGCTGATCTCGCGCTCGTTCTCCTGGTAGACGTCGCCGTAGGTGACGGTCACCGTGTCGCCGCCTTCGTCCCACTGCGACCACACCAGGTCGTAGACGCTGTCCACGCCCTGCAGGTACATGGCCAGGCGCTCCAGGCCGTAGGTGAGCTCGACGGTGATCGGGTCGAGGTCGAAGCCGCCCAGCTGCTGGAAGTACGTGAACTGGGTGGCTTCCATGCCGTCGATCCAGACCTCCCAGCCCTGCCCCCAGGCGCCCAGGGTGGGCCCCTCCCAGTTGTCCTCGACGAAGCGCACGTCGTGCTCGGCCAGGTCGATGCCCAGAGCCACCAGCGACTGCAGGTATACGTCCTGGATGTCGGGCGGCGACGGCTTGATGACCACCTGGTACTGGTAGTAGTGACCGAGGCGGTACGGGTTCTCGCCGTAGCGCCCGTCGGCGGGGCGCATGGACGGCTCCACGTAGGCCGCGCGCCACGGGCGCGCGTCCAGGCAGCGCAGAAAGGTCGCCGGGTTGAAGGTGCCGGCCCCGACCTCGGTGTGGTACGGCTGCACGACGACGCAGCCCTGCTGTTCCCAGTAGGCCTGCAGCCGGCCGATGATCTGCTGGAAGGTGGGAAGCCCGCGCGAGACGGCTTCACCCGGGGCGTGGTCGGTCACATGTCCTTTCGGTCGGAGTCGCAGATTCTAGCAGGGCCGCCGTCGACGGGCCAACGGCGGCGCGGATGCGCCGCCGGCCGGCATGGACAAGTGCCCGACCGCCGCTCAGCCTGTGGCGCGCGCGAAACGCAGCGCGCGCAGGCGCGACCCAGTGTGGTAGCCGTACAGGTCGTGGACGTCGCGCAGAGCCTCGGCGACGGCCACCGTGGGCTCCGCTGCGCGGAGCTCGGCCAGCGGCCGTCCCAGGGCTGCGCGCAGCGCCTCGATCGCGTCGGGCGTGATGGGCACGGCGTCCTCCAGGCACTTCTCGCAGACGAGGCCGCCGCGCGCCGCCGAGAACCCCAGGGCGCGCTCGCCGCCGCCGCAGGCGCTGCACTGGTCGAGCACCGGCATGTAACCGGCCTCGTACAGGAGCTTGAGCAGCGCGCCCAGCACCAGCGGCGCCTCGAGGGCCGGCCCCCTCAGGCCCGCGTCGAGCTCCCTCAGCGTGTTGCGCAGCAGCGCGAACACGCGCTCCTCGGGCTCGTGCTCGGGCGTCAGGCCGGCGGCGGCCTCGCAGACCACCGCCGCCGCCGTAAGAGCCTCGCGATCGTCGCGCAGCCTGAGAAACACGTCCACGAGGTGGGCCTGCGTGACCGTGTAGAGCGTGCGCCCCTGGTAGAGCATGAGGTCGCAGACGTTGTAGGGCTCCAGCCGGCCGCCCCACTTGGAGGTGGTCTTGCGCACGCCCTTGACGACCGCGTCGACGCGCCCCAGCTCGCGCGTGAACAGGCGCAGCATCCGGTCGGCCTCGCCCAGAGGCCGCGAGCTGAGCACGATGGCGCGCGCCTTCTCGTTGCGCACCGTCAGCCCCCGGCGTCGCGCGTCGAGAGGTGGGCGAAGACGACGCGCGGGATGCCGACCAGGTCCGCGCGTTGCTGCGCCGCGGCGAACGCGCCGGCCGCCGCGAACAGCGCCCCCACGGCGGCGGCCTGCCCCGCCCCGACCTCGACGGCCAGCACGCCGCCCGGGCGCAGGCGCCCGGCGGCGGCGGCGATCAGCCGGCGCGCCACGTCGAGCCCGTCTTCGCCGCCGTGAAGCGCCAGACGCGGCTCGTAGTCGCGCACGTTCGGCTCGAGCGTCCGGTACTCGGCCTCGGGGATGTACGGCGGGTTGGAGACGATGACGTCGAAGCGCTCGCGCGGGAGCAGATCGTCGAGCAGGTCGCCGCAGCGGACGTCGAGGCGGCCGCCGAGGCCGAGGCGCGCCGCGTTGCGGCGCGCCACCTCCACGGCGGCCGCGCTGACGTCGGTGGCCACCACGCGCACGAACGGGTTCTCGGCCGCCAGGGCCAGCGCGATGCAGCCCGAGCCGGTGCCCACATCGAGCACCCGAGGCTCGTAGCGGCCACCGGCCGCGTCGCCCCCTGCCGGCACGTCGGCCAGCGCCTCGAGCGCCACGTCCACCAACGTCTCGGTCTCGGGCCGCGGGATCAGCACCGCGGGCGTGACCTCGAGCTCGATGGAGCGGAAGGCGCGGCGCCGGCGGATGTAGGCGACGGGCTCGCGGGCCTGGCGCCGCACGAGGTAGCCGTCGAAGCGACGCTCCTCGATGCGCGTGAGCACACGCTCCGGCGCGCGGAACAGCTCGGCGCGGTCCACGCCCAGGGCGGTGGCCAGCAGCAGCTCGGCGTCGAGACGCGGCGAGCGCGAGCCGCTGGCGCGCAGCCACTCCGTGGCTGAGCGGAGCGCCTCGCCGACGCTCGCCGACCCCGTCATCCTTGCACCTGGACCATCAGCACTGCGCCTACTCCAGGAGCGCGACGCCGATCTGCCGCGCAGCTCGTTCCAGGGTCTTGTCGAGGGTCGCCAGCGGGAGCCCGTGGGCGGCGGCCAAGTCGAGGTAACCGGCGTCGTACACAGACACGCCGGTCTGACGCGCCAGCGACAGCAGGCTGTTCAGCGCACCGAGGGCAGGTGCGGCGTCGACGTCGATGGGCAAGGCGCGCAGGATCTCGACGAAGCGCGCGGACTCTGCCCGGCTGATGCGCCGGCGCCGCTCCGCCGCGAGCAGCGCATTACCCACTTCGAGCGCCCAGATGGCGGGGACGACGGCCCGGTCCTCGCCGAGGCGGTCGCGCATGCGCGCCGCGCGCGGCGCATCCTCGTCGTCGAAGGCCCAGGCCATGGTCACCGAGCAGTCCAGGACGAACATGCTCAGTACCGCCGGCCTTCGTCGATCAGCGCGCGGATGTCCAGGTCGCCCAGGTGACGGCCTTTGGCGAACTCCTTGAGCGCCTCGACCGCCGCCCGGGGATCGCGGCGAGGGTACTCGCCGATGGGGACGAGCACGGCCACGGGAGTCCCGTGGCGGGCGATGGTGATGTGCTCGCCGAGCTCGACGCGCTTGAGCAGCTCGGCGAGCTTGGTCTTCGCCTCGTAGGCGCCCACGGTAGCCATCGGCCACCTCCTCTGCGTCAAGACTGGTCTACGACTGGTCTATCTGAGTATCGGCCAGATGGGCGCAACGTGCAAGAGTGACGATCGCGCCCGGCGGTGACGTTGCCGGCGGCGGCGCCCGTCAGGCGCCCGGCCGCCGCCCACCGCGTCACTCCCCGCCGGCGGCCGCCAGCTGCTTGCGCCGGTCCTCCGCGGCCAGGGCCTCGGTGAACTCGTCGAGCGCGCCCTCCATCACCTCGGCGATGCGGTGGCTGGTGAGCCCGATGCGGTGGTCGCTGACGCGGTTCTGCGGGAAGTTGTAGGTGCGGATCTTCTGGGCGCGGTCGCCGCTGCCGACCATGGTGCGCCGCGCCGCGCCGCGCTCCTCGTCCTGCTTCGCCTGCTCGAGCTCGAAGAGGCGCGCCCTCAGGATGCGCAGGGCGCGCTCCTTGTTCTGCAGCTGGCTCTTCTCGTCCTGGCAGCTCACGGTGACGCCGGTGGGGACGTGCGTGAGCCGGACCGCCGAGTCGGTGGTGTTGACGCTCTGGCCGCCGGGCCCGCGGGCGCGGAAGATGTCGACGCGCAGGTCGCCGGCGCGGATCTCGATCTCGATGTCCTCGGCCTCGGGCAAAACGGCGACCGTGGCGGCCGAGGTGTGGATACGCCCCGTGGCCTCGGTGGCCGGGACGCGTTGCACGCGGTGCACACCGCTCTCGTACTTGAGCGCCGAGAAGGCGCCCCGGCCCTTGACCTCGAGCGTGACTTCCTTGTAGCCGCCGTTGTCGTTCTCGTTGGCGCTCAGGATGTCGACTTCGAAGCCCTTCGCTTGCGCGTAGCGCGTGTACATGCGCGCCAGCTCGCCGGCGAACAGCGACGCCTCGTCGCCGCCGGTGCCGGCGCGGATCTCGATGATCACGTCCTTGGCGTCGTTGGGGTCGCGCGTGAGCATGCGTACGCGGATCTCTTCGCTGAGCTCCTCGAGCCGGCGGCGGCCCTCGCCGAGCTCCTCCTGCGCGAAACCGCGCATCTCGGCGTCGGAGGCGTCGTCGCCGAGGAGGCCTTCGGCGTCGGCCACCGTGCGCTCGGCCTCGCGAAAGCGGCGCGCCAGCTCGTACACCTGCTGCAGCTCGGCGTGCTTGCGGGCGATGCCCGCGTAGCGCGCCCGGTCGCCGAGCACCTCGGGGTCGGTGAGCTGCGCGTTGAGCTCCTGGTAGGAGCGCTCGATCTCGTCGATGAGGTTGTCGATGGCGGCCATGCGAAGAGCTTACGCCATGACCTCCACGCCTTTCACCGGCGGGCGGTCCTGGGGCTCGAGCTCGATGATCTTCTCGAGCGCGGCGATGGCCACCTCGACCTGGGCGCTGTCGGGCTGCTTGGTGGTCATCCACTGCAGCGCCAGGCCGGGCGACATGATAGCCCGCACGAAGAGATTGTCCTCGTGACGACCGGCGAACTTGATGATCTCGTAGCTCACGCCGGCGATGAGGGGGATCAGGATGACGCGGCTGAGGATGAGCAGGTACCACACCGGCCGGCCGACGAAGGCGAACACGAAGATCGCCACGACCATCACGATGAGCAGAAACGACGTGCCGCAGCGCAGGTGCAGCGTGCGGTAGTGCTCGACGTTCTCGACGGTGAGCTCGTCCCCGTGCTCGAGGGCGTGGATGCTCATATGCTCGGCGCCGTGGTACTCGAAGACGCGGCGCAGGTCCTTGATCTGGGTGATGATGGCCAGGTAGAGGAGGAAGATGCCCACGCGCACGCAGCCCTCGACCGCCCAGAACAGGTAGCCGCCACCGATCCAGTGCCTGAACAGCCCGGTGAGGAACAGCGGCGCCACGAAGAAGAGGCCGATGGCGAAAGCGAAGGCGACGATGAGCGTGCCGCCGATCTCCTTGCGGCTGAGCTGCTGCTCCTCCTCGCCGATGGACTCGTTGGCCGACATCGTGAGGGCACGCACCCCGATCACCAGCGACTCGACGAGGGCCACGACGCCGCGGACGACCGGGGTCTTGAGGATCGGATAGCGCTTCATCCAGCTCACCAGGGGGAACTCGTGGACGCCGATGGTGTCGTCGGGGCGGCGCACGGCCAGCGACCAGTGGTCGACGCCGCGCATCATGACGCCCTCGATGACGGCCTGGCCGCCGACCTGGGCGCGGCGCGCCCACAGGGCGGCCAGAGTCACCAGTGCGAGCGCGCTGCGGGTGAGGCGCGCGATCATGGCAGAGACGTGAGCGTGGGCCGCGCCGCCGCGCGAGAGGCGCTCAAGCGCGCGCGGCGGCCGGCCCGTCGACGTCTTCGGGCTTGTACGGCTTGCCGCAGGTCATCTTGCCCTCCGGGCAGGTGCCGTAGAGGCAGCCGGGGCCAGTGCCCTCGAAGAGGTTGGGCGCCAGCTCCTTGACCATGCCGCGCATCTCCCAGGCGAGCGCCCTGATCTCCCATTGCGCGCGATTGCAGCAGCGCACCCGAAAGAAGTGGCGCAGCTCGCGCGCGTTCATGGTGACGACGATCTTGGTCTCGGCGGCGTTGGGCAGCACGAAGCGCGCGTCTTCCTGCACGCTCTCGCGGGTACGGCCCTCGGCGAGGCCCAGCTCGACCAGCCTGTCGTAGGCCATGCGGGCCTGCGCCATGGCCTCGAGGAACACCGCCTCGGCCTCAGCGTTGGCGGACACGGAGGGCGGGACGATGAAACTGTCGCCCGCCCCGAAGTTGACGTACCGCTGCGACTGCTGGTTGTAGCTGGCCAGGCGGTGACGCACCAGCTGGTGCGTGAGGGCGCGCGAGACCCCGTCGACGGCGAAGCTGAAGGAGGCGTGCTCGAGGGCCGAGTGGTGACCGGAACGCACGAGGACGCGCACGAGCTTGGCGACGGCCTCGTCGCCCATCTCCTGCTTGAGGTCGGCGGCCGACACGGGCGCATAGCACAGCCGACCCGCGATCGCGACGGCGCGGTCGGGGTCGGGCGTGTGCTGGAGGAGTGTGACGCGGAGCTCGGCGCTCACCGCGGGGCTCCCGTCAGGCCTTGGGGGCTTCAGCCTTGGGAGGTGCGGCCTTGGCGGCCGCGGCCTGCGCGGGCTCGGATTTCTTGTCGAAGCGGCGGTTGAAGCGCTCGACGCGCCCCCCGGAGTCGACCAGCTTCTGCTTGCCCGTGTAGAACGGGTGGCACTGCGAGCACAGCTCGACGCGCAGATCCGGCTTGGTGCTGCGCGTCGTGAACGTGTTGCCGCAGGAGCAGTGCACGGTCGCTTCTTCGTACTTCGGGTGGATGTCTTTCTTCATGGCAACGGATCCCTTCTGGGAGCAAACCCGGATTTCTCGCGGACGGCCCACGCGGGCCGAACCGGGATGATAGCACGGAACGCCTTCTCGCCTGAAATCGTTCCCGGCTTCAAACGCGGGCCGGCGAGCCGCGCCGGCCCGGCCCTCAACGCGAGTTCTTCTGCAGCGCGCTGAGGAAGTCGGCGTTGCTCGTGGTCTCGCGCACCTTCTTGATGAGCAGCTCGATGGCGGCCGCCGGCTCGAGGCTGTGCAGCACGCCGCGGAGCTTCCACACGGCGGCCGCCTCGGCGGGCTCCATGAGCAGCTCTTCTTTGCGCGTGCCGGTCATCTCGATGTCGATGGCCGGGAAGATGCGCTTGTCGGCGAGGCGCCTGTCGAGGCGGATCTCCATGTTGCCGGTGCCCTTGAACTCCTCGAAGATCACCTCGTCCATGCGCGAGCCGGTGTCGACCAGGGCCGTGGCGAGGATGGTGAGCGAGCCGCCCTCCTCGATGTTGCGCGCCGCCCCGAAGAACTTCTTGGGCGGGTACAGCGCCGTGCTGTCGACGCCGCCCGAGAGGATGCGCCCGCTGGCCGGCGTGTTGAGGTTGAAGGCGCGCGCCATACGCGTGATGGAGTCGAGCAGCACCACGACGTCGCGGCCCATCTCGACGAGACGCTTGACGCGGTCGAGCACGAGCTCGGTGACCTGCACGTGGTTCTCGCTGGGCTGGTCGAAGGTGCTGGAGACCACAGTGCCGATCACCGAACGCTGCATGTCGGTGACTTCTTCGGGACGCTCGTCGACGAGCAGCACAAAGAGGTCGACGTCCGGATTGTTGGCGGCGATGGAGTTGGCCAGCTTCTTGAGGATCGTGGTCTTGCCGGCCTTCGGCGGCGAGACGATCAGGCCGCGCTGGCCCTTGCCGATGGGGCACAGCAGGTCCATGATGCGCGCCGCCGTGTCGTGCTCCTCGGTCTCGAGGCGCAGGCGCTCCTCGGGGAACAGCGGCGTGAGCTGGTCGAACACCGGGCGCTTGCGCGCCACCTCCGGGTCGACGCCGTTGACGGCGTCGATCTTGAGCAGCGCGTTGTACTTCTCGTTGTCTTTGGGCTCGCGTACCTGGCCGAGGATCTCGTCGCCGCGGCGCAGGCCGAAGCGGCGGATCTGGCTGAGCGACACGTACACGTCGCGGTCGCCCTGGGTGAAGCCGTTGGTGCGCAGAAAGCCGAAGCCGTCCGGCAGCACGTCGAGGATGCCGGTGCAGGGGATGGACGGGCGGTCGTCGCGCGGCTCCTGCCGCGGCTTGTCGCGCTCGCGCTCGCGGTCGCGGCCGCGGCGGTTCTTGCCTTTGCCGCCGCCCTGCTGCTGGCGCTGCTGACCCTGCTGACCCTGCTGACCCTGCTGGCCCTGCCCGCCCTGGCGACTGGGCTGCTGGCCGGAGGGCCGCTCGCCGTCGCCGGCGTAGGGGTCGGAGGGCGCCTCGGCCTGCCCGTCGCCGGCGAAGGCGGCGGGCGCGGGCGGCGGCGCAGCCGCCTCCGTGGACGCGGCGGACGGCGCAGCCGCCTCCGCCGGAAGGACGGACGGCGCAGCCGCCTCCGTGGTCGGCGCGCCGACCACGTCGGCCTTGTCGGTCTTCGCCGCCTTGTCGGTCTTGGCCGGACGGGCGGGCTTGGCGGCCGGCTTGGCGGCGACGGGCGCCGGCGCCGCCGGCGCAGACTCCATCGCCGGCACCGCCGGCTCGGTGGGTACGGTCATCTGGTCTGTGTGTCCGTCAGTGATCATGAGCTCCCGGGACCTCTGACATCGCTCCGCGCGGCCTGCAGCCGTGTCGCCTGGGAGATGTCGAACGAGTAGAGGTGGATGGTGCGATGGAAGACGGGGTCCGTGCGGACTCCGGTGCAGAGTATGTCATACCGCGCAAGAGATTCCTACCAACCTCGACGACGGCCGGACGACGAGCCATGTGCTCTCTCCGTGATGTGGGGCCGCTGCGGGCCGCTGGATCGCTGTGGGACACCCTCACCCCTGCGACGCAGGGGCGCCCGGCGGCAAGAGAGGCCGGGCCTGGGGACACCTAGTATATCGGACGCGCCTTGCGGAACTGAAATCGTTCACGCCCCGGCGGCCGCGCTCTGTTCCTCGACGCGCTGCAGGATGGCGCCCAGGACCTCGCTGAGGTTCTCGTCGAGGCTGGGATTGTCCACCACCGGGACGCCCAAAGCCGTGGCGCGGCCGACGATGTACTTCTGGATGCGGCGGATCTGGGCGAAATGGTCGAGGTAACGGGGCAGCGGCCGGATGCCGCCGGTCTCCCACTGGCGCACCGAGAAGTTGCCGCGATGACGGGCCTTGTCGTGCACGGCGAGCACGAACTCGAGCACCAGGGCCTCACGCCAGCGTGAGCGCTCGAGGAAGCCGGGCACGATGTGCACGCCCTCGATCACCATGCGCTGCGCCTCGTCGATGCCTCGGGCGACGATCGCCTCGATGCCCACCGAGACGGCCTTCGTCTGTTCCATAAACCCGACCTTGCTGAGGTCGGTCTCGCGCGGCACGGGCACGCGCACCGCGGAAGCGGCGTCGAACGAGGACGTGTGGATGGCCGGCATGAGCTCCGCCGCGAAAAAGGCGCGCATCGTCTGGCGCACCATGTCGGTGCCGATCACGCGCGTGATGCCGAGGCGGTGGGCGAGCTCGGTGGCGAGCGTGCTCTTGCCGACGCCGGTGCCGCCGCCGATGAGGACGATCAGCGGCGTCTCGAGGCGGCGCAGGGTCTGCCACTGGCGAAAACGCTCGATGAGGAGGTCGCCCTGCAGGTCGCCGAGCTGCTCGCGGGCGATATCGCGCAGGTCGGCGAGGGTGAGGGCCGCCGGCCCGCGGCGCCGCAGGCGCCGCTCCACGGCGGCCGCCACGCCATAGGCCTGCTCGGGCGCCAGGCCGGTCGCCATGAGCGTCTGCGCCATGAGGCCTTTGCTGAACGGCGCCTCGTCGCCCTCGTCGATGAGCCGCACGTCACGGTCGTCGGTCACCGTCAGGCCTCCCCGTCCGGGCGCCCGCGCCGGGCGCCGGCCGGCCGGCCGCGGCCGCGCGCCGCGAAGCGTTCGCCGGCCAGCTGCTCGACGTCGTCCACGACGCCACCCAGATCGCCCTCGCGGGCGCGCGGCTCATTGTCGCAGAACACCAGCTCGCGACCGGCCGCGGCGGCGGCCTCGGCGACCACGTCCACCGCCGCCGCCTTGATCTCGGTGAGAAAGACGTCGGCCTCCTTCGCGGCGCGCGCCACGTCCGCCGCCAGCTTGCCGCGGTCGGCGAGGCCGGTCGAGACCAGCACGACGTCGGCGCCGTGGTCGTCGGCGAGCGCCTGCGCGAGGCGCGGCACGGCGCCCTCGGGGGCCGTGGTGAAGAAGGCCACCTTGCGGCCGCGGATGGGCTGCGCCGGCCGCGGCCGGAACACCGTCTGCACGATGCGCAGAGCGGGCTTGACGGCCGCCGCGGCGGCGGCCAGCGCCGCGACGTCAGCGGCCGCGGCGAACGGCGGCTCGCACTGCGTCAGCACGAGCGCGTCGCTGAGGAGCAGCCGGTAGGTGCCGAGATAGCCGGCGACGTACTCGAGCGGCTGGCCGGCCGCGGCCACGCAGATCGTGGCGTCGCAGGCTACGGGCGGCACCACGGCGCCGCTGCCCTCGAACACGGCCAGAGCCGCGCCGCTGGCTTCCACGAGCGGCAGCGCCTCGCGCACGTTGTCGTCGTAGGGCGCGCCGGCCAGGCCGCCGCCGCAGCGGCGGCAGCCGATGGTGGTCACGCCCGCAAAGACGGCGTCCTCGTAGCAGTCGCCGGCGGCGTGGCGACCGGCGCGCGAGGCCGCCAGCAGCTCGGCCGCGCCCAGGCCTTCGGCGCCGCGCACGAGCTCGGGCTCCGGCGGCCCGCCGCGCCCCATGGCGACCACCACGACGCCGCCGCGGCCCGCCAGCCGGCCGTCGAGCCGCCGCGCCAGCCAGCCGCTCACCGCCGTCTTGCCCACGCGCTTGCCGGTGCCGATCACGCCGAGCGCCGGCATGGCGTCCAGGCGCGCGAAGCGCTGCGGCCTGACCTCCGCGTCCGCGGCCACGTAACGCGCGCCCTCGGCCAGCGCGGCGCTCATCAGGAGGAAACGCTCGCGATACCCGATCACGGGCTCGTCGGAGAGGTCGACCAGAGCCTCCGCCCGCGCCTCGCGCAGCGTCGCGCGCAGCGCCTCGAGCACGGCGGCGACGTCGTCGCCGCCCGGCTCGACCGCGGCGAGCCGCGGCAGGCCGAGCTCGCGCGCCAGGCCGCCCAGGTCCGCACCCGGCGCGGCCGCGAGGCCCGGCGCGGCGGCCAAGCCGCCGCGCAGCTTCTCGCGGCCTCCGGCGAAGATGCCGGCGACCACGTCGTAGCGCCGCCGCAGCCCGTCGAGCGCGGCGGCTACCACGGGCGGATAGTGCTCGCCGTCGATCACCACGACGGCGCGCGGCAAGGTCTCCCCTATCGCCGATCCTCCTCGGGAACGGGGCAGATGTACTTCTCGAACGACGCCGTGGACGGCACGAAGTCGATGAGCGTCTCCGTGCCGTGGAAGGGGTGCTTGAGCACCACCTCCACGTGGTCGCCGTCGAGGCGCACGATGTTGTAGCAAGCCTTGG
>Ga0315288_10004222_pt1 | contig 18266 bp, 10 predicted proteins | sample YL17G11_20_MG_FD_203454 | JGI IMG/M metagenome (GOLD analysis project Ga0315288, IMG submission 203454) | Sediment microbial communities from Yellowstone Lake, YNP, Wyoming, USA - YL17G11_20 | ecosystem: Environmental > Aquatic > Freshwater > Lake > Sediment | place: USA: Wyoming | collected... | reverse complement strand
ACAACGAAGTATTCGACAGCATGTTGAGCGGCGCTTCAGAGTTGGATGAAAAAGAGAAGTGGTATCAGTATGCATGGAAGGTCCCTCTTGGCATGTTGCTATATATACCGCGCCGGATGTATGATTTTTTAATTCGGCCCATTAAACGTAGAAACATGAGGTAGCTAAGAGGATTGCAGGGGGCATATGAAGTGGTTTAAAACCCATATTGAGGGGACGTTGTGGATTGTATGGCTTGGAGGCGGGGCACTCCTCGCCGGGCTCATTGTGGCCATATTGGAGCTAGAGACTGTCGAGGGCGGCTTGAGCTTGATGGGCTGGTGGCTGATCATTCTTTTCAGCGTAGGTTATCTCGCTACTCTGATTAAGGTATGCAACTGGGTATTGGAAGAGAAAGCACAAGATAGAAGTATAATGTGGGCCTTCCTCATCGGCCTTGCTGGCGGGATCTTCCCGATAATAGTAGCTTTATTTGGCAGGAACAATACTATAATTAAAGTGTCAGGTAAAGCTGAAAGCACTGATGATTTTGAAGTCAGGAAGCTTGTGGAAAAGGAGAAAGATCAGCCGTTAACCATAGGCCAGAGCTCTGAGCGGGCGTTGAAATTGGCCAAGGAGCATTTCAACCGGGCTCTGGAGCATGAGGGCATGAACGCGTATAACAAAGCTATCAATGAATATAATAAAGCTATAGAACTACATAACCGATATGCTATGGCATACTACAATCGAGGCACGCTTCTTGTGCGGACAGGCAAGAAGGGAAGGGCCAGGACGGACTTTCAAAAGGTTATTTCATTTTCAGAAGGTACTGAGCTTGCCGATATGGCTAGACGCTCTTTACAAGAACTGGAAGCTTATGATATCGGGAAGTAATTCTGTTGGTTTCTTTCGCATTGCTCATATTTCGCAGTATTAATTTTCCAGGGTAAATCGCAGTTTGTAAGGCTTCTACTTCATAATAAAATCGCTGCAATTCTAAATAGAAGTGTGCGATTGCGTGTAATAGCTGCAGGATTAGCGGATAGAGTTCCCCAGATGGATGTTAGATATCTAGATTCTTAACGTTGGCGGCATGGGCTAGAATGAAGGCCTTGCGCGGTTGTACTTCCTCTCCCATAAGCGTCTCAAAAATTTTATCTGCCTCTACTGCGTCCTGGACGCTTACCTGCAGGAGAGTACGTGTCTCGGGATTCATGGTAGTCTCCCAGAGCTGTTCGGAGCTCATTTCTCCCAACCCTTTGAATCGCTGAACCGACCCTTTTCCCTTGCCCTTCTTTGAGATCTCCTCCATCTGCTTATCATTGTAGGCCCATAATTTTTCCTTGCCCATTGAGATGCGGTACAGTGGAGGCTGGGCGATATACAGATGGCCGTGATGGATCAGTTCGGCCATGTGGCGGAAGAAGAAGGTCAGCAGCAGGGTACGGATGTGAGCGCCGTCTACATCTGCATCGGTCATGATTATGACGCGACCGTATCTTAGTTTTGTGAGGTCGATCTGGTCATCAAGGCCTGCGCCAAGGGCTGTGATAATAATGCGGATTTCTTCGTGGTTAAGCATCTTCTCCGGGGAAGCCTTCTCAACATTGAGGATTTTGCCTTTTAAAGGCAGTATAGCCTGGAATCGGCGGTCTCTGCCCTGCTTGGCGGATCCTCCGGCCGATTCACCCTCGACCAGGTAAATTTCACACTCCTCGGGATTTTTATCTGAGCAATCGGCCAGCTTGCCGGGGAGATTGCCCAGGTCCATGGCGTTCTTGCGCAGGACCAGGTCGCGCGCCTTGCGCGCCGCGTCGCGAGCCCGGGCCGAGGTCATGCACTTCTCCACTATGCGTTTAGCGTCCGCCGGGTGTTCGTTCAGGTAAAGAGCCAGTTCATCGGAGACCACAGTCGCAACGTGCCCTTGCACTTCTGGGTTGCCCAGCTTGGCCTTGGTCTGTCCCTCGAATTGGGGCTCTGAGATTTTTACACTAACGATGGCTACAAGTCCCTCACGGGTATCGTCTCCGATGAGGTTCGCATCATCTTCTTTAAGAAGTTTCAAGCTTCGGGCCGTATCATTGATAACCCGGGTAAGGGCAGCCCGAAAACCTGTAATATGGCTTCCGCCGTCCTCCGTATTTATGCAATTGGCGAATGCGAGGACATGCTCAGCGAACCCTTCGTTATACTGGAGGGCCACTTCGACGTCGGTGCCGTTTACCTGCTTAGAGATATATATGGGTTCATGCAGTACCTTGCGGTCCTTGTTTAAAAATTTGGCGAAGCTGGCGATACCGCCTTCGAAGAAGAACGATATCTCATCGTCGGTCCGTTTATCTTCGAAGTGTAGCTCAATGCCTTTGGTGAGGTAGCACATTTCACGAAAGCGCTGAACCAGTAAGTTATAATCCCACTTAATCTCGCTAAATATCTGCTCATCGGGAAGAAACGTAGTGATGGTTCCTGTGCCTTCGCATTGGCCCACCTCTTTGACCGGTGTTTTAGGGATACCGCGGTTGTATACCTGGCGGTAGAGATGCCCGTCGCGCTTTACCTCGACGATACACTCCGAAGAGAGGGCGTTCACTACTGATGCGCCTACGCCATGAAGCCCACCGGATACCTTATAGCTGCGGCCGCCAAATTTGCCTCCGGCGTGCAGCGTGGTCATTACGGCCTCTAGGGCAGAGGTCTTGGTTTCCGGGAGATTTTCGACGGGAATACCGCGGCCGTTATCGCAGACGGTCACGCGGTTATCCTTGGAGATGGCGACATCAATTTTATTGCAGAATCCGGCGAGCGCCTCGTCGATGCTGTTATATACTATTTCGTACATCAGGTGGTGCAGTCCCGAGGGCCCTGTGCTGCCGATGTACATACCTGGCCGGAGTCGTACCGCATCGATACCGCTGAGAACCACTATGTCCTCGGCGGTATATTCACTGCTGGCATTGGTGTTTAGTTTCAGATTCAGTTGTTTATTTTCCTCTATTGTCACAGCGCCTCATTAAAAAGAAAGCCTCGCCCACTTTTGTAGTTAATGGGCCGAAGCTATTTAGTAACACTTCCAGACATTAAAGTATTATAACACAAATGAACGTGCAAGTGAAGGGCTTTTATAATAGATCGATTATTCACTTACCCATACATATATGCATGCTCTTTGTGCATTGAAATAATATATACATGTGTTATAATCTCACCTGTAATTTTATTTGGAGGACAGCAGTGTCTACGCATAAAGATACAAAACAGAACAAAGACAGACTGCTCAAGGCGATATACGCGGCGGGTTATCTGCTTGAGCATGAAGTAGGCAGGGAGCTTGAGCGTGCTGGCTATCAGGTACAGTTCAATATCAACTATGATGGTGATGAGGATGGGATGACACACGATATTGATATCGTGGCAACAGATGCAATGTCAGCAGGATGGCCGGAACATGCCCCTACATGGTATTACACGCAGATTGTGGCTGCTTGTCGTGCCTCTGTGAACCCCATGGTCTTCTTCGCACGCAAGGTGCCAAATACTGCTGCGCCGGCCGCAGAATCGATTCCGACCCTGGGTGTGGCATTCGATTGGCCTTCCAAACAGTTATTGGAGGAACATCCGGAAGCGATCCAGAGTCGTATCTATAATTTCTTCATGAAGAACGACCATCGCCTGACGATACCTCATGTATCCAACCAGTTTTGTGTTCTAAAGCCTCATGCCGGCGATAATACATGGGAGGCCAGCCAGGGCAACACATACAGCGAAGTGCTGTTACCGCTTATCAAGTCAATAAGTTATCTAAAGCGGGTAGGGCTTGAACATAAACTGTCTCAACAATCCCTTGATTCGGCAATTTTCCATCCAGTGATAATCCTCAGGGACAAGCTGTACTCCTGTTATTTAGCTTCTGGGCAACCGGAGATAAGAGAGGTGGATCATATTGTCTTCAGTCGAGAGTATATATCCAAGAATTTTTGCGGAAATATTTTAATAGATGTAATTACACGGCAGTATCTTGAGGAATACATTGCCTTGGTCAAAGCTGAGACTCAGAGATTGCGGAAGTTCCTTGAGGAAAATTTTGACGATTTTGAAAAACATGTGGCTGCAGTTAGATCCAAGAGTGCGAATATATAGAGGTTGAAAACTGTATGTAAGATTTAGCCCCGCGCAAGTGCCCGCGGGGCTTTTTATATTCAACCGTAGATGAATTGAATGCTATGAAGTAGCAAATTTGTAATATATTGAAGGCGGATGGGACTATGGATTTATTTACTGTTGATAGACAAAAGTGCAATCTGTGCGGCTTATGCGTGGCGGACTGCCCCGGTTTTGTTGTAGCGATGAGCGAGCTGGATGGCTTCCCGTCGCTGGCGCAAGGCGGAGAGGAGCGTTGCATCAAGTGCGGCCATTGTGTTGCTGTCTGCCCCAACGGAGCCTTTAATCATCACCTGATGAGTGCCGAGCAATGCATTGAAATAGACAAGACGCTCTTGCCGTCTCCCCGGTCGGTCGAGCATTTCCTTAAATCGCGCCGCTCCATTCGAACGTATAAGGACGAGCCGTTAGACAGAAAGACGCTGGAAAAGTTGATAGATATCGCAAGATATGCGCCGTCTGGGCATAATACCCAGCCGGTGAGCTGGATAGTAGTCAGCGGCAGGGATAAATTGAAGGTGCTGGGAGATTTAGTGACAGAATGGATGCGGACTGCGGTCAAGGAGAATCCCGCTTTAGATAGTGTGATGAAGTTAGGGATGGTAGCCGATGCCTGGTCTATGGGGGTTGACGTTATCATGCGTGGTGCACCCCATATTGCAGTTGCGCATGCTCACAAACTCTATGGGCCGTTGGGGCATGAAGGCTGTCTTATAGCTTTGTCGTATCTGGAGCTGGCGGCCCATTCTTTAAAGGTTGGGGCTTGCTGGGCGGGATATTTTGAGATGGCTGCTGTTAATTACCTGCCGTTACGGCAAGCCTTGAAAATGCCTGAGGGAAATAGGCCGTATGGCGCTATGATGCTAGGCTGGCCGAAATATGGGTATAGCCGAATTCCGCTGCGCAAAGAGCCTGATATTCAGTGGGGTTAGGTTAAAATTGAAGAATCTAGTTCGCTTTTTTGAATTAGATTGAATACTGTTTGGACAAGTAATTCAGAAGTTAAATTTGAGGATACGATTTTTATCTTCATTTATTACTCTGCTAAAACCACAAAACGTCTCAGGTAGACCCACCGAAAGTCGTTTAATGATCTAGTCAGCAGTCCGGCGGCCATGATTTTGCAGCTTTAGACCTGGAGTTTCGCGCTGCCGTCTCTTGGCGGGTTTATCAAGTAAAACATCATAATAGTAATAGATAAATATATACTTTTAAGCGGGATTAGTATAAGAGTGTAATAGGGAGTATTTGATATTAACTTTCGAAGTTTTATTGACATTCTATATAAGGAATCAGTAAAGTGTAATGCACACTGAAGTTTTCTTATGTTTAATAGACAACGGTGTTCATGGGGGATTTTATGAAAGACATTTGCAAGTCTAAAAAGCAGCTTATCAAAGAGTTGGAAGAAATGCGAAGAAAGACATCGCAGGGAAAAACAGGAACTCTCGAAGAGTATCCTGTAAGAACAAAAGCCGACCTCGTAAGCGATGCTCCCAATTATAAGCGGGATAAAGAAGCCCTTCTTCTCATTAGAAAGGCGATTGATAGTGCAACTGATGCAATCGGATTGTCAGATCCTGAAGGACACCATGTATATCAGAACAAAGCATTTACCAATCTGTTTGAATATACGGCTGAAGAGCTAGCGGCTGTGGGTAATGAGGCCGCCTTTGCAGTGAAAAGCACCGCCCGTGAAGTTTTTGGATCGATTATGAGTGGCAGGTCGTGGAGTGGTGAAGTGGAAATGAGAGCTAAAAGCGGACGTGCATTTGGTCTTTTCTTGCGTGCAAACGCTATTAAGGATGATGTAGGGAAGATTGTTGGACTGGTTGGGGTTTTTACAGATATCACTGAAAGAAAGCGCCTGGAATATCAGTTGAGAAAGAAGCATGACGAGCTGCAATTGATATTGGATTCCATTCCGGCTTATGTTTTCTATAAAGATAAAGACGGGAAAATGCTCAATATAAATAAAGCTGCGACCGCGCTGGCCTATGTGCCTAAAGAAAAGTTGCTGCAAAAGACGGTATTTGATCTGATACCTGAGACGGCTGACAAATATAACAGAGATGATATGGAGGTAATCAGGTCCGGCCAGCCAAAAATAAATATTGAGGAATCGCTGGAGTTGCCTGGTGGGGTGAGGTGGCTCAAGACTGACAAAATACCAATAAAAGATGATGATGGCAATATAGTGGGGCTTCTGGGTTTCTCTGTGGATATCACTGACCTTAGGAAAGCACAGGAGGAGCTTCTTCTTATCAGGAAAGCGGTCCAAAGTTCCAGTGATGCAATAGGGATGTCAGACCCGCAGGGTCGCCATTTCTATCAGAACGAATCCTATGGGGAACTGTTCGGGTATGAGGTGGATGAACTCAATGCTTTGGGTGGAGCACCCGTGATCTTTAAAGATTATAAGATCGCCCTTGATATCTTTGACTTAGCTATGAGAGGAGGACAGTGGAACGGTGAGGTGGAAATGGCATCAAAAGACGGGCGTAACTTCCCAGTATTCTTGCGGGTAAATTCTATTAAAGATGAAGCTGGTAATATCATAGGGCTCATAGGAGCCCATACAGACGTCTCGGAGCGCAAGAGGGCGGAAGCGGAAATAACCGTACTCTCCAACGCTTTTAGAGCAGCCTTGGACCCCATTCTGATCCTTGACCTGGAGGGAAAGGTAAGAAACGTAAACGAGGCAGCACGGAGACTGTTTGAAACAGAAGAACTTGGGGTAAGTGCACTGGATTATGTTGCACCAGAAGATAAAGAAAAGATTACTGCGGCGATGCAGGGGTTGATAGCGGGCAGTAGTGCCAACATCGCCGAGTTCACTATTGTTACTAAGAGTGGACGCAGAGTGCTCATTGAAGCCACTGGGAGTCTGATGATAAACGCGAACGGCAAAGCAACTGGGTTCGTGGTTGTGGAAAGGGATATCACCGAGCGAAAGAAGGCGGAGGAAGCACTGCGGGAGAGTGAAATGCGGTTCCGTCACATCCTCGAAAATTCCCAGGACGCATCATACCGTCGGAACTTAAAAGCCGGCAGATATGATTATCTCAGTCCGGTCATCACCAAGCTCACGGGTTACTCGGTTGATGAAATGTCGACCATGTCTGAGCATGTGGTGACTGAACATATCCATCCAGATGACCGGGAGCAGGTGGCCCGTATTTTTGGTGACGCTTTGTCAGGCTTATCACGGACCTACCGAGTGGAATACCGGTTCATGTGCCGTGACGGGCAATACCGGTGGATGAATGACCTGGGATCAATAATGCTGGATGAAAGGGGAAAGCAGCAGTTCCTTGTAGGCTCACTGCGTGATATCACCGAGCGCAAACAGGTGGAGGCAGAGATAATCGTCCTTTCCAATGCTTTCAGGGCTGCTCTGGATCCTGTTCTAATATTTGATATGCAGGGCAATGTTGTGAATGCGAACGAGGCAGCCCACAAGCTGTTTGAAAGAAATGATGTCGGTGTAAATGCGCTGGAGTCCGTTGCGCCTGAAGATAAGGAAAGGATTGCTGTGGCGCTGCAGGGCCTGATAACAAGCGGACGCCACAGCATAGTCCAGTTCAGTATAGTTACCAGGAGCGGACGCAGGGTGCCGCTTGAGGCCTCCGGGAACATTATGCTGGATGCTAGCGGCAAGCCGGTAGGTATTGTGGTTGTGGAGAGGGACCTCACCGAGCGCAGAAGGGCGGAAGAAGCGCTGCGTGAGGCTAATGAGAAACTGCGTGTGATATTTGATTCCATAGGAGAAGCTGTGACTGTTGTTGATCTTGACGGCAATGTCGTTGATGCAAACAAGGAAGCTTTGCGGTTGCATGGATTTGGCAGTAAGGATGAGATTATCGGGCGTAAAGCTTCTGAAATGGTTGCTCCTGTAGACCGAGAGAGATCGGTAAATGACGCTATCAAATCATTAAAATCCCCGTACTTATCAGGAAGGACTGAGTACAAGCTTATTGATGCAGGCGGAAGGGAATTCGATGGGGAGTTTAATGTAGCTGTAATAAAAGATAACAAGGGGAAACCAGCCGGCTTTATCGGGATAGCACGAGATATCTCAGAGCGAAAGAAGGCGGAGGAGGCCTTAAGGAAGAGCGAAGAGAAGTACAGGGACCTGGTTGATAATGAGAGGGACGTAATCTTATCGGTGGATGCACTGGGCTTCATTACTTCCATTAACCCTGCTGTCAAAGGGTGGGGTTTTACACCTGAAGAGATATTAGGCAAGAACTTTATCGAATTGGTTCCGGAAGACTGGAGAGAAATAATAGCTGTTGATATGAGAAAGGCTTTGCTTGAGGCAGGCGAGATGACTGCCGAGATAAAGATTGTTAGCAAGAACGGGGAAGTTCTGCCCATCGAATATAGTGCCAAGGTTATACAAGATGAAGGTAAATACGCTGGTGTACGCTGCATCGTTAGGGATATAAAAGAACGCAAGAAGGCAGAAGAGGCGCTGCATGACAGCGAGGAAAGATTTCGCCTAGCGGTCAATGCGACTAAAGATGGCCTTTGGGAATGGAATATTCAAACCAATCAGGAGTTCTTTTCCCCTCGCTGGTGTGAAATTATCGGATACTCGTTTGATGATCCGGAATTGCCTCATACGTACAATTCGTGGGCATCAAGAATCCACCCCGATGACTATGATCATGTGATCAGCGCTATGAACAACCATCTTGAGAAGGGCACGAGATATGATATTGACTATCGGCATCGGCACAAATCCGGCGAATACCGCTGGCAAAACTCCAAAGGCCAGTCGGTTCTTGACAAGAGTGGAAAGCCCACTAAAATGGTCGGGTGTATCTCCGACATCTCCGAGCGAAAGAGGGCGGAGGAGGCGTTGCGGGGAAGCGAGGAGCGCTATCGTCTCCTCGCCGAGAACGCGACTGACGTAATCTGGATAGTCAGCATGGATATGCGACTTACCTATGTCAGTCCCTCCGTGACGCGACTTTTGGGCTACACGGTTGAGGAAACGCTGGCACGCGCAATGGATGAGTCGTATACACCGGCTTCGTTTGCAGCGGTGACGCAGGCTGCTACCGAGGAAATAGCAATTGAACAGACCGGGCAGGGCGATCCCAAACGCTCGCGGATTCTGGAACTGGAATTGTATCGCAAGGACGGGACCATTGTCCCTGTTGAAGCCCATTTCACTTTTCTGCGTGATGCGGAGGGAAAGGCCATCGGGATGCTCGCCATGGTGCGCGACATCACTGAACGCAAGAAAGCAGAGGAAGATCTTAAACGTCACGCAAAAAGGGTTGAGGCGTTATACGGCGTTGCGCAGGTAGTCAGTCAATCGTCGAAGTTAGACACAATGTTGAAAGATGCTCTGGGGAAAGTATGTGACGCTATGGATACGGAGTCCGGGTGCATTTTCATGCTGGACTTCGACGAGAATGCCTTAAAACTCAAGGCATGCAAAGGTGTGTCGGAAAACACGGTGCAGCAATTTTCGACAATAGTGATGACCGAGCAGGGAATGGAAGGATTGGTGAAGCTGACAGGGCCGATTACTGAGATAGATGAAACTAAAGATGTAGCTGATGTCGATATGGTACAGAAATTGGTCGCTGAGATAGGCAGGAACGCTATCGCCGTTACACCGTTCTTAAGGGGCAAGGATCTGCAGGGTTTAGTTGTCGTCTTCACAACTAAAGAGCGAACATTCAGCGGTGAAGACCAGGAACTGCTCAAAGCAATATCTAGCGAGATGTCCATCGGCATTAATAACATGATGCTCCTGGAGAAAACAAAAGAGATGTCAGTGACGGACGAGCTGACAGGCCTGTATAACCGCCGGCATTTCTTCGAGACGCTGGAGGTGGAGATGAACAGGGCCGGTAGAACAAAACGTCCGTTCTCTCTGGTGATGCTCGATTTGGACGGGTTCAAGGAGTATAACGACAAGTACGGGCACACCAATGGGGATTCCGTATTGCAGACTATCTCGCAAATGCTTAAATCGTCTATAAGAAAGAGTGATATGGCTTTCCGGTACGGGGGCGATGAGTTTGCTTTGATTCTGCCGTTAGCGGATGCGGAAAGAGCGAAGAAGATCGTACAAAGGGCGAGGGCCAAATGGCAGAAAGCACCGCTGACGCAATCCAGGATTTTTGGAGGGCATGTAGGCTTCAGCACCGGAATCGCTGAGTATCCCGAGAACGCCGAGTCGGCCGACGGTTTAATATTCCTGGCGGATGCGGCCTTGTATCAGGCGAAAAAGAAGGGATATGAAGATAAGCTTGTATCTGAATTAAGAACACTTTCAACGGATATAATGGATGTGGCAACGCAGGATCAGGTATATGCATTAGCGGCTACGGTGGACGCCAGAGACCCGTATACGTATGGCCACTCTCAGAGGGTTGCAGAGATAGCGATGTCGATAGGGAAACAAGTCGGCCTGTCCGCAGAAGATCTGGCCAAGCTTCATGCTGCGGCTTTACTGCACGATATCGGCAAGGTCGGTGTACCCGATGCAATTCTGACTAAGATGGGGAAGCCTACCCCTGAGGAGTGGGATGTGATAAAAAAGCACTGTTCTGAAGGGGCCAGGATAGTCAGCTATGTTAAGGAGCTCTCAACGCTTGTGCCCATCATTTTGCACCACCACGAATGGTACGATGGTAGCGGCTATCCGGGTGGTTTAAAGGGTATCGATATCCCGTCAGGCGCTAGGATCACCAGTGTGGCTGATGCCTATGATACTATGGTGACGAAACGCCCCTACAGGGATGTGATATCGCCCAAGAAAGCATGTGAGGAGCTTAAACGGAATGCCGGGGTGCAGTTTGATCCCGTCATAGTAGATACCTGGTGTCGTCTGATGGATAAGGCAAGTAAGAAAGACAAATAGAATTTAATATTGCTCGGGCAAGTTGATATATATTAAGTGCGCCAGCCCAGCTTGCGTCCTCCGAGTAGGTGCAAGTGAAGATGATGGATATCCTGTCCCGCATCCGGTCCCGAGTTCACAACCAGCCTGTAGCCGCTTTCGGCTATCCCCTCCCGTTTTGCCAGCTCGTTGGCTATGTTTACCATATGCCCGAATAACGGCATGTGGTCGGCTGTAGCGGCGCTGAGGGAGGGGATGTGCTCCAGGGGCAGAATCAAGATGTGCACCGGAGCCTTGGGATTGATATCGCGGATAGCCAGAACCTTATCGTCGCGATGAACTGCATCGCTGGGGATTTCGCCTTTGATGATTTTACAAAATATACAACCCATTTCTTTATCCTATCAACCCCCTGTATCCCCCATTCTTGGGGGACTTTTTAAAAGGGATAGGGGACACCCCTATAACCCTGGCAGGAGAACCTCTCCTGCACCTCTTTATTTTTAACCTGTGTAGGGTGGGTTTAACGAAGTGTAACCCACCATTGATTCCGTAGCGTGGGTTTCAAACCCACCGCTACATCTGTCTCGACTGCTCAACTATCGGACGATTGGATTCGACCAACCCCCTGTGAGTCCAAAGGCGAGGCGAGCCTCGCCCCTACAGCGGGATTAATGTAGGGGCGTATGGCCATCCGCCCATGGGACACCCCTAATCCTTCCGCGGAAGGACCGGCAGGAGGAATCCTGCACCTCTTCTTGAGCCTGTTATTCTGAATACTTCGGTCGTCCTTCTAATGTTGGGAAGGACTTCCTCAGGATGACACCTGGTTCAACCCCCTGTTATCCCCCAATATTTCGGTCATCGTGTAGAGACGCAAAATCTTGCGTCTCTACGGGGCACCCCCAGTTCCCCCGGCAGGAGAGAAATCTCCTGCACCTCTTTTTCGTCGATAAGGTTTTGAAGTCGAGGGTGAGAGCCCTGAACATCTTTTTTAAAGGTTTCTAGAAAGAGAAGGGCCACCGTTAGTCGATAGCCCTTCCCTCATTTTTAATCAAACGAATTTTAGATTATAGTCCAAGACTCTGGGCGACCTGTTCGCGGTGCCACTCAGGGCCGCCGAACAGTGATTCCGCCGCCTTGCAGTGCTTGAAATAAAGAGGCATGTTGTGATCCAGGCAGAACCCGATGCCGCCGTGGATCTGGTGTCCGAGACGGGTTACACGGCGGTAGGCATCGCTGACCCAGGCCTTGGCCATGGAGACTTCCATTGAGGCATCCATGCCCTCAGAGACCTTCCATGCCGCCTGATAGGTCAGGAACCTCGAGCTCTCCACATCGATCAGCATGTTGGCGCAGTGGTGCTGAATGGCCTGGAAGCTGCCGATGGGCTTGCCGAACTGGATGCGCTCCTTGGCATAGGCTACGCTCATATCCAGGGCGGCCTGTGCCCCTCCGAGCATCTCTGCGCACTTGGCCACAGTGGCCTTCTCCAGCACCTTATCGACAATGGTCCAGCCCTTATTCAGGGCGCCGATCATATTGGCCTTGGGCACACGCACTTTATTGAAGATGACCTCGCATTGCTTGTTGCCGTCGATGGTCTTCAGCGGTGTGATCTGTATGCCGCTGGTTTTGGCATCGACCAGGAATAAGGTGATTCCATCCGCGGAGGTGCCAGCCTTTGTTCTGGTTGCAACTATGATGTAATCAGCGACATTGGCATCGTTTACAAACAGTTTCGTGCCGTCGATAACGAAGTCGTTGCCCTCAGCTGTCGCCTTAACTGTTATATCCGCCGGGTCGTAGCTCACGCTGGGCTCGGTTATGGCTACGGTGAAGATCGCTTCCCCTGAGGATATCTTAGGCAGATAGGTCTTCTTCTGCTCCTCGCTGCCTCCCTCTAGCAGGGTGAACCCGCCGAGGACTACCGACGGCAGGAACGGTCCCGGGAACGCAGCCTTGCCCATTTCCTCGAATAGCACGGCCATATCGAGGAATGTCATCCCCATGCCGCCGTAAGCTTCGGGAATAGCTAATCCCTGCCAGCCCAGCTCCGACATCTTCTTCCACATCTCCGGCTTGTATCCCTTCTCGTCCGCGTTCAACAGCTTGACCGTTTCCGGAGGGCACTCCGCCGTTAGAAAAGCGCGTGCCGATGTGCGTAACATTTCTTGTTCTTGTGTGAAACCTAAATCCATATTTCCGCTCCTTTCCCCCTTGGAGATTATTTACTATTTAATATGATTTTGGCATGCCGAAGCCCCGCATAGCGATGGCGTTCCTCTGCACTTCCGATGTGCCGGCCGCTATGGTGGCGCCGATTCCGAGCAGGGACTCACGCGCGATGGAGTAATCCTCGTTGCCCCACTTCGATTCTTTGAACAACATGCCATAGAGCCCCATTATCTCGGCACCGATCTCTCCGACGCGCTGCTGGAACTCACTACCGTGTACGCGTGATATGGATGCCTCCCATTCGGGCTGTTCGCCCTTGGTCTGCAGCCAGGCCACGCGGTAGGCCAGTATGCGTGCGATCTGGCCCTCGATATACAGGCTGGTCAGCTTCTGCCTGACGTATGGGTCTTTCCCTATGATATGACCGCCGGGCAGCGGTTTCTTGGCGAACGCGATCAGCTTATCGACATTGCCCAGCGCCCGTGCGATGCGGTAGATGCCGGAGCGCTCGAAGCCCGCAGCAGTCATGGCGACCTTCCAGCCGCCATTAACCTTGCCGACGATGTTCTTCTTGGGGACTCTGACGTTGTCGTAGAATACCTCTGAGAAGCAGTGCTCGTTTGCCATAGTTATCAGTGGATTTACAGTGATACCTGGCGTTTTGAAGTCGACCAGGAAGAAAGTGATCCCCCTGTGCTTGGGTTCCACGTTGGGGTCTGTCTTAGCAAGGAGGAAACACCAGTCGGCATGGTGGGCCAGGCTGGTCCAGACCTTCTGTCCGTTGATTACATAATAATCGCCGTCCTCCACCGCCCTGGTGGTCATCGCCGGCAGGTCTGAGCCCGCTCCGGGCTCGCTCCAGCCCTGGCACCACACTACCTCACCCCGTGCGATCCTGCCCAGGTGCTCCTTCTTCTGCTCCTCGTTGCCGTGGGCCATGAGGGCCGGCGCTAGCATGCCGATGCCTCCGAAGTCCAGTCCGGGCGCGCCGCGGTAGTTCATCTCCTCGTTGATGATGACGCTGAGCATGTGCTCGTCCTTGCCGCCATACTCTTTAGGCCAGGCAATGTTAAGCCAGCCTTTCTGGTAGAGCTTCTTGGTGATCGAACGCGCGAACTTCCAGTCCTCTTCTGATTCCACATGTCCGCCCACGCCGGCTTCGAACTCTGCGGGTATCTCATTTTTAATAAAGTCGCGTATCTCCTGTCTAAACTTTTCCTGTTCCGGTGTGAAATTAAAATCCATATTTTCTACCTCTCTTAGAGAGATTTTATTATCTCATGATGTCGCGATAGGGCGAACACATAGGTTCGCCCCTACAGGGGACTTATGTCGGCAGGAAGAATCCCGCACCACTTTTTAAAGGTTTATGTGTCGATTGGCTTACAAGCCCATCGATTTCGCTACAACTTCCCTATGGTCTTCGGTATCGCCAAAGATCGAATAGGCCGCCCTGGCCCTGCGATAATACAGGCTTGCGTCATGATCCTTGGTTGTGCCGATAGCGCCGTGGATATGCACGCCGTCCTCTGTGACCAGTTTATAGGCCTCATTGCACCAGGCCTTGCAGGTAGACACCTTCCAGTCGCAGTCCATGCCCTCCTGAGCCATCCATGCCGCTTCGTAGAGGATGTTCTTGGACATGATCGTCCTGAGGTACAAGTCCGCCAGCTTGTGTTGTATCGCCTGGTAGGTGCCGATGAGCTGTCCGTATTGCACCCTTTCCTTGGCGTAGGCGACGGCCATGTCCTGTATCGCGGCCATGCCGCCTACCATCTCGGCGCACTTGGCGATAGTGGCTTTGCGCAGCGCGCTCTGCACTACGGGCCAGCCCTTATTGACCTCGCCGATAACGTTCTTCTTCGGAACGTTCACGTCCTTGAAGACGACCTCGCACTGCTTATCGGCGGCGGTGGTATCGAAAGGCGTTATCTTTATCCCGCTCGTCTTTGCATCGACGAGGAACAGCGTGATGCCGTCCTCGGGCTTGCCTCCGCTCTTGGTCCTGGCCACTACGACCAGGTAGTTGGCGGCAGTGGCGTATTCTACAAACAGCTTGGTGCCGTTCAAAACGAAGTTGTCGCCTTTGGCCTCCGCTTTCATCGCGACGCAATCGGGGGTATAGCCTGCGCTCTTCTCGGTGAGCGCCATTGTCAGTATCAACTCGCCGGCTGCTATCTTCGGCAGGAACTCCTTTTTCAACGCCTCAGAGCCCGCCTCCACGATGGGCGGGGTGGCCAGTGCCGCCGAAACAAGGAAGGGGCTGGGCAGGATGTTGCGCCCGACCTCTTCGAACACTACCACCAGGTCGAGTAGTCCCATACCCATGCCGTTATACTGATCCGGTATCATCAGCCCGAACCAGCCAAGCTCCGCCATCTTGTTCCATATCTCCGGCGAATAACCCTCTTTGCTCTTTTCAAGCTCTCGGACCTTCGCCTTGGTGCACTCGGTGGACACGAACTGGCGAGCCGAGTTTCGGAGCATATCCTGCTCTTCTGTGAAATCAAGATTCATGATTCGCTCCTCTCCGCTTATTTCCTAGGCAGCCCTAGGCCGATCCAGGCGATTATATTTCTCATAATTTCCGAAGTGCCGCCGCCGAGCTTGTAGCCGGGCGTTATCTGAACGAGGTTCTCGAACTGGCCCCTGATCGGCGCCAGCTTTGTCGTATGCGCCGCCGTGCCGTAGAGACCCATAATCTCGACGCCGGTGAAGGCGCAGCGCTGCCACAGCTCGGTGCTGAACACCTTGGCCCCGCATGATGCCGAGGCGGCGCCCAGAAGGTCGCCCTTCTCCTGCATCCAGCCGCAGCGATAGCTCATGGCGTGTCCAGTCTCGATGTCGATAAACAGCTGCGCCAGGCGATGGCGGACGTGCGGGTTGTCCTTTAAAGGCTTGTTCTTGAGGTTGTTCTCTTTGCAGTATGTTACTAATTCATAAAGAGCGCGCTTTATGCCGGATATGACGCCGACGCTCGAGCGCTCAAAGTTCATTGTTGCCTGGGTCACGGCCCATCCCTGGTTCACCTGGCCGACGATATTCCTCGATGGCACGCGCACGTTGTCGAAGAAGATTTCGTTAAAATGCTCGGAGCCGTCCATGCCCGGTATCGGTCGTACGGTAACGCCCGGGCTCTTCATATCGACCAGGAAGAAGGTGATGCCCTTGCTGCGCTTCTGCGCGGGATCCGTCCTGGCAAGCATGAAGCTCCAGTCCGCCCGGTGCGCGCCGGTGGTCCAGCACTTCTGGCCGTTGATGATCCAGTCGTCGCCGTCCTTGACGGCCTTGGTGGTCAGCGAGGCCAGGTCGGAGCCGGCGTTGGGCTCGCTCCAGCCCTGGCACCAGAATTTCTCTGCCTTAGCTATCGGTGGCAGGTGCTCCTTCTTCTGCTGATCGTTGCCCATCGCCAGCAGGGTCGGCCCGATCATCCCGATGCCGAGGGGATCGACGCCGGGCGCGCAGTAATAACCGATAACATCGCTGAATATGAGTTGTTCCATGATGGTGGCGTTGCTGCCGCCGTATTCCTTGGGCCACGGCCTGACGAGCCAGCCCTTCTCCGCCAGCCTTTTTGCCATGTACTTGTTGAAAGGCCAGCCTATATCGTTATACAGCCCGTCCAGTCCCCACATCCATCCCTCTGGAGCTTTCTTCATTTCCGCCTCGAAGAAGGTCTCAAACTCTTTCTTCAGGGCTTCTTGTTCTGGGGTTAGTCGGAAGTCCATTTTTACTCCCTTCCTTGGGGTTAGCCTGTATTCCCTTATTTTATTTCTAAGCTTCTGATGAGGTGTCAATTTAGCCCCCGGTCCTTCCGCGATACGGGTGGACACTTCCGTTCAAGAAGCTCTTTTTATAAATGGCGCATGGCGAGTCCTATTATCTTGCTCGCCATGCGCCCGGTCGATTCCGTCTGTGTGCTATCCCAACTCTTTACCGAAGATACCGCAGAAGATAGTGCAGTGCGGGGGCTGTCCTCCCAGGTTTTGAGTTAGCCCCAGCTTGGGATTCTTGATCTGGCGCTTATCAGCCTTACCCTGCAACTGCTTGTACATCTCGTAAATCATTCTCAAGCCGCTGGCTCCGATGGGATGGCCGAAGCACTTCAGCCCTCCGTCGGGCTGCACTGGCAACCCACCATCGAGGTCGAAGAATCCTGATTCGATGTCGTCTTTCATATGCCCGCGCTTGCTGAACTGCAGGTCCTCCATGATAACCGCCTCGGTTATGGAGAAGCAGTCGTGAACCTCTGCCATGCCGATCTCCTCGCGCGGATTCTTGACGCCGGCCTCGATATAGGCCGCATTGGCGGCGCGAACGGTGGACTCGACATGGAGATAATCGTATTTGGTCGAAGCGCTGCCGTCTGCGGGGGCCACGCCCATCTGCGCCGCTTTGATGTAGACCGGGTCTGGGCGGTACTTCTTGGCGTCCTTGGCTGGCACGATGATGGCGGCAGCGCATCCGTCGGAGACGCCGCAGCAGTCAAAGAGTCCTAATGGCCAGGCGATTATCGGCGCCTTGATGATCTGGTCCATGCTGACTTCCTTACGGAAGTGGGCCTTGGGGCTCAAGACACCGTTTTTATGGCTCTTCCATGAGACGTGTGCCAGCATATGCTTGCCTTCTTCAGGGCTTAATTTGTAGTGATCAAAGTACCTGGTAGCCAGCATGGAGAACATGCCGGGCATGGTCATCGAGAACATCAGCCCGTTGTTGTCCAGGTTCCTCACCGCCAGTCCGCTTAAGCCCTGGTCCTTGATCTTCTCGGCACCCACTACCAGTACCAGGTCATAGATGCCGGCTGCCACTGCGTAGCTGGCGTTTCTGAGGGCATCGGAGGCGGTAGCGCAGGCATTTTCCACCCGGGTAACCGGGATGTACTGCAGCCTGAGCGGCCCGGCCAGGGCCTGACCGGTCAGGCCGGTGGTGTCATAGTAGTTGCCGAACCAAGCGGCCTGGATGTCCTTCTGCTCGACGCCGGCATCCTTATATGCCTCCAGGGTTGCATCCACGATCAGGTCGACGCGGCTCTTGTCCCACAGCTCGCCGAACTGCGTGCAGCCCATTCCTATAATTG
>Ga0315288_10004221_pt1 | contig 18267 bp, 23 predicted proteins | sample YL17G11_20_MG_FD_203454 | JGI IMG/M metagenome (GOLD analysis project Ga0315288, IMG submission 203454) | Sediment microbial communities from Yellowstone Lake, YNP, Wyoming, USA - YL17G11_20 | ecosystem: Environmental > Aquatic > Freshwater > Lake > Sediment | place: USA: Wyoming | collected... | reverse complement strand
ACCCAATCCAAGGGTGTATATGTTTTGCTGGACCTTCATAAATGTTCTAAAGACCAATCCCCTACAGATAAACCTGGTCCAGGCGTTGGGTCATGCTCAGGTTACACAGAAAGCGCGTGGACAGCGGACCTCACAGCATTGGCAACGTTGGCCAAAAAATATTCGAATGTGGTTGGCATCGACTTATTTAATGAACCGTATGGTCTAACATGGGCCCGGTGGTCCGCCATGGCGGAGCGAGCTGGTCAAGCTGTTCTGCAGACTAACCCCAAGTTGTTGATTTTTGTGGAAGGTGTAGGCAACGATAGCACGGCAGGTCACGATTCCGCGTTCTGGGGAGAAAACTTGTTTGAGGCTTCCACCGTTGTACCAAATCTACCAAGAGAAAGGCTGATATACTCCCCACATATATACGGTCCATCGGTATACAATCAGCCATATTTTAATGTGGGCGAGTTCCCAAAGAACATGCCGGCAATTTGGGATGAACACTATGGTCATCTGTATAAGCAGGGATTTAATGTGGTTGTTGGTGAATTTGGCGGTAAATTTGACGCTAAGGATAAACCGCTCCAGGATGCACTTATTGACTACCTGCTTGCCAATAAGGAACAAAACTTCTTCTTTTGGGCGCTCAATCCCAACTCTGGTGACACAGGCGGTCTACTTTTAGACGACTGGAAGACGGTTAATGCCACTAAATACAACAGCCTGAAAAAGCTGCTGGGGCAGTGAATGAGTTCTGGGACCCTGTCCGAACATTGTAAAACTTGTGACCACTGCCGATACGCAGAAATACCGCATGAGTTATGCAAAGACGGATATAGAATTTGGCAAGCCCAGGAAAGCAGAAAACATGACTGCCGAAATACCGAGGTGGAAGTCGCAGATGCCCGTTCTCCCACAAATGGGAGAACGGGCAGCTCCAATTCCAGTTAGCACGTTTGTCCCCTCAGAATATCAGCAAGCCTTTTTCGACTGGGTTAAGAGCGGACGTGGCAACGCTATCATTGATGCCAAAGCTGGTTCTGGCAAAACCACGACGCTGGCTGAATCATTGAAAGTTCTGCCTAGTGGGCAGTCTATCGTGTTTTTGGCGTTCAACAAAAGCGTTCAACTCGCACTTCAGGCCAAGGTAGCCGCCACTCATCCACATCTTATCAGCTCTATCAGAACGCTTAATTCACTTGGCCACCAGACTTGGGGCAGGCACGTCGGTGCCAAACTCAATGTTGATGCCAGTAAATCAAGAACATTGGTAGATACGGTTAATAAATATGGCAGAATGTACAGTAAACCAGCGGCAGACTTATGTCGCCTGGCTAAAGCTGTAGGGATCGTCCCATCTGAGGCCGGTTCGGGGCTATTCTCACTTATCGAGGATAGTCCTAATAACTGGTATGCCATGCTTAACCAGATCGATGCAGATGATGAAGCTGAGGATGAGAAGATCATCGAAATAGCCAAGGAGGCCTTAGTCAAATCCATTGCTGAGCAGACTTGGATTGACTTTGATGATCAGTTTTATATGCCTATCATATATGGTGCCCGTTTCCAACCTTACAACTGGGTGTTGGTGGATGAGGCTCAGGACGTCAGTTACATTCAGCAAGAGGTGATAGCCAGGTCGTTTGGGCCAGCTACCAGATTTGTTGGAATTGGGGACGTCCGGCAAGCAATTTATGCTTGGCGCGGCGCATCTAGTGCATCGCTCTATGAAATGCGTGATCGATTTGAATGTGCTACCTTTGACTTGCCAGTAAGCTACCGCTGCCCATTATCAGTGATTCGACTCGCCCAGCAAATTGTTCCGGAGATTTTACCTAAGCCCGATGCCAAAGAGGGGAAAATCACCAATTTGGGCACCAAGTTTCTAGCAACAGACTTTGACCAAAAGGACTTGGTGATTTGCAGAAACAATGCGCCTCTAGTTGACTTGGCGTATAAACTGTGGAGTGCCAAGGTTCAATGTTGCATTGTGGGAAAGGCCATTGGAGTAGAACTAGTCAAGCTAATTAAAAGTCTACGGCCAATTAGTCTTAAAGATCTTGGCAACAAGATGGACATGTGGCAGGAGAAAGAGGTTCGTAAAGCGCTAAAGCGTAACCCGAACGCGGACCTTGACCGAGTCAATGAAAAGCACGACATAGTCACCACATTTTTGAGTGTTGCAGATGTTGAGACAGTTGATGAACTATGTTGGGAGATCGAAAATCTTTTCGGTGACGGCGCAGACGGCAGACTTAGGTTGTCATCCGTTCACCGTGCGAAAGGGATGCAAGCACCTAAAGTGTTCATTTTAAACAAATATCTGATGCCGTCCAAAATGGCTAAGCAGGACTGGCAAATCCAACAGGAAATGAACATACTGTACGTCGCCATAACCAGGGCTATGGATGAGCTAATTTTCATTGATGACGGCAAGGAGAATACTCGTGGTAACAAATGAGCAGAAAGAGTCCAGACTAGCCGCTTTACGCCAGCAATATGGACATACTGATGATGATCTGTTGACGATGGTTAAAAATGGGAAACTGCCCAATAACCCAGACTACGGCGAATGGTTGATTTTGCTAGGCAAACAGCACCTGCTGCTTGATAGGATCAGTGCTACTATCGCACTGGCTATTGATCAGACAGGTGAGAGCCTGAAGGAAGTTGGCGAGAACGTCGGTGGTGTCATGGACCGGGCGACTAGTCTGGCCGGCACTGGGGTTTCCCCTAAAGAGTACCTCAAGGCTACTTTATTGTTTCAGGGTATAAATTGGCTGGAGAGTGGAGACCTGGAACGGTTTGACGTTCCAGGTAAGTCGGTGGGAAGCATCGATCCAGAAACGGTGCGAATCTCGGACAATAACCAAGAGTTAGTATACACCCTCCAGACTAAAGCAAGTCTGGACTTTATTCAGGTGAACATTGACACCAGAGAATATGAGAAAGGTGCTGATAGTCCTGACTGACGCCAAATTGGCGTTTGAGGGGCGACGTATGTTGATCGACGCTAGCCACGTCGATCAAATCGCACTACTGTGTGGATTCACTGGCAATCGGCGAATTCGCAGGAAGAAGTGTAAGCGGTTCATATCCAAATTGATGGTGACGATCTTTGAATATCTACGGATGCAGCAACGTATGGCAGACCTGAGAAAAGAAGTAGAGCATTTCGAGGTAGTTGAAGTAAGTCTCAATGACTTTTGGGATATGATCACCAAGGAGAGGTCCAAATGAAGTATTTAATTGTACTGTGCTTGATTTTAGCGCCGAAAGCGCTCGCACAGAACAGTATTCTTGAGGATGCTCGCCGCAAAATCATCGAGCAAAGCCTAGAGATTCACAAGCTACAGTACGAATTGTCCATTGAGAAGCAGCGGTTGAACTTGGCCCGCACTCAACTCAAGCAGGCCCGCGAAGTGGCCGCCGCACAGCCGATCGTGATGACTGATAGAACAGGGGCCGCATGCCCAGCAGCACCCGCATGCCCAGCAGCACCCGCATGCCCTACCCCAATAGAGGTTAAACCAACGGTTTGCCCGGTTGTCGCGGTTGCGCCGTCTGCCCCAGTTGCGCCGCCTGCCCCAGTAACTATCCAGGCCGCTGTGATGCCTGTAACACCAAAACAAGAGAGAGTCTCTATCTACGGTGGCGCCGGTCCGGACGGTGTTTTCAACATCAAAGACAACGGCTCCTATGTGTCGGTGTCACCAAATATTGGTGTGCTGATTGGGCTCAGCTACAGTCGTGTAATGTCGGGGCCATGGTCGATTAGCACAATTATCGCTCGCGGTGCTGGTGGGCCGAACACGTCGTACACTGGATTATTTGGTTTTGGATACGACTTTTGAAGTGTATCGAATGGGCTGCAGCTTTTCGCCCAGGTCAAGATGCCGTCCAAAGCGACGGAGAAGGCCTGGCTGGAGTCTACGCTTGAGGACAAAAAGAAGGCGCTATACCGAGTCCGCAGCGACGTTCAAAAAACCAAATTCGCCCTCCTGTTGGGGAAGGCCAGCTTTGATGAGTTCACGTCACGCGAGGAAAACATACTTGATGTGGGCGGCATCACCTGCACGGTTTCTCTCAAAGAAGAGCGTGTCGCCTACTAAAACTTAGTGTGCTGGTGGTAGCGCGAAAGCGCGGTGAATAGGGGGCTCTAGTAGCGTGTGCAAACCTGTGACCCTGATGCCGAGGTTGAGTGGCCACTCCTCGGATAGACCCACACCAGCGTAAGCTGGGGTTGAAGCAGTTAGGCACACCCACCAGTCCCTCAGGAGTAGAAATGTCACATTTTAGTGACCACATCATGAATAGTTTGATCGGTTTTGGTGAGCCGATCCTTGAGGACGGCAAACTCAAAGGGTTTGATAGTAGCGTGTCTGACCGGCTGCGCGTAGACTTCTGGATCAAAGAGGTCCCGGAGAACTACCGCCAGGCTTACACAGTCAAAGCCTATGAAGTCTACGCGACACTGCCTCACGATCCAGCAGACACGTTGAAAGACCGATTCATTGAGTCGCTCAGGAAAGTATTGTTCAAAGAGCTAGAATCGATGTGGAAGGTTAAAATCTGATGGCTATGAACACGGTTTCCCTAGTTATGATCTGCAAAAATGAGATCAAGAACGCCGCTATACTTCTGGCGCAGGTCCTACCTGTGCTTGAGGAGGTTGTCGTGGTTGACACCGGGTCTACCGATGGCACTTTGCAACTCCTGCAAGAGTTAACCCAAATTCACACCAATCTGCGTTTGTATCAGTTTGATTGGATAGAGGACTTTTCAGCAGCTAGAAATTACAGCTTTACTCATGCCACCAAAGATTGGATTTTTTGGTTGGACCTTGATGATCAAATCGATCCAGTTCAGTTAAAGTCATTCAAAGATAACGAATTAGACAATCCAGACGTTGACTGCTGGTTGCTCGACTACATTTATTCACGCTATCCAGATGGCACACCGCAGTCAACGCTTGGCAGAGAGAGGTTTATACGCAGGGCTAGCAGGCCTCGTTTCTATGGCGCAATTCATGAGTGCATCGACATTAGTTGCATGCGGCAACGTCATTTTGATGGCTTGAAAGTAGTGCATCATCGTGATGGCAAGGTTATCGACTATGGTCGCAATATTCGAATTCTGACGGCTGAATACGAAAAAAAGAAGAACGACCCAAGGACAGCGTATTACTTCGGCAAAGAGCTGTTCGACCATATGGACCCCCGTAGTACAGAGGTGTTGGAACGCTATTTGACGCTTCCGGGAAGATATTACGATGATGAGGTCAATGCTCGATTTAGACTTGCCAAGCAGTACCTCCACCAAAAGAAGCATCGCGATGCGCTTCGTCAGGCAGAGGAAATCTATCATCTGGACAGCACCAGAGACCGGGCTGAGGGCTACTTCATTTTTGGTGAAGTAGAAAAGGACCTGAAAAACTACAGGGTTGCTATCAAGTGGTATGAACGCTGTCTCGTAACTCCACCTCCACCACCTAGAGTGTTGTCTTTGGAGTATTATGGGTGGCACCCACTCAAAAGGATTGCGGAGTGCTACGGAGAGCAGCGCAAATATGCACAAATGTTTGACTATGCTACTAGGGTCAAACAACTTCTGCCTAACGACGCTGGTATTGTTCATTGGTACAACGATATGCAACGGTTGGTTCTCTCTCCTCGTCATGGTTTGGTGGTGGTTGAGGAGAGACATGAATTCGCTGATTGGCTGCGAAGTGATTCGTACAAAGTAGGGCCTGGCCAAGAGATGGACGTAGATGTAGAACGAATGCCGTTCGCCACGGCTTCACTTGATGGCATGGTGATAGGTTCATTCGGAAGTCTTGCAGATGTTGCTAGAGTGATTAAACCAAAGGGTTTTTTGTGGGCACCGTGGCATTTAGATGAAAAACAAATAGACTTCGTCTGTGTTGGCACAGCTGTCTACAAAGGACGCACGGTCTACAACTATATTCGTATCGACGAGTCACTGCAGTCATTATCGTTCGCTAGTGGCGACCTAAATTTTGGTCCTTATCGCATCAGGATTGAAAACCTTCGCAAGTCTGCAGCAAAGGCTGGTCATCGCATCGTCCAAAAGGATGCTGATATTTACATCGCCCCATCACTACCAGAAAAGCGTGGAAAAATCAACGTGCTAGATATATGTGAAAAGCTACCTGGCTACAGCTTTGCACATCCTGAAAATGCTGATGTTATTAACTGCTCGTCTGATATACTAAAACAACACTTGATGAGCATGTTTCCTGGAAAACCGGTGATTGCCATTGATGATCATTTTGAAATGACTCTAGAGGAATGGCTGTAATATGCGCGAATTGGAAATCAAAGTCCTAGTCGATGGCAAAGAAATAACAACCTGCAAAATATGCTCAGAGAATTATATTGCACCGTGGCTGGCGCCGATGCTAGTGTCCGGTATGATGAATAAATTTGATTTTGGTATAATTAAGGCATGGGCTTTCGACGCCGAGGCTGCGGACCAACAAAATCTGGGAAATAAAAAGTAATGACGACGGTCTTTTATTTCGGATATGGTGGACATTCTTGGCAGGCAGAACAACTCCGTGAAGCGCTAACTGAACTAAATATCAAGTTAGTTACCTGTCATGAGTACCCCAATGCAGACGTCAAGTGGGACCGTTATACCTTTATCTCGGAGCTAGATAAAGCCGATATTGTGATTTGTCCGGTCCGCTCTAAGATGGAGCCGGCCAAGTCTGTCAATCGTTTGGCGATGGCTTGGAGTCGGGGTAAGGCCTGCATTGTGTCGCCGCTGCCAGCATATTTGAAATATGTGGTTCCTGGCGTCAATGCATTGGTGGCGAACAGCAAAGAGGAGTTCTTATCCCATATCGAGTACCTGCATGCGCACGCTGCACACCGAATAGACATGGGTAAAGCCGGGAAAGATACAGCCAACCAGTATTTGCACCCACGCAAACTGATTCACACATTCATCAAAGAAATTGAAGGTACACAGAAACACGCTGCGGAACCCGAAGTGGTGCAAGTTTTGGAGGCGGAGGTTGCACAGGAATCTGCTGCACAGCAGATTCCTAAAGACGTGAAACTGCAGATCATCATTCCACACTACACTGCTGATTTGACTTATTTGAAGGCTTGTGTCAGGTCGTTGGTTGCAGCTGACTTACCCCTCAATACTGATGTGTTGGTAGTTTCCAGTTCGGCAGCAGACCCAAGCATCGATATTGCCCAGTGCGTTCCTTTGGACGGACCGGTGTTCAGGTGTTTGCACTCCACCACCAGACTATCGTTCTCCCAGGCTAACAACTTGGGAATTAAGAATGCCGCAGAAGGCGTCACACACTTCCTGCTGTTGAATGATGACACCATTGTGTCGAAATATTCGTTGCCAGGGATGTTTCGTGCATTGGGTGGCAAAGACAACATCATGCTCAACCCATATTCTAATTGCGACCAGGGGTGGCTGCATACCGACAAATTGGTGGTGAAGAGTGACCAAGACTCACCCAACAAATCTACAAGCCTGGTTCTTCACCCTGGTATGAAGATGGAGCAAGTTGACAACATTGGTAGCGCCTTGCACGACTACAACCCCAGTCAAGACTATACGCTACACGGAACGCCATTTTGTGCCATGTACGCTACGCTTATTCCCAATCGAGTCCTTAGAGCGGTTGGGCTGCTCAATGAGGCGTTCCTCAATGGCGGCGAGGATGCTGACTACTCCTATCGTGCTCACAAGCTGGGGTTCCACACTAATTGGACTCGTGGTGGATTTGTTTTCCATTTTGGAGGCCGCAGCCGCACGGTGGCGCAGATTGAGGACCCAGAAAAGCACATCAGGGAAGATCAATTCAATAACTCACTTCTTCGTAAGCGCTGGCCTAAGGGGTCAGCTAGCAAAAGGTTAGGGATTTGGACTGGGCCGGCCTGGGAATCATGGAATTTTGACAGCCTAGCTGCTGGTATTGGTGGTAGTGAGATTTGTGCTCTCAAACTGGCCGAGACTGCTGTCTTAAATGGATGGCAGGTAACAATGATCGGCGACCATAAGCCAGAGTGGCTAGGAAGTATTGAGCTGCTGCCATGGCGGAGTTGGAATCCAGAATCTGACTTTTTTGACGCTCTAGTCGTCTCTAGGAATCTAAATCCAATAGACTGGCGAATTAAGGCCAAGAAGATTTTGGTGTGGGTCCACGATATTTATTGCCTGAATGGCAAGACCATTGCAGAATCTGTACTTCAAAGAGTAGACCATTTTCTGGTCTTATCGCCTTGGCATCGCGACTTTTGGCTATCTTACCATCAGGTGCCAGAGAAGTATCATCATAAGGTTGTGGTGGTGCCTAATGGCGTAAGCATCGAATTATTCACCTAAGGATACCCTATGGTAGTCGCAATTTTATACTGGGCGGTTGTGTTGGGTTTATCGCCTCTGTGGTTTCCTTTGTTCGTTTTGATGTTGTCATTTGAGATTGCCACCAGTTTCGCGACAAGGATTGCCGGGCATCTAGACCTGAACATTTGAAGTGCTATCATCTTATAAGTCAGCTACGACTAGATAGCAGGTCATCACAAGGCCAAAGAAATAGGCAACTTCCAGGGACTTGACACCCTATAACGCGCTGCGCTATAATGGACATATATGCACATTTATGGGGTAGAGTTGGTGAGTTGCGTTCCAATTTCAGGTTACTGGGTCGATATGGTTGCCGCCTGTGTCCTGGCGGGTTTTGGCGTGCTATTCGGACTGATTATAGGCATAAATGTCATGACTCCCAACCCCAAAAGACTGGGCACGGATATGGTAGGACCAAAATGAAGAAAGACTGGCCGTTAGTTGCTGAAGTAGCACGTAGTTTGTCGGACGATGATTTGAGCGCTATGTCCATCATCAGGCGTGACCCTCGCGCCTTGGCTGGGCAGATGCATAGCCTGGTCTATCGAGGTGTGATGTATCAATACGACGGCCTGGTGTTTCTCACAGAGTTCGGCAAAGACGTCTGGGACTTTGAGGAATGAGCGAAGTTTGGGAGTGGTCTAAAACAAAGTTGAGACAAAGATCCCATCGTTTAGTGGATAAGATAAAGGTTTTCTACACCTTCGACGCAGGTTCGAATCCTGCTGGGATCGCCACTTCTCAACTGGAGGCAGGGTGCTGACTGAGGACCAAAAGAAGAAGTTTTGCAAGTCGATGGGCATGGTCTACACTCCGCCCCCGCCACCAGTAGTGGCCGCCAAAGACCCTGTCAAATGCCTACGGGCGTCCTGCAATAACACCATCATGGGTGTAGGATATCGCGACTTCTGCTCGCCAGCCTGCTTCCACAGGTGCGATATTCCCAAGGTTCGTGATAGAGACAAGGATGGCAATTAGCTATGTATGACGTAGCGGCCGACCGATCCATCATCGCGGCGGCGACATCGGAGAAGTGGCTAGGCATCCAGTGCTCGTCCTGTTACGCCATTAAAACCATGTTCCAAACCGGTGGCCATCCCATCTTGGTGGATATCGCGGAATTTCAGCGGAAAGTTGATGGCAAGTTTGCGGTGGAAGCTCGCACCCGTTGGAGAGACGATGACCTACGTTGACGAAGTTGAGACAGAGAGTTCAAAGCTTAAGATTTCTCTCAAAGAAGTCACTGCTGAGAACGTCCGCCTGCAGGCAGTAGTGGACGCGGCGCGTGCGTTTATAGTCGAACAGAATGATCAACCACAAAACATCTTTCATGGCTCCAAACGAGTCCGCGTCCGAGTGTCGGCCTTGGTAAAGGCCCTTGCCGCTATTGGAGAGACGAAGCCTGGAGCCGCACCATGACAATTGGTGACTCGGACGATATGTGGGACGACGCGTTTCTCGACCCCTGTCCAATCAAAGGGTGCATCGGAGTCTTAGAAAAGAAGCTGGATGAGGAAACTCAAGAGGACCTTGGCTACAGGGTCTGCAGCAAATGCGGATTGGTGAAGTAAATGTTCTGCCAGAAATGTGGCGCCCTAGAAGTCAAGCACTCATGCGGCTATAAATGCCTGCAGTGCAAACCTAGACCAGAACTCACGCAGTGGAACGGAAACCTGCTCAAAGAATATCTGCTGGGTACGATCGAGAATCATAGTGACTATGGGCGCGTGGAGGAATTTGGTAGACTCAGGGGCCTTAAAAGCCCCTGGTCGAAAGACCGTACCGGTTCGAGTCCGGTCGCGCTCACTTTAACTGGATATTTATGGCTTCCTGGATCATCACAATTCCCAAAAGCGTCACTCTGGCCAACTACCAAGTAGAGATTGACCAGGCTGATCGTCTTGGCGCGGTCCTAAACTACCGTGTCCCTCACGACCCCGGTGTCAAGAAGGGTGATTTAATCTGGGTTTGTTATAAGAAGCGGGTTCGTGGCTTTATGAAAGCCGTTGGTTGTGTGCATTACCCGCATGGGTTTACTTGCCCATTCACTGGCATCGTTTGGCCAGCCGGGTGGTATGTGCAGCGCACTGGACCGTTTATACCGTCGTCAGTCCAGTACATGCAGTCTTTCCGAGGAATTAGACGGTACTATGGTTGCGATGAGATCCCAGAAGACGCTTGAAAATACTGAAGTTGTCAGGGAGCTGATTCAAAGGTTCCCGGACCACACTGTCGCTGGTTTGGCCAAGGAGTCTGAGTTTAGCAATCACTACCTCAGCTGGCTTATCTATTCCAACGCTGGTTTATCCAGATTATACAAACCAAAACGCCGCGACTATTCGACACTGGTGCCGTTGGAGACAGTACTGCAGACCGTACATGACTACCCACATTATACTGCTAAGCAACTAGCAAATCATCTTGGCATCAAGCCAGTCACAATGTATCGGTACATCTCAGCTTATCCGGAGATCGATGCCGCTTATAAGCGTAAAAAGGCTGGATTAAAGACCCCCAAGCACTACCACGCGCTAGCGGAGCAGGCCAAAACCGATCCAGTAGTTACGATGGCCATGGCGGAGCAGGCAGGAGTGCCTTTCCAAACTGTGGTGAAGTATGCACAGCAGTATCCAGAACTAGGCCTAGTCTACAAACCCAGGCAGAAGATTCTGACCGACAAAGCGTTAATCAAGAAGGTCTGGCATGAGTTTAGGACCACCAAGCTGTCAGCGTTCGCTGTGGGCAAGAAGCTTGGCATTCACTACCGGGCTATCTACCGGGTCATCCACAACGACCCGGATTTGCAGGCTCTATTTCGGCTGCGAAAAACTAAGCCTTAGGTTTGCGGTTCCAACGATTGCCACATTTTTGGCCGGTGGTTTGGTTCCTGTGGCGGCCAGACTTCTTCAGGTCTGGGCTCCTGAACAACTCCAGCTTAGAGTAGTCGCTAAATGCCTCTTTGGTAGAACATACTAGAAGACGTCTAAGCTTCAGATAGTCATTTAGATTCGCCCCGACATGTTTCACGGCTGCCTCAAGTGTGTAGCCATCACAGACTAGCGACTCGACTTTATTGAATAGAGTTACCTGGGCGTCGGTCACAGGTTGGTCTGTCAGCGGCCTGGTCTTTTTGGTGGGCGTCCGGACTGGATCTGCGCAGATTTCGCTCAGACTGGACATTTGTCTCCGAACAGACGATAAGCAGCGAGTCCAAGAAGAATCGCATCGCTTACATCGTCTTCTTTTTGCATAAGTTTGATACCAAACTGTTCTTCGACAACTCTGATGGAAAAGTGCTTCGTTTTTTTACGCCCCGTAACCTTGCCATCTACCTTGACCCCCGACTTGATGATATTTTCGCGTTGCTCGTCAGTTAAGTCGGTTCTGGTCTGGATTTCGTCCCTTCTTTTTCTTTTGAGACGTCCGATTTTGGAGTTAAGCGCCTTCTCATCGGCGTTGGCGTTGGCGCCTACTGCATTGCGCCAACACTTGTTGGTTAATATAACAGTTTTTGCCGGATGTTTTCTCAATTCATCAAATACTGCAAAGTGAATGAACTCCAATAGTTTTTGTACTGTTCTGTTTCTACCACGACTCGTGTCCTCCACCACTATCAAATCGGGGTTGGCCTCGGCGACTTTAACTGCGACGTCTGCTGCTATGGCGCGTGCTACTGTAATTAAATTCTGCGGAAAAATTGCTGGATAGTCTGTATGCTTGTTAATATTTGCAACCCAGTTATCCACCTTGTGGATGATTACCCCATAGGTTGACAGCTGGCCATCTGTTAGTACAGCATATCCAGTGCTAAGCGCTAGGTCTAGACCTAGGATGATCATGAGTTGTTCACCACCTTCTTTAGCCATGGTATCAACGTCACAAATTTACACCGCAGTCCCACACTGTGAATCTCTTCATATCCTTTGACACTTCATGATAGTACCGGTCATAATACCTAGCTATCGGCTCCGAGATATCAGGCTTGATTTTAACCCACTTCAAGTCATTACCCCAAACTTCTTGACGTTCCGCCAAAATTTCAAGGTTCCGCCAAACCGTTTCTGGGTCGTGGACGTACTCATTTTCAAATACAAAAATTAAGTTGATTCCGGCCTTTTGGCAGAGTAGTTTTTTGTCCTGACTCTTGTATTTGAACCTGTCGCGAAATTTTCCCCTTTTGGATGCCACTTCCTGCGAATGCCACATGATACCGTGGTATTCAATACCAAGGTTGATTTCTGGGACTAATACATCAATTTCCCGGCCACCTGGCATGATATCACGGTTTCTGAATTCTACTAAAAATCCTCTAGACTTAAAAAACTCGCCTATTGCAATTTCTGGGTCAGACAGCTTCTGATTTGCACATAATGAACACCCATGGCCCTCGTACAGATACCGCAAAGTGGTCTGGAACACATGACCCTCTGAGCACTGCACTGTGAATTTCAGCCTTTCGGCAGCGTTGCCAGTTGCATTCCCAGTGGCGGCGACTAATTGTTTATAACTCCAAAGGTCTAGGATAGTGATGTTTTGGTCAACCGGGCAACAAACGCCAGTGGATGGGTAGAATTTACTGAGACCACCCTTTTGACTCAGTGACAAATCGCGAAGTGTGTAGGTGCCAGCCCTACCGCAGTTTATACATGTTGCACTTATTCTATTATCCATCTTTGAGGTGATGGTGAGGTGTGGATACAATGCCCGCACATTGTCCACCCAAATATTGCCGCGAGCCAAACATTGGTGACACTTGTGATGACTTTTAAATAAACCAAAGCGTTTTTTCATGGTGTGTGCACGCGGGCAGACGTAAGTGAGGATAGTATCTTCTGTTTGATATTTATCAATGTCAGGACAGGTCCACCCTTTTGACTCAATAAATTTTTGGGCGCCGTTTTCCCCGACTATTTTTCCTGATTGGTAGCACTTTAGACAGCCCGAGGTAGAGTAAAGAACAGCACCTATTCTTTTGTTGATGATGTGACCATTAGCACATCTTAACAGGCTTGGGGTGTTGTGACCATTAAATTTCCCTATTAACTCAAAGCCCCTCGCCGCTAGTCTGGTTTCTATGTCATTCACTTTCATTTGCACCTCCACCTAGTCGTGGAGTTTCAAGTTAAGATGGAATGCTAAGCAACCTTAGTTTTGATGTCAGTGATACATTCTTTTTATATTACTAAAGGTTTGGAGATAAAGTATGGCTGGTTCACCCGCTCTCCCTGTTCTCGCTACAACAAGATATCTCACGCCAGGCGTCTATATTGGCGAGCTGATTATTCCTCGCGCCGGTGGCAACCTGAATGCTGATGCCCGCATTTGCAACTATGTCGGCCAAGGCTCGCGCCTGGCAACCGGCAAAAATCTCGCTATTCGTCGCTCATTTTTGTTCGCTCAGCAATTGACCTTTCCTAAGAGTTCTCCCTTTGTGGCGACACTGCCATTTCCATCTGACGGCGTCCGGAATGCACCAACCCAGATCTTCAACTCGATCACCGGTGTGGCCATTCTCCCGGGACAGTGGACGTACCAATTAGTTGGACCTGACTGGCTGCAGGTGGTGATCAACCCGTCTATATTTGACCAGACGGCTAACTACAAGATTGACTATCAGTCCACCTCCACGGCCATTCAGGACCCCATCCCAGTAACCAATCTGCGGACTATTAGTGCTGTTGGGTTAACGCAAGACCGCAACCAGTTTGGTGATTTCAGAGACTTCTTCGTCCCATTTCAGTTTACTGGTCCTAATGCAGCTACCACCAACTCCATCACAGCGAGTTTTCTAACTTCAGTTTTCCCAGATGCAGGAAACACTGGTGGTTCAGCTGTGTCGATTGACGGCTCAGCATCGTACAATCACAAATACAATCGGTTCTACGAGTTGGACTGCGTTGCAGCAGCGGGTGTCTCTGGCTCTTTCACTGCTACATTCGCTTGGAAATCAGGCATGTACTCGGGTGGCATAGAGTCCCTGCCGCCAACGCCACTGAACGCATTCGATGCGATGCCAACCATATCTGTGGATGAGGCTAACCCACTAACATTGACCCCAGCTCTAGAGTTGGGCATTGTCCTGAACGTGGCGTTCACCGGCACCAACTTCTCAGTTGGTGATAAATTCTATTTCAACGGTGTTGGTCCAGGATTGCTTGAATTCGACGGTCGCTTAACTAGTTCCGGCCAGTACACCACATTTAGTCCCATCACTCCGACACCACAGCCAGGGTCAACTGGACTGCTGACCTACGCTAGCACCAACGACTACAATGGCACATTCAATACCAAATTTCGTTTAAAGGTCGTTGCCTCTGGTGGCGGTATTGGTTCCCGGACAGTGACGTTCGTGTGGGCACAATATGGTGATGTTATTGGGGCCAACGGTGCAATTGTGGCGACTGAGGCCAGTGGTGGTGATTTCTCGCTTACTCAAGCGGTTAAACTCAATGCTGGATTCGGTGTCAGCAACTTCGCTACTGGTGACGTCTTCGACTTCGCTGTGGAAGCCCCTAGAACTTTCTACCAAGCGAAAGACGATCGGGTTTACAGCCTGACTATCGCGACGGCCACAAATCCAGGCGCTGACTCTGGCACAATAACTGGTGGATACTCCACTGGTACCACCGAAGGTGGATTCGGCACTTGGTCAACAAACGTTAACCTGATTCTTGGTGTAGGCGCCCAGACTGGCTATTTCCAACTTCCTGACAATGCTGCCATGTTTGTGCGTAATGCGATGCGCGGCAACGTCAACGGTACATCATACACCACCACGGACAAGTTTGAAGCGGCTGTGACGTCTCTTGCGGTGTTGGACTGGTCGCTTAGGGCGAAAGAGGAGGAGATTTTCGATATAGCAGCGTTCCTTACTGACGTTACTGGGACAATCACTGGTACTGCTGGTAATCGCTACGTAATCGTCGGCAATATCTATGATGCAGGAACAGTTGCCGTAGTAATTGACTCCACCAGTGTTCCGGTAGGTTTTACTGAGGTCTCGAATTCGAGATTTATCAATCTTGGGATTGCGCCGCCTAGTAGTTCAATTCGGGTTAGTTACACCTACAAAGGAGCGGAGCCAGACCCAGGACAGTTGTACTACCTGTCCGGAAGTTTCTTGCGCGGCGTCAACCTGTATAACCTACCAACCCTCATTCTCGATCGGGAAGAAGGTCGCACGTTCCTTGGTCCAGCCGAGACTACTAACCATTTGTACATTATGAATGAGTTGGTATTTGATAACAACGCACCTGGTGCTTATTACACTCAAGCGTTCGACACTGACGGTGACGGCGTCATTACTATCACCGATATGGAGGATGCACTTCTTCCACATGATGCCCTCAAACGGGTCACTGATCTCTGCGTTCTCAGCCATCTAGAGGCATTGTCCATTGCGATGTCTCTTAACCTCAATGGTAACGACCCGTTCAATGCCAGAGAACAGATTCTGTGGGTTGGTGCTCCGATCGGCACCCCTATTGGAGATGTTGACACCCCAAGTTCGTTGGTTTATTTGGCCAAGGTGACCTTGCAAGTGCCGCCAACGTCGCCAGCCCTAGGCACAAGAGTGTTGGTGTCGCCAACGCATTGTTCCAAGGCTATTGCTCTGTCTAGTGGTGGGACTCAAAACATTGATCTAGATGGAAGCTTTGTCGCAGGTGCGACATCAGCGTTGGTTAACTCGTTTGCAGACCCTGCAACCACCATTCTGCGTCAGAACCTTAATGGGTTTATTTTCGTTCAGACCTACAGTGACACCCAGAATCTACAGTTAGGTGCTGCGTCAATCGCCTGGATGTCTAGCCAAGGCAATAGTGTATATCGGTTTGAAGAAGACATCACGGTACACGTTGACCAGGGCGAGGAATTCCAACTAATCTCTGCCACGACACAGAAGCAGTACGTAACGCGAGTTGTACGTCGCCAAATGGACGCCAGTTCGATTTCGGTGGTGACGCCTACATCTCAGGCAGCAGTTGCTCTCATCCGGTCTAACCTCGCTGGCATCCTGACAGGCCTCTTGGGCCGTGGTCTGGTAGCACCGTGGCAGACAGAGGACGGAACACAACGAGCGTTTGATGCAGCCAGCGATATTCTGATTTTCCGTCAGACTGGCACTCTCACCAGGTACAACTTCCTCTATGGCTTCTTCATAAGGGCACCAATAAAGTTGCTCACAGGCCTCTTTAGGGTTAATACCACAGATTTCGGAATATCTGCATAAAAACCCTACACACGTTTTAAAGTAATAGGCGCAAACAACAGACTCTAAAAGAGGAGTGGAATAGTCCACTCCTCTTCTTATATGATTATCATGATGAACCGTGTTGAAATAGAGTCTCAACTGCCTAATGGTTATAAACTTATTTCGCCTGACTACGGAGTTCAAAACACCAAACTATATATTGAATGTGGGAACGGACACCATTGGAGGACCGCTAGGCTTTCAAACATTTTGCGTGGTATCAGGTGCCCTGAATGTACCAAAAATGTCTACACCACCTTGGACCCTGAGGCGTCTAAAGCCAAGTTTTTGGCAAAAGGGTGGGAGGTAGCTGGTGAATATGTTGGCGCGTGGGTCAATACAAAGTTCAGATGCGTGGTCTGCGGCTTCGAAGTAATGAGGTTGCCAGCCAACTTTAAGGGTGGGTGTAGTAACTGCAAGACTAAAGATATCATAACGAATTATGGTAACATTATTGACAACATTTTGAGAAATGAACAATTATCGTATACATTAAGACGAATCTTCAAAAGAGGAAAGAAGTTTATAGCAGAGTTCTCACTGCCTAATGGATTGATTTACACTAATTCAGTGAAAAATTTCACAATTCGTGGTCAACGATGGTGTGGTGATTATGGGAACAAGAAGCTTGAGCAAACCACAGTGTTTAGGGCAATTGTTGCTGCTGGATACTCCATTGCACCTGGTCAGGTGTATAAAAATAGTGCCTTGCCTATTTCAGTGGTCTGCCCTAAAGGACATCCTTCGCAGCTATCATTCAATAATTTTTCACGTGGCTTAAAGACACGAGGGTCACCGCCTTGTTTGGACTGTGCTGGGACCAGGTCTTTGTTACCGGAGGAAATTATTAAACGGGCTGCCAAACATAATTTGGAGGTTGTTAACCCCGAGGTCTATGAGAATCAGGATACTATACTAACCTTCCGTTGTAAGGTACACGGCGAGCACCAAAAACAGGCAGCACTTGTGTCTGACTACGGCTGTCAACAATGCGCCCTTGCATCTAGTTCTTCCAAAGCTGAACATCAGATTTCAGATTGGTTGTGCAGTTTAGGTGTAAATGTTGAGCAAAACGTCATGGGTTTGATTGGAAACAAGGAGATAGACATCTATCTACCTGACTATAAGGTCGGTATTGAGTATTGTGGGCTTTGGTGGCATAGCACCGTTGTCAAACCGGACACAAATTACCACTTAAAGAAGTGGGAGCTAGCCCAAAAAGCCGGTATAAAATTATTAACTATCTTCGAGGATGAGTGGACTCATGACCAAGACCAAACAGAGCGGTTAATTCTGTCAAAACTTGGTAAACTAGAGGTTTGTGAGGGACCTTACCAAGTGTCAACAAATTACGACAGTCCAAATATAAACGTTGGGTTGTTTTGTGGGTCTGACCCATTGCTCACTTGGTGTTTAACTGACAACCGTACATCGCTCAAAATCGAACGGATAGTTGGGCGAGCACAAGTCAATGATGCCGGGATAAGACTGCTTTTCTCAAAGGTTGCAGAGCTAGCGCAAAGTCGTGGTTACCGAAAGATTGTAGGAGAAACGGATCGCAGGGTGTCTACTGGCAAATTGTTTCAAAAATTGGGGTTTGGCCGCACTGGTCAGTCAGAACCTCGTAG
>Ga0315288_10004219_pt1 | contig 18271 bp, 11 predicted proteins | sample YL17G11_20_MG_FD_203454 | JGI IMG/M metagenome (GOLD analysis project Ga0315288, IMG submission 203454) | Sediment microbial communities from Yellowstone Lake, YNP, Wyoming, USA - YL17G11_20 | ecosystem: Environmental > Aquatic > Freshwater > Lake > Sediment | place: USA: Wyoming | collected... | reverse complement strand
AAGACGGACGGGAGTTCTAGGGAGGCCGGAACATGGACACGGCCGCCGCAGCCACCGGGAGAACACGCCTGGGTGTCCTCGCCTCGGGGCGGGGCACCAATCTCCAGGCCATCATCGACGCCATCGAGCGGGGCGAGCTCGCCGCCACCATCGCCGTCGTCGTCTCCGACCGCCAGGACGCCGAGGCCCTCAAGCGAGCCGGGCGGCACGGCCTCGAAGCCGTCTGGCTCGACCCGAAGGCCGCGTCCGCCCCTTCGCGTGAGGCGGCCCACGCCGCCTACGACACCCGTCTTGTGGCCCTCCTCGGCGAGCGCCGCGTGGATCTCGTGGTCCTCGCCGGGTACATGCGGATGGTCGGCCAGGCCATCCTCGCCGCCTTCCCCTGGCGGGTCATGAACATCCACCCGGCTCTCCTGCCGTCGTTCCCGGGAAAGGACGGGTCGCGTCAGGCCGTCGAGCACGGGGTGAAGGTCTCCGGGTGTACTGTGCACTTCGTGGATGGCGGTGTGGACACCGGGCCCATCATCCTGCAGAAGGCGGTCCCGGTTCAGCCGGGCGACACGCCCGAGACCTTGGCCGAGCGCATCCTCGTCGAGGAGCACCGTCTCTACCCGCGGGCCATCGGGCTCTTCGCCGAGGGGCGTCTCCGGGTGGTTGACGGGCGGCGGGTGGAGGTGCTGGGGGGACACCCTGCCCGCCGACCTCGGGCCCTCCTCAGCGTCCACGATAAGACCGGGCTCGTCGAATTCGCCAGGGGCCTGGTCGAAGAGGGTTTCGACCTCATCTCGAGCGGGGGCACGGCCCGGGCCATCGCCGAAGCTGGCCTGCCGGTCACGCCGGTCGAGCAGGTCACGGGGTTTCCCGAGATGCTCGACGGCCGCGTCAAGACCCTGCACCCGGCCATCCACGGGGGCATCCTGGCCCGTCGCGACCTCCCGGCCCACCTGGCCGCCCTGGCGGCCCACGGCATCGTCCCCATCGACCTCGTGGCCGTGAACCTCTACCCGTTTCAGGCGGCCGTGAACCGCCTTACGGAGGCGGCCGCGCGGGCGGCCTGTGGCGTGGCCGGAGACCCCGCCGGCAATGTCGGCTCCGCGGCCTCCGACACCGGTCCCACCGCCCTGGCCGAGGCCATCGAGAACATCGACATCGGCGGGCCGTCCCTGGTGCGCTCGGCGGCCAAGAACCACGCGGCCGTCGTCGTCGTGACCGACCCAGCCCAGTACGGCCTGGTCCTGGAGCACTTCCGCCGGGACGGCGACGTCCCGCCCAACGTCCGGCGCGCCCTCGCCCTCGCCGCCCACCGCCACACGGCCTACTACGACGCGGTCATTGCCGCGTACCTGGCCGGCGCGGTCGGGGCGGGTGGGACCGACGCGGGGAGCGACGGAGAGGAACCGGCCTTTCCGGAGAGGCTCGTCCTGGCCTACGAGAAAGCCTCCGACCTGCGCTACGGGGAGAATCCCCACCAGCGGGCGGCGTTCTACCGGCGTCCGCTCCAGCGCGACCTCGCCGCCCTGGGCGCCACCCTGCCCGGCGCGACCCAACTCCAGGGCAAGGAGCTGTCCTTCAACAACATCGGTGACGCCGAGGCCGCCCTGCGCTGCGTCGAGGAATTCACCGAGGGACCGGCCGCCGTGGCCGTCAAGCACGCCAACCCCTGCGGCGCGGCCGTGGGACCCGACATCCTCGCGGCCTACCGCCGCTGCTACGCTTCCGACCCCGTCTCCATCTTCGGCGGCATCGTGGCCCTGAACCGGGCGGTCACGCCCGCGCTGGCCGCCGAGCTCGCCAAGGTCTTCCTGGAGGTCATCCTGGCCCAGGCCTTCGAGCCCGAGGCCCTCGCCATCCTCGCCCGGAAGCCCGACCTCCGGCTCCTCGTCCTACCCATCGGGGCGGAGGCCCGGAACCGCGGCGGGGAGACCGCTCTCGAGTTGCGGTCCGTGGCCGGTGGCCTCCTTGTCCAGACCCAGGACGCCATCCGTGTCACGGCCGAGGCCTGGCGGGCCGTGACGGCGCGCCGGCCGACGACCGACGAGCTCCAAGACCTCTGGTTTGGCTGGCGGGTTTGCCGGCACGTCAAGTCCAACGCCATCACCGTAGTCAGGGGCGGTCAGCTCCTCGGCGTGGGGGCGGGGCAGATGAACCGCGTGGCCTCGGTCCGGCTGGCCGTGGGCCACGCCGGCGATAAGGCCCGGGGCGCCGCCCTCGCTTCCGACGCCTTCTTCCCGTTCCCCGACTCCATCGAGGTCGCCGCGGCTGCCGGAGTGACGGCGATCGTGCACCCGGGAGGTTCGCTTAGGGACGCCGAAGCCGTCAAGGCCGCGGACGCGGCCGGCATCGCCATGGTTCTCACCGGAGAACGGCACTTCAGGCACTGACGTCCCCGCGGGCCGCCGTCGGTGCGGAGCCGGGCCGGACTACTCTCGCCGCACCCGCGGCGTTCTCCTCACTTGTCGGCGCGGTCCTGGCCGGCCTGGTTCTCGTCGGTGGCTTCGCCATCCCCGGTCACGGGCTGCCGGCGCGCCGGCGGGGACGAGCCAGCCGCCCCCAACCGCCCGGGAACACCGCCCCGCTGGTCCGCGTGACCGAACTCCGAAAACAACATCTGCGACATTGAGGAGTTCAGCGCCGAATCGCCCGAACTGAGCGCCCCTAACGGCGGGCTGGTCCTGGGGCTTCGGCGATGTCGCCGTCAAGGTCCGGGTCAACGCTGGGGCCAAGGACGAGGACCTCCTGGCCGCCGTGGCGGCGAGTCCAGCCGCGCTGATCTTCGTGACCCCCGACCTTGGCTCCGGAACCCCCTTCGACCAAGTTCCTCACCATCACCTGGCCGGGCATCGCCATCTCCTCGCCGGCCCTGCCCGACCCCGTCACCCTCCTGGCCGGGCGCAGGGCCAGCCGGGCTATGCCCTGGAGATGACCCTCACCCTCGATGCGGCCAAGACCAAGGCCCTTGACCCCGTGGCCGGCCCGGGAGGTGTCTACCGCCTGACCGTCCGGCGCCAGCGGCCGCCCGACTGCACGGGCTTGTGCCTGGAGGACCCGTGCGTGACTTCCCCGTTCCCTGCGGGCGCCCAGCTGCCGGGATTGGCGGCCGGCTCCTATCGCTTTCGCCTCACCTTCACCAAGGCCATGGACCGCGGCTCGGTCGAGGTGGCCCTCTGGCGGAGCGGTTGGGCCACAGGTTTCGCCTGGCCTGACGACCGGACCGTGGAGTTCACGGTCGCGGTGACCCGCCAGGGCGGATGGCTCGACCCGTTCGTGCGCCTCAGCCCGGATGGGGCCCGGGACAAGGAAGGCATGGCCGTCTTCCTCACCGGGCCGCTGGCCTTCATCTGGGGCGAGCGCTACCAAGTCACCAGGGCTCGCCCGGAGAGCCCGGCCCAACCGGAGGTCGTCGTGCCGCCGGGGCCGCCCGGGGTCGAGCCCTTCGCCTGGTCGCCGGATGGCCGATGGCTCCTCGGGCTCGCCTCGTACCGGACCATGGCTCACTTCACGGGTCCGGGGGAGAGCGGCTCTTATGCCTGCTGGGTCGCCTGGCTCTACGATGCCGCCGCGGGCACATGGTCCGACCTCGGTGACAAGGTCGAGCCCACCTACCGGGCCGCCTGGCTTGATGGGACGCGCCTGTTCTTCGGCCGGGCGCTCACCCCGGGCTGGCAGGTCCTGGACGCCGCGACGGGCAAGGTCGACTCGACCGTCGGCCCGGGCCGGCTCCTGCCGTGGGCGGTTCCGGAGACCGCACGACCGGCGGACCTGGGGGCGGCCGGCGCCGGCCAGGCGCCTCGCCTCAGAGTGGCCTGTTTCGTGGAGGCCGGTCCGCCAGGAAATCCTCCCGTGACGGCCGACCTCGTCGTGACGGACCTCGGAGGGCGGGAGCTCGGACGCCTGCCGGGGGCGACCATCATCAGCATCGAGGGAAGCGTGTTCGAACTGGTCCCGTCGGCTTGGTTGCCGGACGGCTCGGCCTTCGTCTTCGTGGACCGGACCGCGGCGGGAACCAGGTTGGTCACGGCCGGCGTCGTGGGCGACGCAAGCGGCGGGGTCACCGTCGGCCCCCTTACCCCCATTCCCGGCTCCGAGCGGGCCCGTCGCTGGCGAGTCGGCATGTTCCGGGTCTTCGGCGAGACTCCCGTCCTCGGCCTGGCCGTCCTTGAGGACGCGCCTTCTTCCGCCGGAGCGCCGCCCGAGGAGAACGACGACGACCTTCTAGGGGTGTTCGACCTCGCCGCCGGCGCGAAGGCTCTTCCCTCCCCGGACGGCCGGCGTGTGGCCTTGGTCAAGAGAGCTGGTATCGCGCAAGGGGAACCTCACCAGACATCGGTCATCGACCTGGAAACGGGAAGGGGATCGGCCCGGGCTTGCCCGAGGGGGCGACAGCCATCGGCTGGTCGGCGGACGGGCAATGGCTTTACCTGGTGCTGCCCTTGGGCGGGGAGTAGGGGATCGGGTAGGTGGAGGGCGTCTCGCCCCCCGTCTTCCCACACCACCGGACATGCGGGTCCGCATCCGGCGGTTCAGCAAGGTTGACGGAGTTCGCGGTAGGTGGAGCTCAAGCTGATAAGGCCTTGGGCCTGCCAGTAGGCGGCGCCCAGGGCGCTGTTCATGAGGCTGCCGGAGGAATACCACGCTCCCCGACGCGAACCGCCGATGCGGCAGGCGAGCCAATCGGGGACGCCCAAGGCCCGGAGTTCCCGGACGCGTGTGCGGGCACGTTTCCACTGCTTCCAAAGGCAAGCCTGGAGGCGGTGGCGTGTCCATCCATTCAGCTTGAGCCTCTTCTCGAGGAAGGTCGTGACGCTCTCCATGACCCTGTGCCCGGCCTTTTTGGTGCGGACATAGATGTCGCGGTCATCCGCGTAGCGGACGAACCGGCGCCCCCGGCTCTCAAGCTCCTTGTCGAGGTCGTCGAGCAGGATGTTGGCCAGGAGCGGGCTCAGGGGGCCGCCTTGCGGCGTCCCTTCCTTCGTCCCCATGACCACCCCGTCGACCATGACTCCGGCCTCAAGGTAACGCCTGATAAGCCGTAGGACCAGCTTGTCCTTCACCTTCCGGGCCACCCGGGCCATGAGCATGTCGTGGTTGACCCGGTCGAAGAACTTTTCCAGGTCGGTATCCACGACCCACTCAAGGCCTTCCTCCAAGTACCGCTTCGCCCTCCCGACCGCGTCGTGAGCTTTGCGCCCGGGTCGAAGCCCGTAGCTTGAGTCCGAGAACGCCGGGTCGAAGATGGGCTGTAGCACCTGGAGCATCGCCTGCTGGATGAGCCGGTCGAGAAGGGTCGGGACGCCAAGGAGCCTTACGCCCCCGTCCGGCTTGGGTATCTCTACCCGCCGTACGGGCCTGGGCCTGTAGCTGCCGCCCAGAAGCTGCTCCCTGATACCCGGCCACTTGAGGCGCAGGTATGGGCGGAGGTCGGCTATCTTCAAACCGTCCACCCCGGCCGCGCCCTTGTTCTTCTCGACCCGCCGGAGGGCCGCCCACATGTTGTCCGTAGCGGCCACCCTCTCCATCAGGTCCGTCCCAGGTTCCCCGCGGGACTGGTCTCCGTCTTGTGCCGGTGGCGCGCTCGGCCCTCCCGCCGTCCCTTGCGGCTTCACCGCTACCTCCGGCGGGTAGACCCAATCCAGGGTTGTCTGCCTTCCTCGCGCGTCACTCGAACGCACCGGTCCTTGTCCCTCCCTGCTGTTCGGGCCTTCCCTGACCCAAGGTCAGGTACTATGCCCTCGGCTGACTTCCGCTGGTCCAGCCGGACCTCATGGCCCGGGTTGCCGCCCATATGGCGGCGTTCCCAGCGGACCTCCCCGGGTAAGAGCGCTAGCCTTCGCCCCGCGCCCGCCCCATCTACGAAGCCGCCCCTTGGTAGCCACGGGTTTCGCAGTGGCTTGCCAGCTCACCCGGACGGTCCCGCCTTCTATGGGGTTCGTGTTCCTCAGGCCGTGGCTTTGCCTCCGGCTTCCTTCGGATTCCGTCTTGCGACGGACACCCTTGCCTTTGGCTAACGGTTGTCGCTACCCACTCCCGTAGGGGACTTTCACCCCCAAGCTAGCGCCCATGCCGGGCGCACAATCAAGCGGGGAGCGCCTCTCGGCGCTCCCCGCCAACGCGTCACCCGGTGTCCGTATTGTCCTGCCTGGCCCGGTTGCCGGCCGAGGCCGCAATGCTTTCGCCATTGCCGTCTCTCGTTTTGAACCCGCTCGTCTTGGGCTGGTGGCAAGCCAGCGGAATGCTTTTCGACCGGCCTGACGCCCCGCGCCGATCGTGTAACCGGAATTTACCTGTATAGACGAAGGATACCACCGAGTGTTTCACGCCGGAACCCCTTGGCGGGGCAGAAGTAGTTCGTCGCTTGGCTAACCGGACGCCGCCGCGGCCTTGGTGGCGATGGCCGCCGCGGCCCGGAGGAGGCTTGGCGGAAAGCGATGCCCGCCGCACCGGGCGGCCGCTTCGTCGTAGGCGGCCAGGAAGCGACCGGGCTCGCGAAGGAGCCCCACCAGGCGCTCGGCGCCGAAGGCCTCGGCCACAACCCGGCACATGTCGGGGCCCAGCACGTAGACGATGGGTTGGTGCTTTCCCCGGTAGGCACTGAAGAAGCGGTAAAAGGTCTTCCGCATTAACTCGGCCAGCCTGGACGCGGCGAAGCCTCCGGCCATCCCGTCGGCTGCGATCAGGTCGCCAAGGACCTCCTCCAGGGCGGCATAGTGCAGGGACAGGTCGGCCGCGGTCTGGCCCCACGTGACCTCACCGTCATCCCGCTGCGCCGGGTCAAGCGGGGTGAAGAACATCGTCGCCATCCCTTCAGCCAACAGCCCACCGAGGAGGCCTAGGGCCACGTCGGCCGCGGTTTGGGGAACGCTCTCGATCGGATGGGCGCCAGGCATGACTGAACCGACGCCGATGTGGTGGAGCTCATGACGCAGGACCGGGGCCAAATGGCCCGCCGTGGTGGTTAGGCAGCCGTCCACCGGTTTCAGGGGGAAGAAGCTGACGAAGATGTCGCCCTCGAAGACGTAGGCGTCCGAGTGGGTCTCGGCCAGGAAGTAGACGGTCGTGTCGAGCCTCGCCGGCGCCGGAAGGTACTCCCGGACCTCGTTCTCCAAGGCGCCCGGCTCCAGCCTCCTGAGCGCTCCGAACACCTCGATGTGTTCGGCCAGGCGTTCTCTGGCCTTGGCGAAGGTCCGCACAAGGTTCCCCAGAGACTCGTGGCCGGTCCAGACGCGGCCGGCGGCGTGGTCTTCGAGACATCGGGCGAATTCATCAGGGGTAATCCCGGCGGCGTCGGCCTCAGGGTCGTAGCCGGGCCTCGGCTCCGACATCCGGGCAATGAGGAGTCTCCTCCTCCTGAGAAGCCGCGTGTACCCTGGGTCCTGGGCTATGGCCTCGACTTCCGCCCGGGTCACTTCCCGGCCCTCAGTGAGGACCCGCAGGTATTCGAGGACCTTGCCCGTTCCGTTCCAGTCGAACGCGAGCGGCATCTGCCCGACACCTCCCGTAAGTCTTGGCCTGGAAGCGTTCGGCCTTTCCCTGTCCTACTCGACGACCTCCGCGACCTCGTACTCGTAGAAGGGCTCCGGAACGAAGACCCTCGTTTCCGGTCGCAGGCCGACAACCGCTCGGCGAAAACGCTCGAGGTCGACGCGCCGGAAAGCCGGCCAGGGTCCGGGCGGCGGGGCCAACATGGGGCGGAGGGGGAGCCTCAGGGGCCGGAAGAAGTTGTCCCAATGGATGGGGACGATGGCCCGCGGCCGCGCCGCCTCAACGAGTCGGGCGAACTGGGCGGGTTGGAGGGCGGGGGAGCAGAAGAGCACGTCCGCCCGGGGGACCGCCTCCAGCTTCACGCCGCCGCCCAGGAGGAGGCGGTAGCCGCCCACCGTGATGAGGAAGCCCAGGCAATCGTCCATGCGGTAGTCGCGCAGCCTCAAGGGCGGCCGCAGGTCAGCCGCCAGGGGACCGGTCAGGACCGGCCGTCCGAGGATGGGGTCGTGCTCGGCCGGGAGGACCTCGACCTCGAAGGGGCTACCCCTCCCGGGTAACTCCGGAGCGCCCAGGAAGAGGCGGTCACCGGCGGCGATCCGCGTCGTTCGCGCCTCGGGTCCCGCAAGCTTCGCCACCAGCCCGCACGTGTTGGGCGATCCGTAGACCGCGGCTCCCGTGTTCCTGACGGCCGCCGGCACGTCCATCAGGTGGTCGAAGTGGGCGTGCGTGACCAGGATGTGGTGGCCGTGGGGCATCTTCTCGGCCACGAGGCGCCGGTTCGGGCTCACCCGTCCAAACCCCAGGCGCGAGAAGGACGGCCGGGTGAAGAACGGGTCTACCGCCAGGAACACGCCGTCCGCCAGCAGTTCAACGCCCCCGACACCCAGCCAGCGGAACCAGACCGAGGCTTTGCCTGCCGTTCCGTCCCTACCCATGGACCAGACCTCCCCGCCGTGTCGGCGCCCACCGCGCGCCCGCCTACTCCGTGTCGCTTGGTAGAAGGGAAATTCGGTCACCACTCGGCATCTCCCTTCGCCACAGCGGCATCCCTCCCTGACTAGAGGATTCCAGCCGCGCCGTGGAATAGTCATTAATGCTTGTCTTATGCCGGAAGGTCGACTCCTGGATTGTCCAGGGGGCGTCCAAGGAAGGAGCGCGAAGCGCATGAGGTCCAACCGGAGACGTAGGAACCGGGGCTTCCTAGCCGCAGGCGTCCTGATGCTTGCCGCTCTCATACTGGTCACGAGCTTTGGGCTCCAGACGACGGCACGGGCCGCCGTGAATGTCGCCCTCAACCCGCAGCCGGAACCACCGCTTCCCGTCTATGTCGGAGGCAACAAGCTCACCTTCGACGTCGACCCTTTCAACGCCAATGGCCGCCTCCTCGTCCCATTTCGGGCCATCTTCGAGGCCCTGGGGGCCGTCCTCGACTCATGGGACCCGGTCACCCAGACCATTCGAGCCCACAAGGGGTCGGTCAGGATCGTCCTTCAGGTCGGGAACCCCACGGCCTACATCAACGATGTGCCCTTTCCCCTCGACGCCCCGCCGGTCAACGTCCGCGGGCGGGTCCTGGTGCCCCTGCGTTTCATCAGCGAGGCCCTGCGGTCAGGTGTGACCTGGGACCCGGTCAACCGCCGCGTTCTCATCGCCCCGGCCGCCGTGACCGGCCGCAACCTGACCCTCCCGGGTTCTCTCCTGGGGATGTTTCAGGACCCGCCGCCCGGGGGCTTCGGTGAGTGGTCGCTCGCCAACCCCGAAGACGGCAAGCCGGGAGCGGCCAGTCTCTTCGACTCCTACGAACTGGACAAGGGCTACGAGAAGGCCAAATTCGCCAGTCCTGACTTTGTCTTGAGCGCCCCGCCTGCCAGCCTCGACTGGACCCCCTACATCACCCTGACCTCCAATCAGGACGGCTGGGGCGGCTGCATCGCCCGCTCGATCACCCACAGCGTGACAATGCTGAAGGAGATGGAACACCCCTACAGCCCGGACATGTCCTACTGGTGGCTCCACTACACGTTCGAGCACCAGCGTGACGAGTGGCTAGCCAACCACCCGGGAGCCGCGGACTCGGACTGGCCGCCCATCACGTGGATGATAATCGAGTCCGACCCGACCTCGGAGTTCCGGGGCTTCGCCCTGGAGGGCTCGCTGTCGTCGGACCTCGACGGGGCGAAAAGGGAGCCCTACTACGTGAACGGCGTGTGGCAGAAGGACGAGGACGGCAACTTCATGTACTACATCGATTTCACCAAGGTTCCCAAACCCGACCAGGCGGACATGAACCAGGCTCTCCTTTACAAGGTCGACGAGTGGAGCGATCCCATCACGACCGAGTCGGCCGGAGTGTCGGGTCTGAAGTGGTACCTCTGGCGCTATGGCCCGGTCACCGCCGGAGGTCCGCTGTCGACCATCAACGCGAGCTGGCAGACGGTGAGCCACTGCATCAGTATCGTCGGCTACGACGACGCTGGGACGACCACCGCGACCATCGACGGCAAGGTGACGACCTACAAGGGCGTCTTGAAGTGCCTCAACAGCTGGGGCGACACCTGGAACGGCAACGGGTTCTTCTCCATACCCTACGACATCCTGGAGACCCAGTTGACTGACTTCCAGTACTTCGTCAACCACCCCTCGGACCGCTCCGGGTCGCCCGACGCCTACACCGCCCGCCTGAAGGTCAAGAGCACGGAGGGCCGGCGCTGGCTCAAGGTCACGGTCGGCGTCGAGGGTCATGAGCCGCAGGTCCTCTACGACACGCCAAACCACATGCTCTCGGTCTGTCCTGACAACAGCACCGGCCTCACCATCGACATCCCGCTCCCGGCCTATGCCGCCTCGCACTGGCCGCCGAGCCAGACCAACCGCTGGTACGTCGAGGTCAAGGACCAGAACGACCCCGACGACTTCAAAGCGCCCCAGATGCAGATCCTCGGTTTCACCGTGGCCAAGCTCAACCGGAACGACGACTGCCGGACCCTGGGCCGGTTCTCCACCGACGTCTACGACGCCGCGCCGGCCGACGTGCCGAAGAACGTTCCGGAACACCAGTCGGCCAAGCTCTACATCCAGGGCGTTGCGAGCGAGCTGCCCAGCTTCTACTTTCCCCCGCCGGACTACACCCTCACGCTGACCAAGCCGGCCGGCGATGCCGTGCCGGGCCAGCCCCTGCTTCTGACGGGGTCCGTTACCCAATACGGTGAAATCGGTCGTGGCTCGACCGGAGCGCCCATCCTTGGGCAGATCGGGGTGCCCGGCCAGAACGTCCGGCTCTACGAAGGCGACCTCACGGGCTGCCTCAACCTGCCGACCCAGTGGAAGCTGCTCGGTGGGATGACGACCGGTCCGGACGGCGCCTACAACTTCAGCCCGCAGCCCGCTGCCGGCTGGCGCCTCTACGCCGTGGCCATCGTGGACTCGCAGGGCAAGTCCGTGGCTTCCACCAAGCACCTGCTCGTGCCGGTGGGACTCTCGCAGGCCGCCAGGCTTGTCCTGCCGGAGCTGCCCATCGATTTGCGCACGGGCCAGTAGCGTGTCTTCCGCCCTCAACGTCCTGGTCATCGGAAGCGGCGGCCGCGAGCACGCCCTGGCCTGGAAGCTGGCCTCGAGTCCGCGGGTGGCCCAGGTCTTCTGCGCCCCCGGCAACGCCGGCACGGCGGCGGAACCGGGAGTGGCCAACGCGGCCGGGTCCGGCGCCGTCGCCACAGAACGCCCCTTTGATCCCCAGGACCCCCAGGCCGTCCTGGCCCTCGCCCGTCACCTCCAGGCCGGCCTCACCGTGGTCGGGCCGGAGGACCCGCTGGCCGCCGGGGTCGCCGACGTCTTCGCTGAGGCCGGGCTTCCCCTCTTCGGGCCAACCCGGGCGGCGGCCCGACTTGAGTCGAGCAAGGCCTTCGCCAAGACCTTCATGGACCGCCACGCCATCCCCACCGCCCGTTTCGAGGTCGCCGAGACGCCCTCCGCCGCCCTCGCCGCCGTGGCCCGCTTCGGGTCGCCGGTGGTCGTCAAGGCCGATGGGCTTGCCGCGGGGAAGGGCGTGACCGTCGCCCGCGACCGAGCGACCGCCGAAGCCGCTATCCACCAGGCGATGGAGGAGGGAACCTTCGGTGAGGCCGGGCGCCGCGTCGTCATCGAGGAATGCCTGGAGGGTCCGGAAGTCTCGGTGCTGGCCCTGACCGACGGGGAGACCGTCCTCGCCTTCCCCCCGGCCCAGGACCACAAGCGGGCCTTCGACGGCGACCGGGGTCCCAATACCGGCGGCATGGGCGCCTACTGCCCGGCCCCGGTTCTCGGCCCGGAGGAAGAGCGATTCGTCGGCGAGCGCATCCTGCTGCCGACCGTCCGGGGCATGGCGGCGGCGGGAACCCCGGTCCGGGGCGTCCTCTACGCCGGGATCATGCTCACCCGGGACGGGCCCCGCGTCCTCGAGTTCAACTGCCGCTTCGGCGACCCGGAGACCCAGGTCCTCCTGCCCCTGCTCGAGGACGACTTGGCGGAGTTGGCCCTGGCGGTGGCCAGGGGGGAACTCGGCCTTTGGACCGACAGCCGGGGTCGGAGGCCGGCGGCCGCGGGAGGCCCGGTCGTGCCGCGTCTGAGGGTCTCCGACCGCAGCGCGGTCTGCGTGGTGATGGCCTCCGGGGGATACCCGGGGCGCTACGAGACAGGAAAGGCCATCGAGGGTCTGGAGCCGGTGGAGTCGGCGGGGGCGGTGAAGGTCTTCCACGCCGGGACGAAGATGTCCGGGGGGCAGGTCGTCACCGCCGGTGGCCGCGTCCTCAATGTCGTCGCCACGGCGGCCACGCTAGGTGAGGCCGTGCGGGACGCCTACCGGGCGGCCGGCCGCCTCCGCTTCGAGGGTGCCTTCTACCGCCGGGATATCGCGGCCAGGGCGGAGAGCGCCTACTCCTCCGGCCGTCCCAGCCGCCGGTAGATCTCCCGCGCCACCGCGTCCGCCGGCTCGCCCTCCGCCACGGCGTCCGCCGCCCGCCGCACTTCCTCCGCCGACCAGGGCATGGCGATGCCTGTTCCCGCCGCTTTGAGGAGGGGGATGTCCGGGACGGCGTCACCCATGGACACGGTGTCGGCCGGGTCGATGCCCAAGCGGCGGGCGATGTCCAAAAGAGCCGTCCCTTTGTCGGCGGATGAGGCGACCACGGTCACGAGCCCGCCCGGGTCACCGGCCCAGGCGGCGTAGTAGCAGGTGAGGAGACCCGGGTACAGCCTTGACGTTGCTTCCGCCACGGCCGCCATGGGCGGCACGCCGCCCTCCTCACCCGCCTCCGGCGCGGGGCCCGCGTTCCGCGAGATGTTGATGGATATGACGTCGTCCGGCCTGGCGGCCATGGCTTCATCGAGCCCGCCCTCGGAGACCTGGGCGAAGGGCAGGGTCTTGACGCCTTCCGGGAAGCGGTCGAAGCGGAGGTCGTCTCCGAGGAAGACGGAGATGACGGCTCCGGGGAAGGTCCGGGCTAGTTCGATCAGGGTCTTGGCCGCCCTCTCCGGGAGGGGGTGATTGGCCAGGATCCGGCCGGAAGGGTGGTCCACCACCCGTCGCCCGTAGTGCACTCCGAGGGGGCCGCTGATGCCCAGGTTGTCGGCGTGAGGCGCGGCCGACAGGGCGTAGCGCCGACCAGTGACCAGGGTGCACCGCACCCCCTGGGACATGGCCCAGGCCACGGCCTTGACGTTGGCCTCGCTAATCCTGTGGTCCCTACCGGTGAGCGTGTCGTCGATGTCCAGAGCCAGAAGGCGCATCATGGCCCCGGTCTTCCCGCTGCCGGGCCTGGCTTCCTCCATCAGTCACACGACCGGCCACGACGTCAGGGGCGACCGCCGTCCGGGCCGGTCGCCCCCGCTACCACCTGGTCGGGCCGGCGGGCCTCCGCCGGTCCGCGCCTGTCCCGCGCTACCCGAGCAGCCCCAGGATGACTCCGAGTTGCTCGCGGATGTCCTCGAGAGCGGCTATCCGCGTCTGCTGGAGGGCGATGGTGTGGTCGAGATGTCCCTCCAAGGCCACCCAATCCTTGCTCTCGCGGTCGGCCCGAGCCGCCTCACGTTCCGCCTGCATCTCCGGGACCGTCCCCTCCAGAGTATCGCGGCCGGCCTGGATCGCGTCCCGGGCCGCCTTGAGGGCGGCTTTGGTCTCCTCGCTCGGCTTGGTCCCCGCATCGCGCAGGGCCTGGATGTGGTGCCGGATCTGGTCGTTTCCCTGCGCGCACTGGAGCCGGAGTTCCAGGGCTCTGATGTGGTTGTCGGCGATGATGTTGCCCTTCTCTCGCACCGACGGGGGCGGAGGATCAAGCTGGGTCTCCTGGGCGTAGGCCGGCCCCGTCCCGGCTAGAAGAGCCACGACTAGGGTGAGGCTCAACAGGACGATGAGGGTCTTGCCGTTGACCTTGCGCCTGACGTTCGTCATTCGCGTTACCCTCCCTTGGAATACGTCTTGAACATGGGCGCTGTTACAGGCCGGAGTCTTGCAAGTCGTCGCACGTAGACTCCAATTCCTCAAACGTGCTGTCGCCCTGGCTGGACGAACCCGCCTGGCCGTTGGCCGTGCCGCCCGCCTGGCCGGCGCCGGCCTGTACCTGGACCACACCGGCGGCGCTGCCCGTCCGGGCCTGGCTGGGCACGCGGCCAACGCATCCGGCCACGGTCGCCGAGTCTCATCCGGCCACCTCCCTTCCGGCTCCCCCCGTCCCCGGGAGGCGCCGCGTTTGTCCGCTCCGTGTATCGGCCCTAGTCTATGGCGTCCGCGGCGGCCAGCCCATAGACGGGGTCTTAAGGGAGTCTTAAGAACGAGGTCGGAAGCGGTGAACAACGTATGAACCGCGGTGAGCGAGCGTCTCCCTACTTCCCAGTTACCAGGAGGCTTGGGCCGGAGTAGAGCGAATACCGAGCCTTAAAACCAGAGGAAAGACCAGAGGATCAAGAGAGGACCACAGACTTCGAGGGGGATGCAAGATTAGGAGGACACAGAGGCATATCAGCCGCGGTTTGGGGACCTTGGGGTAGTCTCTCACGCTCTTTGGCCGCGCTCTTCCCACATATCCTGGCCGCCGCCCCCAGGTCCTTCCATGTCACCCACCGAAGTCGTCCTGGAACACCCAAAGCCTTCTTCACCGTGCTGTCGTCGATGATGTTCTTCTGCTCCTCCCAGAGAGCCTGGGTTCGCGTACAGTCGAGCCCGCCGCCGGTAGCTGCCGACGGCGGGCTTTCTTGGCTGGGGCGGCTCAACCGGCTACTTGCGGGTTATCGTTATCGTCCTGGTCGCGTTGTTGTAGTCCACGGTCAGCCCAAAGGCCTCGCTGATGAACCGGATCGGAACGAAGGTCCGGCTCTGTCTTATCTGGGCCGGGGCGTCGAGCGTCTTGTTCTGCCCGTCGACTACCGCGGTGGTCGAGTCGATGGTCAGGATCACCATACTCGTGTCGAGCCTGACCGTAACCTTACGGGTGGTGTTGTTGTAGTCGACCACCGCTCCCATGACTTCGGTGATGAACCGAATCGGGACCATCGTTCGCCCGTTGGCGGTGACGAAGGGCGGGGCGTCAAGGGTCTTGGGCGTTCCGTTCACCGTGGGCTGGCTCGAGCCGATGACCAGGATGATGGTCATCGGCGAGCGGGTTTGGGTCACATTGACGACCAGGGTGGTCGTGGCGCTCTCGGTGCCGTCGGAGACGGAGATCGTGGCCCGGTACTGGCCGTTGGCGGTGGGCCCCACCACCCCGAGGAAGGTCCCGTCGTCGTCGAGGATGATCCCCGGCGGCAGGGAACCGCTCGTGACCTTGAAGGTCAAGGGGTCGCTATCCGCGTCGGTGGCCCTGAGGGCGGTCAGGCTCTGCCCGGTGGAAACGGACTGCGTCCGGTTAGCGGCCGCGCTGGTGAAGGCCGGCTTAGTGGTATCGATGACCTTCAGGCTGAGTGTCGTCGAGGACGACCGGATACCGTCGGTCACGGTGATGGTGAGGGTGTAGGTCCCGGCCGACCTCAGCGAGGCTTTGCCGCTCCAACCGCCGCCGCTGGTGAGGGTGAGCCCTTCGGGCAGCGTTCCACTGGTCTTGCTGAAGGTGAGCGGGTCTGAGTCGTTGTCGTAGGCCACGAGGCCCGCCGGCGTGGCGCCTTCGTTGATCTGTTGGCTGGTGTTGACCGTTAAACTGGTGAAGGCCGGGGTGGTCACGTCGCTCACGGTCCAGGTGAAGCTCCGGGTGGCGGGGTTGATGCCGTCGGTAACCGTCACCGTCACGTGGTAGCTGCCGCTTGAGGTCTGGGCGGCGTTGTTGGCCACGACCCCGGAGATGAGGCCGGTGGTGGCGCTAGTGGTGCTCATGCTCAGCCCGGCCGGCAACCCGGTGGCGGTGAAGGTCAGGGTGTCCGCGTCCGCGTCTGTCGCCGTCACCTGGAGCGACACGCTGGCGCCCTCGTTGGTGGACTGGTTACCGAGCGAGGAAGTGATGCTGGGCGGGGTGATGTCCGTCACGGTCCAGGTGAAGGTCCGGGCCGCGCTCGTGTTCCGCCCGTCGGAGGCGGTGAGGCGCACGGTGTAGCTGCCCTGGGCGTGCACACCCGGAGTGCCGCTGATCTCGCCGGACGCGGGGTCGAGGGTGATGCCGGTGGGCAACGTGGTGACGGCGCTGTAGATCAGGGGAAGGTCGCCGTCGGCATCGGTCGCCAAGATGGTGAATGCCGTGATGACGCTGCCCTCCGGGGTTGTGCGGTTGGACAGGCTCGGGAGAGACGGGACAGTGCTGTCGGTCACGGTCCAGGTGAAGCTGCACGCGGTCGGGGCGCTGTGGCCGTCGCCGGCGGTCACCGTGACGGAATACGTCCCGGCCGGGTTCGAGCTTGGATCGGATAGTTGGGCCGCGTTAAGGTTCAGGTTACCCGAGATGAGGCCGGTGGCGGTGTTGATGCTCAGCCCGCCGGGTAAGCCCGTGGCGCCATAGATGAGGGTGTCGACCTCCGGGTCGGTGGCCACGACCTGGAGGCTCACCTGCGGAGGGGTTAGGGGCGCCCCAGGGGCCGGCTCGGGCGTGGTCTGATTGGTGACCGGCGTGATGACCGGCGGCCGGTTGTTTACCGTCCACGTGAAGGGCTCGGTGCTGCTGTGGAGGTCGGAATCGGTGACGGTGACCACCACCGAGTACGGGCTCCCTACCCCCGCGCCGGCGGCGATGGTCCCTGAGATGAGCCCGGTATTCGCGTTGATAGTCACTCCGGCCGGCAGGGGGGCGGCGGAGTAGGCGCCGGTGGCCGGGAGGTCGTTGTCGGCGTCGGTGGCCACCACCTGTAGGCTTGTTATGTGGTCCCCTTCCCCGTTGGTCTGGTTCGGGATGTGCTGGATGGCCGGAGGCGGGTCGGTCACGGTCCAGTTGAAGGGCCAGCTTGCGGTGAGCTCAGGGTGACTGCCGTCGGTGACCGTGACCGTCACGAGGTAGGTCTTCTGCTCGGCCAGGCCGTCAATGGTCCCGGAGATGAGGCCGGTGTTGGGGTTGATGCTCAGCCCTTCCGGAAGAACGGGGGCGCTGAAGGTCAGGAGATCGTCGTCAGGGTCATGGGCGCTGACGGCCTGTGATACCGTCGTCCCGGCGGGGTCGGAGCGGTCGGAGATGGGGCTCATGGAGGGCGACGGCTCCTTTACCGTCCAGGCCATGGTGCATGAACCGGTGCCGCCCTTGGAGTCGGTGGCGGTGATGGTTACATCGTAGGGCAAAGCACGGGCCGCGGTGTTCGCGATTACCCCCCGAACGTAATCACCGACTACCTCGAGACCGGGCGGAAGGCCCGCAGCCCCCCAGCCGTTGATAGTGGCCTCGGGATCATCGGTCGTGGCGCCGATCTTCAGGCTGACCACGTCGGCCTCGTCGTTGGTCCGGTCCGAGACGGTCACCGTCACCGTGCCGGCCGAAACCGGCCGACTGCCCAGCGGCAATATGAACGGTAAGACAATGAGAGCGGCCAGGGCCGCTGTCCCAAGGCGACGCAAGAAGCTAATCACAATCGCTCCCCCCAATTGGCAAAGCCAGGCGGCTCGGGCCCTAAGCACCCCGGCCGCCATTCCGAGCGCCGGCTCAGAATCTTCCTCCCACGCCCAATGGACTCAAACCCACATAACCTTCGGCGGGGCCTCGGCCCGAACCTGCTTTGGAGGCTGGGCCGGGGCCAATGATTCCGGCACCGCGGACCCGCGCCAACCCAACGTGGGCGCTTTGGTCTCCGATTGCCCACGAACCTTAACCCCCAGTCTATGGCATCTCCCACCACATGGCCCTACGCTGGGACTGGCAGCCCGCGCACACTGGCTCTCGACATCAGACCTGGAGGAACGGCCTGGCGCTTGCGGGCTGGGTCGCGTGCGGGCCGACGGGTGCAGGTCTGGGCGAGGGGCCGGTCCTTGTCGGCAAGAGGCTGGGCCTACAGGCCCCTCGCCGCGACATCCGTCCTGAAGTGGGCTCCCTCGAACCGGATTAGGGCCAAGGCGCGGTAGACTTCCTCGACGGCCCCGGACAGGGTCGGCGCCTTGGCCGTGACGTTCAGGACCCGCCCGCCGGCCGTGACCACGTGCCGGCCGGAGCGGCCCACGAGGTAACAGGTTGCCGCAGGGCAAGACGGCCTGCTTTCGGAGGTGACCGGGCGCCTGCCCGGTTACCTCGCTTGTGCGCCCGGCATGGGCGCTAGGAGCCCGTGGGGCTAATCGCGCCGCGCTGCGTTCCTTGACAACCTGAGATGACTGGCAGACGACACGGGGGATGGAGGTAACGTGGGCGGGTCAGGCGGCTCAGGCCGGGGC
>Ga0315288_10004217_pt1 | contig 18278 bp, 13 predicted proteins | sample YL17G11_20_MG_FD_203454 | JGI IMG/M metagenome (GOLD analysis project Ga0315288, IMG submission 203454) | Sediment microbial communities from Yellowstone Lake, YNP, Wyoming, USA - YL17G11_20 | ecosystem: Environmental > Aquatic > Freshwater > Lake > Sediment | place: USA: Wyoming | collected... | reverse complement strand
GGCGATCTCCAGAACCGGATGATCTCGCTCCAGGCCCGCTTCGGGGCGTTGGGCGACACCTGGCAGGATCAGGAGCACGAGAAGTTCGCCGAGGAGTTCAAGCAGACCATGAAGGCCCTCAAGAAGTTCATCGAGATCGCCAACCAACAGGCGCCGTTCCTCCTGCGCAAGGCCCAACGGATCGAGGAGTATCTTAACCAGCACTAGCCCCGCATGGCCGACCGCGCCCAGGTCACGTCGATTGACGCCTTGGAATCGTTCCGGGCCAGCCTGATCCTGTTCCTCAGCAAGGCGCGTCCGACGCTGGAGGAAGTGGGCGACGACGTGCTCCGCACCAAGCTCTGGCTCCAGAACGACCGGCGGCTCCACTGGCTGGGCGAGCTGCGGCGCCGGAACCGGGAGTTTGAGCAGGCCCAGCAGGAGCTGTTCAGCGCCCGGCTCTCCAGCTTGCGCGAGCCCAGCGCCGCCCAACAACTCACCGTCACCCGCGCCCAGCGCGCCGTCCGCGAGGCCGAGGACAAGCTGCGGCTTTTGAAGAAATGGAGCCGCCAGTTCGAGAACCAGACCGATCCACTGGTCAAGTTGGTGGACCACCTGCACACGTTCCTGACGAGCGACATGGCTCACGCGGTGGCTCATCTGGCGCAAGCGCTGACCACCCTCGAAGCCTACGCCGAACGGGGCCCGGCGCCGGGCGCCGCCGGCGCAGCCCGTGCAGAAGCCCTGAAGGCTATGAACGACCCCGTCCCGGCCGGGGCCCCCGAAGTCGAGCCGCACGAAGGAGCGTCGGTATGAGCCTAACGGCAGACAGGACCCGGTTGCGGGCGATCACGAAGGAACTGACAGTCCGCTGGGAAGAAACCAGGAACTATTGGAAGGACGCCAAGAGCCAGGAGTTCGAGCGGCAGTACCTGGAGGAACTCCTGGCCCGGGTGGACAAGGCCGTCGTCGCCATTGAGAAACTGGAGAAGGTCGCCGCCAGAGCGAGGAGTGATTGTGAGTAGCCCCTTGGGAAAAGAGGAAACGCTGGAACTGCTGGATCGCCTGCGAGCCACGGTGCGCGAGTTCGCCGCCCGCGAGGCGAAGCGGGAGCACGAGTTCCGGACCCAGTCCGCCGCTGAAACCAAACTGGTCGAAGCCGCGATCCGCCGCGAGACGGCCCAGCTCGCTGACGCGCTCGCCGCCGCCGACACGAGTCATCAGACAGAACGGGAACAGTGCCGGTCCCGATTCGAACAGCGCAAGACCCGGATCGCCCACGCCCACCGGGCCAGCCGCCGGCAGGCGGTGAAAGCGGTGGAACACGAGGAAGGCCGGTGCCGATACACCATCCAGAAGAACTCGCTGGAAGCCGAGCGCCGTCGGGAAACTGGGCTCGCCGCCGCGACCGCCACCTGGGGCGAGATGCAGCGGAAGGTCGCGGAAAGCCGCGCGGCGTTCGAACCGCTCGAAGCCGACGCCCAGCGCGCGTTTCGTGGCTTCGGTCGGTTCCGGCGGATGTTGTCCCAGACGCCTGCCATGACTGAGGCCGAGCTTGCGCCCGATGAGTATCGGCTGCTCGGTGAGTTGCCGGCGCTGCAGGTCCGGATCGGCAGCGGGTTGGATCGCTTCCGGGGCTTTCTGCTCGCGCGCGTGTTCCAGCTTGTGCCGGTCTGGCTGCTGCTCCTGGTTCTCCTGCTCGGCCATGCAGGGCTGGTTCTCGTGGCGTTCTACTTCGGGACCAGCCCCCATTCGTACCAGCAGGCCGGCGTCTCCTGTGTCGTGCAGTTGGCGGTCCTGCTAACCGTCTATCTGATCAGCCGGCGGCGTGCCCAGCCCGCCGCGACAGCCATTGCCGGTGACCTGACGAAGGCCCGCCGTCTGCACGACGTCGGTCTCGACCTGGCGGCCGCTCGCTGCGAACAGGAGCAGGCGCGGATCAAGACCGAGTTCGAAAGCACCAAGACCCGGCTCGAGCAGGAGTGGAAGGAAGCGGTGGAGACTGCCGAGAGTCAGCGCGAAGCCCGACCCAAGGCAATCGACGAAAAGGGAACCCGCGTTGCGGCGAAAAGCGAACGACTCCACCGCGCTCGATGGGAGGGGATCGAGCGCGCGCACGCGGAAACGGTGGCCGGCGTACGACGTGAGAGCGAGGCGCGGGCGAAACGGCTCCAGGACACCCATGCCGCGAGGATGGCGAAGCTTACTGCGGAGCATCGGACCCAGTGGCAGGCTCTGGAAACGGGATGGAAGGACTCCATTCAACCGATCGGTGCTGCCCTTCAATCGGCCCAGGCCACCGCCCAGGCCCTCTTTCCCGATTGGTCTGCGCCCGGCTGGAACCAATGGACGCCCCCGGAGCAGTTCACCAACGCCGCGCCGTTCGCACGCCTGGAGGTGAACGTGGACGAACTCGCCGATGGCGCGCCAAAGGACCCGCGTTTGGCGCTCCCGCTGGCGTCCCCGTTTTCCTTGCCTTTGCTGCTGACCTACCCGCATCAAGGCTCGCTCCTCCTGGAAACCGGCACGACCGGCGGCGAGGCCGCCGTCGCGGCCCTTAACAACGTCCTGTTTCGTTTGCTGTCCACGACGCCACCCGGCAAGCTCAGCTTCACAATCCTGGATCCGGTGGGTCTCGGCCAGAGTTTCGCCGGGCTCATGCACCTCGCAGATTACGAAGAGAGCCACATCACCAGCCGGATCTGGACGCAGACGAATCAGATCGAGGAACGGCTCGCCGAGCTCAACGAGCACATGGAGAAGGTCATCCAGATGTACCTCCGCAACGAGTATGCGACGATCGCCGAGTACAATGCCGAAGCCGGCACCATCGCGGAGAAGTACCATTTCCTGGTCATCGCCGGCTTCCCGGTCAACTTCAGCGAGACGGCCGCACGGCGTCTCCTCAACATCGCCGCCAGCGGCGCTCGTTGCGGTGTGTTCACCCTGATTCATTGGGACCACCGCCACACGCTGCCTCACGACTTCGTGCCCGAGGAATTCCGCAAGCACAGTGTCTGCGTGTCCGCGACGCCGCAAGGGTTCGCCCTCACCGGTCACTCGCTGCTCGGCACACGGCTGCTTTTGGACCCACCCCCCGCGCCGGAACTCGCGACGCACCTGCTCCATGAGGTAGGCCGGAACGCCAAGGATTCAGATCGCGTGGAGGTGCCATTCGCCCAGGTCGCGCCGGACGATTCGGAGCTGTGGAGCGCCGACACGACCGAGGAACTGCGCGTCCCCATCGGCCGGTCCGGGGCCACGAAGCTCCAGCATCTCGCCATCGGGCGAGGCACCCGCCAGCACGGCTTGATCGCGGGCAAGACCGGCTCGGGCAAGTCCACCTTGTTTCACGTGATCATCACCAACCTCGCGTTGTGGTGCAGCCCCGAGCAAGTCGAGTTCTACCTCGTGGACTTCAAGAAAGGCGTCGAGTTCAAATGCTATGCCACGAAACGCCTCCCGCACGCGCGGGTCGTCGCCATCGAGAGCGACCGTCAGTTTGGGTTGAGCGTGCTCGAGCGCGTGGACCAGGAACTCCGGCGACGCGGCGATCGGTTCCGCCAGCTCGGCGTCCAGGACCTCGCGGGCTACAAGCGGGCCGGCGGCACGGAGCCGCTTCCGCGCACGCTGCTGATCATCGACGAATTCCAGGAGTTCTTCGTGGAAGAGGACCGGGTTTCGCAGAACGCCGCCGTGTTGCTGGACCGGATCGTCCGGCAGGGCCGCGCGTTTGGCATCCACGTCCTGCTCGGTTCGCAGACGCTGGGCGGCGCATACACGCTGGCCCGGGCGACGATCGGCCAGATGGTCATCCGGGTTGCGCTTCAGTGCAACGAAGCGGACGCATACCTGATCATGGACGAAAGCAACGCCGCCCCACGTCTCCTCTCGCGCCCCGGCGAAGGCATCTACAACGACATGGCCGGCATGCTCGAGGGCAACAGCCCATTCCAGACCGTGTGGCTGCCGGATGACGTGCGCGAAGTCTGCCTGGAACGCGCCCGCCGGCGGGCGGAGCGAAGCGCGACCCCCTACCCCGCCCCGATTGTCTTTGAAGGGAACGCGCCGGCGGACGTGCGAGAGAATTCCGTGCTGCGCGCGCTGTTGCAGACCCCGCTCCACCAACCCGCTCTCGCCGCCCGCGCTTGGCTGGGCGCGCCCAATTCCATCAAGGGCCCCACCGAAGTCGTGTTTCAGCGGCAGACCGGGCACAATCTGCTGGTCGTCGGCCAGCGCGAGGAAGCGGCGCTCGCCATCCTGTCCATCATGCTTGTGTCTCTGGCGGCACAATACCCGCCCGGCACGGCGCGGTTCGTGTTGCTCGACAGCACCCCGCCGGGCTCGCCGCCTCATGAGTTCCTGGATCGGCTTCTTCGAGCCATTCCGCATGAGATTCGCCGGCCGAAAGCCGGCGAGCTCGCGGACCTGATGCGGGAATTGATGACGGATCTGCACGGACGCAGTGGCGACGCGCCCAGCGCGGAGGCGCCCACCACGTTCCTCCTGATCCATGGGTTACAGAACTTCAAGAAGCTCCGTCAGGAAGACGACTTCAGTTTCGCGACCGCCGACGCGGAATCGGCGAACCCGGCCGCCCAACTGCTCATGCTCTTGAACGAAGGGCCGAGTTTGGGCGTTCACGTGGTCGCGAGCTGTGATGCGTACAGCAACGTCACGCGCTTCCTCGGCAGGAAAGCACTGGGCGAATGCGCGCTCCGCGTGTTGTTCCAGATGAGCGCCAGCGACTCTGCCAGCTTGATCGACGATCCGGCGGCCAGCGCGCTTGGACTCCATCGCGCCCTCTTCTACAACGATCAGGAAGGTTACCTCGAAACCTTCCGCCCCTACGCGCTGCCCGGTCCTGACTGGCTCGAGGAAGTGGCCGGGCAGCTCGCCCGGCTGCGGGGATAGCGGGTTTGCTGGTACCCCGGCTTCGCGGGGTTGCTTGCCTGTCAAGGCGCGACGTCGCCGCAACCTCACGATTCTGCAGCCGCGGCGTTACTCCACGTTGGGATAGGAGCCCAGCACCTTGACGAACACGCAGTGCTCGGCGAGCTGCGCCAGCGCCTTGGCAATCTTCGGGTCCTTCGTATGCCCGTCGATGTCCACGAAGAAGAAGTACTCCCAGGCTTTGCGTTTGCTGGGACGCGACTCAATCTTCGTCATGTTGATCTGGTAACGGCGGAAGGGCGCCAGCGAGCTGTGCAGGGCGCCGGGCTTGTCCGCGATGCAGAACATGAGGCTCGTACGGTCGTGGCCGCTGGGCAGACCGCATTGCCGGCCCAGCACGAGAAAGCGGGTCGCGTTGCCGGCGTTGTCCTGAACGTCGTGCTCGAGCACGGGGAGTTTGTACTTCTCCGCGGCCAGCAGACCGGCGATGGCCCCCGCGTGCTTCTCCCTCGCGGCGAGTTCCGCCGAGCGCGCGTTTGACGAGGTTTCGATGATTTCGGCGGACGGGAAGTTCTTCTGGAGCCAGTTCCGGCATTGGGCCAGGGTCTGGGGGTGGACGTAGAGCTTCCGAATCTGATTGCGCCGCCCTGAACTGAGCAGGCAATGCTGAATCGGCAGGACGATCTGCGCCACGATCTTCAGCTCGCTGTCGTAAAACATGTCCAGGGTGTGCGTCACCACCCCTTCGGTGGAGTTCTCGATGGGGACGACGCCGAAATCGGCGCGACGTTTGGCGACCTCGTTGAAAACGTCCGCGATCGTCTTCAAGGGCGCGTAACGCAGGCTGGTGCCGAAGCGCTGGAGTGCGGCCTGATGGGTGAAGGTCGCCTCCGGCCCGAGGTAGGCGATCGTCATCGTCTTCTCCGCCGCCAGCGCGCTGGACATGATCTCGCGGTAGATGGCACGCAACGCGTCGTCCGAGATCGGACCCTGGTTGAGCCGGACCACTCGCTGGAGCACCGCCCGCTCGCGATGCGGCGCGTAGATTTCCTCGCCGGACTTCAGTTTGAGCCGGCCGATGGCGAGTACCAGGCGGGTCCGCTCGTTGAGGAGCTTGACGATGCGGGCGTCGGACTGGTCGATCGCCTTGCGGAAGTCAGGAATGCTCATGGCGGCGAGGTCCCATCAGGGATTCGGGGACAGTGACGGCGGCGGCGGCGCCTCCGTACCAGCGGCGGGTTGCGTTCCGGGAGAAGCGGACGGGGCGGCCCCCGCTGGTTTCGGCCGGGTGGCTTCCTCCAAGGTGAGTTGTTCCGGTGGTACCGTAGCCAAGCCGAGCTCCGCCGTGACCAACGACCGCGGTCGCGGTACGGGAATGCGACGCAATTCGTCGGCCGCCGGGAGATCCTCAAGGTTGCGTAACCCGAAGTACTCGAGGAACAGCGGCGTGGTCCCGTAGGTCGGCGGCCGACCGATGACCTCGGCGCGGCCGACGGCCTCGACGAGACTTCGCTCCATCAGCGTTTGCATCACGCCGTCCACGGACACGCCGCGAATCTGTTCGATCTCGGCGCGCGTCAGCGGCTGACGGTAGGCAATGATGGCCAGTGTTTCCAAGGCCGCCAACGAGAGCCGCGGCGGTCGCGCACGCTCGCCGACCAGTGCTTTCAGCCAGGGCGCGTAATCAGGCTTGCTCACGAATTGCCAAGCGCCAGCCACGCAGACAAGCCGGTGGCTGCGCAAGGCTTCCTCGTGCTCCCGCTCCAGTTGCTCGAGCGCCGCGCCGATCTCCTCCACCGTCACCTTCTTGAATGACTTCGGTTCCGGTTCCTCCGCCTGCTCCGCGGCGCGCAGGAGAACGTCGCGGAGCTCCGAGGCGGTGAGTGGTTTCTGCGCCGAGAAAAGGAGCGCTTCCAAGACGAATTTCAGTTCCATGAATTATGGGGCTGGCGATGCCGGGACCTCAGGCGGCAGGGCGGCTGCGGGCGCGGGCGCGGGGACCCCGGCGGCGTTTTGGGCTGGTGGCCTCCGCTGGATTTCGATTTCAGCGAAGGCCGAGGGTTGCGTGACAGTCAATACTTTGAGTCGGATCAACTCCAACAAGGCGAGGAAGGTCGCCACAACTTCCGACCGACTGGTCGTGTGCTCGAAGAGCTGCGAGAACTTCAAGGCCACGTCCTCGTCCATCAACTTGCGCAGTTGCTCGATCTTTTCGCTGACGCTCCACTTGTCCTCGTAGATGTCGCGCGGGCCGGCGCGCAACTGGAACCGCTGGAGCACTTGGCTGACGGCTGTAATCAGATCGAACAGGGACACCTCAGGCCGCGGCGGCGGTTGGTCCGACGTAATCTTGGGCTTGCCGGGAATCCGGGGGAAGGTGTCCGCTTGTTCCGCCTCGCAGGTCTGGAGCCGGACCGCAGCGTCTTTGAACTTCTTGTACTCCACCAGGCGGCGGATCAATTCCCACCGCGGGTCGGTTTCATCCTCCTCGCCTTCGGCCTGGACCTGCTGATCCACCGGGAGGAGTTCGCGGCTCTTGATGTACATGAGCGTGGAAGCCATCACGAGGAACTCGCCGGCCACCTCGAGGTCAAGCTCGCGCATCAACTCGATGTACTCGGTGAACTGGCTCGCGATCTTCGTGAGGTTGACCTCCCAAATGTCCACCTCCTCCTTCTTCACCAGGTGAAGGAGCAAGTCGAGCGGTCCTTCAAAGACCTCGAATTGAACTCTGTATTCAGCCATCGGGGCCGGAGCAAAGTCTCACGAGCAGAGGCATCCTAGGCCACGCGAAAGCCCTTTGGCAATGCCGGAACAGCCGGCACCCCCAGACACCATCACGAGGATTCCATTGCGCAGAGCGCAAGGGCGCGTTTAGAGTCGTCTCAGTCTGACGCAACGTGTAGCGTGTGACCGATGAAGATTATTACCGACAGCCGGTGCACCCAGTACGCCCAGCCCGGTCATCCAGAGCGACCCGCCAGGATTGCCCGGACTGCGGAGTACCTCCGCCGCCAGAAGGCACTGCCGATCACCTGGGCGGAACCGTTACCCGTAGATGAGACCTCCCTTCTTCGAGCACACGCACCCTCTCTCCTTCTTCGGCTCCGGGAAGAACACGTGGATTTCGACATGGACACACCGACTTATCCGAACATCGCGGAACATGCCCGGCGAAGCGTTGGGGGGGCTCTCCAAGCGATGCGTTCCGCCGTCAAGGGCGAGCGCAGCTTCAGTCTGCTCCGTCCCCCAGGCCACCACGCCACACGCGACCGGGCCATGGGATTCTGCTATCTGAACAGTATCGCCATCGCTGTCTTAGCAGCCAGATCGGAGGGTGTCGGTCGAGTGGCCGTCTTTGATTTCGACGTTCATCATGGAAACGGCACAGAAGACGTTCTACTGGGACAAGCCGGCTGCGCCTTCTTTTCGATCCACCAATGGCCCGCCTATCCCGGCACTGGGCGTGAACATCGGGACAACTGCTTCAACTACCCAGTGGCGCCCTGCACATCGCCGGAGAAGTACCGAGATGTGGCAAGTGAAGCCATCAGCCAACTCCGAGCCTTCAAGCCCGATCTGATCGCCGTTTCGGCTGGATTCGACAGTTACGTTGGTGATCCTCTTTGTCAGCAACGACTTGAGATTGAGGACTTCCATTGGATTGGCTCAAGACTTCGCGAATTAGGTGTGCACGTCTTCAGCCTGCTTGAAGGCGGATACAGCGATGATCTTCCACGCTTGATTGTGTCCTATATGCTTGGATTGGAAGGGATTAGGGTTTCAAGTGAGTCAAAACTGCTGTGCAAGACTACAGCTACGGACGACGAGATATCACCAGTTGTTGATTCACAGATGGAGCCTTTCTGGGGACCGTCATTCTGAACCACATCGAGCTTCGACTGTCCGAGCAAGTGCAGCTAGCGGAACCTATCGGGTCTAGTGGCACGTAGAAAGACTCAGGCTTGGCTAGGAATGACTCTCGAGATGCGGCGATCCCCGAAAATGGCAAAGAAGATGTCGCCAGCTTAGTACTTGCTCGGGACTTAAGACTCTCTGTCCAATGATTCCCCATTCGAAAGAGTACGACGTAATCGTCGTTGGAGGCGGTCACGCCGGAGTCGAGGCGGCACTCGCGGCGGCTCGCATGGGTTGCCAAACCCTCTTGCTGACTATGAATCTGGATACGATAGCCCAGATGTCGTGCAATCCGGCAGTAGGTGGGTTGGCGAAGGGGCATCTGGTCAGGGAGATCGATGCGCTCGGCGGAGAGATGGGCAAGGCCACTGATATGAATGGCCTTCAATTCAGAATGCTGAACACACGGAAAGGACCATCTGTGTGGGCTCCCCGGGCACAGTGTGACAAGAAGGCGTACCAGTACCATCTGAAGCGCGTATGCGAGAGACAGGGAAGGCTCGACCTCAAGCAAGGGCATGTGGTGAGATTGTTGCACGGCGGTGGGGCTGTCCTAGGAGTCGCCACAGATCTAGGCATCAATTACTCCAGCCGAGCCGTAGTCCTGACGACCGGCACGTTTCTGCGCGGACGAATGCACTTCGGCGGCAAACAGCAAGCTGGAGGGCGCGCCGGGGAAGGAGCGGCGATCGGACTTTCGGATTCGCTGAAGGAGGTCGGATTGGAGTTGGGCCGTTTCAAGACGGGAACGCCGCCTCGGCTCTGCAGAAGGTCAATCGATTTCGCCAAGACTGAGATTCAAACGGGTGATGATCCAATTCCGTACTTCACGTTCTGGAAAGAGGAGTTGTTCCACATGGAACATCCCTGTACCAGTCCTGATTCTCATTTCTGCCGGACTCCGCGGTTCCCTAGAGGATCCGTACTTGAGCGCATTGGCGGACAGATGCCGTGCCATATAACATACACGACGCAGACCACGGCAGATCTTGTTCGCGCCAACCTGGACAAGTCGCCCCTATACTCCGGTGTCATCGAAGGAATTGGTCCCCGCTACTGTCCATCGATCGAGGATAAGATAGTCAAATTCCCCGAACATCGACGGCATCAGATATTCCTCGAGCCAGAAGGTGTGGCCACGGAGGAAATCTACGTCAACGGCCTCTCAACCAGCCTGCCAGCCGACATTCAGGTGGCGTTGGTCCGAACGATCATAGGGTGTGAGCGGGCGGAGATCATGAGGACGGCCTACGCTGTGGAGTATGATTTTGCTTTCCCCACCCAACTCAACGCCTCGTTAGAGACAAAGGTGCTTCGAGGTCTCTTCCTTGCAGGCCAGATTAATGGGACATCTGGATATGAAGAAGCAGCAGCTCAAGGACTCATTGCCGGGATCAACGCGGCTCGGAGTCTTAATGGAAAAGGCCATCTCGTGCTAGGAAGGGATCAGGCCTATATCGGGGTTCTCATCGACGATCTCGTAACCAAGGGCATAACTGAACCATACAGGATGTTCACGTCCCGAGCCGAGCACAGGCTTCTGCTTCGTCAAGATAACGCGGACCTCCGGCTGTCAGCCATTGGCTTTGAGAACGGGCTTATCTCCGTTTCCAAACACAAACACGTCGAAGCAAAGCGGTCTGCGGTAGTTGAAGAGCGCCTCAGGCTCCGAACTACGAGAGAAGGCTCCTTAACTCTTGAACAGATGCTTCGTCGGCCCGAAGTCTCTTATGTGAATCTCCCTTTGCGAAATGACTCTATTCCGAGCGAAGTCGCCCTACAGGTTGAGCTTTCAGTCAAGTACGAAGGTTATATCAGCAGAGAAGGTGACGCGGCTGCCAAACTAAGGGCTTTGGAATGGAAATCGATTCCGAGGTCACTGGACTACCTCAAGATCAGTGGCCTTCGCACAGAAGCCAAGCAGAAGCTGTCCAGCGTACGACCTCAGACTATTGGACAAGCTTCTCGAATTCCAGGTGTAACTCCGGCTGATATAAGCCTGGTTGCGGTCTGGCTACGGCGCACACGAGAACAGCCCTGAACCAGGGTTGACTGGTTCCCCATGCCCGTTGGGGGCGCACGGTCCATCCACCCTCGTCGTTCGAGTGCATCCACCGGTATGGGAGCACACTGAGCGCAACTTTCTCCCGCACGTCGGTTAGTATAGTCATGCTCATCGGCGAATGCCTGGTCGCCACCCTCGGCCGTCCCGCAAGGCCTCGATACTTCCTCGCTGGCTCTGACCGCGTTTGTCGCAGATGCTACCCGTTGATGGAACGACTCGCTGAGTCTTTCAAAGCTGTGCTCGGTTCAGGAGCGCGCCTTCTTGCCGTGGTGTTGGCTGGTTGGCTTGTTCCCTGGGTGAGTTTCGGCGGAGGTGTGGTCAACGCAACCAATGAAGCCAGTTTGGACGCAGCCCTTCAGGGCGGAGGGGAGGTGACTTTCACGGTCAACGGCGTCATTCCGATCACCCGCACGAAGGCCATTTCGGTGGATACGGTGTTGAATGCCGCGGGTCGACAGGTGACCCTCAGCGGCACGGCCACAAACCGCCTCTTTCAGGTGAATTCGAACATATCGCTTACTATTGTAGGCTTAACGTTGAGCAGCGGATGGGACACCGGCAAGGACGGTGCGGACGGCACTGCCGGCGCGGATGGTGACCCGGGCCAGGAAGGTGCCGGAGGGGCGGTGTACATCGCCAAGGGAGGGCGACTCCATGCCGTGAACGCGATTTTCGCGACGAACTCGGCCACCGGAGGCGCCGGAGGGGCGGGAGGCGCTAGCAGCATCGGGAGTCTTCCAGGCGGGCAGGGCGGTCGGGCAGGGTACGCGCGCGGCGGCGCGATCTTCAGCAACGGTGGCGAGGTGCGTCTGACCAACTGCGTTTTCCTGGCGAACACGGCAAAAGGCGGCGACGGTGGACCCGGCGGTGGCGGGAGCAGTGGGCTCAACGGTGGCGATGGTGGTGATGGCGGTGGGGGTGGAAGCGCAAACGGCGGTGCGCTTTGCAGTGCCGCCGGAGCGCTGATTCAACTCGTCAACTGCGCGTTCTCCGGGAACGGTGCGGGCGGCGGCATTGGTGGCGCGGGGGGATTCGGGAGTGGTGGACTAGGTTTCGACGGAGTGAATGGTTCCGCAGGCGAAGGCATTGGTGGGGCCATTTCTTGCAGCGATGGACGAATCGAAGCGGTGAATTGCACGTTCGATCAGGGTCGTGCGAATGGCGCGCACGGGTGGGATGGCAAAGCCGCCCCCCGCGCCGATCCGGGTGAGAATGGCCGTGGCGGGGCAAGAGGCGGGGGGGGAGCCGTAGCGTTTCTAGGCGGTTCAGCCACCTTCACTAACTGCACGTTTTATGCAAACGCCGCAAACGGTGGGGATGGCGGCGATGGGGGCCAAGGCGGCACGACCGGTTTTGGCGGAGACGGGGGAGACGGCGGGAATGGTGGAGAAGCCTCGGGCGGCGGTATCTACAGCGCTGGGGCCACCAATCTCCTGCTGGTCAACTGTACATTCGCGTCGAACGTGACGGAGGGTGGGGCACGTGGCGAAGGTGGGGCTCCCGGAACCGGCCTTGGCGACCGCGGCGGCAGAGGGTCTGCGGGTCAGAGCCAAGGGGGCGCTATTGCCAATTCGCTCGGCAGGGTGACGCTGAAGAACACCCTGCTGGCCGATAGCGCGTCCGGCGGCAACGCCAGCGGCGCGTTCTTCGATGGCGGTCACAATCTGAGTTCTGATGCGTCGCCGGTGTTTACGACTGGGACGAGTCTTGGCAACACCAACGCTCATCTCGGCACGTTCGCTGAACACGGCGGTCCCACCAAGACCGTCGCGCTTCTTCTTGACAGCCCGGCTAGGGACAATGCCGACTCCGGAGCGGCGTTGCTGACTGACCAGCGCGGTTATGCTCGTTCAGGCCTGCCGGATATCGGCGCCTACGAGTTTGACGGCATTTCTCCCGCCGCACGGTTGGATATCCAGAGCCAAAGCACGAATGTGCTGGTCTCCTGGCCGGCTGGAATCGCCGGGTATCGCCTGCAGAGTACCCTATCGCTCACACCGAGAAACTGGGTCACCGTGTCCAACGTGGTGCTGGCGGGCGAGCATTGGGTGGCTACCAACCAGAGCACTGGCACGAGCCAGTTCTACCGGCTGGCGAAGTAACCTCATCGGACCGGAACGCGGATCACGTCGATCTGGCGCGGAGTGCTCACTCCGAGCCAAACCAAGCTCGCGTTTTGGTACAGTTTGAAACTCGGCTTCGCACTGGTAACCATGGCCGCGCGCCGCTGCCGTTCCAGTTCCTCAATCGCCAGCACATCAACCGCCACCGGATCCCGACTCACCCAAAGCTCATTCAGTGCCGTCGAGTAGTGCAGCAACTGGCGCTCTTCGCCTTGATACTGACATATCAATGCATCCACGATGTGCAGCGTGAGCCGGTCGTAAAGCACCTCGAGGGCGAGAATGTCGGGGACGGCATCGGCGAGGGCGTTGGCGTCCAGTTCGAATCGAATTGTGTTATCGACGCTTCCCATCGCGAGACCGTAGAGGCTCCCCGACACGCCGGCCAGGTTGTGGTTGAGCAACGGTGTGACCGTGATGATCTTGTCCATCCCGAAGACCAGCTTCGAGACGTGCGATTTGCGACCCACGCCGGCCCCCGTCTGACCGAACTCCAGATCCCCCCAGGACAACTGCCCCAACAGGGCCGACTCGTAGAACGTCTTCTCATCGTAGCCCGCCTCAGCGCTGCCAGCCACGCGGACGCCGTAGTGTTCCGCCAGGCTGAAAAAGCCCGCCTGCCGCAAGTCCGCGATTGACCGGTCCCATACAATGATCTGTCTGGCGGGCAGACCTGCGGCCAACAGACTCTTGACGAGCGCTTCGACCACGGCGGGGCGTGTGCCGCTCGTCGGCCCCGGCCGGGAGAAGACCTTGAGACCCACGGTTTCCTGAGTCGAAACCAGGCTCAACCAGGCTTCGGTCGTGCTGGCCTTGCCCGTCAGGTTCGTCATCGCGCGCTCGATCATGGGAGGAACGCGCTCCGGTTCGGGCGTGAATAAAACCGTCGCCTGCGCGTCGTGGACCACCACTACGCGCGCGCGCTTGGCGGTCTCTTCGACCATAGGGCTGGATGCAGCCGTCGAGACGCAGCTCCAGGACCAGAGCGTCGCCGCCAAGCCCAGGGCGCACAGCAGAAACCGTTTCATTGTTGGTCACCGGGCGTTTCTTGACTCGTCGGGCAGCCGATGTTACCACCCCTGAAGATGCTGGCCACCAAAAAGCAGGTCCGCGCTTCGCGGGTGCTGAGTTTGACCGCCGCGGGCGCGCTCTTGTTCATCAGTTGCACGCCCCCGGGCCCGCGGGCCCTGCTGAAGGGTGAACGCCTGATCCGCGAGGGGAAGCACGAGGCCGCCGTCGCCAAGCTCGAGGAGGCCACCCGCCTGCTGCCGCAGGAAGCGCGGGCGTGGAATTATCTCGGGCTCGCCTATCACGGGGCGGGTCGTTTCTCTGACGCCATTCGCGCGTATCAGAGGGCCTTGGCGCTTGATCACAACCTCGCCGCTGCGCAGTTCAATCTCGGCTGTCTGCATCTGGAACGGGCCGATTTGAACGCCGCCATCACGAGCTTGACCACCTTCACCGGCCTTCAGCCGCAATCGGATTTCGGATGGCTCAAGCTGGGCACGGCCTGTTTGCGGGCGGGGCAACTGGACGCCGCCGAGCGGAGTTTCAACCGGGCACTCCAGATTAACAATCGGCTGCCGGATGCCTTAAATGGCCTGGGCCTTGTGCGGATGCAGCGCAGGCACTACGCTGAGGCCTACCGCCAGTTCGAGGCCGCACTGCGCGTTCAAGCCGATCACGCTCCCGCCCTGCTCAATGGCGCCATCGTCGCTCACCAGTTCCTCAACGATCGCGCGGCGGCGCTTCAGAAGTATCAACGCTATCTGGCGCTGAAACCGCAGCCGGCGGAGTGGGAGGCGGTTGATCGCATTGCCCGCCAGCTCGACGCGGAACTTCATCCCGGCTCACGACCTTCTGGGGCGGACGCCGCGCCCCAGGTCGCCGCCGCGCCCAGGCCGGCCGAGACCGAGGGGGCATCAGTGAGGCGCGAGCCGAGAACCGATGCGCGCGCGCCCAACCTGAAGCAGGCTCCGGCCGCACCGCCTGCCATCACTCCAGGTCGGCCAGGTCCTTCGGGCGCTGTAATCACGGCCTCGTCTCCCGTGCCGACGCGCCCCAAACCGGCCGTGACGGAAACAGCCAGAGAAGAATCTTCGGCCCGAAATCGAGAATCGGACCCCACCCCGCGAGGCCATCCACAACGGGATGCGAACGCCGTTTCGGCACCCGCGGCTTCCGGTGGCAAGGAGTCCTCCACCGCTCCGGAGACGACCCGCAGCGCACCCAAGCCACCGGCTCCCGTGGTCGGATCCGCGCCCTCGGCCGTGCGCTCGACTGTGCCACGTTACCGCTATCAGTCGCCGAGCGTTCCCAAAGCGGGCGACCGGACCCTGGCGGAGCGGAGCGTGGCAGAAGGCCTGCGCCTCCAGGAGCGCTATCAGGTCAAGGAAGCGATTGAGAAGTACCGCGAGGCCATTCGGGCTGATCCGTCCAGCTTCGATGCGTACTACAATCTCGGCGTGGCGGCGTTCGATGCAGGCGATCTGCCGCAAACGCTCGCGGCTTACGAGTACGCCTTGGCGGTGGACGCCACCGCCAAGAAGGCTCGATTCAATTTCGCCATCGCGCTCGAGCGGGCCGGATATCCGCGCGATGCGGCGCAGGAACTCGAGCGGTTGGTCGCAGACCACCCGACCGAGACGCGCGCGCAATTCCATCTGGCCCATCTCTACGCCGACAAACTGAGCGAGGCGCAGCGCGCCAAAGCTGCCTATTCGCGCGTGCTTGAGTTGGACCCGCAGCATCCGCAGGCCACCGCCATCCGCTACTGGCTCGAGGCCAACCCCTGAAAGCGCGCCCCTGACGGCATGTTTGGTGCTGGCTTCCAAATTCGGGCTGAGGCAAGATGCACGGCGGCAAACTAGCTGCCGGCCTGGATCATGAAACCGGATCTGTCCATAAACTGGTTCGACCTGACGACTGTGGCGATCATCATCATCGGTGTGATGGTGGGCCGCAAGCGCGGCATGTCGGTGGAGCTGCTCGCGGTGGTGCAGTGGCTCCTGATCATCTTCGTGGGCGCCATGGCGTATGACCCCCTGGGACGGGCCCTCGCGGACTTCACCGGCCTCGGTGCGCTTCTCTCGTTTGTCACTGCTTATCTAGTGGTGGCCGCCGCGATCAAGGTCGTGTTCATTGTCCTGAAACAGATGTCGGGTGAAAAACTATTGGGCAGTGACACCTTCGGCGGCTACGAGTACTACCTGGGCATGGTGGCGGGCGCTGTGCGCTTTCTCTGCATCCTCTTGTTCGTCCTGGCACTCTTGCACGCCCCGCAGGTGAGCCAGGCGGAGTTGGACAAGCAGCTTCGGGCTCAGAAAGAAAACCTGGGCGCGATCTACTTCCCGCCGTTTGGCACCATCCAACGGTACATCCTTGACGGCTCCATCACCGGCCGGCTGGTCAAACAGTATCTCCCAGCCCAACTCATTCGCGTCGATGCCTCGGCCGGGAGTGGCCCGAGCGGCGAAAGCATCTATCGCGCCCGCGAGCGCGAGGTGAACGAAGTCATCGGTCCCAGGTCAAGGTAGAAACCTCCCGGCGCCGCGGCTCATGGCTGGACTGTTTTCCTCCGCGACTCTCGAGCAGATCCGCGCCGCCAGCGACATCGTCGAGGTCGTCGGTTCCTATCTTCCTCTTAAGCGCGCCGGGGCGAACTTCGTGGCCCTCTGTCCGTTCCACAAGGAGAAGACGCCCAGTTTCAACGTCAATCCCCAGAAGCAGATCTTCCACTGCTTCGGCTGCCACAAGGGTGGCGATGTCTTCAAGTTCGTCCAGGAATACGAGAACATCGGCTTCACCGAGGCCGTCCGCCGGCTGGCGGAACGCGCCCACCTCCCGCTCGAGTTCGAACAAGATGAGGGCCAGCGGCAGCAACGGTTCGTCAAGGAAACCTTGCTGCAAATCCACGAAGCCATCGCTCAACGCTGGCAGACCGCCCTCGCCAACGACGCCGCCGGGCAGATCGCCCGTGATTACCTTCACAAACGGGGCGTCCCGGACGAGGCGGTCCAGTTGTTCCGCCTCGGCTATGCGCCCGATGCGTGGGACGACACGGTGAACTGGGCGAAGAGCAAAGGCTACGAGCCCGCCCTGGTCGAGCAGGCCGGCCTGATCATCCGCAAGGAGGAAACCGGCCACCACTATGACCGCTTTCGCGGGCGCCTGATCTTCCCCATCGGCGACGAGCAGGGGCGGATCATCGGCTTCAGTGGGCGCGTCCTGAGCGGTGACGAGAAGACGGCGAAATATGTCAACTCGCCGGAAACGCCGATCTTCACCAAGGGCCGCGTTTTCTTCGGGCTCGACAAGGCCAAGCGCGCCCTGCTCGACGCCAGCCGGGCCGTCATCTGCGAAGGGCAGCTCGACTTGATCGCCTGCCACATGGCCGGCGTGCACAACGTGGTGGCGCCCCAAGGCACGGCCTTCACCGCCGACCATGCCCGAATCCTCAAGCGCTACGTGGACGAGGTAATTCTCTGTTTCGATGCCGATACCGCCGGCCAATCCGCCGCAGTCCGTGTGCAGGACAGCCTCCTTGCCTCCGGCTTCGCCATCCGCGTCGCCACCTTGCCTGCGCCTCACGACCCCGACAGCTTCATCAAGGCATCCGGCGCCGCCGCGTTTCACGAGCTGCTGGCCCAGGCCAAGGAATTCTTCGACTTCTACCTCGATCACCTCTGTGCGACGAACGACGTCGCGACCGACAAAGGCCAGATGGCCGTCGTGCGCGCCATGGCCGCCATGGTGCAGAAGACCAGCGACACCGTGCTGGCGGACAAATACGCCCAGAAGACCGCCATGAAGCTGGCCAGCTTCATGAAGCTGCCCGTCTCACCCGATGCCGTCCGCACCGAGTTTCGCAAAGCAACGCCGGCTCGCCACGCCGAGATTGAGCCCGCCGAGGAGCCGTCGGCCGGAACCGAGACGCCGGCGCGGCCTTCGCCGCAGGAATTTTGGCTGCTCAAACTGCTCCTTCTCGATGAAACGCTGTTGGATTGGGCGGCCCAACGGTTGAATCTCGAGTGGATCCAGCATCCGATCGTGCGTCAGGCCATTTCCGCCCGGCTCGCGGCCCATGCGCAAGGCCGCCATGATGTCGCCGCGCTCCTGTCCGAGCTGGAGGCGGCCACGGCGCAGAGCCTGATCAGCGAAGCCGTGGCCGAGCGTCGGGAAATTCCGAACCGCCCGCAGCAGCTCGCGGACGTTGTCCGCCGTCTGCGTGACCAGTTCCTCGACCGTCGGTTGGGCGCGCTCACGCAACGGCTCGTCGGGCCGGACCTCGCCGACGCCGA
>Ga0315288_10004213_pt1 | contig 18284 bp, 12 predicted proteins | sample YL17G11_20_MG_FD_203454 | JGI IMG/M metagenome (GOLD analysis project Ga0315288, IMG submission 203454) | Sediment microbial communities from Yellowstone Lake, YNP, Wyoming, USA - YL17G11_20 | ecosystem: Environmental > Aquatic > Freshwater > Lake > Sediment | place: USA: Wyoming | collected... | reverse complement strand
CGGAGTTCCGGCGTAGATTTGGGCGGCCCCGTGGTGTAGCGGACTAACATGCCACCCTGTCACGGTGGAGATCGGGGGTTCGAATCCCCTCGGGGTCGCCAGTTCAATATTCCGCGTGACAAACTGGCGATAATTCATCTCGAAGAACGGTTCGAACTCAGGTCGTGGCTTCACCGCCACGACTTCTTTGCCCTTCAGCCAGACCTCCTCGAAGAGGCAGCGGGCTAGCTTGTTTCGCTGCTCCTGGCCAGCCACCGCCCACGCATCGCCGACGTTCGCGAGGAAACCTGCCAGCCTCTCCAAATGCTCCGGCCCATTCGGGGATGGCGATAGAACTCGAAGCTCTCTTTGGATCGTGTCCCGTCTCTGCAGGTATTCCTGCTTGCTGTAGTCACCCAGCTCGTAGAGCTCCTTGGCTCGCTTTAGTTGCCCCTCTAGCCTTGACCGCTCTCTTCCATTGTCGTTGTATGTCGCCTGCAACTTCTGCTGGGCTTCCAGGATTTTCTGCTGATAGTCCTCCGGAATATGAAACGTCTGCAGGTATGCGCCGATCTGCTCCTCGTAGACCCTCACTGCCGCCGAAGGCTGAGGACAATCCCAACCCTTTGTCCGATTGTAGCAGCCGAGTCTACCCTCGCCTTTGACAGTACACACGACATGGATCCTGCCTTTGCAGTGCCAGCAATAGGCTATACCCGTGAGGGACGAGACGCTCTTTGTTGACGGGCAACTCGAATGTGTAGCGCGCTTGTTGCGCCGCCTCATCTTCTGAGCCCGGTCCCAAAGCTCCTGTGGAATCAAGGCGTCATGCTTCCCTTTCAGCCACTCACTGTTGCCGTCCGGCAGATAACCCACGTAGAAACTGTTGTTGAGCATCCCTCTCACCGTGTCTTTGGAGAACAAGCGATTGCCTTGATTGCCTGCCGTCCGGTAGCCCTTGGCGTTCAACGCTCTCGCCACCTCCGGCCCCGTCACACCCTCAGCCGTCAGCCCGAACGCCATTATCAGACCGGGGTGTGTCTCGGGGTTAGGCACCGGCACTCCGTCTGAGCCCCGCATTGCGCCAAACGGAAGAAGTCCGCAATAGAGACCTTGGGCACGGCGCTCCGCCCAGCCCTTTTTCGTTTCCTGACTCAGGTTGTCGGAATAAAGTTCGGCAAGCGCAGCCAGCATCGAAAGGGCGAACTTGCCCCAAGGAGCCGTGTAGTCGAATTGCTCTGAAATCGAGAGGAAACCGACGCCCGCCCTGCCCAGCTTGTCGAGGTATTCGAGAGTGACCCTTTGTCTGCGCGAGAAACGGTCGATCTTGTGGACGATGACCACATCGAACTTGCCCTCCAGAGCATCGGCTATCATGTCCTTGAATCTTGGCCGTTTGCTGATATCCTCGTTTCGGGCTGACTTCCCTTCGTCGACATACTCACCTGCGGGGAGCCAGCCGCGTGACTCGATCAGGCTCTGAAATGCGCGTCGCTGCGCGTCGATGCTGTATCCTTCGACCTGCTCCTCCGTGCTTACGCGTGCGTAAAGCGCCGCCCTCATGACCTCAGCTCCTTCTCTGCCTCAATGCGATGCCGGTCGGTCCACAAACCCGGTCACAAGCTCAATCACGTCATGTTTCGCTATACGATCAGCTATTTGGTCGTTGCTAGAGATAGCGTCCCTCGTGGTTGCCCTCGTGTCAACCCCACGAGGCAAGAGAAAACGGCCAACCGAAGCTGGCCGTCTCTCTGAGCAGATGCTGCTGGCGCTTGTCGTTCTAGATTCGATTGACCGCCTCTGTCAGGGGAACCTGAGTCTTCCCGATGATGACCTTGACCGTCGCGGCATCGTCAGGGTGATCCTTCGTCCATGTCAGGATGAGCCTTGCAGCGCTGTCGTTCTTGTGAGGCTGCTTGAAGGCGTCTAGCACCGCCGAGGCTGTCGTGACCTTGGTGCCATCGGGCAGGATGTAGCCACTAGCACCGAGGCTGCTGATTGTCTTGCGGTCGCCGTTGCCATTCTTGCCCTTGCCGATCTTCACATCGACGCCGAGGCTTCCGTTGTCGCCTTCAGGGTGTACGAATAGCGTCAAACCCTCTGCGGGAATCGTGAGCTTCAAAGTGCCAAGCGCTTGCTTGACGGCGCTTTGGACACCCTCAGTGAGATCGCTCAGGCGCTTCGTAAGCTCAACCTCGGCAGCGATCTCTTTCTCGCGTTGCTCGGCCTTGGCTAGGCGCTCACGGGCTTTCTTCGTGCGCTCGCGCTCTTTTGCCAGTCGTGGATCAACTGTGTCTGTCATTTTGGCCTACCTCCTAAGTAGTGCATAGAGCGCCAGCAGTTCAGCTATTCGGTTGTTAAGGTGCCTCGTATACAGGCAGTGAGGCTACAGGTGGATCATACCTCGCAGTTAGAGAATGTCAAGGGATCAGGGCAACTATTTTCGGGGGAAGTTTGGGAGCGGCTTAGGCGGCGCTCGCCAGCGCTCACGTGAACTGGATCAGTCGGTTCTCGTGACGCACGCATACCTATGCGCGGGCGCACATGTCCGCATCTGGCTCAGAGGCGATCAAAAACAAAAACGCGATCAGGATCAGCGCAACTTGGTCACATAATTCTAATTATGTTTACTGATCAGTACTGAATCAGTAACGCTTGATTTTGAATTGAAGCACGTTGTTCTTCTTTTCTTTCGATCAAGCGTGATCACGTTCTGAGCCATGAGGCCGCGCGATGAGGCGGTCATAGAATCCGTGGACGACCGGAGACCGCGCTTCCTGGACCGACGGTCCCCGTCCGGGGCGGCTTCTTACGTGTCGAACCCGTCGCGCCGGCCGCCAGCACTCCAGAATCAGACTACACGGCCACGGCCACCCATCAGAACGTCACGTAGCGAGCTACAACACTATAACTACCGATCTTCCGGACCGGACCAGTATCAGACGTGTCTGGTAGAGCGACGGCAGATTCAACGGCGAGCCACGACACGATAACTAACCGCTTCCGGTTCAGCCGGTATCTGGACGTGTTCCGGATGAGCGGCACGGAGTCGAGCCGATCTAACGGCCTGGTGATCGATACGACGGCAGCTCGCCGTGCGACTAGCGATTCACAACCCATCAAAGAGTTCCTGAACTTGTCATTGGCCATCTCCGAGTCCAGGGCATGGTCAGGCTGAATCAGCCATCGCGGTTGAACGACAAGTCCTCGGCTCCCGGCGGCAAGGGACTGTAACCAGCATGTCCAGGGTAGCCCGGATATCCAGGGTAACCAGGGTAGCCAGGATACCCTGGATAACCTCTGTACGGCTGGCCGGCGAGTCTGTAAAGTCGCCTTCCGGGGCAAATGGACCCTAGATAGTCACCTTCCGGAGTGATCACGTAGTTGTCTCCCCATGGTAACCAGCCAACCCAGTTCCCGTCAGTGTCATAGACCCACTTATCGACTCGAAAGGCTATCCAGTCTCCTGATGAGTTGAAAAGGAACTCGACTGCCATCCGGAACCTCCGAAGCTCTGTCAAGACGATACGGGCGTGGCGCCCGCGTCAAGAATGCGCTAGTCGTTAGGACCGCACGTCTGGCCAGCTGCGCCGTCAAACTGCCCCGATGAACAGCGTAGAAACTGTATACCCGAGAAGTTGCAGGCGCTGCGACGCCTGCATGAGATGAAGTTCGCTGAAGAACGGGAGGGACAACGGGGAGCTGCTGCTTGACTTCGCGATAATGGCGTAGACGACCTCGAAGTCTGATGTGGTGGGTCTCGTGAGCGGGATCAGTGGCGCGAGGCTGGGTCGGGAGTGGGCGACGATTCCCTTGGCGTCCTCCCGAAACTGCGAATCTCTAAGAAACGCCTCGCCGGATACAGCACCCTGCGCGAACAAATGGCTGAGAGTGGCTGATCGCGACTTGCGTTTTACGTGGACAAATTCGCGATTGCTGCTAAACAGGTCGCACACCTCGATCGGCCCCTGGCCGCCGCTGCATCGGGCTAGCTTTCCATCCATTAGGGCCAGCCGCTGATCTGCGTTGGCCGCTCGCTGGTTGTAGTCCGGCTCTTTTTCGCCGGCTTGGGCTTGGGGAAGAGCCACGGTGCTTGTGGCAAGGGCGGCGACGTACCTCCTGACTGATTGAGCAAAGCTCCCAGCTATCTCGAACCAATGGCCGCCGGTGAGTACATATAGGTGTGCATCGCGTTCCGCTTCGAACACCACGCACTGATAGACAGACCATCTATCAACCGGCATGTCCTGTTCCGCGTAGAATACCTCAACGCGATCTCTCTTGAGGTCCGGGGTAGACAGCTCACTCAAGGACCTGACCGTCGCCAGGTAGTCTTCAAGATCGATATCTGGATGATGAGGTTCATCTCGCTGCTCGGCAGAGTAGCGGAAGCCTTCGACGCGATCCCAATCCAAAGGTTCCGGTGGAGCGAGATGCAGCTTGTCTGTTTCTTGTCGATGGATCATGTGAATTAGTTGTTGATCGAGTTCTTCGATAAGCTGGGGATCGCGCACGGCCCTCATCTGATCTATCCAGCCGAAGCGCTCCTTGTAGTGTTCGCTCCTGTAGGCCGTGAGCATCTGCTCACACTTCTTGGCAAGGTCTGGAAAGTCGAGTTGCACGTTTAGAACTAGGGCGTCGCCGCCAGTGACACGTTTCGCGAGACTCGTATCTCGCGGTTCTCCTGTCACTGCCCGCAGCAGGTCGCGACTGACGTCGAGTCCAAACGCCTCAAGTGCGGCTCCACGGCTCGTCTGGCGGCGAGTATGCAGTGTCAACTCCTCGAATGTGCGTACATCAACGCTGCGAAGACGGTCGGCGTCGACAGTGTTCAGCGCAACCCTGAGTCCAAAATCCATTTCGTATGAGTTAGGTTTCAGGAGACTACGTCCATAGCCGAAAGTGATAGCAAAGGCGCGCGAGCCAACTAGTACGAACAAGACCGCCGCGGTACTAACGTTCTCAAGCTCGGCCAAGGTCTCAGCGATTCCGGTTCGGACGAACTCTAGCCAGCGCGGTGGCCTGCGGCTAGGCGCGTGAACATACAGGGAGCCCTGGAAAGGTAGGCCGGGTTTGAGGTTGTACTTGTGCAGAGCACCCGGGTCCTTAAGGGCAGACTCGTAGTGGCCAGCCTCGTTCTTGATAAGAAGGATGGTGAGATGGCGGGTCTTGGGTGCAGACGGGCTCATCTAGGTTCCGCGCCCCCTGAAGTGCTTCCTGCTGAGAGGATTATAGCGCAGATCGAAAGCCAATCCCATAGTCCAGTGTGTAGGGCCCGATGGGTCGGACTGTGGCGAGTCGGGGCGGATTCGAGGCCAATCGACCGCGTATAATTGCGGTTACGCTCAGTCTCAGGTTCGGGGTCCTACCATCTGGCGGGGATGCTTGCGTGGATGGGCTGGCCGAACGTGAGAGACAAATGCATTCCAGCTAGACGTGCGCCGCGCAACGCGGACGCGGCTATCCGAAATATCGCCTTTCTCTCCAAGTCCGGCTGCTTCCGTGCTATAATCGGGCCAGCCTTCCACCTCCCCAAGAGAGACGGATTTGCCTCGTCAGAACGAAGCGCGCGCACAATTGGGGGGAGATATGACTCAAGCCGAGATCAACTGGATCACCGGTTTCATTTGGGGCATCGCCGATGACGTGCTCCGAGACCTATACGTCAGGGGCAAGTACCGCGACGTGATTCTGCCGATGATGGTGCTGCGCCGCCTTGATGCGGTGCTAGAGCCAACAAAGCAGGCCGTTCTCGATACGAAGGCGTCGCTCGACAAGGCGGAAATCGTGCACCAGGACGCCGCGCTCCGCCAAGTGGCTGGCCAAGCCTTCTACAACATCTCGAAGTTCACGCTGCGCGATTTGCGGGCCCGGGCAAGCCAGCAGCAGCTCCGGGCCGACTTCGAGGCCTATCTGAACGGTTTTTCGCCCAACGTGCAGGATATCGTCGACAACTTCGAGTTCCGCCACCAGATCACTCGGCTTTCCAAGGCCGACGCCCTCGGCACGCTGATCGAGAAGCTCCTCGATCCTTCGATCAACTTGAGCCCAGCCCCGGTACTGAACGGCGACGGCTCCGTCAGGCATCCCGGATTAGACAATCACGCGATGGGTACGATCTTCGAGGAACTGTTGCGCCGCTTCAACGAGGAGAACAACGAGGAGGCTGGCGAGCACTGGACCCCCCGAGACGTCGTTAGGCTCATGGCCCGGCTCATCTTCTTGCCGATTGCCGACCAGATCCAGTCGGGCACTTACTTGCTCTACGATGGCGCATGTGGCACCGGCGGAATGCTAACGGTGGCCGAGGAGACATTGCGGCAACTCGCCAACGAGCATGGCAAGGAGGTTGCCACCCACCTCTACGGTCAGGAGATCAACGCCGAGACATACGCCATCTGCAAGGCCGATCTGTTGATCAGCGGCGAGGGCGAGGCGACTGACAACATTATCGGTGGGCCGGAGCACTCGACTCTATCCAACGACGCGTTCCCATCGCGCGAGTTCGATTTCATGCTGTCGAATCCGCCCTATGGGAAGAGTTGGAAGACTGACCTTGAGCGCATGGGCGGCAAGGACAGCATGAGAGATCCGCGCTTCATCATCCAACACGCGGGCGATCCTGAGTACTCGCTGGTAACGCGTTCGAGTGACGGCCAGATGCTGTTCCTGGCTAATATGCTCTCGAAGATGAAGCACGGCACCGCGCTTGGTAGCCGTATTGCCGAAGTGCACAACGGCTCCTCTCTCTTCACCGGCGACGCTGGACAGGGCGAGAGCAACATCCGCCGCTGGATCATCGAAAACGACTGGCTCGAAGCGATCGTCGCGCTGCCCTTGAACATGTTCTATAACACCGGCATCGCGACCTACATATGGGTGGTCAGCAATCGCAAGCCGGAGCACCGCAAGGGCAAGGTCCAGCTCATCGACGCTACGAAGTGGTTTAAGCCGCTACGCAAGAACCTGGGCAGCAAGAACTGCGAGCTTTCGGACGAGGACATCGCCCGCATATGCGAGACTTTCCTCTCCTTTGAGGAAACCGAGCAGTCGAAGATCTTCGATAATGCCGCCTTCGGCTATTGGAAGGTAACCGTTGAGCGACCGCTTCGCCTCGCCGGCATCGATCCGAACCGAGTGTACCTGCCCAAGGAAATCAAGGGCCTGAAGGTCGACAACGGAGTGGACGAGGGGGCTCCGCCGGTAACCCGCAAGGTTCACAGGCCCGGAACCGAGCCCGATCCGCCGCATGGCCGCTTCGAAGCTGAGGTGAACGGCAAGCGCTGCGTCGTCGAGTACGAGCCGGACCCGGACCTGCGCGACACAGAGCAGATTCCGCTTCTCGAAGGAGGCGGCATAGCGGCCTTCATCACGCGAGAAGTGCTGCCTTACGCGCCTGACGCCTGGATCGATGAAGGCTCCATCAAGATCGGCTACGAGATCAGCTTCAATCGCTACTTCTATAAACCCCAACCGCTCCGCCCTCTGGAGGAGATCCGGGCGGACATCCTCCACCTTGAGAAGGAGACGGAGGGGCTTCTGGCGCAGATCATTGGGGGGGAGGCTTAGACTTGTCGACGCAACGCTACTCGGTCACACCGCACCCGATTGACACGATTCTCAGTTGGGTCAAGTCGGGCGAGATTGCCATTCCAGAGATCCAGCGTCCCTTCGTGTGGGACGCTACCAAGGTTCGCAACCTCCTTGACTCGCTGTACCATGGCTACCCCGTCGGCTATCTCATCGCATGGCGCAACCCTACAGTGAAGCTGAAAGACGGCACGCATTCCGCGGGGAAGCGTGTTCTGATTGACGGGCAGCAACGCGTAACGGCGCTGATGGCAGCCTTGCTCGGTCGAGAGGTCCTTACACAGGACTACGAGACCGTGCGTATTCGCATCGCTTTCCACCCTCAGGATGAGCGATTCGAGGTCAGCAACCCCGCAATCGTGAAGGACGGAGCTTGGATCAGCGATATCGCTGATGTCTTCGCGCCGGAGGCCAGTCTAACGCGCCTAACTGACAGCTACTCAGAGAAGAATCCCGGCGTAGAAAGGCACAGCATATCCCTGGTGCTCGAAAAACTGCGTGGGATGACCAACAATTACGTCGGCGTGATCGAGCTGGCCGAGCATCTGGACATTGAGACGGTCACGGAGATCTTCATTCGCGTGAACTCGGCGGGCGCCGCGCTCTCACAGGCGGACTTCGCTATGTCGAAAATCGCTTCTAATGAGGAGTACGGGGGGAACCTTCTCCGCAAGGCCGTCGACTACTTCTGCCACCTCGCGGTCAAACCCGAATTCCTTTCTACTATTGAGAAGAACGATAGCGGATTCACCTCCTCTGCGTTTTTTCCTCACATGCGTTGGCTTGGGAACGCGAAGGATGACATCTACGACCCCACATACACTGACATGCTTCGGGTAGCCTTCACTTCTGAGTTCCGGCGAGGCAAGTTGCAGGACCTCGTTGCCCTGCTCTCAGGCCGCAATTTCGAGACGAAGCAGTATGAGGAAGCGGTCGCGGAGGAATCATTCTCGCGGCTGAGCCAGGGAATCGTGCGCTTCATGAATCAGACGCATTTCGAGCGTCTTACAATGGTGCTCCGCTCAGCCGGCTTCGTCACTAGCGACCTTATCGGTGGTCGAAACGCCATCAATTTCGCCTACATCATCTATCTGCACGGCAGAGCGCAGGGAATGCCTGCCGCTCAACTGGAGCGAATCGTCCGACGGTGGTACGCGATGTCTCTGCTGCTGGGTCGGTACACTGGGAGTCCAGAGACGGCGATCGATCTGGACATACGGCAGATCGAAACGCACGGGTTAGCTGATTATGCAGAGACTGTTTCGGAGGCCGAGTTGCCTGAGAGTTTCTGGACCGGAATGCTTCCTCAGCTCATGGACACATCCTCGTCGTCGAGTCCCTACTTCTTCGCATTTCAAGCGGCCCAAGCAAAGCTTGGCGACAAGGGCTTCCTTTCGCGCGATATTACCGTCCACTCGCTCCTCCTGAACCGCTGTGACGTTCATCATGTTTACCCTCGCGCCCATCTGCAGAACCAAGGGCTTACACGTGGGCGTTACAACCAGATTGCCAACTTCGTGGTCGCGCAGAGCGAGATCAACATTGCCATTGGCGACAAGCCGCCGGAGGTCTACTTCTCCGAGCTGATTGACCAGTGCCGAGGCGGCAGGATGAAGCACGGCGGCATCAGCGATGAAACGGAGTTGCGCGCCAACCTGGTTCAGAGCTGCGTACCGGAGGCCATGCTCGATGGGCCGATTCCCGCCTATGACGACTTCCTGGAAACGCGGCGCAAGCTGATGGCGAAGAAGATCAAGACGTGGTTCGAAGGGCTTTGAGATGACCCAGGACCTCAAGCCCTATCCCGCCTATAAGGACTCACGAGCGCCGTGGCTTGGGCAAGTGCCGGAGCATTGGGCACAACTTGCGCTGTGGACCGTCAGTACACGCAGAGCTGAGCGTAATCCTGGAAATCTGCCACTGCTGTCGGTTTTCTTGAATCTGGGGGTCATTCCGTACGAACAAGGGGGAGGTCAAGTTCACGCGCCCAGCATTGACCTGTCCTCATACCAGCTTGTGCAACCCGGTGACTTCGTGCTCAACAACCAGCAAGCATGGCGTGGCTCGGTTGGCGTTTCCCGATATCGCGGGATAATAAGCCCGGCATACATCGTCCTCCGTCTATCAACGAGACTGGAGGCTTCCTTCGCCAACTATCTCATGCGGTCCCCCCGAATGGTAGACCAGTTCGTGGTGGCATCGAAAGGCGTGGGAGACATCCAGCGCCAGATCTATTGGCCGTATCTGCGCCTTGTCCAAGTGCCCCTCCCCCCCTTGCCCGAACAGGCCGCCATCGTCCGGTTTCTGGACCACTACGACCACCTCATCCGGCGGTACCTGCGGGCGAAGCGAAAACTCATCGCGCTGCTGAATGAGCAGAAGCAGGCCATTATCCATCGCGCCGTCACCCGCGGCCTCGATCCGAGCGTCCGCCTGAAGCCCTCAGGAGTCGAGTGGCTGGGGGACATCCCGGAGCACTGGGAGGTAGTCCCAAACCGTTCGTTGATGAGCCCTAGGAAGCAGATAGTCGGCGACAGAAGTGGGGAATTCACTTTGTTGTCGCTAACCCTGCGGGGAATTGTCCCGAGGGATCTCGATAATCCTCAAGGGAAATTCCCCTCCGATTTTGCGACGTACCAAGTTGTTGAACCTGCAGATCTTGTCTTCTGCCTGTTCGACATGGACGAAACCCCTCGAACCGTTGGCATGGCGACGGTGCGGGGCATGGTCACCGGAGCCTATACAGTTTTCCACTGCTCTGACCCAGACACCGCTAGATTTCTGCACCTCTTCTATGAGTCCCTAGATGAACTTAAGGGGCTAAGGCCTTTCTACACAGGGTTACGCAAAGTTGTGCGCACGAGTACTTTCCTAAGCATCAGAGTTGCAATTCCTCCAAAGAACGAGTTGAGTCAAATCCTCTCCCTTGTTGCGCTGGAGATCACCGAGTTGGAGACCGCAATCGGGCGAGTTCAACGCGAAATCAACCTTGTCCGCGAATACCGCGCACGTCTCATCGTCGACGTCGTAACCGGCAAGCTCGACGTGCGCGAGGCGTCGGCGAATCTGCCCGAGGAGCCGGAGGAAACAGAGGAACTCGAAGAAGCGGAAAGTGCCGACGGAGAGTTCGAGGACGAGGAGGCGGAATCAGAAGCCGATACGGCGGAGGTCCTGGTGTGAAGACCGACACGACGGAGAAAGGCCTCGAAAGCCTGATCGTCGGCGGCATGACGTCGGCTGGCTGGATCGCCGGCAACCCGAGCGACTACCACCGCGAGTACGCCGTAGACCTTGTTCAGCTTCGCGCATTCCTCGAAGCGACGCAGCGAAAGAAGCTCGAAGCGCTCGACCTCGACGATGATGGCCCGACGCGCCGGCAGTTCCTCGCCCGGCTGCAGGGCGAAATCGCCAAGCGCGGCGTAATCGACGCACTACGCAACGGCATCAAGCACGGCCCCCACGAACTCGACCTCTTCTATCACACTGCCTCACCGGACAATCCCGACGCCGTCGCGAAGTACGCTGCCAACCGGTTCAGCGTCACAAGACAGCTGAAGTACAGCCGCGACGAGACACAGCTTGCGCTCGATCTCGCACTGTTCGTGAACGGGCTGCCAGTTGCCACGTTCGAGCTGAAAAACAGCCTCACCAAGCAAACCGTCGAGGATGCCGTCCAGCAGTACAAACGCGACCGCGATCCGCGAGAGCTCCTGTTTCAGTTCAAGCGCTGCGTCGTGCATTTCGCCGTCGACGACGCTGAAGTGCGCTTCTGCACGGAGCTGAAAGGCAAGGCCTCGTGGTTCCTGCCCTTCGATCAGGGGTGGAACGGCGCCGGCAACCCGCCGAACCCGGATGGCGTCAAGACCGACTATCTGTGGAAACGGATCCTGACACCGGCAGGCCTCACAGACATCCTCGAGAACTATGCCCAGGTGGTGGAGACAAAGGGTGAGAAGACCGGCAAGAAGAAGCTGATGCAGGTCTTCCCCCGCTACCACCAGCTCGATGTCGTGAGGAAGCTCCTCGCTGAGGCCAGCGCGAACGGCGTCGGGAAGCGTTACCTGATACAGCATTCGGCCGGCAGCGGCAAGTCGAACTCGATCGCCTGGCTGGCCCATCAGCTCATCGGCATCGAAAAGGACGGCCAGTCGGTCTTCGACTCAATCATCGTCGTGACTGATCGCCGCATCCTGGACCAGCAAATCCGCGACACCATCAAGCAGTTTGCCCAGGTAAGCGCGACGGTGGGGCACGCCGAGCACTCCGGAGACCTGCGCGAATTCATCGAGAGCGGCAAGAAGATAATCATCTCGACCGTGCAGAAGTTCCCGATCATCCTGGATGAAATCGGCACAGCACACCGCGGGAGGAGCTTCGCGATCATTATCGATGAGGCGCATTCTAGCCAGGGCGGGCGCACGTCGGCTGCGATAAGCATGGCTCTCTCGGAGGCCGGCGCCGAGGAGGATGACGAGACCTTCGAGGACAAGATCAACCGAATCATGGAGGCGAGAAAACTCCTGCCCAACGCGAGCTATTTCGCCTTCACGGCCACACCCAAGAACAAGACGCTGGAGATTTTCGGCGAACCCTATAACGAGGGCGGGCACCTGAAGCATCGCCCCTTCCACAGCTATTCGATGAAGCAGGCGATCCAGGAGGGCTTCATCCTCGACGTGCTCAGCAGCTATACGCCGGTTGACAGTTACTACAGGCTCGTCAAGACCGTACCCGGCGACCCAGAGTTCGACATCAAGAGGGCGCGCAAGAAGCTGCGCCGCTACGTTGAAGGCCACGACCACGCCATCGGGCTGAAGGCCGAGATCATGGTGGACCACTTCCATGAGCAGGTGGTTGGCCTCGGCAAAATCGACGGCCAGGCGCGGGCGATGGTGGTCACGACGGGTATCGAGCGGGCCATTCAGTACTATCACGCCATCCGCGACTACCTGGTCGAGCGTAAGAGCCCTTACCGCGCCATTGTGGCCTTCTCTGGCGAGCACGAGTATGGCGGAGCGAATGTGACGGAAGCTTCGATCAACGGCTTCCCGAGCAGTCTGATCCCGGAGCGAATTCGGCAGGATCCGTATCGCTTCCTCGTCTGCGCTGATAAGTTCCAGACGGGCTACGATGAGCCCCTACTTCACACGATGTACGTGGACAAGATCCTCAGCGGCGTCAAGGCTGTGCAGACGCTGTCTCGGCTGAACCGCGCCGACCCACGCAAGCACGATGTCTTCGTTCTCGACTTCATGAATGACGCCGAGACGATTCAGGATGCTTTCGCCGACTATTACCGCACCACAATCTTGAGCGAGGAGACTGACCCCGACAAACTGCACGACCTAAAGGCAGCCATCGATGGATACCAGGTCTACGCGCCGGAGCAGATCGATGAGTTGGCGGAGCTCTACCTGAGCGGTGCGGATCGCGACAAGCTTGATCCGATACTGGATGCCTGCGTGGCCGTCTACAACGAAGCACTCGACGAAGACGGTCAGGTCGAGTTCAAGGGCAAGGCCAAGGCATTCTTGCGGACCTACGGTTTCCTGGCATCGATCCTGCCCTACACGAACGCCGAGTGGGAGAAGCTATCCATCTTCCTCAACTTCCTTGTTCCCAAACTGCCGGCACCAAAGGAGGATGACCTTGCCAGAGGAATCCTCGAAACCATTGACATGGATAGCTATCGCGTCGAGAAACAGGCGGCAATGCGAATCCAGTTGCCAGATGCGGATGCCGAGATTGAACCGGTGCCAACTAGTAGCGGCGGTGGCAGGCCTGAGCCTGAGCTCGACCGCCTTTCGAACATACTGAGGGCCTTCAACGATCAGTTTGGCAATATCTCCTGGACCGACACCGACCGGGTCCAGCAGATGATTACTCAGGAAATCCCCGCGAAGGTGGCCGCCGACACGGCCTATCAGAATGCGAGGCTCAACTCGGACCGCCAGAACGCCCGCATCGAGCATGACAAGGCGCTGGAGCGGGTGATGACTGCGCTGCTCAAGGACGACACTCAGCTCTTTGGGGAGTTTAGCGACAACGAATCGTTTCGGCGCTGGCTCCAGGCTACTGTATTTGCTCTCACCTATCAGACCTCATAGCCGTCAAGAACAGCCCCCCGCAATAGTCTCTGCCGCCAGCGACAGCACCCCACCAGGGACGCCGAGCGCCTTTTGAGAGTTGACACAGAGTCACTTATATCGTCCTCGACTTGACCTCCGCACCTGGCAACGACTTACGATTTTGCGCTTGCGAGACAGAATGAAGGTATCAGTATCGCCCAGCAGCCAATAGTGCTGAATGCGGGACGCCAGACATCTCTAGCCGGTTGGGCCTGCAGCCGGGCTCTGGCGTCGGGATGCGACAAACAGTGCGAGCGCGAGAGCCCCCAGGAGTAACAAGGCAGCGGAAGCGTCGTCATGGCCCGCTTCGTCTGCCGCCCCGCCGTGATCTTCGGGTTTTTCGCTTGGAGTGGCGCTGCTGTGGGCGATCCCGTTCGCGCTTTCTCCTGCCCCGGCTCCGTCTCCAGGCTTGGCATGATCCGTTTGCTCCGAGTCACCTTCGTCTCCGCCTTCGTCCGATGCCCTAGGAACAGCTACGTCCTTGGCCATGTCCGTGGAGGCGGCTTCTTCTTCTCTCGCTGCCTCGGGCTCCTTCCGCCCTTCGGGCTCAGTCGCCCTCGGCATGAGCACATCCGGTTGCGTCTGGGTCTGGGCGACTTGTTCGTCCGCGTCACTTGACTTGTCTAAGACAGCTGTCTGGTCTGTTGCCGGTTCCTTGTCTTCCAGTGCCCCGTCGACCATGGTGTACCTCCTTCATCACGATGCTCTTCTCAAAAACGGTCTGCTGGGGGTGGCTCCCGCCCTCGTCTAGCACTTGTTCAAGCAGTTGCTAAGAGCTTCGAATTCGTATCTATACGCCAACGTCTGATACTTGAGTTGACTTTACTTCCGGTGCGATAGGCAGGGCTACCTTAGTGGTGTGCACTCAAACGCCTCTTTCCTTGCCCTAAAGGTTGCCACCGTCTGCCCAATCAACGCCCACTCGCTGCTCTTCTCCGTGACACCACGTCTACTAATGGCGGCAACGATCGCAATGGGCAGTCCGGCTTGTTTGGAGTGCCAGCGCCCCTGGGGGCCGTCCAAACGGCCCAGGGGGCTGTGCTCCAACGGAGCCGTCTTGCATTATTCGTTGCTCTCGAACAGTGCATGCAGAGTCTCTTTCTTAGAGCTTGCACTCTGCACTCGAATCTGACCGTTCAATGCAAGCATCTCTGCACTCTTCATTGCACTCTTGCACTCAAGCATCACTTAAGGGAGGCCGTAGACAGCAGGATTGGTGCTGCCACGCTTTTCGATTAGGTTGGGGTTGCTGTTAGCAAGGCGGCTAATCGCGTCGGCTGCCGTGCGGTGGCTGCACTGCACCTGTGAGATGACATGCTGAATAATGGTGGGCCTCTCTGTCTCTCCAGCCTGCTGCAAGAGGCCCAATACAGCCTGCTTAGCTTGGTCGATCAGCGTACCCGCGACTTGGAGTCCCAAGTACTCCAACCGGATGCCGCCTCCAGGTTCGTCAATGAGTTGAATCTGAAAGGGGTCAACCTTATCCACGTATCTGTTCTTGACGCTCGTCACTGTCACTCGACCTTGATGGCCTGGATCGGGGCTTACGCCGAGGATAGACTCGACCGTAGCTCGGAAATGTCCTGATCCTCGGATGGCATCCGCAATGTCATGCGTGTCCTTCCGTAGGTGGTGAATGATAAGTATCGCGGTGCCGGATTCTGCGGCTAGGGCTTTGATCCAGCGCATGATTTTCACCATGTCTGTAGAGGAGTTTTCATCGGCGCTGTGGAACTCGCGTAGGGAATCGATGATGATCAGTACCGGCTTGACCTCACGCACGATGGCTCGCAGCGTCGCCAGGTCGTCCTCCTGGGTGAAGTCCAAATCGGTACTACTGAGGTCGTCGCGGGTAAGCAGGTGAACGTTGCTACCAGAAGAAGGGAAGCCTCGTACTTCTCTCAATTGTGAGAGACGCCGTATCACGACGCTACGGCTGTTTTCCTGATCGAGACATAGGACTGGCCCTTGCTTGGTCTTGAAAACGTCGAGCCAATCTGCGCCAGCGCCGACTGCCAAGGCCAGATCAAGACTTGACCATGACTTCGCCGAGCCAGGGCTACCGGCCCACATGCCTACTGCGCCTGCGACCAAGAGTTGATCGACAACGAAATCGTACTGAGGGATACCGGCGCCCAGGTAGTCCTCGGCACGAGTCGCTTTAAGTGACCTGGCTGGCGTTATTCCCGTAGTGATAGCGGTTTGGGCGATCTGGGGTGCCGATACGGGGGCAGTCTGGGGGGGATTGATGATCTGTTTCCCTAAGTTCCTAGAGACTCTCCGAAGAACGTCCCGCCTCTGCTCTGGCTTCAGGTCTTTAGTGCCTTGGTAGAGTTCATTGAAGACAATTGCCTCGGCAATAGCATCGTGGAGAATCTCTGGGCTGAGGTGAGGAATAGGGCTTGGCGCCGGTACGAGAGTAGATGTCACCCTGGCCGGTGGAAGGCGTGTCTGAGTCGTCCTGGGACTCCCCGAAGCCCCCGCGGGCTCTTCAGAAGGGGCTGTCGCGCCCTTGTCGTCATCGTCCCTTGGTAGATCGAACCACTCCTCGCGTCCCATTTAATCGACGCCCCCTGGCACATTCGGCTCCGGCCTACGTCGCCCTACTCGGTCACACAGGTGTCGTTCCTCGCTAAAGTCCGTCTTCAGGAACTCAAGTATGTTCAACACGTCCTTTTGTGGAAGTGGCTGCGATGGCCGCTCCTCCTCGTCCGCCAGGGGTCTTCATAGCAGCCCGTGCTATGACAGCGTGATCCACGAAAAGTCATGCGATGGGAAGCGCCGAGCGTCCTATTCGGCTGGAATCCCATCCCCGCCGAAAGTCATAACCACTTGCCCTCCAGACTCCATTACGTACTTGATGAGGATATACATGTTCCTTATGATTTCTTCGTCCTCGTCCTCGTCCTCATCGTCATGGCTTTCCCATCGGACAAGGTTATCCTTCATGGCATGGCGTTCCGGTCTGACTGTCTTCCGGTACTTCATCTTTACCTCCAATTCTGACGATACCTACCCCCTGGATCTGTCGCTCGTCGATCACGTTTCGCCGGAGGGCCTTCGCTGCCTTCCGCCGCTTGTCTCGCTACTGCCCTCCGCGCCGCGCCTTCACGCATGGTGCCAGACTCCTCATCTTGATGCGCGGCGATTTCGCGGAGCACACTTCCGAGCTGAAGGAGGCCAGCCTCAATATCCTTTTTCGATGGACTCATCCTGCGTCCATGCTCTACGATTGAACCCAGCGCGTCGAGGAAATAGCGAACCTGTCGAGGGGAAACGATGGGAAAGAACGCACCTGCAGACAGCCATCTCGGGGAAGAGGATTACTTAACCGTTTCCGATGTAGCCCCAATGCTACATTACAGCCTGAAGCGCATCAGGGACTTACTTAGGAGCGGTGATTTGCACGGTTCCAAAGTGGGGCGAAAGTGGCTTATTGCGAGGGCTGAGATAGATCGGCTTATTAGCACCGGGACAGTTCGGCGGCTCGTGGAGGGCGTTGGACTAAGTCCCGCGACTTCTACAGCTCGTGAGGAGTACATTGCCGAACATCAGCGCGCACTCCGCAGACTCGCATTAGAGCTAAGAGAGCAGCTTCGCTTTCCGGTCGCGGCCCTTCTCTGGTTGAGAGACGCCCACGACAGGAGTGCCGGCCTCGCGGGCAAGCTGGCTTGGAGCAGGGACAAGAGCGGTATGATAGCAGTCAGGGTATCGCTGGAAAACGAGCCCCTCTTCGACTGCCTGGTACAGCATTCGGCAAACGCAGATGTTTGGAGACGCCTCGCGGAGTGGAAGCTGAAGGCAGGTGAACTCATCGTCGCCTGCCACGGCTTTCACAAAGAAGTCAGAGAGGGAACCGACGCAGAAACCAAGAGGGGAAAGACCAGCGACTCCGCCCGGGAGGAGCTGAGTCCGGAGTTCTGGGACACGATCTACGGCGATTCGGTCTACAGAGCTGAAGGCCGAACATGGATCAGCGATGACTGGTATAAACGCGAGAGTACCCCCAAAGGGCTCGTCAATGTCCGATGTGGTTCCTACGTGTTGGCTGTTGCAGGCCCCGTCGATGCGTCAGCTCTAGAAGAGAAGCATCACAAGCTCCGGGCAAAGTTCTCTCGCTCGGATCACGCCAAGAACATCGTTCGACTGCAAAGGGGCATGCGTGCACTTGAACACGGAATAAGCCAGAACCTTGAAGAAATGGAACGGGCCGGTTTTCTCAACACAACATGTACGTTATGCGAGAAAATGGTCTAGATGCTGTCGGCCCTGCGAAGCGTCCGCCTGACCGTCTCGTACGATACCTCATAATCCTCAGCTACGCTGCGTAAGCTCTGAGACCTGTTGCGCTCACGCAGCTCGCCCCAGAGTGCAGGGGTGATCTTCCCTCGGTAGCTGGCAGGGATGACGATTGATACAGGATAGAGCCCTGTCGCCAAGATCGAAGATGCGAAGCCGGCCCCCCTCGGGGTCGCCAGACACGACATTTGAACGGCCGAACCGCACTGACAGCCATTGCGGTTCTTTCCTTTTCAGGTACCGCGCCCGAATCGAAGGTCACGAGCGATCGTCTGTCAGCGACGACAA
>Ga0315288_10004212_pt1 | contig 18284 bp, 15 predicted proteins | sample YL17G11_20_MG_FD_203454 | JGI IMG/M metagenome (GOLD analysis project Ga0315288, IMG submission 203454) | Sediment microbial communities from Yellowstone Lake, YNP, Wyoming, USA - YL17G11_20 | ecosystem: Environmental > Aquatic > Freshwater > Lake > Sediment | place: USA: Wyoming | collected... | reverse complement strand
ATCGCCATTATTAAACCGTTTCAATGATTATACTCGTAACATCAATTCTAAAAACAACTTGAATATGGTTTATGCAACACTTTAAAACCTTTATACCCACAATGACATATTATTTATTACGATTGTATTAGTTGCTTATTAAAATGGTTCCAGGGGTCGAGGATTCTCCCGACAAAAGCCTGGATCCGCTAGTGTAGGAAAGGGGTCAAGTTAAAAGCTTAAGAACTTAACAGGACTATCAATATATGATGGAAATGTAGAGAATTTACAGAAACTTAAGAAGGAAATGAAACAGAGTAGGGATGCCAACGACACTATATGTCTTTGAATTACAGACACTTGTCCGCCAGAGGCGGGTCTGTCTATGACAGAAATCCTTGATCTATCGAATCTTTTCCACCGTAGGTGGATTCCGCCAGAAGCGGGAGGATCCTTTTTGGCAACTCGTTTGGAGAAGAACCATCAATAGAAAATTAGCGAACCCTGAGGAGAATAGGCTTGCCTTTCAAAAAACCCTTGATCTATGACCCTCTTGAACTCTGTCAATCTTTTTCCCGTTACTCAAAGGTGGATGAATTGTATTGGGTATCGACAAACCCGACAAAATAACTGCTTGACTTTTCTGAACCACCGATTAAATTATGCCATGTGGAAGCTTAAGATAGATGAGCAGTGATGGCTGTGTCAGGATACGGAAGCCTCATTCCAGTAAAAAGAGAGTTATTCTGCCAACCAGTAAATTTAGGTCAAAGACCATTAATAGATCATCTAAACTTGATGCTCTGCATTAGCACGAAAAAATTCAAACCGAGGTTGTTTTAGTTATTTAAAAATTGGGAGCAATAAAATGCCTGAATGCCAATCCTATGGATCCTGTGGACATCAATGGGGGATGACCAATATTCAGTTTGGTTTCGTGGTGTTTGAGAAGTGTTTTCACTGCAATGGCTTAAGAACGTATTTCACCAAAGAGGATACCCCCATTCTGGGGGATAAATACCGGGAGGGGGATCACTTTTGGAGTAGAGTAGAAAATGCTCAATCGTTCAGATTCGATTTAAAATGTAACCAGTGCAATGCTTTGGAGAAGTTCGAAGATCTGATGGGGCTTTTGCACTGCACCGGTTGTTTACCTGATTGTGAGGTGGAAATATTACAAAAGAAATATGAGGGAAAAAGGACTTGGATTCTGGTTGCATTCGGTTTTCTACCCCAGGCCAAGGAAAAACCGATTCCTCCATACAAACTGGACATACTCACCGACTATTTCAACCAAAGGAGGGATACTTCTCGCTCACGGATCAAGATCGTTCCGTTTAATCTGATCAAAGACCTTTCTTTGTGCAAAGGTGATTTCATCCACGACGTGGAGATGCTTTCCTTAGAGCCACCCCAAGGTAGAAAACCCGTATTTTAAACTCAACCAATATTCATTTCTCAATATGAAGCAGGAGAACTTTCATGACCACCAAAGATTTGATTGAGAAGATCGAACTCAAACCATTAAGCAAATTTGAAGGTCGGGAGATAAATGGAGTCTTCATCTCAGATATGCTCAGTGACGTCATGGCTAAAGCCAAATCCGGCAACCTGTGGCTAACGGTGCAGACTCATAAGAGCATCGTTCCGGCCGCCAATCTGGTGGACGTCTCCGCCATCATCATCACCAGCGGCAAACAGGTTCCTCCAGAAACAATAGAACTGGCTAACAAATATAGTATCGCCATTTTGTCCACTGATCTCCCCATTTTTGAGCTGGTAGGAAAGCTTTATGGCTTGGGATTAGGGAGTAAGTAGCGGTACAGTACGTAACGAATAAACAATTTAACATGCTCTTAAAAGATCACTTTTCTTGCATGTCAGGTTGAGTGAATCGAAACACCTAGAAGTTAGATTCTTCGCTCAGAGTGGCACACAAGAATATTTTTAATTTGCATTGGGAAGTAGGCGTTAGTTGTGGAGATAAGAATGATCAAAGATGCGCTGGAAGCTTCCGTAATCGAGGGACGCGAAAAGCTCGATTTAGCGGTGGATCACGTGTATGCGTCAGACTTGATGAGCGACGTTTTAGCTTTCGGCAAACCCAACTCGATTCTGCTTACCGGTTTAGCCACCCAGCAAGCGGTCATTTCCGCTCACATGGCGGAGTTCAAGGGAGTGGTTTTCATTCGGGGCAAAAGGCCTAAGGATAGCGCAGAGAGGTTTGCCAAAGACAATCGCCTGGTCTTGCTCTCCACAGATTTGGACATGTACGATGCTTGTGTGAGAATAGACACAGTTAAAAAAGAGAGATATGCGGGATCGATCACCAATTCCGTGGGGCAAAAGGCCGAGGAGATGCTGCTTTCGCATCAATTCTTTATTGAAGGCAGCAATTTTGCGAATGCGGGCATGGTATCCACGGAGGTTAAATCCATCCTGAAAAAAATAGGATTCGATCCCAAGCAAGTGCGAAGAGTAGCCATCGCCACCTACGAAGGCGAAATGAACGTGGTCATGCACGCCAGAAGGGCAAAGGTCAATCTCTCGGTCACTCCCAACCTTATCGAGGTGATGATTGATGACGAAGGGAAAGGTATCCCGGACGTGGAGTTAGCCATGCAGGAAGGATTTACCACTGCCACAGAGGAGATGAGAGCTATGGGATTCGGCTCTGGAATGGGATTGCCCAACATAAAGAGGAACTCAGACGAGATGGAGATCAAAAGCGAGGTGGGAAAAGGAACTACCCTGAAGATGAGATTTTTCATATAAAGAGGTTCAGCTCAGAATGCAAAATTACAATGTAAAATTCAAAATCTGACGCTGAGAGTGTAAAGGTTAGACAACTTTGAGAGTTGCATCAGGAGCTACCCCTGACGCAACCAAGCCTGTCAGGATTAGGTCCTGACAGAACTTTGAACGAAGTTAGGCGGAATCAAATACATCTGAAAGAGAATATAACTATATGATATCCGAAAAAGACAAGAGCACGATATTAAAATACGCAAAAAAGTATGGGTTGGAAAAAGTTATTCTTTTCGGCTCATCGAAAGAAAGGGTGGATGCACGCGACATAGATATAGGGGTGAGAGGTATAGCTCCCAAGTTATTTTTCGATTTTTGTTGGGAGCTATATAGAGATTTATCTAAGCCCGTGGACGTTATTGATCTAAGTAAAGACTGCTTATTTAATGAACTTATAGAAAAAGAGGGGATAGTGTTATATGGCTAGCCTAAAAGAAAAAGTATCTGCGGAGATGGAAAATATTACGAAAGTTTTGATTGAGTTAGAAAAGGTAAAATATCGACCTGACAAAGAACTCGTAATACTTGTAGGAATAGGAGCGTATCTTCAAAGTATTTACACCGGGATGGAAAACATTTTGAAGCAATTGTTATTCCACAAGAACATGCCAATACCCGACACGCCCACATGGCACAAGGATTTATTGAATCTGGCTGTTGAACACAGTTTTATAACGACGGAAACGGCAGACAGAATGGGTAAGTATCTGTTCTTTCGTCATTTCTTCACGCATGCTTACGGTTTTCTTATAGACGAGGAGAAACTAAAGCCTCTTTTGGACAACGTCTCAGACATTTATTCTGAGTTCAAAAGAGAAATAGATATCTATCTCTCAAAGATTGAAGAATGAACTCATACAAGCTTCATAGAGTTCGTCTAACAGAGCGTATCTGGCTTCAGAGCTTTGCACTTTCGCCAAAATATTGCTTCGCTGGACTTCAGATACGCTCGGAATGTTGAATAGTCACCACTTGTTTTTAATAGGAGAGCAGAAAATAAATTGCCCCAGTATTATCACGCACATAAAGTAGTCTTTGAAAAGTGTCGTGGACACATGGCTTGTATGCGAGAGTGCCCCACCCAAGCCATCCGGGTGAGAGGGGGTAAAGCCATCGTGTCCGAAGAGCTTTGTGTCGATTGCGGCACCTGCTTGTCCGTATGCCCGGCAGAAGCTATTGTTCCGATTACCGATCCGGTCACGGAGATTTCCCGTTTCAAATACAAAGTGGTGGTTCCTTCCCCGGTGCTCTATTCTCAGTTTGATCCGAGCGTTCATCCTTATGTTATTCATCTGGCGTTCAAAAAACTGGGCTTCGACGAAGTGGTAGACGGTGGTGCTGCCTCCGCTGCTTTGACCAAAGCCATGGTTAAATACTTTAGAAAGTATCAAGGACGACTTCCCCTTATTTCGTCTCATTGTCCTTCCATACTTAGACTAATACAGGTGAAATATCCCGACCTGGTGGAATTGATAGTCCCATTTGACGTTCCCCGTGAGATAACCGCCAAAGAAATCAGAATAAGCTCCCCCAGCAGATTGCATCTAAGACCAGACGATATCGGGATAATTTACATCGCTCCGTGTCCGGCTAAGATCGTATCCATCAAACAGCCAGCGGAAAAAGCTAAATCTTGGTTTGACGGAGTAGCCTCGATAAAAGACGTTTATCCCATATTGCTCCCCCACGTAATAGCTATAAAAGAGAGATTTGACGAAAAAACGGTGCCCCCAGATTTTACTTTCAGCCCAGGTTGGGCGACACTGGGGGGGATAACCCGTGCGGTGGAGATGGAGAATTGGCTGGCAGTCTCGGGGCTGGATCACGTGAAGAAGATTTTAGACGACATCGAAAACTCGCGTCTGCGAAACATCGAATTTGTGGAGGCCATGGCTTGCATGTTAGGCTGCCTGGGTGGGCGACTAAACGTGGAGAATCCCTATGTTGCTCGAACCAATAACATTAAACAAAGAGCTAAATACGAAAGTCGTATTAAAGTCGATGAAGACGAGATCGAGAAAAAATTGCAGGAAGGATATTACTTCATAGAAAATCCGATTTTGCCTCGCCCCACTAAATACTTCGACACCGATTTAGCCACGTCCATCAAGAGAATGAAAGAAAGAGAGCGGGTATATCAGAAGCTACGCCAGATAGACTGCAGCTGTTGCGGAGCACCTACCTGCATGGCTTTTGCCGAGGATTTTGTCAGGGGAGAGGCGAAGCTCACCGATTGTATCTTCTTTGCAGAAAAAGGGGGAGGAGCAGGAGAAAAATGAACCTTGGGAATCAGTCGCATAAGTTTGTTGATCGTGTATCGGTTTAGGTTTAGTTCGACAAGCTCACTACATGTCGGTTACGCATCGAAAATCGTATGTCGGTTTCGTCTTTGGTCCTGACTCGATAAACGAGGACGATCTCCGATAACAGTTACCTGGTGAACCTTAATGAGAGTGTGTTTTGTGATAGATAAAGATTACATCGACATATTTTCTGGACTCAAAGGAGAAGAAGGGGATTTAGTTCCGATCCTTCAGAGGATTCAAGAAAAGTTCGGATACATTCCGGAAGAAGCTATCCAACAGATGTCCCGGTTTTTGAGGATCTCTGAGAACCAGATCTTCGGGGTAGCTTCATTCTATTCCCAGTTCAAGTTTGTAGAACCGGGAAAATATACGATCAAGGTTTGTATGGGAACCGCCTGCCACGTAAGAGGCTCGCAGAGCATCCTGGAAGAATTCAAAAGATGGCTTCACCTAGAACCGGATCAGACTACAGACGACAAACTGTTCACATTGGAAACAGTGAATTGTCTTGGAGCCTGTGCTCTGGGTCCCATCGTTGTGTTTGACGGAGATTACCACGGGCAGATGAGAATAAAGGAAGTGGAGGAACTCATTCAGAAATATAGATCTGAAAATGAAAGAGAGAGCGATGCGGTCATATGAAAAATCAAGTCAATGCTGAACACTTAGAAGAGATCAGAGCCGAGGTTTTGCAGGCCAGAAGCGCAAATAAACCTTGCATAACGGTCTGTGGCGGAACCGGTTGTCATACCCAGGGAGCGGAAGTGCTCGTGGGCGTCTTCAGGGAAGAGGTCCGGAAGCAGGGTATAGAGGAATCCGTCGATATCCGGATCACGGGATGTCATGGTTTCTGTGAGAGAGGGCCAATTGTGGTCATCCACCCGGAGGGCATTTTCTATGAAAAGACCAAAATAAAGGACGTTGCAACCATAGTTACAGAAACAATAGTAAACAAAAAGATCGTTGAAACGCTTCTCTATCGTGATCTTTCGACCAAGAAAAGAATCGTTCGGGAAAAAGACATTCCCTTTTACAATCAACAAAAGCGCATCGTTTTAGGGAACAACGGATTGATAGATCCGACCGATATCAAGGACTACATTGCTCTTAATGGTTATCAAGCTCTGGTGAAGGTGCTTCGGGATATGAGGCCCGAAGAGGTCATCGCTGAAATCAAAGCTTCCGGCTTAAGAGGAAGGGGAGGAGCGGGCTTCCCCACCGGGAAAAAATGGGAGATCTGTCGCAACACCGTTTCCGACACGAAGTATGTGATTTGCAACGCAGACGAAGGAGACCCGGGGGCATTCATGGATCGAAGTGTGCTGGAAGGTAATCCTCACAGCATCATAGAAGGTATGATCATTGGAGCCTATGCCATTGGTGCAAAAGCCGGCTTTATCTACGTCCGGACGGAATATCCCCTAGCGGTAAAACACGTGAAGATCGCTTTAAAGCAGGCTAAAGAACACGGGCTTTTGGGTGAGTCCGTCCTCGGCTCCAGCTTCCAATTTGACATTAAGGTGTTTCAAGGAGCGGGTGCCTTTGTCTCTGGAGAAGAGACTTCTCTGATGGCTTCCATAGAGGGCCGGCGCTCTTTCCCCAGAGCAAGACCACCTTTTCCCACTCAGGTCGGTTTGTGGGGAAAACCCACCACCATCAATAACGTAGAAACCTGGGCTAATGTTCCTCACATCATTGAAAAAGGAGCCGACTGGTATTCAAAAATCGGCACCGCTAACAGCAAGGGAACAAAAATATTCTCTCTGGTGGGCAAGATCAACAACACGGGCTTGGTTGAGGTCCCCATGGGAATCACACTGAGACAGGTTATCTACGACATCGGTGGCGGAATAAAGAGTGAAAAAAGGATCAAAAAGAAGTTCAAAGCGGTTCAGACGGGAGGTCCTTCGGGAGGATGTATTCCGGAGAGCCTGCTGGATTTACCCATAGACTATGACACGCTGGCTAAGGCGGGTTCTATCATGGGCTCCGGCGGGATGATCGTGATGGACGAGGACACTTGTATGGTGGATGTGGCTCGCTATTTCTTGAATTTCACTCAGGAGGAGTCTTGCGGAAAGTGTTCCCCCTGCCGGATCGGAACCGTGCAAATGGTAGAGATCCTGAATCGCATCACGCAAGGAAAAGGAGACGAATCCGACTTAGAAAAGCTTGAAAATTTGGCCAATACGATAAAGACCCATTCCCTTTGCGGGTTAGGACAAACGGCTCCGAATCCGGTCTTGACGACACTACGCTACTTTAGATCGGAATACCTTTTACACGTGAAGGAGAAACACTGTCCGGCTTCGGTCTGCAAGGAGCTCATTGAATACCGGGTGGTCCCTGAAAAATGCACCGGATGCCAGAGGTGCGTCAGCGTGTGTCCCACTGGTGCCATTACCGGACCCAGAGCACAATTACACAATCTGGATCCATCCAAGTGCATAAAGTGTAGAGCCTGTTATGAAATCTGTCATTTCGACGCCATAGCCGGTGATGCTATCGTCATCCGGTCCAAGGGGGGAAGTGCTGATGAGCAAACCCAATGAGATGATAACTATAAACATAGATAATCAGATTCTGGAAGTGCCAAGAGGACTAACCATCCTTCAGTCCGCGGAGCAGAATAATATCTATATCCCCTCGCTTTGTGCGCACAAGGATTTGACACCTTTTGGAGGATGTCGCATGTGTATGGTGGAAGTGGAGGGAATGCGCGGATTCCCTACCGCCTGCATCACTCCAGTCGAGGAAGGTATGATAATAAGAACCCAAACTGCACAAGTTAAGACTGAAAGGATGGAGATTTTGCAGTTGATTTTGAGTGAACATACCTCCAGTTGCTTGATCTGTGATGAAAAAGAGGAATGCAAGCAATTCATGGGCACCATACGCAAGGTGGGCGTGATCACCGGCTGCCGCTATTGTCCCAATGACAGGCAGTGCGAGTTACAGGACTTGGTGGAGAAGATGGGGGTGAAGGAGATTAACTACCCCATCTATTATCGCAACCTCCGGGTGGAAAAAGATGACCCTTTTTACGATCGGGATTACAACCTCTGTATCCTTTGTGGAAGATGCATCCGGGTGTGTCAGGAAATCCGCACTGCCAACACCCTGGCTTTCAAGCAGAGGGGACGTAGCACGGTAATTGGCCCAGCTTATCACCGCACTCATCTCGAAGCGGGCTGTGAATTCTGCGGAGCATGCGTCTCCGTCTGTCCCACCGGTGCTCTTTCGGAAAAAGTAAGGAAATGGGATGGAAAAGAAGAAAAGGAAGTAGTTAGCACCTGCTCCTTCTGCGGAGTGGGATGTCAGATACGTTTATTGGTAAAAGGAGATAGAGTCATTGGCAGTCTGCCGGCAGAGGACCCAGTGGTGAACGATGGACAGCTTTGCGTTAAGGGGAGATTTTGCGTGGCTGAGATGGTAGGCAACTATCAACGTTTGAGAAAGCCATACCAAACTCAGCATGGAACTAAAGTGGAAATTTCTTGGGATGAAGCTATACAGGTGGCAGTCGAAAAACTTTCTGACTGCTCGCTTGAAGAATTTGGCATGCTTATCTCACCCCATTGTTCCAATGAGGATTTGTACATCGCTCAGAAATTTGTCCGAGTGGTTTTAGGTTCAAACCATATCGATAGCACAGCAAGAATTTTCTATGGTTCTGGTTTCAATCCTTTTCTCAACCTTATGAAGACGTCCGTTCCTCTTTCAGACGTCCGAAAGGCTTCAGTTGTACTCTGTATCGGGCTGGACACCAGATTCGGAAGATCGGTAGTGGGGGTGGAGCTTCGGAAGGCGATTAGAAGAGGAGCCAAAATCATCACCATTCATCCGCGGAATCATAATCTAAGCATAATCGCAGAGAAATGGCTTCAACCATCACCGGGAATGGAAGCTGATCTTTTTGACTCTTTAGTCCAGTTGACCGGAAAAAATAAAACAGTTGCTCCTGCCGAGTTAAAGAATAAACAGACCAAATTCAGCGATGAGCTTTCTTTTGTGGCTAAGATGCTAAAAGAGGCTGAAAACCCTGTGATTCTTTTAGGCTCGGAATTTCTGCAATGCGACGAAAGCCCGCAGGTTCTTGAGGCTACCCTGAAATTAGCACAAAATATTAATGCTGGAGTTCTCCCCCTGCCAGCTCAAAACAATCTATTCGGTTCTATTCTTATGGGAGTATATCCTGAGCTTCTCCCCGGTGGATTCTCTTCAAATAACAAAGGGAGAATAAATGATCTCAGAGTAAAATGGGGCACAAATTTGTCAAATCTCTCTACTCAATGGAATGCAGAGACACTTTCATCTGGAAAAAAGATGAAGGTGCTTTATCTCGTAGGAGAGGCTCCTCCGAGCTTGAGAAACCTTGCCAATTTTATAATTTTCCAAAATATTTATCCTCCTAATCCCTGGCATGAAGCAGATTTAGTCCTTCCATCTGCTGCTTTTACCGAAGTGGACGGAACGTTCATCAACGGTGAGGGGCGAATTCAGCGGGTAAGAAAAGCGGTTGATCCCCCGGGTGAAGCTTTGCCCGACTGGGAGATACTCTGTCGGATTGCCCGGAATATGGGGAAAAGAGGATTTGATTTTTCCAGCGTCTCTGAGATTCATGAAGAAATTTCTGGATTAGTTAAAGGATTTGGAAGCTTTGATAACCTTGAACGCAAAGTTATCCCGTTGACATGCGAAGAGGAGCTTACCATTCCTCAAACCGAACCTTTAAGAATAAAAAAGGAAAACAAAAATTTTCCATTTCTCCTTACTACCTCAGTGATGGAGCATACTTATCGAGGTTTTCCTCTTACCGCTTGGGTAGAAGGCGCAGGAAAGCTGTTTGCCGAAGGTATCGTAGATATAAACCCAGAAGATGCTCAAAAGGCTGGAATATCACCAGGTGATGAGGTAGTAGTTACCTCAGAGCTTTTCGAGAAAATATTACCTGCAAGAATAACCAGCGATCAGCCCGAAGGGACATTGCACATCACTCTGCATCAGGGTGATTCCATTAGACCTAATCCACATCCGGTGAGGGTAAGAAAGAAAGATGTCTAAAGTAATAAAAAGCGAGATGATCGTCCCCAATATCCACCTTTTGACGGTGGAATCTCCGGCAGTAGCCCGACAGGTAAAGCCGGGGCAATTCGTGATCCTTCGGGCGGATGAGGATGGAGAAAGAATTCCACTCTCCATTGCTGATTGGGATACGAAAGAGGGAACGGTGACCGTACTTCTAATGAACGTTGGCACTTCAACTAACCGATTGGTTTCACTTAAAGCTGGGATGAATTTGGCTACCGTGGTTGGTCCGCTGGGCAATCCTACGGAGATCGAAAACTTCGGCACCGTGGTTTGTCTGGGTGGTTGTTATGGGATCGGGAGCATCTTTCCCATTGCTCGGGCATTGAAGGAGAAAAATAATAGAGTTATCACGGTTATCGAAGCTCGAAGCTCATATCTTTTTTACTGGGAAAAGAAACTAAGAGAAGTTTCGGATAAGCTTTTCTATATCACCCGAGATGGAACGAGAGGTTTACGAGGTCATGTGGGAAGACTGACCGAAATCATCCAATCGTCTATAGAGCCGATTAATAGAGTCATCGTCAACGGTTGCACCTTCCTTTTGAAGAGAGGCTCGGACGTGACTCGTCCTTTGGGCATAAAAACCATTGTCAGCTTGAATCCAATCATGCTGGATGGCACCGGCATGTGCGGGGTGTGCCGTATTACCGTCGGCTCCTCCACCAAATTCGCTTGCGTGCATGGTCCGGATTTCGATGGTCATCAGGTGGATTGGACAGAGCTTTTACAGCGCAGGAAAACATACATGACCGAAGAGGTCGTTCCTCTCAGAACCAGCAGGTGCGAGGAACATGCTGTGAAATCTGGTTAATCGGTTTCGTCAAAGGATTTCGGTTACGTATCGTTTGTCGTTGATCGTTAATCGTGGTTCGTTTTTGTAATTTAATAGTTTATCGAAAAGTCCATTATATAAAGACAAGGACGACATACGAAACCGAAAAACGAAAATCGATACGTAACCGACTTGTAGTGAGCGAAGCGAATCTAAACCTGAACCGATAAACGATAAACATAGTTGAGGAATACTACTAAAACTTAGAAGAAAAGAACATGTCTGAGCCACAGAAAAAGAAACTTGATCTGAACCGACGGGCAATGCCCAAACAGCTACCGGAGGTACGCAGGCACAATTTCAACGAGGTAGCGCTGGGGTATTCCATTGAAACTGCAGTGGAGGAAGCCAAAAGGTGTCTGCAGTGTAAAAAACCCAAGTGCGTCTCCGGTTGTCCGGTGGAGATAGATATTCCCGGATTCATCAGATCTATAGCGGATAGAGACCTCTTAGCGGGAATCAGGATTCTTAAGGATAAAAACTGCCTACCCGCAGTCTGCGGTCGGGTGTGTCCCCAAGAGGAACAATGTGAGAAGCTTTGTGTCCTAAAAAACAAAGGTGGCGAAATTGCTATTGGACGTCTGGAGCGATTTCTTGCAGATTGGGAAGCGGAGCAATCTGTGCTGGCGATGCCCAAAATTTCCTCACTTACTGGGCGGAAGGTATCCATTGTCGGTGGTGGACCAGCCGGACTCACTGTAGCAGGCGATCTGATAAAATTAGGGCACCAGGTGACCATCTTTGAGGCTTTACATAAAATGGGAGGGGTGTTGGTCTATGGAATTCCAGAGTTCCGGCTTCCGAAGGTGATAGTTGACAGAGAAGTAAACTACCTGAGAAAACTTGGCGTGGAGATACTGACTGATTTTGTAGTGGGGAAAACCAGATCTATTGATAGCCTGCTTGAAGAATACGACGCCGTATTTATCGGTGCGGGTGCGGGACTTCCCTGGTTTATGAATATTCCGGGTGAAAATTTGAATGGAGTTTATTCAGCAAATGAATATCTGACCAGAATGAATCTGATGAAAGGTTTCCTCTTTCCGCAGTTTCATACCCCGATAAAAAATCATAAAAGAGTTGCCGTTGTCGGTGGCGGAAACGTAGCCATGGATTGTGCCAGAACTGCTTTAAGGCTGGGGGCTGAGACCAGAATCATTTACAGAAGATCAAGAGAGGAACTCCCCGCCCGTTTGGAGGAGGTTGAAAATGCAGAGGAAGAAGGGATAATCTTCGATTTTCTTACGCTTCCCATTCGATACATAGGAGATGAAAACGGATGGGTGAAAGAAATCGAATACCTTAAGATGAAATTAGGTGAGCCGGATGCTTCGGGAAGGAGAAAACCAATTCCCATTGAAGGCTCTGAAACTATTATTCCGATGGACGCGGTAGTCTGCGCCATCGGCAACAGTCCCAATCCACTTATTCCTGCTACGACTACCGGACTCGAAGTGGGGAAGAATGGAAATATCGTTGCGGATGAGGCCACCGGAAAGACCTCTAAGGATCGAGTCTGGGCTGGTGGTGATGTGGTGACTGGTGCTGCCACCGTTATCCTTGCCATGGGAGCAGGACGTAAAGCCGCCAGATCAATCCACGAATATCTCTGCTCTCTTTAAACAAATTCCAAAGAGCCGGACATTATTTCGTCTAATCGACCAACCCCTTAGGAATCCAAATATGGCTTGACATCCAGAAATAAAAGGCTATATCGAAGAAGGCAATTTTTTGAAAGGAGACTAAAAATATGTTTAAAGGGACTGTAAAGCGGATATTTAGAGAAAAAGGATTTGGATTCATCTCGGCGGAGGATGGTAGAGAGATATTTTTTCATAGCTCAGAACTTCAGAATGTGGACTTTGATAAATTGAAGGAAGGAGATCGTCTGGAATTTAGTGTTACCAAGGGGACTAAAGGTCCTCAGGCTATCGACATTAAAAAAGTGGACGAATAGAGGAATTATTTAGTTACGCATAAATAATGGCTCGTTGGTTCAGGGTGCCCTTCAGGGTGAATCCTTCAGGATGAACCCTCACCCTGAACCTCCAACTGGTCGGGGATTAGGGTTCACCCGGCCCTTCGGTCCTGCCTCGCACTGAGTGCGTTCGGCACGAAGTGAGATCTCAGGGTCGAAGGAAAGGGATTCACCCTGACTTCGTCCCGAGGACTCAGTCCGAGGGAAGGGAATCCCCGACTAACATTGGTCTTTGCCATTACTTCTGCGAACTTCAATAATCTCTTTACATTTAGTCGAATAGAAACTTCAAAATGGAAAGATAAAATGAAAATTCTTTTAATTGCTCCTTCTTTAAACAAGGAGAGGAGTCATTTTTTGAGAATGCCTCAGCTCACCTTAGGCGTTATCTCTGCTTTGACTCCGACTGAGATAGAGACAGATGTGATTGACGAAGAAGTCGAAGAGATTAATTTCGACAAACACTATGATCTGGTAGGGATCTCCTGTATGACTGCATCTGCTCCCCGGGCTTACGAGCTTTCTTCTCTTTTCCGGGAAAAAGGTGCAAAAGTGGTCTTGGGAGGGATTCATCCCTCAGTAATGCCCGATGAGGCGATCGCTCATTCCGATTGTGTAGTCATCGGTGAGGCGGAAGGATGTTGGGAAGAGCTTATCAATGATTTCAAACAAAACCGGCTAAAGCAACTTTACCGATCTTTGAATTCTGATCTCTCCAAGTTTCCCATACCCAAGCTGAGCCATAATCACGCCCCCTTTCATGTGACCCCCATCTTTTGCACCAGAGGTTGTCCCTACTCTTGTGAATTCTGTTCGGTCACTGATCTTTATGGAAAAAAATTGAGACACCGTCCGATCACAGATATTGTGAAGGAAATAGCCATAAGAGATAGCAAAAAATTCTTCTTTTTAGATGACAATATCATTGGAGACATTAAATTTGCTAAGGAGCTTTTCACCGCTCTTTCGGATTTGAAAATCCGCTGGGTGGGTCAGGCATCCATATCATTGGCAAAGGATAGGGATTTACTCAAATTAGCAAAAAAATCCGGTTGTGCCGGTTTGTTTGTTGGACTAGAGTCGGTTTCCTCTGAGAATCTCAAAAAACTCCGCAAAACTCCGGATGACGCTGAAGAACACGGTCGAGCTATCCGGATCATTCAGGACGCAGGGATTTTTTTCCAGGCATCTTTGGTGTTCGGCTTTGACGATGACGATAAGAGTATTTTCGAAAAGACTTTAGATTTTCTAAACAAAAACAAAATCTCGAGTGCCACTTTTAATATTTTGACCCCCTATCCGGGCACAGCCATCTTCGAGAGATTCAAGAAAGAGGGAAGGCTTGTAAGCCAGAACTGGCAAGATTATAACCACAGAACGGTGGTTTTCAGACCCAAAAATATGACCCCGGAAGAGCTGGCAGAGGGTTTTGTCTGGTTAGGAAAGCATTTTTATACCAAAACTTCCATATTTACCAGATTTTTTCATAACTTAAATCATCCGTTACTCTATTTTTTTATAAACTGGGCGCATCGGAGCGATTATAAAAATAAAAGAGCAGAAGATTTCTTCCCTCAATCCACAAAGCCTGCTTGACAATAATCCGTCTCCCTCTCCCTTGTGGGGAGATTCGTATGAATGTGCGTCCCGCATTTTGCGGGACGAGCTTCGCAGGGTAGGGTGAGGGGGAATTAAGGGAAGTGTGACAGGTTTTTGAGTTTTTGCATTCGAGCCCGCAATTTCTGACACTACTCTTTCGATTATTTACCTTTACATCCGTTTCTACTCTGATGGTTCCACTTACCGTCACCGGTTTGATGTCTGGCTCGATGAGTTTTCGTATATAGAGTAAGATTGAGATCTTTACTTTAGGCCAGCTTATGCCAAAGCGACAAATAATTGTGATCGGAGCAGGTCCAGCCGGTTTGATGGCAGCCGGGATGGCGGCAGAGGTGGGGGCAAGAACTCTGCTTCTGGAGAAGATGCAACAGCCGGGGCTTAAACTGCGACTAACCGGCAAAGGGCGATGTAATCTAACCAACATTGCTTCCCTGCCTGATTTTATCGCTCATTTTGGACCGGGTGGGCGGTTCCTGCGCCAGGCATTTTCCCAGTTTTTCTCCTCAGACCTAGTGGAGTTTCTGAAGAAATTGGGAGTTCGCACTGTGACCGAATCAGACGGTCGAGTCTTTCCAGTCAGTGGCAAAGCCGAGGAGGTGGCGGATGCTTTGGTTTGCTGGGCGGTTAAATGTGGCGTAACCCTGCTAACCGAATCTCCAGTAAAGCGATTGATAGTCGAGGGAGGAAGAATAGCTGGGGTGGAGGTGTCTGGTATCTCTTCTTGTCGAGGAAAGGGGACGTCATACTTATGTCGGAGTGAAGGAAATTACCGTGCAGATGCGGTTATCCTTGCTTGTGGTGGGGCGTCCTATCCCGGAACTGGCTCGACTGGGGATGGGTATCGTTTGGTTGAGTCTGTGGGACATACCATCATACCGGTCAGGCCAGCGTTGGTTCCGGTAGAGACTGCGGGTGATATTGCACCAAGATTGCAGGGTGTAAGCTTAAGAGAAGTGAAAGCTCGAGTTTGGATCAATGGGAAAAAAAAGACTGAGGCAACCGGCGATATGCTATTTACCCACTTTGGTTTATCTGGACCGATGATTATTACTCTAAGTAGATTGATGGTTGATGCTTTACGTCAAAATCAGAAGGTTACTCTATCCATTGATCTGAAGCCAGTTTTTAATGACCATAAGTTAAATGGACTCCTTATGAGCAGGTTGCGTGAAAACTGTAAGCAAAAGATCCAAACCTTGCTCAAGGAGTTATTACCCCAGAAATTGATTCCGGTGTGTTTAGATTTGACCGGAATTCATTCAGATAAAGTAGCACATCAGATAACTTCTGAGGAGCGGAAACGATTGCGTCTATGGTTAAAAGATTTTACGCTGGAGGTGACCGGATTTCGTCCTTTCACCGAAGCTATGATCACCGCAGGTGGAGTTGCCACCAAAGAAGTTGACCCTCGCACTATGGAATCGCGGCGGGTGAAGGGTTTGTATTTTGCCGGAGAGGTGCTGGATATAGACGCCGATACCGGTGGATATAATCTACAAGCGGCATTTTCAACCGGTTGGGTGGGTGGGAGATCTGCGGCAAGATAGAATGGGGAATTCCGGAACGGGTAAAAAATATTGCTTCGCGGTCTTAACCCTCGCTATGATTTATTGCCGCGACCTTTAGGGTCTGCTGAAAAACCCCTAATCGGAGTGCACCAGCTTGCTGGTGCGGTTTTTCTTAAAGGTTAAGTTGTTGGGACACAAGCATGATAAAATTTCAAAAAAATCGTCCATCTGGGCACTCCAAAACCACTTTTTCAACAGCCCCTTTAGGGCGTGGAATGAAGTGAAGAACTCCCATACACAGTTGGGTGTTAGCATTCAAACCTGGCTAAAGCACGAATTTTGTGTCTTCAGATCAGTTAGAACGATATGCAGTCACAAGTCTATTAGTTGATGACCATAACATGAACACTCCAATTTACCTTTCAAAGCGATTTTTCTAAGACTCCTTATGGTTTCGTTTATCTTGAAGTTGATGAAATTTTCCTTGACAAAAGCATTGGCTGGGGTTATAAATTACTCACTGTTTTTTGATATGAGCGGACTATTTGACAAATTCAAGCAGGAGGTTTGAGATGACCCAATTCTATTTTGATATCAGGGACGTTTTCCGAGCACCCCGTTTGGCGCTCTCCGGCAAAAAGATTTTAGTTCAGTTTGTGGGAGTGGTAACAGGGTATGTAGCGTATCTTTTGTTCACCTATCTGGCTTTCCTTTCCAGCGGGGTTAGCCTCTCTGATATTTGGGAAAATCATGGGCTATTTCCTCTATCAGATTTTCCCTTCCATGTGTGGTATAGCTGGTTAATCTTTGGACTCGGCTGTTTTTTTGCTTTGATCTTTTGGCTTTTAGCCAGCGCTATGGTGGGAAAGATCACATACGAACAGCTCAAAGGGGACGACTTCTATTCCTCTAAAGAGTCATTTAAGTTCATTAGGAAACACTGGGGACCGGTTCTTTTTACGCCCTTCTCCATGTTAGCTTTCATCGTATTTTTGTTGATCTGTGGCGTAATAGTTGGACTTTTAGGAAAGATACCCTATGTGGGTGAGCTGGGCATCGGCATCTTTTATTTGATCCCATTATTTGCCTCTGCTTTGTTTTTAGCTTATGTTGTTTTTGTCTTCTACGTCTCTCTGCTTTTAGCCCCAGCAGTCGTGGCAACTCTTAAGGAAGACACCTTTGAGACCATCGTGCAGGTCTTCACCACCGTGTGGAATCAAGCTTGGCGGTATTTCCTCTACACCGGACTTATCGGAGTGATGTCCAAGGTGGGAATGTTCATCTTCGGTTATTTCTCACTTAGAGCCGGACAATTCATCCATCTCTCCTGTAAGGTTTTCATGAAAGACAAGCTCTCCGACATCATGGACGAAGGCTTGTCTTACCTCACCATCCCCCCGCACGTTCTGGATTACTTCTCCAATATCTTTACCGGAATAAAGTTCCGCTTCCATCTTCCGGAGATTGGTCCGGGGATTTATCTAAACTGGTCTGGCGAAGTCTCCGCTTTTCTGATCGGCATCTCTCTGATATTCGTCATCTTCATAGTTCTCTCCTACGGTCTGGCTATAATCAGCACCGGACAGACCCTCACATACATCATCCTGCGAAAGAAAAAGGACGACGAGAATCTTTTAGAGAGAAAGACCGAGACCGAAGAGGAAGAGGAGAGAAGAGAGATGGAGGAAAAGGAGAAAGAAGAGAAGGAAAAAGAAACATCAGAGCCTGGTTCTGAAGCCAAGGCTTGTTCATATCCCCCACCAGAAGAAGGAAAAGCAGAATGTAATTAATATAGGTTATCTAATAAGGAAGTATAGCAGTCTCATTTATACGATATTCTCGTTCAGATCAAACAGAGTATAACAAAAGCGGAGAGTTTAAGTCCTCTCCGCTTTTTTTGTTTGTGGTTTGTTTATTTGTTTCCCAACGGATGAAAGGATGAAACAGATAAATAACCATGACGAATGACGGATAAAGGCAAATTTGCTCCCATCAGATCAGAAAATAATATCCGTTTTAAACCATCCGTTGAATTCTTTAATCTCTTCGGGTTAAATTCCCCGCCGCTTGCGGCGAAGATTTGATTATATTGTATGGATGGCGAAGAGTGCTTATATACATAAGTCTCATAATGTTTCGGTATTGATTTACCATTTTGTTTT
>Ga0315288_10004211_pt1 | contig 18284 bp, 17 predicted proteins | sample YL17G11_20_MG_FD_203454 | JGI IMG/M metagenome (GOLD analysis project Ga0315288, IMG submission 203454) | Sediment microbial communities from Yellowstone Lake, YNP, Wyoming, USA - YL17G11_20 | ecosystem: Environmental > Aquatic > Freshwater > Lake > Sediment | place: USA: Wyoming | collected... | reverse complement strand
GGGAAGCCCGGCCCCGGCCTTGCCACCGCCCTTGGCAGTGCTGGCAAAGCCGGCAGGACCGGGACTGGGAAGCCCGGCCCCGGCCTTGCCAGGACCGGGGAGTCGAATGGGTTGATTTTCTTTATTCAAGTCAATGAACACGTCGGGGAGGGGAAACGGTACGCCCCATAAGTATTTCGAAAGGGCGAGCCTGTCGCAAAATAATTGAAGCCGCGGCCGCCCCCGCGGCAAACCATCGCCTGATCGCATCCGGCGCGCCTCCGTGATGACGGTTGCGATCGTCATCGCGATCGCGCTCTACGGCTTTTATATCTCGCTCGGCGGCCGGGCGATCTTCGGCCGGCTCGGCCGCGAAGAGTGAAATCCCCCCGAGAGCTCTATTTGATCGCCAAGCGCATCGCCTTGAACGTATCGCTCAGCTCTTTCTGCAAAAGACCGAAATCCCAGCCGACGCTGATCAGTCTGTAGCCCGCGTCGATTTTGGATTTGAGATCCTCCGGCGTTGCGTTGATGGCCGAGACGACTTTATGTTCCTGACACATCTTTAAGATTCGCCCAGCATCCGCGTCCGGGATATGAACGGTTTCGATCGCGCCGAGACCCGGCGTTTCGACGATCTCTCGAGCGCGGCGGACACCTTCCTCGGTTTCGATCATAGCGACGACCAGAAGTTCGCCTTGAGGATTGAGCGGCCAGACATCGCGCCGCTCCTTGGGAATATTCAGCCCGGCCAGGGCCGACGTTTCCGCGCCGCGCACAGCCGAAATGGCCCGCTCCAGGTCGGCGCGGCTCTCCACCATGGGAATCCAAATCCCCAGGGCGGGTCCGACCTTGAGCGATTCGGCGATTTCATACCGGGGATCCCAGGTCGCTCTGTTGGCCAGTTTGACCAGGACCACGGGCGCGGGCCTCGGTTCCGTCCGATAACGGTGACTGAAGTCTTGGACTTCGAGGAGGAAGCGGTGAAGCATCCCGAAATCATAGATGTCATGCTCGACATCGGCGACGATGAAGTCCGCGTCGCTCGTCGCGAGCACTTTGGCGATGCGAGGCGCCGAGAGCGCGCCGGTCCAGACGCCGATAGCCGGCTTTCCTGATTCTAAAATCGAGATCAGCCGATTCGTCCGTTCCTGGGCATTCGCAGCCTGCGGCAGCCCGGACAGAAATAACCAGGCCATCATGAATCCGAGAATTTTTTGGATCACGGTTATTTATTCTTTTCCGCCGCGAGTTCGGCCTCAAAGTTCGGATTCGTCCATTTATAGGAGAGGTTGCCGTAAAGCTTGTCCACCGGATTGGGTTTTTCGTAGATAACGTCCTTGATGATCCATTTGCCCGAAACGGCCTTCTCGTCGGCGGCGATGAGGGACAGCTCGATTTTCCCGCCCGCCGGGATGGGGGAGAGGTCGGTGTAGCCCGCCTCCTGGATTGCGTCCGCCAGGGCTTTCCCGTTCTCCTCGAAGAAGACGACCGAGCCGTTGATCAGCTTAATCGGCGCGTCTGAGACGTTCTCCACCGTGACGCGGAAGGTAGGAGCGACGGGGCTGATGCCTTTGACGAGGGCGCCGATCGTGATGGGCGATTTGCCGGCCTGGATGAGCTGGTCGACCGGAGTCGTATTCGCCGGGGGCTTTTCGTCGGTTTTCTTGCAGGCGACGAGCCCTCCCAGGGCGAGAAGAATGCCGAGCAGGAGACAAAAGGTTTTTTTATTCACGATATTCCTCCTTGGTTAAAAGAATTCCGCCCGTTTCAGCGCTTCCTGGGAGAGCCGGCTGGAAGGGCCGTCGCCTCTGGCCACACAGACGGCAACCTTGTTCTCGGTGGCGGCGACGATCTCGGCGATGTCCTTGTGGGTGAATCCCGGGCAGAGCAGGATGGAATCGGCGAGAAAGAGCGTTCTAAAGGCCATGAATCCGTCCTCCCGGATTCATCTTGTCCGAAACGGTTGTTTTTTGCAAGACAGCAGGTCCGGGATAGGGACGGGAATCAACCTCAACCAGGGCGGGAAAAAAATCTTCGGGAAGAAAATCAAGTAGGACGCGCTCCGCCCGATTTGACAGAAGGCGGGAGGGTATGAAATATTCTTAGGTCCCGGAAATCGTTCTTTGGAGTCTTTCGGTGGATATTGCCAAACAATTAGCCGCGGAACTCAACCTCGACCTCGGTCAGGTCAACCGGACTTTCGCCCTCTTCGATGAGGGGGGAACGGTCCCCTTCATCGCCCGGTATCGGAAGGAACAGACCGGAAACCTGGACGAGACCGTCCTTCGGGACCTGTCCCATCGCCGCCGGTACGGCCAAGAGCTCGACGAACGGCGCGAGACGGTCCTGGCCTCGATCCGCGAGCAGGGGAAGCTCACCCCCGAGCTCGAAGCGAAGATCCTGGAGACGACGAACAAGACCGAGCTCGAGGACCTCTATCTGCCGTTCAAGCCCAAACGGGAGACCCGGGCATCCAAAGCCCGCGAGGCGGGGCTCGATCCCCTGGCCCGCCGGCTCATCGACTTGGCCGAGCTGGAAGCGGACCTCCCGGCCGAGGCGGCCAAGTTCCTCGCTCCCGATCGGGGCTATGAAACGCCCGAACAAACCCTCAAGGGCGCGGCCGATATTCTGGCCGAGGAATGGGCCGAGAACATCGAAGCCCGTCAATGGCTCCGGGTCCTGATCCTGAAGGAAGGGGTTTTTATCTCTTCGGCCCGGCGGGAATTCGAAAACCAGAAGACCAAGTTCGAGATGTATTATAAGCATCGCGAGCTTATCAGCGAGCCGGCCTCGCATCGCGTTCTGGCGCTCCTGCGGGGCGAGAGGGAGAAGGTCCTGAAGCTCGAGCTCGACTATCCCCGGACGACCGCCGTCCGCGAGCTCGTTTTCCGCTTCATCCGCCACCCGAAAAGCGCCGCCGCGCCGCTCCTGCTCGAGACCGTCGTCGACGCCCTCGACCGCCTCCTCGCCCCCTCGATCGAGACCGAAGTCCGCGGCGACCTCAAGGAGAAAGCCGAGGCCGAGGCCACGGCCGTGTTCGTCGCAAACCTCCGGGACCTCCTCCTCGCCCCGCCGGCCGGACGCCGGGCCGTCCTGGGAATCGATCCCGGTTTCCGGACGGGCTGCAAGATCGTCGCCGTGGACGGATTGGGCAAGTTCCAGGAATACCGGACCATCTTCCCCAATGAGCCGAAAAACGATACCGACGGGGCCAAGATGACTTTCCTCGAAATGGTCGTCCAGCACGGGATCGGGCTGATCGCGATCGGAAACGGGACGGCCGGCCGCGAGACCGAGGCGTTCGTCCGCGAGGCTTTGACCGAGCTTCCGGCCGCCCGCCGGCCGGTCTGCGTCGTCGTCAACGAAGCCGGGGCCAGCGTCTACAGCGCTTCCGAACCGGCCAAACGGGAGTTCCCCAAGCTGGACGTCACCGTCCGGGGGGCGATCTCGATCGCCCGCCGGATCCAGGACCCTCTTTCCGAACTGGTCAAGATCGAACCGCGCTCCATCGGCGTCGGCCAGTACCAGCATGATATCGACCAGGCCGCCCTCAAAGCCTCCCTGGACGAAGTGATCGAGAGCTGCGTGAATCTGGTCGGCGTCGACGCCAACTTGGCCTCGGAAGAGCTCCTCAAGTACGTTGCCGGCCTGAATCGAGCCACCGCCGGGGCTCTTGTCCGGCATCGAAACCTGCGCGGGCCGTTCCGCTCGCGGGAAGGCCTCAAAGAGGTCAAAGGCATCGGGGTGAAGACATTCGAACAGGCGGCCGGGTTCCTCCGGATCCCCGGGGCGATGAACCCGCTGGACAACTCCGCCGTCCACCCCGAACGCTACGCCCTCGTCGAGATGATGGCCGGGAAGCTCGAGACGTCGGTCGAGGGACTCGTCGGCAAGAGCGAGATTCTCCGCTCCGTGGACCCGGCCTCCTTCGTCACGGATGAGGCCGGCCTGCCCACGATTCAGGACATCCTGAAGGAGCTCGAAAAGCCCGGCCGCGATCCCCGCGGCGAGTTCCGCTACGCCTCGTTCGCCGAGAGCGTCAAGAAAATCGAAGACCTAAAGCCCGGGATGATGCTGGAAGGCGTAGTGACCAACGTGGCCAATTTCGGGGCGTTCATCGACCTCGGCGTCCACCAGGACGGACTGGTCCACATCTCCGAGCTCGCCGAGCGGTTCGTCTCCGATCCGCGGAAAGCGGTCAAGGTCGGACAGGTCGTCAAGGTCAAGATCCTGAAAGTGGACGCCGAACTTCGCCGGATCAGTCTGTCGATGAAACAGGCGCGTTGAGCGCTGAGGACGATCCTATTTGATCAGACGCTTCTTCATCCGCCGGACGCCGATGACAAAGGCGAGAACGCCCAAGAGAATCCCCACGCCGATGTTGAAGAGGAGCCGGCGGGGATATACACCCGAATAGACCGCCCGGGCGATCGCCACGGCGTGGGTCAAAGGGAAGAACTGGGCGAGAGTCTTCATCCAGGCGGGGAAATTGTCGAGGGGGAAGAATACGCCCGAGAAAAAGAGCATGGGAGTGATGACGAGCTCGGTGTAATAGTTGAAAAAGTCGAAGTTCGGGGCGTAGGAGGTAACGATCATGGCCAGGGAGGCGAACAGGATCCCGATGAAGGCCATGACGATAAGGAGCAGGAGCAAGCTCAGGAGGGAGACCGGAAAGATCCCCATCGCCGCGGCGACGGCCATCATCAGCCCGCCGCTGATCAGGCCGCGGAACGAGGCCCAGAGGATATCGCCCGTGATCGCGTCCTCGGCGGAGACCGGGGTGGCGATCAGCGAGTCGTAGAGCCGCTCGTGGATCATCTTGACGAAGGTGCCGTAGAGGCATTCGAAGGTCGACGACATCATGACCGAGGAGATGATGACGCCCGGGACCAGGAAGAAGAGATAGGATTTCCCGCCGAACGCGCCCATGTAGGCGCCCATTCCGATGCCGAATGTGACCAGGTAAAAGAGCGGTTGGATCAGGCTGGCGATAAATGTCGTAACAATGAAACGTTTGTAGGAGATGAGGTTCCGGACGAAGACGTGGGCGACCCGGTAGGAGATGTTCATTCGATGAGGCTCCGCCCGGTCAGCTTCAGAAACACGTCCTCGAGCGTGGCCGGCCGGTGGACGGTGTTCGGCAGGTCGAGCTCGATGAGCTTTCTCCGGATGTCGTGGCCGTCGCGGCAGTAGAAATAGAGGGTGTCGCCGACCCGCTCGTGTCCGCAGGCGCCGGCGCCGAGGGTCCCGATCAGCGCCTCGTCGCGGTCGGCCGCGATTCGGATTTCGACCACCTCGCGGCCGATCAGGTCGTCGATGAGCCGGTTGGGCGTGCCCTCCTTAAGGATTTTCCCCTGGTGCATGACGACCAGGCGGTCGCAGAGCTGTTGAGCCTCCTCCATGTACTGGGTCGTCAGGATGAGCGTCGTTCCTTGGGATTTGAGTTGGCGGAGCCTTTGCCAGATGAGATGGCGCGCCTGGGGATCGAGGCCCGTCGTCGGCTCGTCGGCGATGATGAAAAGGGGCCGGTTGAGGAGAGCCCGGGCGATGAGGAGACGGCGCTTCATTCCGGTCGAGAGCTGGTCGATTTTACAGTCCCGCTTGGCCTCGAGTTCGACGAATTTGAGAAGCTCGTCGATCCGCGTCCTCGCCTCCCGCCGGGGGATGTCGAAAAAACGGGCGAAGACCAGGAGGTTCTCGCGGACGGTCAGATCGATGTCCAGGGTGATCTCCTGGGGGATGATCCCGGTCACGGCCTTGATGGCCCGGTTGTCGATTCCGGCCTGGACGCCGTTGACCAGGAGCGATCCCGAGGTCTTGGGGGAAACGCAATGGATCATCCGAATCGTCGTCGTCTTTCCGGCGCCGTTCGGACCCAGGAAGCCGAAACATTCGCCTTCCTGGATCTCGAAGGAGATCCGGTCGACGGCGGTGAAGTCGCCGTATTTCTTGGTCAAGCCTTCGGCCTTGATGATCGTGGTCATGGGCGGATCGAACGGCTATGATACCAGAATTGCGCCCGTTCGGAAATTCTTCCTTTTCCGGATATACTTGGGGTGTGAACAAACCGCTCGCACCGCTGAATATCGGATCGCTCATGATCGATTTCCCGGTCATTTTCGCGGCGCTGGCCGGGTTTAGCGACTTGCCCTACCGGTTGATCTGCCGATCCTGCGGCGCGCCGTTCGCCACGACCGAAGTCATGCTCGACCGGTTCCTGCTGTCGGAGGGAAAGCGCCGGCGTTTCCTCTGCCGTCTCGATCCGGCCGATCATCCCGTCGGCGGCCAGATCATGGGGAACGATCCGGCGGCCATGGCCGAGGCCGCGGCCGTCCTCCGGGAGTTGGGCTTCGACGCGATCGACTTGAATTTCGCCTGTCCGGTCCGCAAGGTCCTGAGCCGGCAACGGGGCGGATTCATGATGACCCAGCCCGGGAAAGCGATCGAGATCGTCCGGGCCGTCCGGGCCGCCGTTCCCGACCGGCCGCTGATGATCAAGCTGAGGAAGTCGTTCGCCCAAAACGATCCGTCCGGCGAGGCGTTTTGGACGATCGCCCGGGGCGCCTTCGACGCCGGAGCCGAGGCCCTCTGCCTCCATGCCCGGAGCGTGGAGCAGAAATATTCCGGGCCCGCCGACTGGAATTTCCTGGCCGACGTCAAACGCGCCTTTCCGGAGAGAACGATCATCGGATCGGGCGATGTTCATGGGGCCGCCGACGCCCTGCGGATGATGGCCGAAACGGGCGTGGACGGTGTGACCGCGGCGCGAGGCGCGATCGGCAATCCCTGGATCTTCCGCCAGTCTCGCGAACTCGCCGCCGGCCACGATCCGTTCAAACCGGCGCTCGCCGACCAAGGCGAGCTCATCCGCCGCCATTTCGGGCTTGCCTGGGAATTCTACGGGGAGCGCAAGGCCGTCGGGGTGATGCGGCATTTCGGGATCGGTTACGCCCGCCTCCACCCTCATCCCAAGCGCGTCCGGATGGCCTTCGTCGCGGTCAAAAGCGCCGCCGACTGGCAGGCCGTCCTCGACGCCCATTACGTCTGAAGACCGGACCACGATCCGCCAAGATCCTTCTGCCTCTAACCCCCCATTACTTCGAGGAAAAGCAGCTCCACGCGCCGGCCTGTCCGTCCCGTCGCCGACGATGGAGGGGATGGTGACGATCGGCGTCTACAGCCGGATGTCCCTGGAAAGCGGGCGGTACTCCTTCGAGAGGATCGACTGAGTCAGGGAATCTCCGGCAAGTCGTCGGGGTGGGGGACGGCCTTCGCCGCTTCGGATTCCGGAGGGGCGGCGAAGCTCGGCGGCGGAGATACGACGTCTTTCGGCCGCCGGCGGAAGATCCGGCGGATCTTTTCTCCCAGCGAGAGCGGCCGGTCGGCGTCCTCGATTTCGATCCGGGCGAGAGTCCGGCGGTGCCGGATCGGGTCGGTGGTTTCGTCGAGATCGTCGGGCCTCATCGGCGTCCCCATCTTAGAAAATTCCGTCCGAAAAGGCAACGCGGTTGATAACTGACCGTCGAACAGTTTGTTCTTTCGGACTGTTTTGCTTGATCGCCGGCCGCAAACGGGAACGGCCGGAACGTGATGAGGGTTTGCCGCTCCGCAGGCGCTCTTCGAGGCTCCCGGCTTCGGACGCCGAAGCTCCAGAGACCATCAAAGCCGACCTTAAATCTTCGAGCTGGTGAAGCGCGGGGAGCGCAAGGTCCGAGGCGCCGAGAAGGAGCGTCGAGGAAGCGGTTCATCAAACCCGATCGGGAGTGAAGGCCGTTTTCGGATGCGGATGCGATGACGATGATACCGGGCCGAAACTGTTCGACGGTCAGGGTTGATAAACCGGGCCGTTTCTGGTATGATCCGGCTCCCATCTTACCTTGATGACAGGAGACAGATCCCCTTGGAGACTTTCGGCAAGATCGACAGCAAGTACCGGTATGTGATCATAGCCGCGAAACGGGCCAAACAGCTTCTCAAGGGCGCGAAGCCGAAGATCAAGACCAAGACGAAAAATCCCATCCGGATTGCCCAGCTCGAGGTCAAGGAAGGCGTCATCGAATACGACATCCTCCACTCCCATAAAGAGGACATTCTCGAGGGCGGCGAGCAGGTCTTCATCGCGGATGACCTGGAAGAGGCCGATGAGGCCGTCGGCGTCGCCGCCGAAGGCGATGGAGTCGAGACCGACGAGCACCCGATCGAGGAAGAAGAAGCCGCTCCCTTCGACGAGGATTTCCCCGAAGTCGCCGTCGGGGACGAAAAAGACGAAACTTAGTCCTTCAAGAGCTGGACGTAGTCTTTTTTGATCCAGTCTTTTTGGGGGAAACCTAAAACCCGGGCCATCCGCACGATCTTTTCCCGCTCGCCTTCGAATTCGACGAACGTTCCCGCGGCCGTCTCGTCGAGACAAATCTTGAGCGTCTTTTTGCGTAAAACCGTCCGCCTTTTTTCATAGCGGAAGACGGGGACGAATCCCAGGGCGCTCAGGATTCGGACAAAGGCTTTTCCGTCGCGGACCTCGGTTTCCAGCTCGAGACGGATTTTAAAGCGCCGCGACTTCTCGGGGGGGCCCTTGAACGTCAGGAACGCTTTGCGGCCGATCCGGCGGACGCGGAGGGCTTCGCGACGTTCGGTCAGGCGCCCGTCCCTGAAATCGAAGAGCGTGTTCTCCTCGTGGTGACGCTCCTTGTCGATCCGGGCGCCCAGATCGAGAAGGCGGGCGCGGACGGCGGCGAGGTCCCCGACCCGGACTTTGACTTCGATTTCGCGCACGCTATCTCGTCCGTTCGAGGACGAAATCCCCGATCCGGCGGAGCGTTTCGACTTCGATGGAGGGGGCATAGCCGTCGAGATACGCCTTGGCCGCCGCGGAATACCGGGCTCCCGTCCGGGCCGCCTCTTCGAGCGCGCCTTGGGCGGCCGTAATGTCCCGGATCCGGCCGAGGGACGCGGGATCGGACGGACGGTCGAGGATCAGACGCCTAAAATCGTCCCGGGCCTGGCCTTGAAGCGTCCGGAGCGCCAGAATGATCGGAAGCGTCGTTCGTCCTTCGCGGAGGTCGGATAGGACCGGCTTTCCGAGGGAGGAGGCGTCGCCGGTAAAATCGAGAAGATCGTCCGCGATCTGGAAGGCGAGGCCGATGTTCGTCCCGAACGCGCCGAGCCGGTCCACGTCGGCCTTTCCGGCGCCGCCGAGGATGCCGCCGATCCGGCAGGCGGCCGAAAAAAGCGCCGCGGTCTTCAGCTCCAGGATCTTGAAGTACGTGTCCTCGTCGAGGTCCGGATCTCCTGAAACGGAGCATTCGAGAAGTTCGCCCTCGATCATCCGGGCCGTCACGTCGGCCATGATATCGATGATCTCCATCCGCCGCGTTTGGAGGGCTTGCTGGATCGCCCGGATATAAAGATAGTCGCCCAGAAGGACGGTGATATTCGAGCCCCAGCGGGCGTGGACCGTGTCCCGGCCGCGCCGCCGGTCGGCTTGATCGATGATGTCGTCGTGGATGAGGCTGGCGGTATGGATCACCTCGACGAGCGCCGACCAGAAAATATGATCGTCGCCGCTGAACCCGTGGAGTTTCGCCGAAAGGATGAGAAGGGCGGGCCGGACCCGTTTCCCCCCTTTCTGGAAGAGATAGCCGTTGATCTCGGAAACCAGGGCGTTCCGGGAGCGGCCCATGTCCTGGAGCAGCCGCTCAACCCGGTCCAAGTCATCCTGGATGCGGGCGTAGATGTCGTTGAGGACGGGCGTCTTAGGCGTCGGATCGGTCATGAGCGGCGCTATCTTAGCATTGAAGGGGGCGATTTTCAACGAAGCCGTCTAGTCGCCATCGGGCGGCGCCGGGACCGCCCTCTGCCCCCGCGCCCCGGGGAACCAGTCCCGTCGGTTCCCCCCCAAAGGGGCCCCCCCTCCGACCCCCGGAGCCGTTGACGTTATTCGGGGCCTCCCCTTTTTCGAGGGGAGGTAGGAGGGGTGAATATCAAGGCGAAAAATTCTTTGGAAACGGCTCCGAATCTAATTGGGCTTGAGGGCGGCCTCCGTCGCCGCTGATCCCGGAGAAAGCGGGAATGATTCGGATTCTATCGAAAACCGAAGAGAGATAAATAGTTCGCCGTGGTAGCGTCGGCGAGGAGGGCGAGGGACATCGACCGGATTTCCGCCAAGCGGCGGGCGGTCTCGACGACGAAGGCCGGTTCGTTCCGCTTCCCCCGATGGGGGAGGGGGGCGAGATAGGGGGCATCCGTTTCGACGAGAAGACGGTCGAGAGGCACCCGGGCGGCTACCTCGCGGAGCGCCTCGGCTTTGGGGAACGTCACGATTCCCGAGAAGGAGATCATGAATCCTCGGTCAAGCATGGCTCGGGCGTAGGCCCAATCCTCGGTGAAACAGTGGAGCACTCCGCCGCCGCTGAACTTGAGGGAATCGACGGCGGCGAGGACGTCCTGTCCGGCCGCCCGGCTGTGAACGATGACCGGAAGCCCGAGGTCTGCGGCCAGGGATAGCTGACGACGAAAAACATCCTGCTGTTCGACCGGCGTCGCGAAATCGGAGTGATAATCGAGCCCGATTTCCCCGACGGCGCGGATGGCTTTCGCCTCGGCAAGTTGACCGATTCCGAGCCAGGCTTTTTCGTCGGCGAGCTTGGCTTGATGAGGGTGAAGCCCGGCCGCGGCGGCGATCTCGCCGTGGGCCGCCGTCATGGCCAGCGTCGTTCGAAGGCTGCGCTCGCTCGAAACGTCGATCGGACAGAGGATCGCCGCGACGCCCGCCGCGCGGGCGCGGCTGAGGACCTCCTCGCGATCCGGGTCGAACTCCGGCATGTCCAGATGGCCGTGGGAATCGACCAAAAAAAATCCCCCCGCATCCGGCCGGACGCGGGGGGAGTCCATGCGCGAAAGGGAAGGATTACTGGGTGATCAGGGTTTTAAGCGTCCGGATGGGGACCGCGCCGTAGCTCAAAAGCTTTTGGAGGAATTCCTTTTTGGAGAAATTGTTGCCCTTGGCCTTCTTGTAATCGCTCTCCATATCGAGGATTTCCTGGTAGCCGATATAGGCCATGGATCCCCGGCCGGGATTGAGGACATGGGTTTCCCAATTGCGTTCGGCCTCGGCTTGGGTTTGGAATCCCGTGATCGTCATGAGGCGGATGGCCTGTTCCTTCGTCAGACCGCCCTCGTGGATACCCACATCGAGCTGGAAGTCGATCAGAATCCGGAGCTTCAGCTTGAGCTCGTTGAGACGCTGCTTGAGGTCGTAGTTATTGAATCCGGCGTAAACGAACATGTCCTGCATGTAGACCGGCCAGCCCATGATGAGGGGAAGGCTGGGCGAGAGTTTGCGGACGAGCGAGGCGTTTTTCATCATGGCGACCGCGGGAACGAAACTGCCGGGATAGACCTGCTGGATCGTCCAGTAGGGGAGGAGGTAGCTCGTGTATTCGTCCAGGAAGGAGGCGAGCGCGTCCCCGGACAGGGTTTCCGGATAGGGATTGAGCTGGATGTCGAAGGGGCTGCCGGCCTCGTAGGGATTGGGGGTGATGAGCTTGGCGATCCGGTTGTCCCGCTGTAAAGCCGGAACGAGGTCTATCTTCGGCATCTCGGCCGGGACGTCAAGGAGCTTAGTCTTATCGATGAAGGCCTTGATGTCGGCGACCTCGGCTTTGATCCGGGCGATGAATTCCTCCTTAGTCGGCTGGATGACCTTGATCTTGTTCAGGACGTGGGGGATGACGTTGTTGAAGAGCTGCTCTTGGGTGATGTTTGCCGGGGGATTTTCGAGGTCGAACTTCGGGTCCATGATTTTGTAGTAGGGCATGCAGGTCAGAAACATCTCGCGGCGGATGTTTTTAGTGTCGGTTTTGGCCCGCTCGAGAATGTCGTTGATCATCAGGGTGCTTCCGGTCGTGAGCTGAAGGGTCCGTTGGTGGGCTTCGCCGAGCCGGAAGTTTCCGGTCGATTTGGGCAGAAAATCGCTCTGGAGGAATTTGCCGTAGTCTTCAAGGGCCGCCACGGCCTTGGCGTGTTCGGCGACGTATTTCGTCTTGGCTTCGGCGCCGCCCGCTTCGATGAGCTTCGGAATTTCGTTCTTGTAAACGTCGAGGATGACGGCGAAGCCCTTGATCGCCGCCTCGGTGTATTCTTGAGACGAGGTTTTAAGGTTCTCTTTGGCCTGTTTGACCAGGTTCGAGAGAGCCTTGACCCGGGACGTCGCCGCGGCCAGGCGGGCGTCGATCGGCATGGATTCCTTGGTCAGCAGCCCCCGGATCGCGTTCAGGAAGACATCATTGTAAACGAGGGGGTTGGTCTGCTGGGGGGCGATTTTCTCGAGCCGGAACATGTCCAGGTCGAGGTGTTCGCGGATGAGGTCGAAATCGATCTGGAGCTCGGGGCTCAATTTATCCTTGACGATCTTGTTGACGAGCTCGGCGTTGAATTTGTCGAGCTGATCGAGGTGTTTTTCGATGTTCGATTCGTCCCAGTTCTCGAGCTTGTCGTTGTATTTTGTGAATCCGGCCAGCGTTCCCGCCGTGGGATAGAACTTCCAGAATTCGTCCAGATAGGTGTCCACCCACTTGACGAATTTGGCGTCATCGGCGTTCTGCTGGGAAACGAGAAGCCCGGTTCCGGCGGCAAGCAGGACCCCCAGAATGACGGGAAGAACGGTCTTTTTAGTCATGAACTCCTCCTTTTCTGTAAAGATCCTTTCTATCCATGCGCCCGTTCATAAGTAATGAATCCTAACAAACTTCGTCGGCAAATGCAATTTCCCGGGGATTTTCCCCCGTTTTTTTCTTTCCGGCCGACCGCTGAACGACCGAACATGGTTTCTGAGACGGTAAACTGCAATTTTTATGCCGGCGCGCCTTACAACCGGACGGCCGCCGAAGCCCAGGTGAAACCCGAGCCGAAGGCCGTGAGGACGATCAGGTCGCCCGGCCGAACCCGGCCGCTCCGGACCGCCTCGTCCAGGACGATCGGAATCGAGGCGGCCGTGGTGTTCCCGAACCGTTCGATGTTGCGGCCGACTTTCTCCAACGGAATTCGCAGTTTATGGGCGACCATTTGGGAGATCCGGTCGTTGGCCTGATGGGGGATCAGGAGAGCGACGTCGCCGATGGCCAGGCCGTTGGCGGCGAGGGCGGCCAGAACCGCTTCCGGCATCCGCTCCGAGGCGTTTTTGAAGACGTTCTTCCCGTCCATCCGGGGATAGAATTTCCCTTGCTCGAAGAGCTCTTTCCGAAAGACGGGTTTCAGGCGAGGGCTCGGATTTTCCATCCACAGATCCTCGATGTGGTTGCCGTCGGCGAAGAGGTGGGTGGACAGGACGCCGCGTCCGTCGTCCCCGTCATCCGGCTCGAGGATGACGGCCCCGGCGCCGTCGCCGAAAAGGACGGCCATGTCCCGTCCTTCGTCGGAGTAATCCAGATTGTGGGACTGGACTTCGGCGGCGACGAGCAGGATTTTCTTGTACGTCCCGGCCTTGATGTAATGGTCGGCGACCGAGAGGGCGTAGATGAAACCGCTGCATTGGTTGCGAATATCGAGGGCGCCGATCGGGCCGAGGCCGAGCTTGGCCTGGATTTGAACGCCGATCCCGGGAAAGTAATGGTCCGGGGAGATCGTAGCGGCGATGATCAAATCGATTTCGGCGGGGGAGATTCCCGCGGCTTCGATGGCCCGCCGGGCGGCCTCGACCCCGAGGTCGGAGCTGCCGACCCCCTCCTCGGCATAGCGGCGTTCCCGGATCCCCGAGCGCTGCCGGATCCATTCGTCCGTCGTATTCATGACTTTTTCGAGGTCGAAATTCGTCACGATTTGGGGGGGGACGAAGTGTCCCGTGCCGGTGATGATGGTGCGTTTGTTCATGCCCGTCTCGTCAATCGCGGCCATTATAATCAAGGGACATCAAAAAAGAAACAACGATTTTCGCCCGCAATGCCGGGTTGACTTCAAGGGAACGGCGCGATTAAACTGAAGGGCGCCCCGATGTTAAGCCGATCGCTTTTTCTCCGCCGGCTGGCGGCCGCCGGTCTCCTCCTTGCGGGATTCGCCGCAGCCGGAGCGGCCGAGGACCTCCTTAAAGTCGAAAGCTCCGTCCAGCCGCTCCGCCTGGCCCGCGGCGAGGAGGGCAAAGTCCTCTTGAAGATCACGGTGAAACGGGGCATCGCCTTGAACGCCCAGGCATCGCTCACGATCGAGTTCGAACCCATGGAGGAGCTTGTCTTCCCGAAGAATTTTTTCACCGCGGCCGACCTCTCCGTCCCCCGGGTCGAGATCGGCGGCAAGGAATACCTGGACCTCAAAAAATTCGTGGAGATCCCCCTGACGGTGAATCCCAAAGCGCGCCGGGGCGTCCATGTTCTCCGCGGCCGGATCAAGTATATCGCCACGTCGCTTTCCGAAAATTGGTGCTACAAAAGCTCGGTTAAGTTCGCCGCAACATTCTCGACGAGGCTGACGCCGGTCCGGACGGGGACTTAGAGACGGCCTGCGCTCTTGTACCAGTCGATCGTCTCCCGGATCCCCTCTTCCAGCGGCGTGGCCGCCGTAAAGCCGAGCCGCTCCCTGGCTTTTCCGACATCGGCAACCCACCCCGATTGGCGATACTCCGTGACTTTGGCCCGATGGACGGCGGTCGGCGCCTTTTTTCCGGCGGATCTTTTTTCCCGGAAATAAGCGACGGCATACACGAGGGACAGGGGAAGGACGAGCCGCCTGGCCCGGACCCCGAGGGCCCGGGCGGCGGCGCGGCCGATGTCGTCCATGGCGCATGGCTCGGGATGCCCGATGTTGTAGATTTCGCCGCTCGGACCGGACGATCCGGCGACGGCGAGCAACCCGTCGACGAGATCGCGGACATAGCAGACGGTCATGAGGCGGCGCTTCCGGCCGAACGAAGGCAGGAGACCGCGCTTGATGGTTTTAAAATAATCGAGGAAATCCGCGTCGCGGGGACCGTAGACCGCCCCGACCCGGACGATGGCCGTTTGAAGGAGATGTTTGCGGGCTAAGGCTTCCCGCTCGCCCTGGAGCTTGCTGTCCCCATAGGGGGAAACGGGGGCCGGGGGGTCGTCCTCCCGGCGCGGCCTGGCCGCATCGCCCGGTCCGGCGGCGGCGAACGTCGAGAGGAGAACAACCCGCGGCCCGGGTTTGAGCTTTACCAGGGCATCCAGAAAGCTTGCCGTGCCTTCCTGATTTATCTTATAATAAAAAGCTGTTTGGAGGGCTTTGGTCAGCCCCGCCAGGTGGAATACGACGTCGATGTCTCCCGGCAGTTCGGGAAGGTTTTGGAGATCGCCTGGCAGAATCCGGACGCCGGACCCATCGAGAAACTTCAGTTTATCGGGGTCCCGGACGAGCGCGGAGACTTTCCAGTCCAGGTCGCGAAGACGCTCGGCGAGATGGCTTCCGATGAAGCCCGTGCCGCCCGTTATCAACGCGTTTCTCATGGGAGGCCGTATTGTACGACGTCCCGCCGAAGCCGGTCAAACGCCGCGGAAGCGACCGCCGGAGAAAAAGGATCGTGAACGAGATGGAACATCGCCTCTCATCCTTCCGCCTGGGGATCGTCGCGATCGCGGGAATCGCCCTCGCGGCCGGGTCGTTCGCGGAGCGGATCCAAGGAGCCGGCGCGGCCGCGGCCCAGGTCCTCCCGATCGATCAGGTCAAGGCCGGGCAGAAAGGCAAAGGCCGGACCGTTTTCGCCGAAACGAAAATCGAGGAATTCGAAGTCGAAATCCTCGGCGTCCTGGCCAACACGACGGCCAAGCGCAACGTTATCCTGGCCCGGCTTAAGGGGATGAACCTGGAAAACACCGGGGTCATCCAGGGCATGAGCGGCAGTCCGGTCTATATCGACGGCAAGATCATCGGGGCCGTCGCCTTCAGCTTTCCCTACAGCAAAGAACCGATCGCGGGCCTCACCCCGATCGGTGAAATGCTGGCCATTTCCGAGAAGATCCGACCGCCCGCCCCGACGCCGGCCAAGCTTCCCTTTAAAACCAGCCTGTCTCTCGCCGACCTCTTTGAAGCGCAGAAAGACCGATTCTCCCCGCCGTCGACCTTCGTCGCCGACGGCCGGGTGGGCGCGCCCCTCGCCATTCCCCTTTTTTTCGGCGGCTTCGCCCCCCGCCTCCTCGAGAAGGCGCAGCCGTTTTTTTCGGCGATGGGCTTCCGGGCCATGGCCGGGCCGAACAGCTGCCAGACCATCCCGAAGTCCCCCGCGGCGGACCTCTCCGTTCGCGAGGGCGACCCCCTCGCTCTTCAACTCGTGAGCGGCGATCTCGACGTCTCCGCCGTCGGAACGGCGACGTATGTCGACGGGACCAAGGTGTATGCTTTCGGCCACCCTCTCTATAACCTCGGCGCGGTGGATTACGGCATGGCCAAGGCCAGCGTGATCACCGTCGTGCCGACCCTCGACAATTCCTTCAAGATGGCCTCGACGGGGAGCCTGATCGGGTCTTTCGTCCAGGACCGGACCGCGGGCGCCCTGGGCGAGATCGGGCGGATTCCCAAGTCCGTCCCGCTCAACCTGGCCTTGACCGAGGAGTCCGGGGCCCGCCGCGAATTCAAGCTCAAGATCGTCAACGATCGTCTGTTGACCCCCCTTCTCATCAATATGTCCGTGGCCCAAGTGATCGAGGCCGAGGACCGGTCGCTCGGCGATCTGACCCTCGAACTGACGGGGGACATCTATCTCGACACCACGCCGGCTCAGAGCATCCGCCTCGAGGACATCTTTTCCGGAAACCTCGGCGCTCCGGCCGCCGAGGCCGCGGGGCTTGTCACGGCCGTGACGTATTTCCTGACCAATAATGAATTCAAGCAGGTCGGGATCCATCGGATCGACCTGAACATCCGGGTGGCCGAGGAACTTCGGATCGCCGCTCTGGAGCGGGTTTGGCTCGACAAATATGAGGTCGCCCCCGGCGAGACCGTCCTGATGAAGGTCTTCACCCGGACGTACCGGGGCGAAGTCGACGCGGAGGAGGTCCCATTCCAAGCGCCCCACCTGCCGGCCGGCTCCGAGTTCCAACTCGTCGTCGCCGACACGGCCTCGATGCAGCAGATCGAGGTCGGCCAATACCGCGCTCAAGGCATCGTGCCCCGCAGCCTCAACCAGCTCATCCGCCTCCTCAACAGCCTCCGCCGGAACAATCGTATCTACTTCAAGCTGATCGGGCCGCGGCCGGGTCTGTTCCTGCGGGGCGAAGAAATGCCCAATCTCCCCCCGGCGATGAAATCTCTGTTCGCCTCGCCGCGGGCTTCCTCGTCGCTTCCGACCGAAATCACCGTTTCGACCCTGGCCGAATACCAGATGCCTATCCCGCATGTCTTCCGCGGTTTGGCGGTCATCCCCCTCCGGATCCGGAAGTAGGAGACATCCATGAGACGTATCGTTTCCCCGGGAATCGCCGGGATGATCGTTCTGGCCGCCGTCGCGGCCGGAGTAACGCCCCAGAAATGGTCCCTCCGCAGTTATGACGATTTTCTGCGGGGAAAGTTCGACGGTGTTTCGATCTCGGCCGACGGCATCCTCTCGCTCGCCCCGAGCGAGGACCGGATCGAAGGCCCGGCCGAGGATTTCTACCTCTCTTTCCTGATGACGCCCGAGGGCGTGGCTTACCTTGGAACGGGCCATGAGGGCAAGGTCTACCGTCTCGGCAAAGACGGCAAAGCGGAGCTCTATTTTCAGGCCGTCGAGATGGACGTGACCTGCCTCGCCCTGGACCGCAAGGGCGGGCTCTACGCGGGGACCTCCCCCAACGGGAAAATCTACAAGATCACGGCGCCGGGGAAAGGGGAAGAGTTCTTCAATCCCGCCGAACGCTACGTCTGGGACCTGCTGTTCCTGGAAAGCGGCTCGTTGCTCGCCGCCGTGGGCGAGAGCGGGGGCGTCTATGAAATCACCCCGCAGGGGGAAGGCCGCCAGGTCTTCAAGGCCGGCGAGAACCATATCCTTTGTCTCAAGCTCGATCGGACAGGCGACATCATCGCCGGCAGCGGCGGGAATGGACTGGTCTATCGGGTGGCGAAGGCGAGCGGCAAAGGCGCGGTCATCTTCGAGACGCCTTTCGAGGAAGTCCGGAGCCTCGCCTTCGATCTCGACGGGGCCATCTATGCGGCCGCGGGGGGGACGCCGACCCGGACGAGGGACGGCCTCTCCGCATCTGCGCCTTCAGGCCGCGAAGCCGAGGTCGGTATTTCGGTGTCGGCGGTCAGCGTCGCCCCGGCCCAAGCGGGCCAGACCCAAGGCCTGCCGGCCACTGCTCCGCCCTCCAAACCCGCGCCCGCGGCCG
>Ga0315288_10004210_pt1 | contig 18287 bp, 18 predicted proteins | sample YL17G11_20_MG_FD_203454 | JGI IMG/M metagenome (GOLD analysis project Ga0315288, IMG submission 203454) | Sediment microbial communities from Yellowstone Lake, YNP, Wyoming, USA - YL17G11_20 | ecosystem: Environmental > Aquatic > Freshwater > Lake > Sediment | place: USA: Wyoming | collected... | reverse complement strand
AGTGAGTATAGGCCTTGTGAAGCTTACATGAATATGACGAGAATCAATTTGCCGGCTGGCGGTCGCGATGGGCCCGCTGATTAAATCAATTTGACCTGAAGGTTCAATATAAATTAACTGATTTTGACTAGGATCATTAGTTTGGCTAAGGCGAATGTAGCCGTCATTAGCTGTTGTGCCAGTAGTTTTTTCAAAAATAATTTCTGTTGTGCTGCTGGTTGGATTGAGATTGATTTGGTCAATCGCGATGCCATTAGTTAGATTGATGCCTTGATTGTTGGTGCTGGTGGCGGTATAGGTAGTACCTTCAAATAAAACTATCTGGCCATTTTCTATATGAACGCCGTAGGGCTGATTGTTTTTAGAAGAAATAGCGTAATTTCTGGCTAAGCGCAGTAATTGAGCCGATGATTGGATATTTTTATCTAGTCCTGTTTGGGCTTGAAAAGATCTAAAGCCCGATAAAATAAGAATAATTAAAATCGCGAAGATGAGAAAAACGATGAGGAATTCAATAAGGGTAAACCCCTCACCTTTTTTAATATCTTTCGATTCGCCAAAGATTCCGAGACTATTCTCAAGACGTTTCTTCATTTCTTGATTTCCTTTGCCGTGTCTCTTGAATTTTTGCTCTCTCAACCTAGCGTCTTTTTCGGATAGGTAGGCCTCATAATATATTAATTTCCACGGAAGATGTCTTTTTGTTGAAAAAACTTTACCCTGATTGTGCTCGCTAAATCTAGATTTTAGATTGTTAGTTGATCCTGTATAGATTTCACTTGATTTCTTTATACTCTGTAATAAATAAAAGTAATACATATTAAAAAAGGTGAGGGGTAAAACCGCGAGAATGCATAATGAAAAATTATTAGTTTAGTTACAAGCTATTCATCATTGAATAAATAGGTTGGATAATTGATACTGCGAATATAGCAACAGCTCCGCCAATGACTAACATTAAAATTGGTTCAATAATTGATGACATGCTTTTGGTGGCGTTATTTATTTCGTCTTCGTAAAAATCAGCTAATCTATTAAGAATTTCTGTTAAGCGGCCAGTATTTTCACCAACCGCTGCCATCTGAATCAGTAAAACAGGGAAGACATTTTGCTGTTTTTTCAAGCTTTGACTTAGTTCTTCTCCTTTTTGAACATTTTCTGCCGCACCCAAAAGCGCGTATTTAAAATAAACATTAGATAAAGTATCAGCACTCGTTTGAAGCGCCTTGACAACTGGAATGCCGCCGTCAACCATGGCGCTGAAAACCCGAGCAAAACGCGTGGCATTGATCTTGCGGCTTAAATCGCCAAAAATAGGCAGGCGTAGTAAAATCCAATGAAAAATATTTTTTAAAGGCGTCAGCCGCGTGCTTAAACGCCAAAAAACAACTGCCAAGATTACGACAATTGGTATCACGACCCAATTTTTTGCTAAAAAATTACTCACAGCAATAATGAGCCGTGTTGTCCAAGGTAGCTGTACGTTAATATCTTGGAAAGTTTGAGCCAGCTTGGGCATTACTAAAATCATCATGGCAATACCTACGCCAATCATTGCCGCGACAACAACTGCTGGATAAATCATGGCGCCCTTGGTCTTGCTTTGAAGATCGTGATCGCGTTTCATCTGCATGCTCACTAATCTTAAAACCTCGGCTAAATTGCCACTGGTTTCTCCGACACGAACCATACCAACAAACAGCTCGCCAAAGATATTTTTATAACGATTTAAGCTATCGGCGAAAGTTGATCCTTGGCGGACTTGTTGTTCCATTTGTCTGATTAATTTGACCAAGCGTTGATTGCGAATTTGATTAGCCAAAAGACGTAAGGCTTCGTTTAAAGATAAGCCAGCATCAATCATTAAGGCGAGATTGCGGCTAAACATCATTTTATCTACCAGGGGGACAGGTTTGAGGTAATCCAATAACTGCCCAATCGTGAATTTCTTGGTATTGTTTTGCTCGCCTTGCTTGTGGGAAATTAAAATTAATCCTGATTGGCGGAGATTTTTTCCTAAATCTTGTGGGCTAGTCGCTTCTTGCTGGCCAGATTGGTTTTGGCCATCAATTGTTTTGGCAGTATAAAAAAAGGTAGGCATCTTTAAGAAATTTTCAATTTACAATTTCTAATTTCTAAACAATTTTTAATGAACTAATTTTCAATGAACAACCCCTCGTTAAATCATTAGGACATTAGAAATTATAAAATTGGAAATTGTTTGCTGCGTAGCATTTCGAAGAAACAAATTGAAAATTAGAAATTGAAAATTAGAAATTAGTGTTGTTTACTCTTGTGTTACTCTCAAGATTTCTTCCAATGATGTGACTCCTTGAATAGCTTTAATAAAACCCTCTTCTAGCATTGATAGCATGCCGTTTTGGCGTGTTTTGAGATTGATTTGATCAGAGCTGGCTTCTTTAATAATCAATTCGTGTATTTCTGGGGTAGTTTCTAATACTTCAAAAATGCCAATACGGCCGCGATAGCCGGTTGGACAATCACTCGTTAGATTCGGTTTATAAAAATCAATATTTGACCAGGTGGCTTCGTGAGTGATCACTTTTTCGTCTTTAAGCATAGTTATAAGTTTATCTATGTCAATTTGTTTTTTAAGGCTGTCAATGGCGCTTTTTGACAAATGGTAGTTTTGCTTAGTCGCTGGATTAAGCTGGCGGACTAATCTTTGAGCAATGACACAATTTAAAGTGGAGGCAATTAAAAATGGTTCTGCTCCCATGTCAATTAATCGGGGCATGGCGCTAGCAGCATCGTTGGTGTGTAGAGTAGATAAAACTAAATGACCGGTAAGAGCAGCATTAACCGCGAGATTAGCAGTTTCTTTGTCGCGGATTTCACCAACCATCAAAATATCTGGGTCTTGCCTGACCAAGGACCGCAATCCATTAGCAAATGTCAAACCAATATCTGCCCTGACTTGAGTTTGATTAATGCGGGGCATACGATATTCAATTGGGTCTTCGACAGTTGAAATGTTAACGCCCGGTTTATTGAGGATATTCATCATACTGTAAAGAGTAGTTGTTTTCCCAGAGCCAGTTGGCCCGGTGATCAGAATCATGCCGTGTGGTTTGTCAATTTGTCGTCGGACAATTTCTAAGCCACGGCCGCGAAATCCCAATTCTTCTAAAGTTAAGGCCTTATTAGTCTCTGGCAATAAACGCATGACAATTTTTTCGCCATCATAAACTGGCAGAACAGAAACACGAAAAGCGACTTTATAATCATCAGTTTCTATTTTAAAACGGCCATCTTGGGGCAGGCGGTGCTCATCAAGCTTTAAATTTGATAAGACCTTAATGCGTGCCACCAGACCCGGCGCCACCTGAAACGGCAAAATCATGGCATCATGTAAAATACCATCAATTCGATAACGCACCACAACTTCTTTTTCAGTGGGTTCAATATGGATATCAGAGGCCTTGCCTAAGATGGCATGTTTTAATAGGGTGTCAACGATTTTAATAATTGGTAATTCTTGAGCCGCTTTTAATAAGTCGTCGCGGCTAATGTCGCTATCTTTTTCTTTTACTAAAGATATTGGCCCCGTCTCTTGATCAATTAACTCACTAAATTCTGCTTGCAGGCTTTTTTGATATTGTTGTAAGACATTTTTAATGCCATTTTCTGAAGTTAAACGCGGTAGGATTTTTAAATTAGATTTTTTTTTAATAAAGTCAATGGTTTGTAAATCTTCAGGATCAAGCATGGCAACTTCAAGATTATTACCTTGTTTTTTGTAGGCAACAATGTTGTGTTTGCGAGCAACGGCCTCGGGAATTATTTTTAGTATTTCTTCCGGGACTTTTTGTTTTTCTACATTAACAAAAGGAATGCCCAAGATATAGGCATGGAGTCTTAAAAGTTCTTGACGCGAAACAACATTTTTAGCCACTAGGGCATCAGAAATTTTGATGCCTTTTTCCTGGCTATATTTTTGGGCTTGTTCAATTTGTTTATCCGTGGCCAATCCGCCATCCAGTAAGAAAGCAATTAATTGTTCTTGGGCAATGGACATAGATAGAATTTTCAATTTCTAATTTTCAATTTCTAATTACCGTTAACTCCTCCTTCTGCGCACAGGTCGTCTAAGATTTCGTTGACGTTAAGGCGTCAACGAAGCGGAGGCCCGGATGGGGGTTTACAATTTTCAATTTCTAATTTTTAAAAACGGTAAAGAAAAAAACTACTTAATAAATTGTTTGATGCGTTCAACGAGTTCTGATAAATCGTAATTAGCTTTAACTAAGTACGTGGTCGCGCCGAGTCGCAGGGCCTTTTCAACATCAATTGTGCCCTCAAGGTTTGTGAGAACGATTACTGGAATGTTTTTGGTCTTCGGATCATTTTTTAGTCCGGCAAGCACCTGAAAGCCGTCCATTTTTGGCAGGATTAAATCAAGTAGAATAATATCAGGCATTTCTTTTTTAGCTAAATTAAGCCCTATTTCTCCATCTAGCGCTTTAAGAATATTAAAGCCAGATCTAATAAAGTATTCCCCCATTGTTCTTTGTAGATCTGGTTCGTCTTCTATAAATAGAATCTTTTTAGATTGATTTTCAGACATAATAGAAACACAAAACAGCAAAAAGTTTCTTAACTATCGTTAAAAAATTATTGTTGTTTTACGGTTGATATTTTGTAATGGTTTGATGATTTAGGGCTTGACGATAGGCAGAGTGAACCAGAAAGTGGTGCCTAGGCCTTCTTCAGAAATAAATCCTATTCGTCCGCCAGATGCCTTAATAATACCTCGGGCAATAAAAAGTCCGAGACCAGAACCCTCGGTTTGATATTTTATGGCATTTGGGCTGCGGAAAAACTTTTGGAAAATCTTTTTGTAATCCTCTCCGGGTATGCCTACGCCATTATCTTTAATTATCACTAAGACAAGTCCGTTTTTCTTTTCCGCTTTAATTAAAACGTTTCCTTTGTTAGGCGTATAACGAATGGCGTTGTCAATTAAATTCTGTAGAACTTCGTGAATTTTATCAGGATCGGCGTAGGTCTGGGGAATATTCGTGGCAATGTCTGTTTCAAAGGAGATGTTGTGGGCTTGAGCGGTGCTAGCAAAATCATTGATAAGATCGGTAATCAATTTTTCCATAGAAAAACTATCGGGTTTTAGTATTAAACTGCCACGTTCAATGCGAGAAACATTTAGCAGGTCGTTAACTAATGTAACCATACGTTTGCTATTGTCGTTAATATACGCCAAGTGTTCTAATTGTTTGGGGGTGGCGCCAAAGTTTTTGTCTTCTAATAAAAGTTCTATGGTCCAGCGCAGATGGGTTAAGGGTGTGCGTAGTTGATGAGAGGCAATGCTGATGAAATCTGACATAGTGGCGTTGAGTTTGGCCAAGCCGTCAAAACCATGGACGATGAGATGGCCGATGATAAATAAAACAGAAGTAATAGTTGCCTCAAGCAAAATAACAATTTCTGGACTAGTGTAGAGTCGGGCGATGAAATAGGTGGCAGCCATGGCGACAATAATAATTAAACCCATAATCAAAAACAAGAAAGTTGGGCATTGCCAAAGGTCAATGCGGTAGCGCCGGCATTGACCGACGACGTTGAATTGATTGATGAAATTTTTTAAATTCGCCATAAATTTTCGCGACTATAATTGTTAAATTATACCATAAAAATATGATTGTGGAAAATTAAAAGTTGATAACATTATCATTCAAATTGACTGTCGTGTTATTTTGTTATACTATTAAATTAACGGAGCGTGGCCTAGGTGCTTAGGGCGCCTGCTTTGGGAGCAGGAGGCCTTTACCTCTCACCTTCGTCGGGGATTAGCGTAGTGGCTTAACGCGCCTGCTTTGGGAGCAGGAGACCGTGAGTTCAAATCTCACATCCCCGACAAAGGTGAGGGGTCGAGAGGTTCAAATCCCACCGCTCCGACTGTGCCCCGTCGTAGCTCGAAGCGAAGCGGAGATGCGAATCCCGCCTACGCCTCTGCGGGCTACGGCGAGGCGAAGCCCGCTTTCGCGTGCCTCTGGCGGACTTCGTCACGCCGTAGCCACGCTTCAGCGTGGCGAAGGCGGACGAACTTAAATGGTACTCGCGAAATCATTGGATTTTCGCGATTTTTTGTGCTAAAATGACTGGATGTTGAAACCTGCCTTGTGCCACCGCCAAAGCTAAGGCGACACGCGGTCGCATAGCTTCGGTGAGGCAACGCAAGCCGGAGGCACTGCGCATTTCATATTCGTTTAATATAAACTTAGCGCATGTGTTTAGCATGACGATCTCGTAACCGTTTAAAAATATGATCGATCAAAAATTACGTATTGCTCAAATCGCGCCGTTGTGGATTCCTGTGCCGCCCAAAACTTATGGCGGGATTGAGTTGATGTTATCTGTTTTGGTAGAAGAATTGTGCGACCGAGGTTGGCCGATTTCACTTTTCGCGTCAGAAGATTCCCTGACTAAGGCTAATTTAATTCCGGCTACGCCGCGGGCTTTGTGGTTGAGAAAAGACTTGCGTAGTCCGCACGCGGTGATCGTTCGTTTGATTAAAATGATTCACGATCGCCGCCATAACTTTGATTTGATTCATAATCATTTTGATTTTTTTATGTTTCCGCTTTTGATGAATCATGAATGCCCGCCGGTTTTAACGACTTTACACCGGCCAATAGATGACGAATTAGCGCGGGTGGCGCGCTCGTTCCCACAAATGAATTTTTGCGCTATTTCTCAAGATCAACGCCAAAGCGCCGAAGAAAAAAAGCTAAAGGTGGTTGATGTTGTTTATAACGGCATTGATCCTAAAATTTATCCTTTTAATAATAATCCCGAAGATTATTTTATTTATTTAGGCCGGTTAAACCAGGAAAAAGGGATTACTCAAGCAATCCAAGTTGCCAGGACCGCGGGTGTTAGATTAATAGTAGCTGGCAATGTTGCTGGTCCTGCGGAATGGAATTATTTTTTGCACGAGGTTCAGCCGCTTTTAAATGAAGAGGGTATTCAATTTGTTGGTGAAGTTAGTTTCGCGGAAAAGGTCCAATGTTTAAGAAAAGCCAAAGGGCTTTTATTCCCGATTGATCGCCGGGAACCATTCGGTTTGGTAATGATAGAGGCAATGGCTTGCGGCACACCAGTCATTGCTTTTAACCGTGGATCAGTACCCGAAGTAATTGTTGATGGTAAAACTGGTTTTATTGTTAAGGATAAAGAAGAAATGGTTAAGGCGATTAAAAAGATTGACAGTATTAAGCGATCAGATTGCCGTCGTCACGTGGAACAAAATTTTACTTTAAAACAAATGGTTGATAAATATGAAAAACTTTATCGTCAGCTGGTTAGTTAATTTAAATTTAATTTTAAAAATTTTATGCCAAAAAAATTACGTATCGCCCAAATCGCGCCTTTGTGGATTAGTATCCCGCCGCAAAAATACGGCGGTATTGAAAGAATTATTGCTTTGCTTTGCGATGGCCTGACAGATATGGGGCACGAAGTTACCTTGTTTGCTTCGCCTGGCTCAACCGCCAAAGCGAAACTGATTTCTGTTTTTGATAAGCCATTGTTAGATGCCAAGATTCCTTGGTCAGATCCAGTTTGGAATTTAAGAAATTTATCACGGGCAATTGAAATGGCAAATAACGGTGAGTTTGATATTGTCCATTCTCATTTAGATCTTTGGACTTTATTTTTTCATAATTTAACTAAGGTGCCGGTTATACACACAATGCACAATCCCCTTTATCGGACTAATGCTGATGCTAATAAAGACGATCGTTTACGGCTTTTTATGGAAGAAGCATTTAGAACTAACATTGTTTTTATTAGTCAATCGGCCAAGGATCGGGCAATGCTTAATTTTCCTGAAGATCGGGCCAGAATTATTTATAACGGCACAGATTTAAGCCATTTTAAATTTAATCCTCAAAGCGGTGATCATTTTGTTTGGATTGCCAGAATGAATAAACATAAAGGCGTGGAAAATGCCATCGCCGCCGTAGAAAAAACTGGAGATAAGTTGCTTTTAGCCGGCCGCATTGATCCTACGCAAAAAGAATATTATGAAACATATATTAAGCCGCATCTTAATGATAAAATTCAGTATGTTGGTGAGCTAACCGAGGAGCAGTTATCTGATTTTTACGGCCCAGCCAAGGCCTGTCTTTACCCAATTGAATGGGAAGAGCCATTTGGTTTGGTGGTGACCGAATCCATGGCTTGCGGCACACCGGTAATTGCCTACAAGCGCGGCTCAATGCCCGAACTGATTGAAAATGGCAAGAGCGGTTTTGTGATAGATAGCAATATAGATTTATTAGTGGACGCGATGAAGAAAATCGACCAAATTGATCGGGCCGAAGTGCGCCGCCAAGTTGAACAAAAATTTAGTAAAGAAAGAATGGTTAAGGATTATGAAAAAGCGTATTATGAATTGATTGCTAGAAATTAAATTTAGGTAGCTATAGAATTGTCTAATTTTGTTCTGTGTGGATAACTACGAGGTTGACACCGCCGTGTTTTGGTGTAATATGGATACATAAAGTAATAAATAGCAATTACTTACGGTATATGAATTACACGATTTTATCAACAAGACAGAGCGAACTTTTAGAGGGGTTAATAGTAAAACACGGTCAAATTATAACCTCTCAAGATATTTTTAGCCAAGCCAAAGAAAACTGGGACTACCAACAGACCAAAAATCTCATTACTAAACTGGTCAAAAACGGCTGGCTTATTCGTATTAAAAATGGGCTTTACGCTATTTCAGATTTAAGCAATCGGGGGTTTTTGTCGTTATCATTTTATACGGTGGCAGGTCTTTTGGTTGAAGAATCCTATGTTTCTTTTGAATCCGCCTTGCAATATTGTGGCATGTTTGATCAGCTAACCAGCAAGATTGTATCTGTATCGCTCAAAAAGTTTAAAACGGTTTTGCTTAACGATACAGAATATAATTTTATTAAAACTAAAGAAAAGCTTTTTTTTGGTTGGCAAGAGGTGATAATAGATAATAAAAATGTTCGTATTGCTTTTGCCGAAAAGGCCTTGATTGATATGGTTAATTTTCGCAAAAGCAAATATGCCGTTGATTCGGTTATCGAGAAATTAACAGAGCAAAAACATAATTTAGACCTAGCGCGATTGGTAGAATATTTAAAAGCATTTTCCGAAGCAACTGTTAAAACATTCGGCTTTATTTTTGATTTATTAAATATTGATTCCACGAATATTTATAGTTTAGCGGAAAATTCTATAAAAATTAAATATAGCACTCATAAAATGTTGGCTGGCGATAAAAAATTTAATGCCAAATGGCGTTTGTATTACGATGAATATTTTGACAAGTATGCTCACTAAACAACAATTAGAGATAATAAATCGTAAAACTTTAAAATACCCCTTGCATATTGCTGAAAAAGATTATTTTCTTGCCATAGTGTTAAAGCTAATTACTGAGTCGGCTTTAAAAAATGATTTAGTATTTAAGGGGGGAACAGCTTTATATCATTGTTACTTGGAGCAACTTCGTTTTTCCGAAGATTTAGATTTTTCTTCCAATCAGGAATCGGTTAATTTGGAAGCAATAAGAAAGATATTTACCAACCAAAATTATTTGAGTATTAAAAAAGATTATCTTTCGGATGCGACAATAAAGATTGAAAAATTACAATACGTTGGGCCTCTTACTCAGTCTAACTTTTTGAAAGTAGACATAGATTATCTACAAAATGTTTTACTGCCTGTTAAAATAATAAAATACAATAATGTTTGGGGCATTGATTTCATGGTTAGGGTTATGGACATTAAGGAAATTGCCGCGGAAAAAATTCGCGCTATGAGCGACAGAGCCCGTTACCGCGATTTTTACGATTTGTTTTTGATCCTGGAGAAGTATGGTCTTGTTCTTGATGAAATTATTGGTTATATCAAACAAAAAGAGATTCGCCAGCCAATTACTAAATTAAAAATCAAAGATAATTGGTCGATTATTGGCACGCAGAAACAAACGGAAATGAGTCAGATATATTACCTCCGTTTTATAAATGACAAAGAAATTGAAAACTTAGTTGAAAAATTGCCATTTGATGTGATTAATGGGGCAACCTGAACATTATTAATCTCTAATTTTAATCTTTCGTTTTCGCGCGCGGGCAAGTTTTAAGCTTTTAACTTTAATCAAATAGATAAGCAGTGGATTTTGTTAACGGAAGCCATACGTAGAGATATTTTAGCAGAACCCGAAATAAGACAGGTAGTTTCTGCTTTTGCAAAATCTCCGGTTTCTGAATCGTTACCAAATGAATTTTTAACGAGTTTGTCTTCGGATGACCGAGTAACAAAACTAAAAGAGAGATACAGCCAATCGATCGGTGATTTTTTATCATTGCAGGCTGTGCCAGATGCTCAGATTAATCCTGATATTAGACACGCGTGGCCTTTATCTAAAATAGCGGATAAGATTGAGACTATAGAAACTGGCTATGGTAAAGATACGCCTGAATTCTGGAAAAGATTACAAGAATGTATTGACGATGGTGATTTTTTGTATGGTATTACTGCGCAAGAGCGTTTGATGATTGTGCAAAGATACCGTTTTGCCAGGGATGTAAAATTATTAGCACTTGGGGCCGAGGTTTTAGATCAAAAAAATAATCTTTCAACATGCTAAAATTAGAAGGATTATTGCAAGAGGACGAAGAATACTAAAATGATATTTTAAAATATAATTTTAAACTATATGAAAAAACTACGCATTGCGACAATGGTGACGGGTCATTTTACCACGCCACCGCCACAAGGTATTGTTTACGCGCCAATGGATATCGCGGTTGACGTAAGCGAGGGCTTGGTCAAGCGTGGCCACAAGGTTGATTTTTATGGGCCAGAAGGCACCAAGGTTAATGTGACTAAAGTGATTAGCGCTGGTTTGAGACCGCTTAATCAAGGAGGCGGTTTGCCGATTTTAAAGAATTCTCAAGTCGGAGCCGCGGAAACTGACAAACTTTTTCATCTTTGGGATCAATACTTGATTGCTAAAATGTTTGAAGCGGCTAATCGCGGCGAATATGATTTATTACATATTCATCCTTTTGACCGAGCAATTCCACTTGCTTTGGCAAATCCTAAAATTCCAGTTTTTTATACGCTGCACGACCCGATTTATCCTTGGCGTGCCCAAGTCGCCTCGCTATTTGCCAGTCCCAATCAGCACTATATTTCTATTAGTGATAACCAGCGAAAACCAGCGCCGGATCTTAATTACGCGGCTACGGTTTATAATGGCATTAAAACCGAATTATTTCCTTTTTCCGCGGATCATGATGGCTATTTATTTTTTATTGGCCGCTTACATCCAGAAAAAGGCGTGGCCGAGGCAGTGGAAGTGGCCAGGCGCACTGGCGATAAATTATTAATTGTCGGTCCGCCTGTAACTGGTGATTATTGGGATAAAAAAATCGCGCCTTATTTAAATGATAAAATTCAGTATGTGGGTTTTGTAGCGCGCGATCAAATTTTTAAATATTATCAGCGCGCCAAAGCGACGCTCGTGCCGATTCAATGGGAAGAGCCGTTTGGTTTGGTTTTGACTGAATCCATGGCTTGCGGCACGCCAGTAATTGCTTTTGATCGCGGTTCAGTGCCTGAAGTTGTGGTTGACGGTAAAACTGGTTTTATCATAAAAAATAATAGCATTGACGATATGGTAGCGGTAGTTAAAAAAATATCGTCTATCAATCGGGCTGATTGCCGTAACCATGTTGAAAAAAACTTCAGCATTGAAAAAATGGTTGAGGGATACGAAAAAGCGTTTTGTAAAGTTGTAAATTGACAAATAATTTGGGAGTGCGCCCCGCTGTTAGCGGGGCTTTTGTTTTTCGTAATGCGGGATGTGGATAACTGGATTTGATTTTCTATTTTTGTTCTAGTATAATAAAAGCATAAAATAATTTATGGTGAATAACGTCTTTTGTCATTCCCGCGAAGGCGGGAATCTATACAATAATCATCCGACCAGGCGTGGATTCCCGCCTTCGCGGGAATGGCATTAAAGGTACGTGATAAATTTCTATGCTTACAAAAAAACAAAAAAAGATTTTTGATTATATTCAAACGTATTCTCAAAAAAATAACTATAGCCCTTCGCACGAGGAAATGAGAAAACATTTTAAACTTTCTTCGGTTTCCACGATAAATCACTATATGAAAATTTTGCAGAAAAAGGGCTATATTAAGCATGAAAAAAACGCGGCCCGGGCCGTTGAGATTGGCAAGCAGGCAAAGATTGTTAATATCCCGTTTAAAGGCTACATTGCCGCGGGTCAGCCCATGGAAGCGGTTGAAGAATATGAAACAATCACTGTGCCCAAGACAATGATTTCATCATCGGGTCAGCATTTCGCGCTCGGTGTTAAAGGCGACAGTATGATTGATGAGGGCATTTTTGACGGCGACACCGTGATTGTGCGCAAACAAAATACCGTGGAAAACGGCGAAACCGCCGTGGCTCTAATCAACGGTAACGAAGTTACCCTAAAAAAGATTTTCCGCGAAAAAAATCGCATTCGTCTCCAGCCAGCTAACCCAAAACTAAAACCGCTTTATGTTAAAGCCGTAGTTATCCAAGGTAAAGTCATTAGCGCGATAAGAAATGTAGAAAGACAAGAAGTTGAGGACAATAATTTTCAGCCCGATATAATATTTCAAGAGCCGGTGGCAACAGAGCAAAAACCGTATTTTAAAAAAGATAATTTTACTTTGTATCATGCTAATAGTTTGGAGTTTTTAAAAATTTTGCCCGAAAATTCTGTTGATATGATTTTTGCAGATCCGCCTTATCTTTTGTCTAATGGCGGCTTTACTTGCCATGCTGGCAAAATGGTAAGTGTGAATAAGGGGCAATGGGATGTCAGTAATGGCTTAAAAAAAGATTTTGAATTTTATCTTGAATGGACAAAATCCTGTCATAGGGCGCTAAAGCCAAGTGGGACAATTTGGGTTAGCGGAACCTATCACTCAATTTATCAATGCGGTTTTGCTTTGCAGGTTAATAAATTTCATATTTTAAATGACATTTCTTGGTTCAAGCCTAATGCCGCGCCGAATTTAAGTTGTCGTTTTTTTACGGCCAGCCATGAAACACTTGTCTGGGCAAGGAAAGATAAAAAAGCGAAACATATTTTTAATTATGATTTAATGAAAAATGGAGAGTGGTCAGCCGATTTTATTAAAAAACCGAATTTGCAAATGCGTTCTGTTTGGGCTATCGGCACGCCAAAGAGTATTGAAAAAAGATTTGGGAAACACCCGACACAAAAACCCGAAGATTTATTAAAGCGGATTGTGCTTGCCGCAACTAATAAAGGTGATATGATTGTTGATCCGTTTACTGGTAGTTCAACTACTGGTATTGTTGCTCATCTTTTCGGTAGGCAATTTATCGGTATTGATACTGATAAGAATTATTTAGATTTATCAATTAAGCGATTTGAAGAATTAGATCGTAATATGAAAAATAAATTTAATTAAAAAATATGAAAATAATTACACGGGCTACGGCTATAAAAAATTTAAAAAAGCATATCGGTCAAGATTTGAGAAAATTGGCTTTGGAACATGGGATCACGACCTACGAGACAGGAAAGCAAAATAAAGGCTGGAAGGGGCTTGTTTTAGAACGACTGGCTGGACTTCAAACTAATACTTCAAAGGCACCGAACGGTTTGTCATGGGAATTAAAATCGGTTAGTTTTCGTGAGGCAAAAGGTCAATTAGTGCCAAAAGAAACAATGGCAATAGCAATGATCAATCCCAAAGAACTTAAAGAGTATTCGTTTTTTGAAAGCCATTGTTGGGCAAAATTAAAATCAATTATATTTTGCGCGGTAATGTGGCATGGTAAAAATGCCGCAACAGGTGAGCTGGTAAAGGTTGCTAGTTTAGACTTTGCCGAAGACGATAAATTAATAAAAGAAATTAAGGCGGATTATGATTTTATTCGGGAGAAATTAATAAAAGATGGCTTTGAAAACTTGACAGGTAGCTATGGTAAATGGATACAGCCCAGAACAAAAGGCCAAGGGCATGGTTCCACCAGTCGTGCGTTTTATGCACGGACGGGCTTAGTCAAAAAGATTTTTGAAACAGCGAGTTAATCAACGTAAAAATAATAAATAAAAACATGAAATTTTTGCTTTTTGTAAAATTTAATACTGGTTTAATGCACAATGTTGTTCATAATAAGTTAGAGCATGTTTTAGAAGGCGTGAAGCAACTTATGGAAAATGATGATTTGGATATAGAAAATGAAAATTTACCCAGCACTAGTGAGCTAAAAGAGCGCTTGAACAAAGATGATGATTTTTGCGGTTATTTATCAAATGGTACTTGGTTTCATATTCAACCGCAAAACATATTTGAAATTGTAAAATAATTTATGAACGCTATAAAAATTTTAAAATCTGTGGGGCTAAAACCGAACGGCAGAGTATTCTTTATGGACAACGAGGGGATGATGGAAAGATTACTAGAATTTATCAAAGAATGGGGATTGCGGATTGAGATTGGGAAAATCAGCAGAGGGGATTGGGAAACATTATTTTCTAGTTATGCCGATTCTATTATTGACTATCATTCAGAAAATAATCATCAAGAAAGAGGCGCGTTTTTGCGGAATGAAAATATGCTTAAAAAATATGGGTTGACTGATGGGGATATAATGAAATTAGATTTTTGTTGATTCCATGAAAAAAAATAACAAACAAATTACGATTTTTGAAGGCAATAAAATTCGGCGGGTTTGGGACAAAAAACAAGAAAAATGGTATTTTTCGGTAGTTGACGTTGTCGGGGCATTGACCGACAGTATTAACCCCTTGGCTTATTGGCGTAAATTGAAAGAAAGGTTGTTGAAGGAGGGTGGGAATGAAACCGTGACAAAATGTCACGGTTTGAAAATGATTGCTGCTGATGGCAAAATGCGCCTTACTGATGTTGCGGATACCGAAGTAATGCTTCGTCTTATTCAATCTATCCCCTCGCCAAATGCCGAGCCATTTAAACTTTGGTTGGCCCGTGTTGGTTATGAAAGGATAGAAGAAATAAACGATCCGGAAAAAGCGCTTAATCGTAGCCGAAGCTACTGGCAGAGAATGGGCCATAGTGTGCAATGGATTCAGCAAAGAATGATGGGGCAGGAAATTAGGAATAAGTTGACTGATTATTGGAAAGATAACGAAGTTAAAGAAAAAAATGAATACGCTATTTTAACAAACATTATCCACCAAGAATGGAGCGATTTGTCGGTCGGGGAACATAAAAATTTAAAAAGGCTAAAAACGCAAAATTTACGCGACCATATGTCTGATGCCGAATTAGTTTTTACTGCTCTTGCCGAACTTTCTACGCGCCAAATCGCGGAAACTATAAAATCGAAAGGGCTAGAAGAAAATAAAACTCCTGCCAGAAAAGGCGGTCGCATCGCCAAAAACGCACGCGTAGAATTGGAAGAAAAGACGGGCAAAAAAGTAGTCAGTGGAGAAAATTTTTTACGGGCTCCTAAGAAGCACAAAAAAATAAAATGAACCCAATCATTATTAAAATCAAAAATAAGCTAGCGGTGATTTTTGCAATACTTGGAATCATCGTCGGAATTCTTTTGGCCAGATTTTATTCCGACCGCATCCCCCGCTTCATCAGCCCCGCGCTTCCCTACCTTTCTTTGTCCGAGCTTGAAACCGATTTGGAAAACGAGCAAATCTCGCTCAAGAGCCAAATTTCGACAGCCCAAGATCAGATCAATTCTTTAACTCAAAAGGTAAATAAAAAAGAAGTTGAGCCGCAAATCGAGGAGGTTGACCAACTCAAGCAATCTATCGGGCTAACCGAAATAAAAGGAGCCGGCGTGGAAATCACGCTCGACGATCCACCGGAGCGACGGCTCGATCCGAACATGATCGCCCACGCTTCGGACTTGCGTGATCTGGTTGATTACCTCTGGCAAAATAACGCCCAAGCGATTAGCATTACCGGCGCCGGGAACATCGAAGAACGCGTTGGACCGACAACTTCGATTGACTGCATCGTGAACACGGTTTTGATAAATGGGGTTAAGATTGTCCCGCCTTTCAAAATCAAAGCTGTTGGTGACTCGCAAAAATTGCTGGCGGCGGTTAACGACCAAAATCAGCTCAAAGACATCTACGCCAGAAAAGAAAAAGAAAATCTCACTTTTAATGTTGCAAGCGCGCAGGATTTATCGACTCCTAAATTCACCGGAAACATAATTTTGCAATATGCCAAAAGTTCCGCCCAAGGCGGATCCCCGCCTACCGGCGAGGCAGGCGCCTCTGGCGGAAAACCCTAATCAACAAGATGCCAAAACTGAAAATTAAATACCAGAAAATTATTGAGACAATTTTTTACTTCGTGATTTTCGCGATCATTAGCGTGGTAATTACAAATCAAATTATTTTATATCGAAAAGTCGGGCTCTCGAGCCAGCCTTCCGACCCGCAACAGAAAACCACCCGCGTCTCAAAACTTTATTTTGATAATAAAAAACTCAAGATCCAACTTGATGATTTAAGCCAGCAAAAAAACAGTCTCGAAGAATCCACTTATAACCTTAATGAAGTTAAAAAAATTTTGTCCGACGATAAAAACCGCTACAATATAATTCTCGGCAAGGTTGACACCGAGGGTCAGGGCGTGACAATTTCAATTTCGCACACATTGGTCAAAACCCAGCTGATCGATTTGGTCAACGCGCTTCGCAACTCCGGCGCCGAAGCGATCGCGATTAACAAAAAGCGGACTGTAACTGATACGCCGATGAATGAATTTGAAAATCAGCCTAATTATCTTGTCGAGGTGATTGGCGATCGGGAAATTTTATCAGACGCCCTGACCCGCCCGGGTGGAATTATGGATTTAGTCGTTGACGGCAAAGTCGAAAAACAAGACAAGATTCTCCTACCAAAAGTCCAGTAGATACGCATTCGCGTGAGATTCGCGGTTTAATTAGCGTGAATTCGCGTGATCAGAGTCCGCCAAAGACGGACGACTTGCCAAAAGTAAACAATTAAGAGATAATACATCAATAATGACACCCGAAAAAGTCAAAGTCGAAATTTCGTTGATGTCGGTCGTGAAAATCATCGCTCTTTTGATTGGACTTTGGATTCTCTACCAAGTCAAAGACATTTTATTGATTATGCTGGTGGTCGTGATTATTGCCACCGCGATTGGCCCTTTCGTCAACACCCTCGAAAAACAAGGAGTGCCTCGCTCTTTAAGCATCATCGTTTTGTATCTCGCGCTTTTGATCGGGCTGGGATTTTTCATCTACTTCGTCATTCAACCGATCGTTTTTCAGATGAAAGAATTCGCGCTTAACCTTCCTTACTATCAACAAAAGTTGAGCAATATTAACGCCAGCATTACCTCCTCGACAATGGGTAATATTTTGGACACTGTCGCGACAAGATTGTCAAATGCTTCGAGCAGCATTTTCGGCGCGGTTTTTTCCGTCTTCGGCGGCTTTGTTTCGGCGATTACTATTTTTGCCCTGACCTACTACACCCTGATTGACGAAAAAATAATCCGCAAATCACTTTCTTCGCTCGTGCCGGCAGACAAAAAAGAACGATTCTTCGCGACTTTGCAGGAAGTCACGGTCAAGCTTGGAAATTGGTTGAGAGGACAGCTTGCGCTGATGGCGGTGGTTGGACTGATGGATGGTATCGCGCTAGGAATCATCGGGATTCCGTTTGCCTTAACGCTGGGGCTTATTTCCGGCGTCCTCGAAATCGTTCCGGTCATCGGCCCGATCGTTGCCGGCGCTACCGCCGTTTTGGTTGGCTTTATTTCCGGCGCGCCACTTTGGAAAATTGTTGTCACGGTTATTATTTATATCGCCGTTCAGCAACTTGAAAATCATATTTTGGTGCCAAAGATTATGCAGAAAGCAGTTGGCCTCTCGCCGATTATCGTAATTTTGGCAATCTTGATTGGTTATAAATTACTCGGATTCGGCGGCGCGATTTTAGCCGTGCCAATCGCCGCCGGAATCTCTGTTTTTGTCAAAGAATACGGAAATTTGCAGAGATCTGGCTGAACATAAAAAAGCCGTGTGACGGCTTTTTCTGGTGCACCCGATCCGACTCGAACCTGCCTGCCGGCAGGCAGGCGGATGATTTTAGGGTGGTGCCCTTTGTTTGAAAATGCGCGAACCTTTTTTGAAAGAAAAATGAGCGACATTTCTTAAACTCATTTTATCAAGA
>Ga0315288_10004209_pt1 | contig 18287 bp, 21 predicted proteins | sample YL17G11_20_MG_FD_203454 | JGI IMG/M metagenome (GOLD analysis project Ga0315288, IMG submission 203454) | Sediment microbial communities from Yellowstone Lake, YNP, Wyoming, USA - YL17G11_20 | ecosystem: Environmental > Aquatic > Freshwater > Lake > Sediment | place: USA: Wyoming | collected... | reverse complement strand
TACTTTGATTCGATGAAGCTTCCGAGATTAGCGTCGCGGCGCGCTTAACCAGCCGAACCGCCGTGTACGGACCCGTACGCACGGTGGTGTGACAGGGAAAGCCCGCGAGGGCCTACCTATGTCAATTATTTTAGGGAAGCATTTCCTTTCTTAAGATATCGCTCGGACGCTAGGTTGTCCGCAGAGTCGACCTGAAGGATGCGACTAAAATGCATGATATTGCGAAAAAGTCTTGACTATTCCGCAAAATCGTGCTATCTAGTCTTTATGCGCCGCTATCTGCACGCCCAAATTCTCAAGGACCTGCCGAAAAAAATGGTCATGATCACGGGACCGAGACAAGTCGGAAAGACCTATCTCGCCAAGCAGATCATGGCCGAGTTCAAAACGCCCCAATATCTAAACGCCGATGCGCCGGAGGACAGGTCGATCATTCTCGGCCGCGGCTGGCCGCTGAACGCGGACCTCCTCGTCTTCGACGAAATCCATAAAATAAAAGACTGGAAGCCGTATCTCAAGGGCGTTTTCGATACGCGGCCGGGGAATCAAGCCATTCTCCTCACGGGCAGCGCGCGGCTCGAAACGTTTCGCCAGACGGGAGAATCGCTCGCGGGCCGATATTTTCACCTTCGTCTGCATCCCCTGTCCATCAAAGAACTGGCCGGCGCCATACCGCCTGATGAGGCTCTCGATAAAATCATCCGGTTCGGCGGTTTCCCCGAGCCTTTTCTCTCCGGCTCCGAGGAGGAGGCGGCCCGGTGGAGGGGGCAATACTACACCGATCTCATCCGGGAGGATATCTTCGATATCGCCCGCCTGCACGAAGTCCGCGAAATGCGCCTGCTTCTGGAGATGCTCCGGAGCCGGACCGGATCGCCCCTCTCATACACGTCGCTGGCGGAGGACCTCCAAATCGCTCCGAATACGGTGAAAAAATATGTCGGCATTCTTGAAAGTCTCTACATCCTCTTTCTTGTCCGGCCCTTTCACCGCCGGATCGCGCGTTCCATACTTAGGGAGCCCAAGGTTTATTTTTACGATTCCGGCTTCGTCAAGGACGACGAAGGCCGCCGCTTCGAAAATACATGCGCCCAGGCGTTATTGAAGCACGTCCATTATCTTCGCGATGTAAAAGGCAAGGAAATCGAATTGCACTATTTGAGGACGAAGGACAAGCGGGAGGTCGATTTCGCGATCGCGGAGGACGGTCGGATCTCTCTAATGCTCGAGGCGAAGCTCAGTGACGAAGCGCCTTCCCCTCATCTCACATATTTCAAGGAGCTCGTGCCCGAGGCGCGGGCCGTCCAAATCGTCGGCCGGCTGCGGAGAGAAAGCCGCCGCCAGGGCATCGATATCTCCCGGGCGGCGGACTGGCTCTCGCGTCTCGAGGCCTGATCCGGCCCGTCGGCTTTCTTCGAGGCGATTTTCGGGTTCTTGAAAACGGTGCGGTTGTTGTCGGCGCCGGCAGTCTCGCCCATCCTCGGTGTATGATCTACGCCAAGAAAGACGGCACCATGTACCTGACCATGCAGGCTGCCGACCGCGTCGAGGTCGTCCAGAAGCGGGCCCTGGAGTCGGCCGCCTATTTGGACATTCTGATAATGGAATAGGGGGGAGGCCCTCCCTCTCGATGCAATTTGGCTTCGTCGCCAAAAGCCTATTCATTTTTTTGGTATGTTCAATCCCATCGGGACAGGGATGGACTGCCGGTATCCTCCGTCGGCGGTGATGTCGATCCAGAACGTGGGGACGGGCGGCGGTTTCGGCAGCCGGCGCTACTGAATCTGATCGACTAAAATCCCCCGGCCGGCGGCCGCGATATGTTTGGTCGCTCTCCTGATCAGCTGCGGGGGCGGCGGAAACGGGTCCGAGCCGGAAAAGAAGACCCGAACGCCCGCCGCCACTTACGCTATGTCGATTGAGGCCAAGGCCGGCTCCGTGATCCATTCGACGATCATCACCCTGATCGTCAAATAATTTTTTGATACGTTTTTCTTCGTACCGCGACTTTATTAACAGAGATGGAGGGAGGGAATCCGTAATTACTCAATAACTTGGGGGCGTTAATCGGCCAAGATGATTTCCTTCAGCTCGGGGATAGAGCGGGTTTTATGAACCCGATCCTTCAGATAATCCCAGAAGCTGACATTGTTTTTGCGGCAGGTTCCCATAAGACCGAGTAAAATGTCCGAAGCCTTCGCGCCGGCGTAACTCCGAAATCCGGCGAAAATCCGGGGTGACGGGATCCAGGTCTTTGAAGTGGCGGGCCACATGGACCCAGCACAACTGGAGAGAGTCCGTTAATCCCTTGAACTGGCCGGCATCGTCGCCAGCTTGACCGTCCCGTAGCCGCCCGTGTAGCCGTACCCCCGCAGCTTGTATCATCGCCCTTCGAAGTCCACCCGGGATAAGAAAAATCATTCTGAATAAAGGCTTTTTTAGGGTGATCTCGTCTTGTATCATTGGCCGGGACGTGTTTTTCCGAGTGGCCCGCCATTGCTTGACGTAGGGATACCGGCCGCGAAAATAGCCGGGATTACGTTCGGTCCACTGATGCTGGGCCAAGAACTTTCGAGCTTTCCGGCAAACCTCCCGCCGACAGGCTTTCTGTCTGGAACCGACCCGGGGATCCGGCCGAAAATACCGCCCGCAGAACTGACAATGTTTGAACACCCTGGGCCTCCCGCACGAAGAGAATGGAGGCCATGGTATCGGGTCGCCCGAAAGAAAGATAAAACTCTATATCGCCGCCGCCGTCGCGAGTTTTAACCGAGGTCGCCCTGACTCGGCCGCCTCGTGAAGGACTGCGAAACGCTGCCCTGATGGCGGCCGAGGAGAGCGGGGGATATTTCATGGATTGATGATCAGGAGGGAGCGGGAGTCCGGCGTCTTTCGGCCCGCGCCGACGGATGTTCCGGGCCCCTCCGAGTTTCGTCCGTCCATTTTCGCGAATTTCGCAGGAATTGACACGGCCAACTGATCGGGAGTACATTGCCGGCGTTCTCAAATGGGGAGATTCAGCGGCTGGAGCGGGAATTCGCGGCGTCCCCGGAAAAGCAAATTCTTTCCCTATTGTCGCCGACGGAGGATTTCGTTCGGACAACCTTATGCGAGTATCCTTGAGCCTTTTTTTGCCTTGCCATGTCGGCCTCCTTAAAAAGTATTGTGGCTAAAATTGTGGCTACTTTGCGGTGAAAATAGCCTAGAATGAGCGAAAATAGGACAACACAGGAAAAACAGCGGCGAGCCAACAAAAAGATAATCAAAGAAATGAGATATGAGCGAGTTTTTCAAAATTATGTGGAGCATACACACGGTAGGAGTCGCAGGTTCAAATCCTGCATCGCCTACTCCCCAATGCCCGACGCGATCGACCCCTCTTCCGAAATCGCCGGCCTTCCGCGTGGTCCGATAGGCGAGACAGGCCGGCCGGTGCTGCGAAAGGCGAGATGTCTCTGATCATTCTCTGTCTCTTTGGCGCCTACCTGGCGATTTCCCTGATCATATTTTTCGCGACGATCAAAAAGGACGAATCTCCGGCATTCGAAGAGTTCCCCTTCGTGTCCGTTATCATCGCGGCGCGAAACGAGGAAAAGAATATCCGAGACTGCCTCGAGTCCCTAAGAACCCAGCGCTTCCCTCAAAATAAATATGAAGTCATCGTTATCGATGACCATTCCGCCGACCGAACTTCGGACATAGCCAAGGCTTTTTCGGAGTCGCATGAGAATTTTCGCTATCGCAAGCTGGCCGAGGGCGTGACCGGAAAAAAACAGGCGCTGGCGTTCGGAATCAAGAGAGCCAGAGGGGAATATATTTTTCAGATCGACGCCGATTGCACCGCGAACGAAAACTGGTTATCCGAGTTGAGCTCCCGTCTCGGAAATGATTATGCCTTGGTGGGGGGGTTCACCCTCGTCCGTCACAAAAAAAGCGTCGCGGAGAAAGTCCAGGCCCTTGAGTACCTTTATATGCTCTCCTTGGGAAAGGCGCTCTCGCGGTCGATCAGGACGTACAGTCTCTTCGGAAATAATACCGCCTTTAAAAAAGAAGCCTACGAGCGCGCGGGGGGATACGAGAGCTTGAGCCCGGGGATGGTGGAAGATTATCAGTTGGTTCGGGCTTTTTTTGAGTGCGGCGTCGGCAGGTCGCAGCTCGCTTTCCATCGAAATTCTGTCGTCAGCACGGAGCCCGCCAGGAGCTTTAAGGATTACATCGAGCAAAGGAAGCGCTGGTCCCAGGCCGCCCTCGGCGCAATGTCGGGCTGGAGATTCTCTCTCATACCGGTTTCTTTGTTCTACTTCGGGGTGTCGATCTATCCATTTTTTACGGAATACTTCGCCGTCATCGTTGTCTTGAGGCTCCTGGCCGACTTTTTGGTCATCCTCAACCCCGTGAGGCGCTTTCGCCAATTCAGCCTCATCCCTTATCTAATTTTTTTTGAGATCAATCTCGTCCTGATGGTCATCTATTTGGGCGTGCCCCTGACCTTATCCAAAAAGATCAGATGGAAAGGCCGCGTCGTTGAGTAGACCCGAGGGAGGCTTGACACGATCCTCGCAATTCTGCTCCCTGTTTGTTTAATGATTTAGAAACTTATATAAAACAAGTTGAAACCATGATTTAATAGGTCCGTGCGTTCGCTGATGACGACGATGGAGAAAGCCAGAGGCATTATCGTCCGTTCATTAACCCCCAACAGACCTTATCACGCTCAATGGATGCTCACAAGGAGATGCAACTACCGCTGCAGAGGATGCAACGTTTGGCAGGAACAGGACGCGACAGGACTGCCAACCAGAAAAATCAAGAAAGGATTAGACATCCTCAAAGACCTTGGCGTCGTGGAAATTGTGCTTTCTGGTGGAAACCCTCTTCTGAGAGAAGACATCGGCGAAATAATAGAGTATTCTTCACGATTGTTCATTACAACGGTGTACGACAACGGAAGCATGGCCGCCCAGAAGATTGATGCACTGCGCCATGCTGACTTCGTCGCAATTTCTATAGACAGCTTGGACCCTAGTAAAAATGACTACATCAGAGGCGTTCCAGGCGCATTAAAGAAAGCAATGCAAGCAGTTGAAAAACTGAGCGAAGCAGGAATTCGTGTAGGCGTGGCACCAACCATTTCCCAGCTCAATCTGTACGAAATAACTGACATCACCAACTACTTTCTGGCAAAGAAAATCCCAGTGTGGTACGGCTTCTACTCTTTCGATCCGTCGGAAAAACGAGATCAATTATTCAAGATTGGAAAACAAAACGACGAATTTGTGATAACAGACAGAAACGCCATGGTTAACCTGTGCGACTCTCTCGGCGCGCTCAAAAGGAAAAACGGTCAGATCCTCATCACAAACAGAATACTCGAAGCCGTAAAAACCCTCTACTCGGAGAACAAGAGGACATGGAGATGTCACGCGCTTCAAAACTTCCTCATGATAGACAACCTTGGCAGAGTTGCCGGTTGCCATCTTAACGATCCAGTAGCATTCATTGATGACCTCCCCGATCTCTGGAACAGCGACAAATTCGAAGGTCTAAGACATCGCTACGGCAACTGTACACGATGCACATATCTCTGTTACATTTTTTATTCTCTCCACGGAACGGTTGTGGGCAACCTGCGAGTAGCGGCCGACAGATGGAGAAGCGCAACACTATTCTTGAAGAAGAAACCAATATCAGATCATTGATCCAATAAATCCTCGTATATTCTTTTGAGCTTTCTTCCGACCGCTTCCAAGGAATGCTCCTCCGCCATATGTCTCCCATTTCCGACATTTGTTTCTGAGGGATTTATCTTCAATAAGGATTCTGATACACTCGACAAATTCATCATTGTCGTCGGCCTTTAGACAATTCATTCCGTGGACAAGCCAATCCTGATATACCTGCAACGCTCTCACAATGACCGGCTTCCCGACTGCGGCAGCCTCTAAGATCGCCATCCCTTGGTTCTCAGCATAGGAGGGAAACAAGAAAATATCACCCGCGTTATAAGCCCCCTCGATATCGGGAACATATCCCAAGAACCGGACATTGCTCGGGAGATTGCGGAACTGTTTCCCAATGGAGAAAGGCCGTGCCGTCAGCCATGTTTTGAATTTTTTCCCACACCATATAAATTGATGCTCCGGAAATCGTCTGGCCATTTCAATGAAATCAAATATGCCTTTTCTTGGAAAAACAAATCCGACCGAGAATATCACCTCCCTTCGAAGGCCATATCGTCTTCGGAAGATGTCCCCTTTTATTTCGGATCGGGTGAACGTCTCTAAATCGACCCCGTTATCCATGACTTTGATGGGCCTTTTCACATGATAAGATTCAATGAGCGTTCTCGCGAATTCGCTCGGGCACAAAACCATATCAGCCAGGTGATCAAGGAGTTCGTCCAATACAGAAAAAACGGATTCACGAGCGGGGAGTTCGTTCTATCCTGTTTGGTCAGTGATGGGCAGCTGCAAAGGGAAGAAGCGCTCGACATCATCCGTCACAAGTCGGAGATCTTGGATCACGAACCACCTGGATTGCAGGACTTCCTTGAGGCAATCCACATGGGCAGCGATGACTTTGAGAGGATACTAACAGAAAAGTCATCTTATCGCCCCCCCTGGTATCATGGCGAAAGGAGCGCTTTGGGTTAGTATCACGGACCAGTCGGCCACCGGAGGGATCCCCTGAGCAGGGGTTTTCATCTGCCTGCACTGGCCCGCTATCGTGTTGAAGGCGAAGGACCGGACGCGGCCGTCGAGCGTCACCGTCTCGATCCTGGGAGGAAGTCCCGGCTTGGCCACGATCCCGATATCGAGTGGAGTCTCGAAGAGCGTCTCGCCGGCCTGAACCTGCCGGATTTCGACGGTCAGGACGCCTTCTCCGAACGACCAGGATCCCGTGATCTCGGGTTGGCTGGGCGAGTAGACCCACTGCCGGAAGAACCCGCCGAGCGGACGGCCGGAAACTTCCTCCATCACCGCGCGGAAGTCCTCGGTCAGGGCGTTGCCGTCGCGGAAGCGGGCGGAGTAGGTTGAAACGCCCTTTCAGAACGTCTCGTCCCCAACCTGCCGGCGGAGCATGTGCAGAACCCAGCCGCCCTTCTGGTAGCTGTTCGTGCTCAGGATGTGATGGTCGAGGCTTCGCTGCCGGTCAAAAAACCGCCGAACAGACCGATGAACGCGACCACGCCTCCGTAAGCGCCCTTGAACAGGGCGGACGAGCCGTCCGCCAGCACCCGGACCATGCTGCTCACGGTGTAGTCTTCAGTCAATTGCAATCGGTTTTTCCACGGCTGGACTTTGAACGGCTCGTCAGGCAGACCGGCGCCGAGTTTGCGGCCAAGGGTTTTTCCAGTTGGGGCCATTATGTCGCGATGCCCTTTACTTCGAGATTGTGACCGGGAGCGCGCTTACGCTCGGGGTCATCGCCGCCATCCAGACCTTCGGGGACCGGATCAATCTTCACGTGCACCTCCATTTTCTGGTGACCGAGGGCGGGGTGGACGAGGCAGGGGTCTTCCATAAGATCCCCCGGATCGACGACTCCCGGCTGGCCGAGATCTTCGCCCGGGAGGTCCTGGCGATGCTTGTCCGCAAAGAGCTGCTGAGCCCGGAATCAAGGGACGAGCCTTCGGCTCGCCACTCGCCCGTGGCTTATTTTCACGGGCGAGTACGGCGGAAGTGGCCCCCCGGACAAAGCCCAGGACCCCGGCCGCCGTGGGCCGAGCGCATTCTCTCCTGGCGACACACCGGCTTCAACGTCCATAGCCTGGTCCGGGCCAAGACCAAACCGGAGGCCGAGCGTATCGGCAAATACATGATCCGGCCGGTTCTCTCCCTGGAGCGGCTGACGTTTCTGGAACCCGAGGGCAAAGTCGGTTACCGGCATGGGGAGAAGGGTGCCGAGCAGGAGACGATGGATTATCTGGAGTTCATTGCCCGGGTGACCTCGCATATTCCCGACAAGGGTCAGGTGACTGTCCGATACTACGGCCTGTATGCCAACGCCCACCGAGGGAAGGTCCGGAAGGCGGGTTCGAGTCCGTCGCCTCTGTGGATCGCCGAGGAGGAGTTCCGGCGACTTCCTTCCAAAGGTTGGGCGGCCCTGATTCGGAAGCCTCATTGAGGACTGCGAAGCGCTGCCATGATCCGGAAAGTCTACGAGGTCGACCCGATGCTCTGTCCTGATTCGGAAGCCTCAAGGAGGACTGCGAAACGCTGTCCCAAATGCGGGGGACAGATGAAAGTCATCGCTTTCATCATGGATTATGCCGTCGTGGACCGGATCATCGACCACCTACGGGATAAGGATTTGCTTTTTCGCTTTGCACGACTTACGCTCCAATTAAGCGGGGAATCGACGCTCCCCATCACGAAAAAGGATAATCCCGGACGCGGATCGAGTCCGCGCTAAGACCTAATTCTTAGCCAGAATATCGAGCAAATCGTCTTTGGACAGACCGCATTGTTTCAAGATGCCAAGCAGGGTCCCTTTCGCTAGTTCATCGTGGAGAGGGATAACTGTTTTATGTTCGCCCTTCTGTAGGCTGACATGACTCCCCTTTTGACGGACGACCAGGAATCCCTGTTTTTCCAAGAGACGCAAGAGGTCGTATCCCGAAAGGACGGGGAGTTTAGTCACCGATGGCAACCTCGAGCGGATAAAGAATCATCTCCCCGTTGCCGTCCGGGAGGTCATCTGTCCCGAAACTCTCGAGGTAAAGCTCAACGGCTTCCTTGAGATTTGCCTGGGCTTTTTCAATGGATTTTCCCTGGCTGACGACGCCCAACTCGACACAGTGGGCGACATACCATTTATTCTCTCTGGTAATAACGGCAGTAAGCTTAATTGACACTTTTTTTCTCCCCGATGATTAATGATACGCCATCTCATCACCTGGCGTCAATTCGATTTTGTCAAAACACGGTTTCGACGCGGATGCCGCGGGCGCGGAGGGCCTTCGCCTGACGCGCCGATTGTGTCCGGAGGGGTATAAGGATTTGCTTTTTCGCTCCACACGACTCCAGAGCGAGGACCGGCCGGATCATGTACTTGCCCACCCGCTCGGCCTCAGGCTTAGTCTCGGCCCGGACCCGGCTATGGACCGAAAATCCCGTATGCCGCCAGGAGAGAAGCCGCTCGGCCCACTCGGGGCTCAGAAGCTCCTTGCCGACCAGGAGCCGGAGGACCTCCCGGCCGAAGATCTCCGCCAGCCGCGCGTCGTCGATCCGGGGGATCTTATGGAAGACCCCCGCACTCATGACCCGTTTCCGGTTCATGAGTACAGGCGAAACGCCGCCTCGTCCACCCCGCCCTCGGTCACCAGAAAATGGAGGTGCACGTGAAGATTGATCCGGTCCCCGAAGGTCTGGATGGCGGCGATGACCCCGGGCGTAAGCGCGCTCCCGGTCACAATCTCGAAGTAACAGATCAACGACCGGAGAGCGCAACGGCAGAGATCGCCCAGGAGACGGCGATTGAACTTGAAGAAGACCCGCAGCCTCTTGGGGATGGTGAAGACGACCTGGCGATGCGGCACGTCCAAGAGAAGCGTCTCCCGCATCCATTCCCCCCACTCCTCAAGGCGCTTGGCGTGACACGAGGGACAGAATCCCCGAGTCCGGCAGGAGAACATGACCAGCCGCTCCTCCCGGCAGTCGGGACAGCGGATCCGGGCGAAGCCGCATTTCGGGTTGCCGCAATCAAGATACCGCTCGACCACTTCCTTGATGATCGGCCGGAAATACCCGCCCTCATTCGCTTCGCGCCTGAGGACTGCAAAGCCCGTAGGTCCGCTCAAAGCGTTCCTCGTATTCCGCCACGAACCTCTCGAAATGATGGAACAGCACCCGGTAGAGGACGGTCCGCTCCGGATGTCGAGGGCGATAGATTCCCGGCACATCCGAAACGCTGATTCATAAAACGTGCCGGGGGATTGCATGAGGGAATCCGCAAGCCGAACCTGGATTTCGTCAACATAAGGCGTCGCTGCCGAAAAGGCGGTGATCGACCAATCAGATAAAAATCCCCCGAAAATGAAAAAGGGGAGTTGGCCTGCGCCCGGATTTCGGGCATTGAGTTGAATGCGGGCGCGCCTTCATTTTCCACTTTATTCCCGGGAGGATTCGGGTATAATTGTCGTTTCCCAGGAAAATCCGATGGAGATGTCTTTGATCCGGAGAATAGCCGCAGCCGCCCTAGCCCTTCTCGCTTCCGCCCCCGCGGCGTTCTCGGACGTCGTGATCGCCGAACGCGGCCGGCCGCGCGCCTTGATCGTCGTGCCGCCCGAGGCGCAAGAGGCCGAGCTTTACGCCGCCGAAGAGCTGGCCCTCCACCTGCGCGCCGTCACCGGCGGCGTCTTTGAAATAATCCACGGCGCGGGCGCCGGAAACACGTCCGGCCGACTCCTAGTGGGCCCGGCCGCGGCCCGCTTGGCCGATCCCGCGTTCGACGTCTCGCGCCTGGCTCCCGAGGAAGTCATCGTCCGCGCTTCCGGATCCGATCTCATTCTTGCCGGCGGAAGCCCTCGCGGGACTCTTTATGCCGTCTATACCTTCCTCGAAGAGGTTGTCGGCTGCCGGTGGTGGACCCGGACCGCCAATCATGTGCCCTGGCGACCGACGCTCAAGATCGGCGCCACGGCGATCCGGTTCAAGCCCCCTCTCGAATACCGAGAGCCCTACTGGTACGTCGCTTTCGATCCGGCTTGGGCGGCGCGAAATAAAGCCAACGGCAGCCTGGCCGGAGGCGACGAGCGCCGTGGAGGCCGGCAAATCTACGAAGGTTTCGTTCACACGTTCTATCCGCTCATTCCTCCCGGCGTCTATTTCAAGGATCATCCCGAATGGTTCAGCGAGATCGGCGGAACGCGCCGGTCCGAAGGCGCCCAGCTCTGTCTGTCCAACGAGGAGATGAGGCGGGAACTGGTCAAAAACTTGAAGGCCCGGCTCCGCGCCAATCCCAGGGCGACGATCGCTTCGGTCTCCCAGAACGACTGTCAAGGCGCCTGCGCCTGCGCGCGCTGCAGGGCTGTCGACGAAGAGGAAGGAAGCCCGGCCGGCTCTCTCCTGCGCTTCGTCAACGCCGTCGCTCAGGATATCGAGGTGGAATTTCCCGACGTCGCGATCGATACTCTGGCCTATCAATACACCCGAAAACCTCCCCGGTTCGTCCGTCCCCTGCCGAACGTCATCGTCCGGCTGTGCAGCATCGAATGCTCCTTCAGCCGGCCGCTCGACCATCTGAAGAACAAGGCCTTTTTCGACGATCTTGAAGGCTGGTCCAGGATCGCGGGCCGTCTGTATATTTGGGACTATACGACCGATTTCGCCCACTACGTTCAGCCCCACCCGAACTATCCTGTCTTGGCTCCCAACATCCGCCTTTTCGCCGGCCGGAACGTCCGGGGGATTTTCGAGCAGGGCGCCTACCAATCATGGGGCTCCGAGATGGCGGAAATGCGGGCTTGGGTGTTGGCCAAGCTGCTCTGGAATCCCACCCTCGACCCTGGGAAGCTCCGGCGGGAATTCCTGCGGGGGTATTTCGGTCCGGCAGCCGGCTCGATCGCCGAATATCTCGACATTCTCGAGACGGCCGTTCTCGCCGCCGACGATCCTCTCGGCTGCTATTCCCCGCCTCAGGCCAGGTTCCTATCCCTGGATACGCTGGAGAAATCATGGGCCGTTCTCCAAAAAGCCGAGCGAAAGGCCAGGCCGATCGCAGAATACGTTCGACGCGTTCGGCTGGCGAAGCTCCCCATCGCCTATGTCGTCCTGGCCAAGTGGGATGCGTTGAGGGAGGAAGCGGCCGCCCGCGGCCGGCATTGGCCGTGGGCGCCGCGGCGCGGCGATCTCCTGGCGTGGTTTCTCGACGCCGCCCGCGCCGAGGGCGTGACGATGATCTCTGAAGGACAGACGCTGGACGATTGGGCCGCCAAAAATAAATAGGGTCAAAGAGTGCGTGGGATCGCGACCTTCAACCTCAAGGATTTCAGTCGCCTCGGTCTGCCGACAGTTCGATTCTGAGCCCAGCCGCCGCGAGATCCGGATGCCGAAGACCAAATCAAAGAACATCAGATACGAAATCGCGAACGATATTCAAATCCGCTTCGCCGATATCGTTCGGACCCTGGGCTTCCATCATATCGATCTGGAGAAGGTTGTTTGCCTCAGAAGCCATGGCTCCTCGGCGAGACGGGTCGTCGCCCGCTGTCACGGGATGAGCAAAGTCCTGCAGATCGCCATGGGGGTCAAAGCCTTCTATGTTCTGGAGTTCATTGCCGAACGTTTCGACGGCCTCAGCGACAATGAGCAGGCCGAAACGATCATCCACGAAATGATGCACATTCCGAAGAATTTCGGGGGCGGCTTCCGGCATCACGACCATGTCACGGCCAAGAACGTGAAGGGAATGCTCGAAAGATACCGGGGGGCCAAGCGCTAGGGTTTTCGGCGTTCCCGATTTGATCGAAAACATAGGGCCGAAGCCCGGGAAAGGCGCCGCCCTCCTTATTTTAAGGGGATTTGATGCGGTTATTTTATTTTGGGGGGATTTCCAATCGATCACTCGAGGGCGCGAAAGACCGCGGTCGCAATCTCGATGTCCTGAACGGCCACTCCCGTGAGATCGACCACGGTGATCTGGCTTTCCGAGGTCCGGCCTCTTTCCTTGCCGGAGACGATGGCCCCCAGCTCAATACATCTTTTCTCTCGGATTCGGCCCGCTTCGAGCGCCTTGTGGATCTCTCCCCGGAGCCGGCATTGGGAGAGGCTGTCGGCCACGATCATGTCGGCCTTGGCCAAGATTTCCGGATCGAGCTCTTGCTTGTCCGGAGTGTCGGATCCGACGGCAGTGATATGGGTTCCCGGCCGCAGGTCGGCGGCCGAGAGGATAGGCGTTTTCGAGGGCGTCGCCGTGACGACCAAGTTACAGGTTTTCAGGATCGCCGCGGCATGTGAAGTGGTTTCCACCGAAAAACCGCGGGATTCCATGTCCCGTTCATAATTCTCGAGCTCTTCCGTTAGGGGTCCCCAGACCAGGACGTCCCGGCAGGCCGAGACGCGTGTCAACCATTCGAGCTGGAGCCGGGCCTGGACGCCGGCGCCGACGATGCCGATGCGCTCGACCTTTCGAGGCGAGCAGTATTTTGCCGCCACGGCGCCCGCGACCGCGGTCCGGATATCGGTCAGATGGCCTTCGTCGAGAAGGATGGCTGCGGGTTCGCCGGTTCGCTGCTTGAAGAGCAGCATGCAGCCGTTGCCCGACGGCAGGCCGATCGAGCGGTTGCCGTAGAATCCAGACGCGATCTTTATGACATAGAACTCTTCCCCTTCGATGTAGCCGGACTTGATGTGGACTTCGCCTTTGTCCAAGATCAATTCTCCGACCGGGGGAACGGTCGCCCGGCCCGAAGAATAAGCGGCGAAGCCTTCTTCGATGGCTGGGATCAGGTCCAGCGAGGGAAGGATCTCTTTGATCTCTGCGAGCGTCGCGATCTTCACGTGCTTCCTTGAGGCGCGGTGCTTATTTATTCCGCAATTCCATGAGCAGATCGTGGATCCGGCCGAGCGCCGGGGTCAGGTAATCGTGCGGCAAGCCGAAACTGATGCGGACGAAATGGTCCAGGCCGAAATGGTCTCCGGGTACGATAAGCACCTTTTTTTCTTCGCGCAGCCGTTCGGCGATTCGGGTGGAGGGAATGTCCAGGCGGTAATGGACAAAGGCGATCGCCGCCGCCTGCGGCGGGGTGGTGCTGAGGATCTCCCGATGTTCGCCGATCCATTTTTCCAGGACGGGGAAGCCTCGGCGGATAAAGCTCCGGGCGCGTTGGATGAGGCGCGGCCGGACACGGGGGGATAGGGCGATCGCCGCCAGATGGTTCGAAAGCATGGTGGCGCTCAAGGTCAAATATTCATGCCTCGCCCAGATCTCGTCGACGACAGGGGCCGGGCCGACGACCCAGCCGATCCGGAGCCCCGGCAAGCCGTAAGCTTTGCTCAGGCTGCCGACGGCCAGAACCTTTTCGTACTTTCCGTAGAACGACGGCGTCTGCTCGTCGGTCAAACGCTCGGCTCCGGCGTACACCTCGTCCGCCAGGATCCAGGCCCCGACCCGGCGGGCCGTTTCGATGATGGCCTCCATTTCCTCATTCTTGAGGATATAGCCCGTCGGATTGTTCGGATTGCAGATCGCGATCAGCTTCGTTTTCGCGGTCACCGCTTTCTTCAGCCCGTCGAGATCGGGCGCCCACCCGTTCTTCTCGTCCAGGGAAAAGGTCTTGAGATCGAGATTCAGGTTCTTGGCCAGACCCCAGATCTGCATGTAATTCGGCAGCATGACGACGACCTCGTCACCGGCCGAAAGCAAGCCCCAGAGGATGTCGTAATTGGCTTCGATCGCCCCCACGGTCACCAGGACGTTTTCCGGACCGGCGCCGGGATACAAGGCGGCGATGTTTCTTCTCAGCTCGGGAATGCCGTTGGCATGGGCATAGTCCATTTCGGTCGCCAGCAGTTTGGCCACCCCGTCCGGATCGTCCTGAAGAAGCTCTTTCAAGGTCAGCGGATACACGCCGCTTTCCGAGAGGTTGTAGTCGACTTCCTTTTCGAACTTGGACATCATCCGTTCCATGACAAAAGGCTGGAATTTCGGCATGGCTCACTCGTCCTTCCATGGGAGAGGATAGTCTCGGCTTTGGCCCGGTGTCAAGATCTTCCTCCCCTAGCCTAATTCTCTGGAATTAGGTGCGTGTCCCCAGAAATATCGAACGTAAAGGGCGGATGCCCGGAATGGGCAGTCCGCCCTTTTATTATTTTTGGGGGATTGGCGGCTTAGGTGCAGCCGTGCGGACCAAGTTCGCGCGTGTCGCGAAAAAGGGAATTCCTTGACTTCGTCCCTTTTTAAACTCCATCTGAATAGTCGCTTGACATTCGGCTTTTTTAAGGCTATTTTCTAAATTAGAAACTTACATCAGGGAACGAATCTCGCCTCAGGTGAGGGGGAAATTTAGCTCGTTCGATTCTCGGGGGAGGCCAGGTTGAAAATCCATGAGAGACATTATCTTCGTTCGGCCCTTGTCCTTTTTGTCGCGGCGGCTCTTCAACTGACGACGGGGTGCGCCAGTTTCCAGGGTCATCAGCTGCCCAAGGTCGATCCTTTCCCGTCGCGGCAGGTCGAAAATAAGCCGACGGTCTGCGTCGATCCGAAATTCTTCACTCAAATGAAAAGCGACCAGACGCACCCTCAGGAGAATCTCGCGGTTCGGCAGCAGTTCGTGTCCTTCGTAGGGAACGCCTTCGCCGAATCCAAGATGTTCAGCCGATTCACGACGAATGGCTTTGAGGCCAAAGATATGGACCTGACGATTCGACTCGACTTCACGAACTATGGCAGCGCCGGGTCCGCCATCATCGCCGGGCTCATCTCGGGCCTCACCGTCGGCTTCATTCCGACCTGGGTGAAGGACCATTACCGGCTGGAAGCCGCCGTCTGCGACGCCCAGGGAAACAGCCTGAGAGAATACAAGTATGAGGACCATATGACGACCTGGTTCCACATCGTCCTCATACCGTTCAGCGGCTCGGTGAAAAGGGTCTCGGAACGGGTCATCATGAACATGCTGAGATATCTGATCCAGGAAATCTCGAAGGAGCCGATCCTGGCGCCCTATTTCCAGAAAAGGCGCGTCGACGACAAAAAGGACGTAGCCGCCGTTCCGGAAAAAGCGCCCGTGGCGCAGACGAACGCGATATCACGCGGGGAGAAGATGGAAGTCCGGGTCATCGTCCCCCAAGCGGTCATAAGGCTTCATCCCGACCCGAAAAGCCCGGTCATCACTCCCGTCCCCATGGGAGCGAAGCTGGAAGTCAAGGAGAAGACGGGGAATTGGTACCAAGTGAACTTCCTCAAAGAAGGCATGATCATCGAAGGGTATATCCTCCAAGACAGCGTGGAGGTGATCAAAGATATTGAGGAAGGCGCGCTGGAAATCCGGGGATCACGGATAGCGATCTTTCCGAGATAAGGGAGCCCAAGACGGACGTCCATCGTTCTCGACGAAGAAAAAACCGGCATTCGCTTCCGCTGATGCTTTTATTGTTCTTGACGGCAGGCGTCATTCACGCTGACGGTGTTAAAGTCAGAATAAAAGCCGATATCGCTCAGTTGAGATTGAGACCGGATGTGGCCAGCCCCATCGTCGGCCAAGCTCTGCCGGGAACGATTCTGGTAGCGGAGGAAACGACCGGGGAATGGTATCGACTCACTCTGCCGCCCGATGAAAACGGCTTCGTTATTTCCGGCTACGTCCAGAAGAGTTTTGTCGAGGTTGTTCCTGAAGGAGAGGCTGTTTCCGAGAAAAAAAGAGAGGATCGGGGCGGCGCGGTTCGCCCGCCCGAACCTCAACAAGAAACGGCTGCACAACAAAAGCGTCCGCCCAAGTTCCGTCTCAAGGGAATCGTCGGGATCGGCCTTGGATTCGATAGTATCGCGACGGGAATATATAAAAAATCGTTGGTGTCGGACGATTGGAGCGAGGTCAAACTCATGCCGGGCGGAGGCATACATGCTGAAGCCGATATCGGATATCAGATTGTTCCCGCGCTCGCGATAGAGCTTGGAATTGGCTATCAAAGCACGGGAACGGGCGTCAAGGACACCAAAGAAGAAGTCACCTTTAAAAGGTACCCGCTGACGCTGACTCTCATTCATGATTTTAAAAGTCGGAGTTCGGCCCATGTCTATGCCGGAGGAGGAATCGCCTATTATCTTTCTCCCAGAGTTTTGGTCAAAGTATCAAGCGTGGAGTTGGAAATCACCTATAAACCCTCTCTCGGTTTCCACGGATTGCTCGGCGTTTCCTGGAAGATGAAAGATCGCCCATTTTTTTTCTTTGGGGAAATTCGATTCGCGGGAACCATGAATTACCAATGGGAGAAAGCATCCTTAAACGGCTATGAAGCGATCCCCACAGAAACATATAAAAAGCTGACGGGGAAGGGCATATATCTGAATTTCGGCGGGGGATACAGCTTTTAATCAGGCGGAACGGTTTTTTCTCCAACGCTCAAAGACAGGTTTTCCTGACAAGTGAGTCAGAGAATCCGACGAATCCTCAGACCTGGATCTCGTAGACGTCCTTGATCTTGCCGAACGAGAGACCCGGTTCGAAAATCCAGGCGCAGAGATCGACCGCTCGGAAATAAGGGAAAAAACGGGCCCGGTAAAGGGCCCTTTGCGGGTAGTACCCACGCGTCCATTCGATCGCGCCGAGGCAGCCGGCCTCGCGGATGTAGCGCAGAAAGGCGTGGACGAAATCCAAACGCTGTTTCCCGTCGAGGTCCGGGTAAGCCAGGTGATGGATCCAGGCCCATTTTTCGGCGGTCTTTCCGAGGTGGTCGTGATAAATGAAGTTGACCAGTCCCTCGATCCTTCCGTCTTTCTCACAGACGAGGGTTTGGACGACGCCGGGATGTAAAAGTTCCCAGGCCAGCCCTTCCCGGTCCCAGACAAGGGACAGCGTCACCGACTGCTGATAACGGCTGAGCAGGGCGAGGCATCCGTCGAGATCCTCGGGCCGGTATTCGCGGAGGCGGATCGATCCCTCCGGCTTGGGCGGCCGGTGGCTTCCCATCGCCTTGATGGCGGCGCGCTCCCATGGTTTCAGCCCTTCCGAGGCGGCGACCCGGTCGAGGTCCAGAACGTGGGCGATGACCCGGAATTTTTTGATCCATTCGACCCGCCGGCCTCTTTCGTGGTAAATTTCTTGTTCTTGACTCGATCCGCGTCCGGGATTATCCTTTTTCGTGATGGGGAGCGTCGATTCCCCGCTTAATGGAAGCGTAAGTCGTGCAGAGCGAAAAAGCAAATCCTTATACTCAATAGGTCAATTTCTTTTTCGAAGCGATCCGTCGATGACGAGGATGAATTCACATGAACTCGATAAAACTACTCCTGGTTTCTGTCTTCGGGCCCTTCGGGGTGAGGGACGATTACGCCGAGGGAAATGGAATGCAGATGGAACTCTTCAACAACCAGATCACGAGGCAGCAGGGAGTCCACTCGCCCCGGCAGTCCTACTGGAGTTTCCCGCTGTACCTGCTCGCGGAGAATGTCTCGGTGCCTGCAACTGTTCTCGATTTTCCCACCTGGGAAGAATTCGCGAGGGAACTGGAAAAGGGTTACACTCACGTGGGCATCACCTTCATCGTCCCCAACATCCTGAAGGCTCGAAGGATGGCCGAGCACATCAGATCGAAGCACCCTGAGATGAAGATAATACTGGGCGG
>Ga0315288_10004208_pt1 | contig 18287 bp, 18 predicted proteins | sample YL17G11_20_MG_FD_203454 | JGI IMG/M metagenome (GOLD analysis project Ga0315288, IMG submission 203454) | Sediment microbial communities from Yellowstone Lake, YNP, Wyoming, USA - YL17G11_20 | ecosystem: Environmental > Aquatic > Freshwater > Lake > Sediment | place: USA: Wyoming | collected... | reverse complement strand
ATTTATAGTCTTTTGTCCCATTTGTTACATACCCAGGAGTTGCCGTGTAACCAATCGTATAATCTTTCGTTATTATTTCATTTTCTTTGATGCAATTATAAAAATTATATATTTCATTATAAAAATCATACGGATATATAACTTTCTCATATGCAGCATCACTTTGATCTCCTTCCATGGTTAAATTTGCACCGTAAATTTCCACATTGTAATCTTCAGGTATTGTGTGATTTAAAATTGCGACATAATCAACGGTTTGAACCGTATCAAATTCAAATTCCAACCATTGTATTCTCTCAGTGTCGAACTTGCCAACCCTTGAAAGACGATCATCCTTCAACGCCTCGTCCCACGGGTATGAAGGATTTTCACTCCTCGACGTAATCAGAGCGTTCTTGACTATATTGTTATATAATATTTTCATACCAGCGCCCTTTTATCTAAAAATAAACGTCCATCCTGCGACGCTCTGAAAATCAAATCAAGCCAATCCTCTTTAGACATTGATGGAACTTTAACAAAGTTGCTTGACTGATTCCCGTTTGCCATGTCAAACAATTGTGCTTGCTGTTCCTGAGTGAGTACCATTTCGCGGGAGTTCGCGCTGATTGCAACACTATCGCCGCTTAGTGAATTACCGGGAACAATACCGCCGGTTGCAAACTTAGGAGGCTTAGGCTTTGAATCAATTATAGTGGCCATCATAATTGCAGATGTGGCCGTTGCTATTGCAGTAAATGCTGCCGCTCCAATAGGCCCGCCAAAATTCCACCCAGCCGCAAACGCATTTAAAATACTCTGCGCAGCCGTGACAGAACTCATTGCGACCTGAATGTCCCATGCGGTCAATGCGCCTTCGTACTCTGCTTTTTTTCTTTCCTTGTCATATTTCGCCATGATCTTGGCTTTTTCGAGTGCCCTGACTTTCTCGTTGTTGACATCGGCTTTTTGTAGGTCGGTAAGAAGATCATATTCCTTTTGTGCTTTTTGTAAAGCAGTATCTTCGGCAAGACCTGCCGCCTCAAGTGCTCTCTGTTCTCTTGCATCAATTTCATAAATTTCATTTTTTGTCTGTTGCGCTGAATACGCGGAGAGCGCAGACATTAAACCATTTGCCATTCCTGCTGCTATTGTTCCATACTCGTTTACTTTTGAAACTTTATATGCAAAAATCTCATCTTCAGCTTTTTTAATAATAGCCATTTCAGCGTTTGATTTTTCAGAAACAGAAAGAAGTCTGTTATTGTCAATTTCATCAATAGACTTTTGAGCATTTAATTTTATGAGATTTATTTTATTTCCGGCAGCCGTCTCTTGTATTATAGACGCCTCAAGAAGTGCTTTTTTCCGGTCATAATTTTGCTTTATCTGCGCGTCCGTAAGGCTTTCTTTTTGTCTCGCAAGTTCTTTTTTCTGAATATTATCAGAAATGATTTCATTTTCTTCTGTCATGCTCTTGACGATTTTATCAGTCGCGTCGGTAAGTTTTCTTACCTTATCTTCAGCACCTTCATATCCTTTTTCAAGCGCTTTGTTTCCGGCGTTAATCAATTGATATTTTGCAACAAGTTCAGCGGCCTTTTTACTTGTTGCAGACATTGCCTTGAGTTGTTCTTTGGTATACTGAGTGCTGCTCCCAGTTGAAGTGCTGAAATCTTTTATTTCTTTATTGAGTGCTTTATATTTTTCATTCTGAATTCCGACATAATCAGCCTTTGAATTAAGCTGGTTTTGTGCCGTCCATAAATCAAACGCTGATATAGCAAGCGCCACTGTCCTGATAAGTTGAGCAAGACCAGATGTCACGCTCTTGACCGTATCTAAAATTACACCACCGTCTTTTGATGAATTGATAAAAGCAACGCCAAGCTGAGACAAGGCAGGCAATAATATTTTTCCAATAGTCATGCCGGTCTCATCGATGGACGCGCTTAATCTACGCTGTACGTTCGCCCATGAATCAGACGACCTCCCAAAATCACCGACCGCATTTGCTGAAAGTTTTGTAATATATTGAAGTGATAGAGTGGCCTTTTCCTGTTTCGTTAATGCTTCATAATTCTTGCCAAGCGTGTTTGCAAAATTCTTTAAATCTTCATCAAGAACCGCGATACCAAGAGATTTTAAAGACTCGCGTTCCCCGATCAGGGCCTTTGAAATTGCCTCAATCGCTCCAGACGTTCCTCCGGCGTAGTTTGTAAATGACGCAAGGTCAACACCCAGCTTGACTACTTCGGTACTCAATCCGAGGGCAGCCTCCTGTGATAGACCAAGAGACTCGAAAACGTTTCCATTTGTTGAAATAAATCTCTTCGCTTCGGTGGTTGAAAGTCCATAAGCGGAAGCGATTGACGCCGCCATTTGATTTGCTTTTTCAGGAATTTGAGAAAAGACAACGCCGAACTTTTGGTTTTCTTCCTCGGCGTCGCTTGCGTACTTTATTGTTTTTTTGTAGAAATCAACTATCGCGCTCCCGGCAAAAACTGCCGCAATCATAACGCCAAGTTTTTTAACACCGGAGACTGTCCCGCTGATGGATGAATCAACTTCCTTGAGTGATTTTTTAATCCCGGAGTTATCGCCGAGGATACGATAGATTAGTTGACCTATTTCTGATTGCATCATATCCCCCTATCTAAAAATCTGGAACGGTTTAATGTCCCTCTCGAAAATCCAGTCCGTTACTTCCTTCGGAAACCCTGAAACATTGATCGCGTTGTTAAGTCCTTCAATGTCGAATCCATACCAGTATTCTTTGATCGTCATCGGCCTATAATATTTATTGAGTGCCGCGAACAATCTGTCCTCATGGACTTTTTTAATGTCAGTCCTTAATGCTTTTTTTTTAAGTCCATGTCTTTATAAATTACCGCAAGGATGAACTCCATCATATCTTGCGTGTCAACCTGTCGCTCCCAAAAATCAAACGATAAAAGCAAAGGATTTTTAATACCGTTATCTTTCAAAATCATCTGCAATAATTCATGCTGTTGATTTATAAAATCCTCTTTATCGAATGATAAAATTTCTTTCATCAACTCATCCCGTCTTGCATCAAGTCCGCTGATCCGTTCCTTGTCAGCCTTTTCTGTTCTCGCTGCCGATATCAAGGTAATGGTATCATTGAGTTCGTCCCATTTCAATTTGAGCAGGCTTGACTTTTCGTTAAGAACGTGAAAATCTCTCGATATCCCCCTGGATAAAAAGTCAATTTTGATCTCAATTGTTTTCTTTTCGCCGTCTTGTCTGTATGGCAATTGATAGACTAATTCTTTGCTCATAAATTCCTTTTAATTCCCCGGCCGATTAAGACCGGGGAAATGATATTTAATAATTTACCGTGTATGAGAAAAGCTGGTTCATGTCAGTAAGCGTGCGGTCAATCTCGGCCTTGAATTTGACCGGAATTGTATCAATGCCCGTGTCTGTTACCGGCTTAAAGTTGAAAACCATACCACCCGATTGAGTAAATACAGAATAAAGATCAAGCTGATCCGTAACCGCGATTGTATCGTCTGTATGTGAAAGTCTGAGAGCGTAAGGAGTAGCCGTCATGGAAGCCGTACCGCATTTAAGAACAGTCGAAGCAAGCGGAGTATTCGTCGCATAGGTTATAACTATCGGCAAGGTAGTTGGGGACCCTGTGCTCATGCTCGCACTATTAAACACAATTGACCATCCGGAATAACTCGAAGTATCGGCAACGATAGTATAATCACCGCTTGCACTTGCAGACCATGCGGTCAATGTTTCATCTGCACCAGTAGGGGCAAGTTTTACAGTCGTAATTGCCGGAGCTGTTGCCATTTTTAACAGCGTGTTATCTATCGCTGGCCCTTTCATGATAAGCGGATATCTTGTTTTGTCTGCCCATCCGGCGTCTATAGTCTGCGTCGGTATTGCTATATGCGGATTACCACCCACTGGTGTGCTGGTGATCATTCCGTTGCTCAATTTAACAATGTTGTCAGGGTTAAGGTTGCCGAGTTCAAACCCGCCCTCAATGACCATATCTTTTCTCTTGATATCCGGTTCCGCGTTTGCGTATTCGAGTCTGGTCTCTGTCCAGTTGAGTACCGCGTCAACCGCGCCCATGACAACGCCAAGATCGGTATACACCAAATCTCCGGACGCCTTGATCTCGACTTTACATCCATCGGGTATTCTTACATACGTTTTTAAAGTTGTTTGGGGTGCCATATTATCCTCTCAATTTTATTATCGCCTCAATCGGGGCGTTATAATTGTCTGTTGCATCCATCGGGGGTATTACCCTTGATGGAACCATATATATAAAACAGTCATCATACGTCTTTCGACTGACTGCATCGATTATAGTTTTTGAAATATCAAGTGCCTCGCCCATCGTAAGCGCTCGGCAGTTTATTAAATAACTGTACATGTCAACTTCAGATTCAGGAAGTCTTGACACCATGTAAAAGTTTACAGTCTTGACCGCTTCACAATCCGACGGGATTAAATGATCTGAAAATATCGCGTATCCAGTACCATATCGATCAACTTTCGCCTGTATCGCTGCGACGTTCAGCGCGGTATATAATTCACTTGCCCCGAACATTATACAAACGTCTCCCGTGTCATTCCGGCCTTTAAAGGCCCGCGCATTTCTTCATCGTGAATTTTCTTTATAATATCGACGGCATTTTGCCCTTGATACAACGCTACTGCCGGACGGAGAAACGGTTGAGGGGGCATTTTTCTTGTACCAAATTCTTGATAAATTCCATGCTTAAGATTAAACCCCACACACATCTCTTTATCACTCGCGAGCCCGCCGATCTCAATCTCATGATCTGCCTCTTCTCCATTTCGATCATTAAATGCCCCTTTTGCATTGTTGCCCTTGTACATTATAGCGTTCCTCAATTGTCCCTTGTCAACCGGAGCCAGTGCCTTCGCCTGACTGCAAATCTTTATCGCAAGAGAAAGGACGGATTTTTTATCCGCCATATCCATGAGCTTGTCAATGTTCTTGTTCCTGATAACCTCAAATTCTGCTTTCATATTATTTCCTTTACCGGAAGCATTATGACTTCGCCCTGCTGCCCGATGTCATCCGCATAGAACGCTGAAAAATACCCTACCGTCTCACCATCAGATGTCAATTCAATTCGAGAATTTTTCTGAATATCTGTTTTTTTAAAATCTGATGGTCTTAACAAAATCACACCGGATACATCCGGCTTTATTTTTTCCGAGATCAAAGCGTTTGAAATACCACCTCTCCAGAAAATACAATCAACCGTCTTTTCAGTCTCCCACGTTAAAGGGCCGAGTACACCGCTTGTAATGGCCTGTACTTTGTTTTGTATGTTACAAGTGAGTGTCTTGCTTGTAGCAAATAACGAATCCATTATCATATTAAAATCCTTTATTAGCCACGACTGTGACCGTAGCATTTGTAATTGTAATACTCGGACTACCAGTCACTCCTATCGCTGTTAATTCACATAATAATAAAAGCAATGTTTCCTACTTTGTCAACATTTATTTATCCTACCATGCCGGAGACACTATTTGAGCATCACAGACGACATTCATTACTGCGGATGCTCCCGGAGTTATCGTCACACTTATATACGCTGGACTTGACGCGCTGTTAAAAGTAGCAGTTGAGTTCGGTGCTCCTGCAATTTCCCCCAAACCCGTAAGCTGCTGCAATCTATTAACATATTGAGCATTACATCGAGCGGTTGCAGAACCTCCAAGAGTAAGAATATCACAAACAATACGCAACATAGCTTGATCTACAAGTGCTGAGTTTGTGTTACTCGTAAAAGTTGCGATAACCCCATCAGAAGTAGTTCCCGCTGTTCCAAATCGAACCATCACAGACCACGTTGCCACTCCCGCTAACGTCGGCTTCCTAATACCAATATGCCAAATAAAACGAGTGCCAATAACCAACCCATTAACAGGCAATTGTATCTTACTTCCTGTGAGTTGATTTACAGAAGAAGCTGTTAACACTTGCTCCGCAGCAGTTAAAGCTGGCATTAAGGAAGGAGCGATCATTCCGCTGTTTCCGAAAACACTTTTAAAAACTCCCGTCCCTAAATCATTTATATAAGGGGCTGTCCCATTACCACCAACGTCATTTCCCATTATCTGGTATCTATCAGAAGCACCAGAAGCAACATTAATAGCATACTTCTGTGTATTCGTCGCTGTTCCTGCCATCCCTATTCTATTTCCGATTATTTCAAAATCACTAATTCCAGCAAGAATATTTATACCGTCATAACTATTGTTCGTAGTTTGTGAATTCCCCGTAATCGTGCACCCTGATATTCTAACATTAGTCCCGAATCTATACCAAATGCCATTACTGAGATTATTCAATACCCGGCAATCAGTAAAACTAATATCATCAATAACTCCAGTGCTCGCGCCGTATAACGTAACACCATGTCCGGCCCCGCTAAACCAGCATCCGGTAAATTTTATACTTCTCAATCTTCCTGGTGTCTGATTGGGCGCATATAAATAAGCTCCGAATATCGCGCATGAATCAAAAAGCGATTCATGTACAAATCCATATTGAACATCAGCACTAACTTTCGGTGCTAAATATAAACCATATAGACAACTTGTTATATTGCAATGTGCAATGCTAAAATGACCTGATGAAAGTATCTGAATTCCCGCCAGCGGTTGAAGGGCTGGATTATGGGACATAACAACCCAGGGACCTATATAAGTATCACCACCAAGCCCATTATCCATGAAGATGCCCACACCGTTATCAGCAACACCAGAATTGAATAATGAATTACTAATAACGACCTTCAATGAAGGAGTTGTACTTGGTCCAATGTAAACCCCTTTCCACCAACCAGCAAAACTGACGCGATCAATTAAAATATCATGAGCACCATTGGTATAAATGAAACTACTTCCACTTACTTGAGTTGCTCCAGCAAAAAATTCCATGTCCCTAAAAGTAATAAACTCATTTCCGGCTGTTAATTGAAATACCGGAACATTCGTACTTGTGGGATAAATAGTTGCAGCTCCAGCTCCCGGACCCATGAAAGTAACCGAGTTCCTATTGACTGTAATTGTGCCTGTAGTTTTATACACACCAGAAGGGAAATATATTATACAACCCCTATCACCGGCAGAGGCCGTCAGCGCATCACGAATAGCTGTTGTATCATCAGCAGTACCATTCCCTATCGCTCCATAATCTTTTACATTATATACAGGAGCTACACCATTTACAGTAATAGCTGCGAATTCTGGAGCAGCACTGGCCCCCATTCCCTTTAGAAAGGTTCCAGCAGCTCCAAGAGCGATTTCGGAAAAAACACCAGTTCCGTTACTATGAAATAATTTCCAGTTTCCACGAACAGCGTCAAGTTTCGTTGTATCTGTTGCATGAACATGGTCCCTATGAGAAGCTATAAGAGACGTGCCAGGAGTAGCCGTTCCTGGAGGTTGAGGATTCGTTGCATCGAAAAGAGATTTAACTGTATATGCTGTTTCTGCGTTCGCAATACCGACTACGTTTAAAACATTCGCAGCAGGCGCGACGGCTTTCACTACCAACCCGTGATTGGTCGTATTTGCGTTAAGATCAGTGTTATCATCGGGAGTTGCAAAATCATCAAGTTTTGTGGAAGTTGTAGCCGCGCCAATGTAGGTCTTGACACGACTCATTGCGCTTTTACGGTTTGTTCCGCCCCCGCCATCGTCAACAAGAATAAGGTCCGCATCTGCCAGAGCAGCACCAATATCAGTTCCACCGTCAAGATTTATGTCCGCAATACTTCCACTCCATGCCGGAACAGCTTGCCATGAACTCGTTCCATCCCCATCCTCGCGTAAAAACTTTGTACCACCCGTTTCACCAGTAGAAATTATAGCCGACCCTTCATGGCCATGAGCCGCTACAGCAACAGCTTGCCATGAACTCGTACCGTCACCATCTTCGCGGAGAAACTTTGTGCCACCAGTTTCACCAGTAGAAACTATTGCCGTCCCTTCGTGACCATGATCTGCTACCGCAACAGCTTGCCATGAACTCGTACCGTCCCCATCCTCGCGGAGAAACTTTGTTCCGCCGATTTCACCAGTAGAAACTATTGCCGTCCCTTCGTGACCATGATCTGCTACAGCAACAGCTTGCCATGAACTTGTACCGTCACCATCTTCCCGTAAAAACTTTGTTCCGCCGATTTCACCAGTAGAAATTATCGCCGACCCTTCGTGACCATGAGCTGCTACAGCGAAATAACCCACATTTTCAGCAGCAGCAGTGCCGAGTGTCGGCGTGTATCCCAATGTAGTATAAGATATTTGTGCCCCGTCACCGCCTGAATGGTCATGGCTATTACCGCCGGTAACACCATCGGCAAGTTGTGCGTATCGAAGGTCTCCCCGCGTTTCGTTGTAGTATAGTTTATGATCGTCCGCACTTAAACCTAAGAGAGCTGCGTGAGAAAGAGACACGCCAGAAGAAGCTGCGCCATAACCAAAAATCCTGGGAAGATACGGTCTAATATCTTGAATTCGACTACCAATACTTGTATCATCCTCTTTTGCGACTATAGTGGCAATAAAAATACAAATGACTTCAAATCCTGGGGGTATGGTGGGCAAAGCAGCAGCTTTCGCATCGTCCTCATTATCGTAATAGTATTGTGCATAAACTTGATACATAATCCCATTAGGAGAACGATACACCAAACTCTTCGACCACTTACCTGTTGGAATCGTTGCAAGAGGCGTTCCCGCTGGTTGTGAATAAGACGATTGTGTCATATCATTCCACAACTCAGGGTTAACCTTATCCCATGTGGACATATCAGTATTAATCGTCCATCCGATTATGGCATCGTAATACATCTTATAAAAATTTGTAGTAAGCGCAAAAGTATATTTCTGTAAGTTTATAGTCACATAACCAGCAGCAGCGGACAGAGTGAATGGTGTGGCCCCTTCTGCTAAAGCACAGCCTGATATAACAAGAGCATGTATCGCATCGCTAACAAAAGCAGTCATTCTCTCTGCTATTTCACCACAATACGCTGGAGTGTTAACGAGTTCCGCAAGAATTGTGTTCATTCCCGCTGTGTATATTACGGCCAGGAGTGGATACAAAGACAAATCGGGTTGAGTGTTGAAAATATGAACCTGATTATCTGCTCCGATACATATGATATTCAATCCATCATACAGCGTAACAAGCGGGTCCCCTAAAGCGTCCACATAAAGCGGAGCTTCTCTATATACCCTTGTAATACTATTAGTACCATTAGAGACATAACAGATATAAGGTAATACATAGAAACCCATCCCAACACCAGTTGGAACTACTCCCATCGCAAGAACGAATCCTGCACCATGACATTCTATATTTTGAAGTTCAACTCTGCTAACATCGGACATAAGAGGAAGAGCGACACCATCGATAGAATACTCACTATCAGCACGAAGATCAACTCCTGTAGCCGATATGGTCATTACTGTGTCTGTTGGAACAGATTCATGATCTGTTTCAGATATAAAAAACTGTAAGTTCTTCCCTACTGTCAATGTTCCAAGTACAAGGTTCCCGCCATCCACATATAAGTAGGCATCATGGGGAACTATATTGCTCCACACCTCAGAAGCATACAGTGAATTGGCTATACCAAAATCACCAAAAAAATGAGAATCATCACCATCATCAGCAGTTACTATATAGTCAGAAGTAGCGTCTACATGCGTACTCGTATTTCTTAAATTAACTTGAAGGTACGAATCAACTTCTCCTTGCAAGGCTAAAGGATTATTAGGGAGATACTCAACGTTATCGCCAATTCCTATCGCAGAATTTACTTGTACCTTTCCTGTTGCAATATCAAAAATAAAATTAGCGTTACTCTCCCAAGCCCCTTCATGTGCGAAGATGACTTCTCCGGAAGCTGATTCTGGAGGAGGAGCGGAAGGAAAATACAAAGGTTTATTTAATATCGCTGAGACACCAGCAGAAGCGGTCCAATCAGCATTTACATGATATAAATTAGTAATACCTTCAATAATATCATCAGAACTTTCCGGTTTATTCAGTATTTCAGCAAGACCAGATGAGGCGTCCCAGTCGGATTGTACATTATATTTTTTTGTTCCCTCTGATATATCATCAGTATCGAGAACGACATCGCCATCTTTACCGTTTACGGAAATGACCGCATTGCCCCCCGGAATACCAGGAGGGCCTGCGGGCCCTGTCTGGCTTATGGTAAGGGATATAGTTTCAATATCGGATATTTCAACTGTCGTGTTATCCTCAACGATGGTTAATTCTATAGGGTCGGTCGTTACCGTTACATCAATACTCATTTCTTTTTCACCTTGAACGTACCAGATAAAAGCGTCCTTGATTCCGTCGTTAAAGTCCTGTCAAGATACCATGTATAATTCCCGCATAATAAAGCCGTCTGAGTTTTTGACAGCGTGATTGTAACAGTCTTATCGCTTGTTGTAGTTGAAAAAGTTGCTACTGTCGAATCGTCCACTGACTTGACAACAGCCGTGAACGTGTATGATGTGACCGCATCAGTAAAAAGAATATTCCTTGTATAATTATTCCCTGATATTATTGTAATGTTATATTCCTTAGGGATATGGTTGTCGTCATAATCTGCCATTAGTTCGCCCTCTGTAATTGATTCCCGAATAACAATAAATTCTTTAGCATCTTGTCAGCGACTGGGAACTCTCGCCCGCCCGTCTTTGAGTATGTCACCGATACAGGGCCATAGCTTTTAGACCTGACCCCTTCGTCAACCGTATTAAGCACACCGGATTTACACTGTGCCGCAAGATAACATGTCGCGTTTATAACATCTTTCGGTATTGTCCCTGACTCGATATAATAACCAAGCCGGTCAAGTGACCCCATCCTCGGCCATGATAGAGACTGCGTAGTCAATGACGGTTGACCCTCAAAGTTATAATTAAGATCGATGTATTCCGTAGCCTGGTTTAACCAGCCCTCGATAGTAACATCGGCCTCACAACACGGTTGCCCCTTGTTCTCCCAATATTGCTTAAACTGCGCTACCGTGCAATAGCTTGTCGATGTACTCGACCCTGTCCCCGTCTCGACTACAAACTCAATCATATTTCATCCACTTCAAAAATGACATTGCCATAATTGTTATCTGCAATGGTTGTAATGACAAGTCCGTACACCGTGCTTGCTTTGAGCTTCAAGAGTATTTCAGTTTCGCGCGATGGAAGATTCAATTCGGTATAAATGGCCGTCCCCGCTGATTGACCGCTCGACCCTAACACATAATCTTTTTTAATCGTAGCGACCGGAGCATTAGAACTCGCCTGATCTCGCTTTGTAAAAGTAAGAGCAGTTCCAACAAACGCGCCACCGCCGCTTCCAATTGCAAGACCAGTATTGACCACTATCGTGGCAAGTGCCGCGTATTTTATTTTTATTCTCAAAGATACTTTCTTTGTACTCGTTGTAATCGCGTATTGTTTAGGGCCTGATATGTCAACGTCGTCATCATAATCACAAATGACAAACTCCGACCCTGATCTCGACATTTCCAGAAGTTCTGTAGTTCTTGGTTCACTCATTTTTTCGGCCTCCCGCGTCTTTTCTCTGTGCTTTCTTCAATCGGTTTAATTTCCGGCTCAACGTCGGTGAACCCGCATTCAAGAGCCCATTTAATCAATTCCTGATTGACTATTTCAAATGGGCCGTCCACGAAATCATGGACGACCCTATTTGTATTCTTTGCCGTTAATTGTCCGACTCCGAAAAGTTTCATATTTTTATGCCGATGTCATGAGTCCGCCCGCAGCACTCGCAGCCGCAGCGACCATATTCGCATAAACTGAAGTACCCCACGCTGTTACCTGTGCAGCCGCGCAATTCATCAGAATGATCTCGTCATTACTTCCAGACACCAGGTGAGCCGCTGCCGGAGTAGTAGTTGACAGAGAATAATTGAAAAGACAGTTTTTAAAAACAGTCCCAGTACCGCCTGTAGTTGATACCGACTTAATCGCGCCGTGTGCTGTTCCCGAGCTTACCATTCCAACAATCTCACAGTCGATGAACTTGTTCCGCTTAATCGCACCGGAAAGAATAATCTCAGCCGCCGCGTTGTTGCCTTGCGCGAAGCTGTTTGTACCGATCGTACACTCTCTGAAAGTGCATTCCGAACCGGTAAGTGTAATAGAGTTATTATTTGCCGATGTCGCCGCTCCTGCTGCTCCTACTATATGACATCTTTCAAAATAGTTTCGTTCGCCCGATACCGCCACGCCTCCGATCTCAAGCGCGTTCGTCCCGCCATTGTAAAAATGTACATTGTAAAATCTATTATTAGACCCTGATATTGTTATAAGCGTAGGAAGTACGCTTGTTATAGACGTATGCTCGCCAACTGTAAGTGTTCCGGTTACTGTCATAATCAAGGCTGAAACAGTAACAACTGTAATAGCCACAGCGTTAACGTTCGATATAAACTGCATACCGGCAACCCATCCGTCTGTCACGAATGACCCTGCCGCCCTTGATATGGAAGTATCGGCCACCGCAGTGAGTGTCGCTGTCGTAGTAACTGTTTTGTTTGCAACCCTTGCACGACCGCCCATTGAAACAGGTGCCGCAATCCCTACAACGGTTATCCCGTTTTTATCCCATACCAATCTCTGATAACAATAGGAAGTCGTCGCCGCACTGGTCGCACCGTAAGAAAGAAGCGCGATCCCGTCACCGTCTGCAACTTTATCTTCTGCATAATAAAGATCGGCGAACGCAGTATCAATTGACCGTCCGTCTGATGTGTTAGCACCTGATGTCGGGTCAACAAAAAACCATTGACCTCTGATTAGCGGAAGGGAGCCCACTTCTGAGATAGTTTCAAGGGCGTTGCCCAATCCCTTCGATATAGCTGATGAACCTTCAAATTTCATTGTATTTCTCCTGTAAATTTATAAGGCGGGTATTATCCCGCCGTTAATATTATGCTGATGTTGCCAGACCAGTTATTGACCCGTGCCACATTTCAGGGCCGTAATCAAAACCCGGTTGAGCATAGAGGAACCCGCCAACTTTAGCCGCAGTCGTTCCGATTGCATAGTAACCGACATCAATGCCGTTCTCCATGATGTTTGTAGGTGCGCCTATAGAAATACCATCGACTGTCGGCGGAACCGGCAGGAACACCGGAGCACATACGGAAGACTCGACAAGATAAATTTCATCAGTCGGCATCTGCGGGCTGAACAAAGTACGAATAGCACCAGCACCGGGAACGAGGAAAGTATTGATCGCCACTCCGCCTGTAGTTCTGTCCATCGGAGCGTACCCGTAAATGTCAGAAAGCATCTGCATTTGAAAAGCATTGCAGAGCATCACGCAAGAATCGAATGGTGAGCCATTGGCGACCATTTCCCTGACAAGCTCTTCAATCATAGTCTTTGCGAGTTTTTTAGAACCAGCAGCAACAGTGTTTGAAGTAATCGCGTTCTTGAGTCCCCTCATCGCAACCGAAGTCGCAGATGATGATTCAGCGACATAAGACCCTTGGAGCAATGAATACTCAAGATTTTTTGCCATTTGCATAAGCTGCATTTTTTTCTGAAATGCGATTCCGGTGAGAGCCTTTGCGAATCCGTCGGCGTTCACGCCTGAGAATTGACCGCTGATTGATTCTTTCACGAACGTGGTGCTTACATCATGTTTCTGAATTTGACACACGTTAACCGCTTGCGCGAGCGTAACTGTAGTCGGAGTACCCGCTGCCGCTGCAGTGTCCTCTGACTGTACATCTTGAGACCCGGCTGAAAGTGTAACCTGATTCCCGATAGGGAAAGTCCTTGTCTGTGTCCTTTTACTTGCTCCTGAAATTGCATTGAGGAACGGGGCAGACTGTGCGCCGTACATAAACATTGCACCCCGGTAATTGAGGGTGTCGCTATCTGTTAATGCCATGATAATTCTCCTGTTTATTTAATTTTAAGTGCCTGCTCCTTCCAGTAGAATGATTCATCGGCTGCTGCTTTAGCCTCCATGACATCACCTCTTGCTTGAGCGGCCTTATATCTGTTCTCTGCTTCAAGCATTTTCGACCTCGCATCCTGTGGGCCTCCGCTTCCATGAAAACCACTTGCTCCAGCTCCTTTATTCTCCGGCTGCTTCAAATAAGTTTTCCCAAAATCAGATTGTGCGTATTGCTTGAAATATTCGTTGGCTGGCAGTCCCAAACCGTCGCCGTTATCGATAATGACTTTCTCTATGTCGTTATCAACTTCGATTCTGGCCTTTCCCTGAAAAGCGGATTTAAGAATCTCTTTATGTTTCGGGTCGAAGCCCGCCGCATCAAGAGACTCTGAAAGATTTCTCTCTATGAGGCTCTTATGGTACCTTGACTCAATACTTTTTGATTCAAGGCTTTTTTTCTCTAAGGCGTCCATCGCCTTTTTAAGTTCTCTTTGATACTTTGTAAGCTCATCCGATTCCTTACCGGTTTTTGAGCTTTTACTCTTCAATTCATTATACTCATCAATATCGATGGTGTCAAGTACTTTTTGCATGTCCTCATATTTTGCTTTGAGTGTCTGCTTTTCTTTTATCAGTGCCTGATTATTGTTCTTCAATCCCTCGATGTCTTCCTTGCTTTCAAACCCCATACCTTTGACCAACTCTTTGAACGCTCCAGCGTTCTTTTCGTCTTTTAAGAAATCCCTGACTTCTTCAATGTTCATTTTTTACCCTCTTTTAATTAAATTTATAATACCGGCTCTGTCACTTTCCGGAATAGTTTTCCAGTCAACACCCTGATCTTTGCATATTCTTTTTATAGACTCAAAATTAGCAGGGTCTTTCCATTCCATTTTTACATCAACGATAGAGTCATCCTGTTTTTTTCGACCTTGTTTTTTTGTACATTCAGTTTCCATTATTTCCTCCGCATTACCCTTATGCAATATTTAAGACGTTCAATAAATGACGCCTCGATAATAACCTTTTGCGCTTCAATAATACCGGCTATTTTAAACTCACGTTTTGTTCTCTCTACCAGACTTTGATTAACAAGTTTTCGTTTTGCTGTCGCTGCCATATCAGTCACCATAATTATAATCACGGATCATCATTCCATTTTTATCTGTCTTCATTCCGTTTTGCTTTGACCATTTATCATAGCTTTCAAAATTCATGACTATGTTCTTCTTGTCATCCGGGTCTGTCGGATTTTTACGCGCGCGCATGAGTTGTGGATCCTCTCCGTCTACAATGTCAAGAATCGTACACCTCTCGTTTATATTCATAGCAATATCAGGCCATTGACCCAATCCGTAAGACTCCATGCCTTTATATTTAAAAGGCTCATCAAGTGCCACACGCTGCCCATCAAGAGCGATATGGGAGTCCCGCGTCTTTCCGTCTCTCGATGCGTGCCATTGCCTCTGTATATCAACACCCTGTTCCGCTGCGTCCATCGATGCAGCGCGTGAGCCGATGTCAGCCGTCCGAGCTGACTCTGTGCGTGCGATCCTTTCTGCCTGATATGCAAAATTATTCATGATTGACGTAATGTTACCGGACATTTCTTTTATAGATTGACTCTGTATAAAACCCTGCGTGATCGTTTGTTGAACTTTTGCAAGGTCTTTTATTTTATTATTATAGAGAAGGTCTTTAAGCGTTCCATATTGAGGGACGATCTGGTTCAATTCAAGTCTCGCCGTGGCTGATATTTCTTTCCACAATACGGTTGACCCAGTGACCGACAATTCAACCAAGCGCGGGTCAAGAAAAGAAAAATTCATTTCAATCGGCGTGAACCAATCAAGGACATACTGCTGTCGGTAATACATATTGGTCATTGCAAGGCTTGACGTGTTGACAATATCTTTCTCAACTTTCTTGTAGTAATAAGAATACGTCTTTTGAGTTTCCGCGAGGAGTTTGTTCAGCCGATCGTACTGAATGACGATATTATAAATGTCTTGAGGATTACCGGTACCGGCCTTGATCGACAAATATTTTCCATAAAACTTTTCCATCTGTGCGTTTATGTCTCGCATAGCATACTCATAATTTTTGAGCATGATTTTATTTAACGCCTCGACCTCGGACGATGTGTAATCAATCGCTGCAAGCTGTCCGGTATAGGCGTTCATTCAACTTCCGGATTCTTTTCAATGTTCAATTCAGGCGGTGTCATCATGTCCCTTTTCTCAACCTGCTTTTTCATTGACTCATCTATCGCCTTCAGCTCATCGTCAAGCGTCCAGTTTTGCGGGTATGTTTCATATCCCTTGAGCTGATAAAAAAATGTCTCCATGCTCATGTAGCCACTCTGCACCGCTCCCATGAGTTCAATAAGTTTCCCCTGTGGTATTTCCTGAGTATCGAAGTCAGAATTGAATTCAACAACAGCCATATCGGAGCTACCGGCCCATGCGTTAAAATCCGACATTATCAATGAGGCACTATCAGAAAGGCTCTTTGAAATATCCGCGAGCGTGGCATACTCGCCCTCGCTCGATATTCTCGATGTCTCAGCGCTGGCAACATACCGGCCCTTCCCGCTGATTATCTGGCTGCCCATTGCGGCCATCTGCTCCTCTTTGTGTCTGAGTTCATCTTTCAACCCGCTGTCGCTCGATGCCTGAAGGAACTCGGCCCCACCGTCAACCGGAAAATCTGCCGCACCGCCCACGGGAAAAGGCTTGTTCCCCCATCCGCGTGTAATGACAGTCTTTGCACCTGTCCAGTGTAGCATATTTTCGTGGTCTGCTGAATTGATATAGTGACCAAGATTAAGGTTCACAAAGTCAACCATTGCGGAATTACTTATTCTATAATTTATCCCGGATGAAGTTATTATGTAGAATGGAATATAATTAAACACCTTGCCATTTATAAGCGGCTGCACCGGTTCGCTGACTGGAACAATACCGCCGCCATCGCCCTTTATCCAGTCCTGAACATAATAAACGCCTTCATCTAAATATAGCTCTTTCCAAATATCAGTTTCCTTCACGGAATACTTATCATTTTTATCAACAACATTCTTTTTCCCTTCAAGCATTACCATTGTCATTTTCTCAATTCCGTCCACGACTTCAACACGCCAGTTGATTATAGACTCCGCACTGTACGCGGTGAGATACGGACGTCCCTGCTCGACTGAATAATCAAGCAATATGCCGACCCTATTCACGATCATTACTTCCTTAGCGACATCCCGAAAAAAATAGTTAAACGATGAACCTGCAAGGTTTATATTCTCGACCATTTCCTCATCGACGTCGTTCACTATCGGGCTTTTCCTGAATAACTGCCCGAGGCTCGCGTTCATCGTCCGGCTGGAAAAGTTAACGTATGACGCCCGCTTCAAATATCCGGCATACCCTTCAGGGCTCTGACCGTTCAACATCGGCAGATATTCAATTGACTTTTCTTTTATAACGTCCTGTCCGAAGATGCCGTCCCGCGTGCGCGTCCATATATTTACATTGTTGTTATATTCATTACATCTTGTATTAACTGGCAATTCGATCACCACCCTTTAATTTGATTAACTGATCCAGATGATCTTTTATCATAAAAACATAATATCATCGCATCTGCCTTGTCTGGACTCCTTCGCCCTGTCCTTTTCTTATATTCTTCTTTGCTCTCAACCTTCCGCCGTTCGTCTGGTGTGTATTTATAGTACCGGCTTGAAAGTTCAGCGTTCAATTCATGATCTTTCGGCAGTCCAATCTGGTCTATAAGTCCATATAAGTTAAACCACATCTCGCTTATAATATCAGGATATTTTTTGTTGTCAAGCGGTTTTCCGCCGAAGTTGATCGGGACAACATTCGCACCCATTTCTTTCAGCCTATCAGTACACCCGCCGCCGATTCCTGTATCGTCAATGTTGATCTTTCCACCGTCCGCAAATTCATATAACATCTTAGCGACGGTCTGCGTGTCTGTTTTTGTTACTACCTTGCTGTCTATAATCTGTAGTCCTTCACGCTTATAGAAAACGGTCTTGTCGCTGCCGAACCTGGCTATGTCCGCACCGACCACGATACCGCCGTCCCTGCTCGCGTCTCTTTCCATTGCAGCGTTAACCTTTGATCGCACCATGACGGATTTTTCAGCTTCCTCGAATGATATGCCCTCCCATATCCGGCCGTACTCTTCAGGGGACATTTGCTGTTTAGCCTGGACACGTTCTTTTTCAAGTGATTCAGGAAACCACGGATTATCTGAGTAATTGATTGTAAGTGATTGCACATCC
>Ga0315288_10004207_pt1 | contig 18288 bp, 15 predicted proteins | sample YL17G11_20_MG_FD_203454 | JGI IMG/M metagenome (GOLD analysis project Ga0315288, IMG submission 203454) | Sediment microbial communities from Yellowstone Lake, YNP, Wyoming, USA - YL17G11_20 | ecosystem: Environmental > Aquatic > Freshwater > Lake > Sediment | place: USA: Wyoming | collected... | reverse complement strand
CCGCACCTTTCTGCCTGAAGAAGGTCACGGCGGGCGACATAACACGCTGGTCCTGACCCACGGCTATTGGGAGCGCCGATTCGGTGCCGATCCGAACATCCTCGGACGAAAAGTGACGCTGGACGGCCTGACCTACGAAGTGGCGGGCGTGTTGCCGGCCAACTTCTACTTCCCGGTGCCGTCGGAGATTTTCGTGCCCTGGGATGACGACGAGTTGCGACGAAAAGACCGGACGGCACTCGAGCTGGGCGTATTCGGCCGACTCAAGCCCGGCGTGACGGCCTCCCAAGCCGAATCCGACCTGAACGTGATCGCGGGCCGCATCAGCGCCCTGGATGCGCACAAGCGGGGTTGGGGCGTGACGGTGGTACCCTTGAAGCAGGCGATGTTCGCGTCGGTGCGGCCGGCGCTCTGGGTCCTCCTCGGCGCGGTCGGATTCGTCCTGGCGATCGCGTGCGCGAACGTGGCCAACCTGCTGCTGACCCGCGCCACTGGCCGACGGCGGGAAATCGCGATCCGCCTGGCCGTCGGGGCGGGCCGTTGGCGCATCGTCCGGCAACTGCTCACGGAGAGCCTGCTGCTCGCCGCACTCGGGGGCGCCGCCGGATTGGGGCTCAGCGCCTGGGGGCTTGACGTGTTGCGGGCAGTCCTGCCCGGTCGCGTCCCGGTCCCCGACGCGGCCGTGGACGTGCTGTTGCGGAGCTATGGGATCGATGGGGCGGCCTTCACCTTCACGCTGGGTCTTTGCGCCGTGTGCGGCATCGCCTTCGGTTTGGTCCCCGCGCTTCAGGCCACCGGGGCCGACCTGACCGACAGCCTGAAAGCGGGAGGACGAGCTGGGGCGGGAGCAAGCCGGGGACGCACCCGGAGCGCCCTGGTCGTCGTGCAAGTCGCGTTGTCGTTGGTCCTGCTTAGCGGCGTGGGGCTGATGCTGGAGACGCTGCTGCACTTGCGCGCCGTGAACCCGGGTTTTCGCACGGATCACGCGCTGGCCATGGAGATCGAGCTTCCCACTGATTCCAGGTATCAGGAGCAGGCCGAGCAATCGCAGTTCTTCCGGCAAACGCTCGAGGAGGTGGCGCGCGTGCCCGGGGTCCAGTCGGCCGGGCTGGTCGAGTGCCTGCCGCTCGACGAGGAGTCAACCTGGCGGGACTTCCGGATCGAAGGTCGGCCGCTTCCGGCGCCCGGCCAGGAGGACCGCGCCGAATACCGGCGCGTGAGCGCGGGCTACTTCGCGACCCTGGGGATCCCCTTGGTGCAGGGGCGCTGCTTCACCGACCAGGACGACGAGCGCGCCCCGCTCGTGGCGGTCATCGATCAGGCGCTCGCGCGGCGCTACTGGCCGGGCGAGGATCCCGTGGGCCAACGGTTGTTCATCGCCGACGGTCAGAGCCGGAACCGCGCGATCGTTGGGGTCGTGGGTGGTATCCATCATTTCGGTTTGAGCCAGGGCATTGATCCGTTGATCTACGTGCCGTTCCCACAGCAGCCGGCCTCGCGGATGACGTTGATCGTACGAACCGACGCGGCGCCTGGCACCCTCGTTCGGCCGGTGAAAGAAGCGATCTGGCGCGTCGATCGCGACCAGCCGGTGTACAAGGTGCGAACCATGGAACAGCTCCTCGGGGCCGCCGTGGCCGTGCCTCGCATGACGCTGGACCTGCTCGGCGGCTTTGCCTTCGTCGCCCTGGCGCTGGCGGCCGTCGGCATTTATGGCGTCATGGCCTACGCGGTCGCCCAACGCACGCATGAGATCGGGATTCGCCTGGCACTGGGCGCACAGCGAGCGGACGTGTTCAAGCTCATCGTGCGAAGTGGTATTGGCTTGTCGTTGCTTGGCATCGCCATCGGCGTTGCGGGTGGCCTGGGCCTGACACGCGTCATCGCCTCGCAACTCTATGGTGTCAAGGCCGCCGATCCCTTCACCTTTGCCCGTGCCAGCCTGCTGCTCTTGATCGTGGCGCTGCTGGCGTGCTGGTGGCCGGCGCGCCGAGCGGCACGGGTCAACCCGATGCGAGCGTTGCGAACCGAGTGAAAAGCCAACTGACCACTGACCACTGACCACTGACCACTGACTTATGAACGACCTCAAATTCGCCTTGCGGCAATTGCTGAAAAATCCCGGCTTCACCGCCGTCGTGGTGCTCACGCTGGCGCTGGGGATCGGGGCGAACACCGCGATCGTGAGCTTCATCGACCGGGTTTTCCTGCGACCCCTGCGCGTCGAGAAGCCGAACGAGCTCGTCATGGTAAAGTACCGGCGTGACACGGGCTCCACGGACGACAGCTTCATTCATCCGCTCTATCTGAGTCTGCGCGATCAATCCCGGGTCTTCTCGGGACTGGTTGCCTACTGGGGGATCATGGCCGACCTGAACGTCGGGAATACAGCGCGGCAGGTCATGGGCCTCGCCGTGTCCGGCAACTACTTCTCCGTGCTGGGAGTGAAGCCCGACCTCGGCCGCGGCTTCCTTCCTGAGGAGGACCAGACCCCCGGCACTCATCCGGTGGCGGTCATCAGTCATGAACTTTGGCAACGGCAGTTCAACGGCGATCCCGCGGTCCTGGGCCAGACCCTCCGGTTGAATGACTATTCCCTGACGATTGTGGGGGTGGCCCCAGCCGAGTTCACCGGCACGTACGCCGGCACCGGCCCCGCGCTGTATGTGCCGCTCAGCGTGTGGGCGCACATGAACGGCATCGCGCTCGACAAACGCGAGTACGATTGGCTGAAACTGCTCGGACGGCTCGAGCCCGGGATCAGTCGGGAACAGGCTCAAGCCGGGCTTCGGGTGTTGGCCGAGCAGATCCACGCGGTTGAACCCATCAACACCCCGACCGAGATCATCCTGACCGACGGCAGCCGGGGAACCAACGTTTGGGGCGAGAAGAACCTCTGGTGGCCGTTCGCCCTGCTGCAGGCCATCACGGCGATGATCCTGCTCATCGCGTGCGCCAATGTGACGAACCTGCTGTTGGCGCGGGGCACGACCCGGCAGAAGGAAATGGCCATCCGGGTGGCGGTCGGCGCCAGTCGTGGCGCGGTGATCCGGCAGTTGCTGGTGGAGAGCACGCTGCTGGCGCTCTTGAGCGGGGCGTGCGGTGTCCTGTTGGCCCTCTGGTTGACCCACCTCTTGCGTGGCGCAATCCCGATCGCCGACCTGCTGAGCATCCCTGTGGGGATGGACGGACGCGTGCTCGCTTTTGCGCTCGCGGCATCGCTGGCCACGGCATTGGTTTGCGGCCTGGCTCCCGCCCTCCGGGCTTCCCGGCCCGGTCTGGTGGCCGCGCTGAACGACGGCGCCGGGAGGGTCCGGATGCTGACGCGGCGATGGAGTCTCCGCAATCTCCTGGTCGTCGTGCAAGTGGCGGTGACCCTGGTGGTGCTCGCGGTCGGCGCGCTCTGCATTCGCAGCCTGGGCAAACTCCGGATGGCGGATCCGGGGTTTGACGCATCCCGACTCGTGGCCGTGTCGGTGGACCTCGGACGCGGACCGGGACGAAACGCCGAGGCGCATCGCGTGCTGACGGACCTCCGGGAACGCGTGGCCGCCTTTCCTGGCGTTCAGTCGGTCAGCCTCGCCTCGCGCGTGCCGTTATCCGAAGGGGGCCGGAACAAGACCGGGGCCAAACGCATCGACAATTTCCAGATTCCCTCAGGCGAGGAATTTGTTTCTTGGGAGTACACCCTGGTTGGCCCAGGATACTTCCAGACGCTGGGGGTACCCTTGGTACGAGGGCGCGACTTCACACCGCAGGACGGCCCTGGGGCTCCGAAGGTCATGATCGTCAATGAGCTTATGGCCCAGCAGTACTGGCCGAACCAGGATGCGATTGGCAAACGGGTCACGCTCGGCTGGGATGAAGTGCGCGAGGTCGTTGGGGTCGTCCAGGCGGTCAAACTCCATTCGATCCGCGAAGAGCCCATCCCCATGTCGTTCTGGCCGCTGGCACAACCGATGGAGGTCAAATCGCTGCCCCCCGCCCTCCAAGCGGCCTATGCCGTTAGACCGGTCATGCTGGTACGTCTGGCGGGTGATCCGAAGGCCGTCGTCTCCTTGGTGCGAAAGGAACTGGAATCCACGGGTGTGCCGCCCACCGCCTGCGACGTCCGCACGTTGACTGAGCGCCTCTCAGACTTGTTGGCGCCGCAGCGCATGATTGGAGGCATCTTGAATGTGTTCGGCCTGGTGGGGCTCTTGTTTGCGGCGACCGGCGTGTTCGGCGTCATGGCCTACGAGGTGAACCAGCGAACCCGGGAGATCGGGATCCGGATGGCGTTGGGGGCGCAATGGGGTGATGTGCTGGAGGTGATCGTCCGCAAAGGGGCGATCCTGACCTTGGCCGGGCTCGGGCTCGGGTTGGTCGTGAGTGCCGTCCCCATCGCGCTCCTGGAGGCCTTCATGCCCGAGATTCGACAGACCGACCAATACTTCCTTTACGGCGTCCATGCGTGGGACCCGCTGACCTACGCCGTTGCGGCGCTCGTCGTGGGGCTGGCTGCCCTGGCCGCTTGTTGGCTCCCAGCCCGCCGGGCCGCCCGGGTCGATCCCATGGTGGCGCTCCGACACGAATGAAGAATGTCCCTGAGCCGTCTGCTCGTCACTCGCCCCTCACTCCCAACCACTGACCACTAACCACTGATCATTATCCACTATGCGCAACGACCTCCGTTTCGCCTTCCGCCAGTTGCTGAAAGATCCCGGCTTCACCGCCGTGGCCGTGCTCACGCTCGCCCTCGGCATCGGGGCGAACACCGCTATCTTCAGCGTCGTCAACGCCGTCCTGCTCAGGCCGTTGCCCTATCCCGAACCCGGCCAACTGGTGCAGTTGCGCGCAGACCGGCCGGGCAGCCCCAGCAGCGTCATTGACAGCGCCACGTTCGTTGAAGTCAAAGCCCAGAGCCAGTCGCTGGCGCGCATCGCCGCCTACAGTGGCGGCGACATGACTCTCACCGGGGCCGGACCGGCGGAACAAGTCGTGTCCGGCGCAGTGACGGCGGATTTTTTTCCACTGCTCGGCGTCCAGCCGGCCGTGGGACGCAACTTCACCCAGGAAGAGGACACGCCTAACGGCCCCCGGGCGGCCATTCTCGGACACGGCCTCTGGCAGAGCCGATTTGGCGGCGACCCGGACGTGCTGGGCCGGACGATCACGTTGAACCAACAAAGTTACACCGTCGTGGGCATTCTTCCGGCGCGCTTTCAATATCCAGAAAGGTTTCAACTTTGGATTCCGCTGGCGCTTGGTGAAACAGGTGCAGGGGGCATGAGGCTTCTAACAGATGCAGGGGGCATGAGGTTTCTGAAAGCGATCGCTCGATTGAAACCCGGTGTGACGCTCCAACAGGCGCAAACCGAGTTGCAAACCATTGCGCAGCGCATCCAGCCAGGAGGACCGACGGCGACTCGGGGCGGCGACGGCGACGGCGACGGCGAGGGTGTTTTGACCCTGATCGGCCTGCACGAGCAGGTCGTCGGCGATGTGAAGGGAGCGTTGCTCGTGTTGCTGGGCGCGGTCGCGTTTCTCCTGCTCATCGCCTGCGCGAACGTCGCCAACCTCCTGCTCGCGCGCGCAGCGGCGCGGCAACGGGAGATGGCCGTCCGCGCCGCGCTCGGGGCCGGACGGCTGCGGGTTGCCCGCCAGTTGCTCACGGAAAGCGTGCTGCTTTCCCTGGCCGGTGGCGGCTTGGGTTTGTTGCTGGCGTTCTGGGGCGTCCAGACGCTTGGTCAATGGAGCGAGGCCAGCCTGCCGGCGATGCACGGGATCGGCATCGATGCCTGGGTGCTGGCGTTCACGCTCGGCGTGTCGGTGGTCACCGGCTTGTTGTTCGGACTTGCGCCCGCTTTTCAAGTCTCGCGCACCGACGTGAACGCCGCGCTCAAACAGGAGAGCCGCGGCGACACGGGCGGGCACCGCAACGGGCTTCGGCACCTGCTCGTCGTGTCGGAAGTGGCGCTGTCGCTGGTGCTGCTCATCGGCGCCGGGTTGTTGATCAAGAGCTTTTCGCGGCTGAACGAGGTCGATCCCGGCTTCCGGACCGAGGGCGTGTTGACGTTCCAAGTGACTCTGACCGGGGAGAAGTCCTCGCCCCAGAAAGTCAACTTCATCGAGCAAATCGTCGAGCGGTTGAGGGCGCTGCCCGGCGTGCAGGCGGCCGCCGCTACGGATTCTCTGCCGCTCACCGAGCTAGCGCGCATAACGGCGGTGGATGTCGAGGGCCGGCCACCGATCGATTTGAGCCGGGTTCATAAGCCGGGCGAGGTGACGCCCGTTTCGAGACCGACGGTTACCCTCGATTACTTCAACGCGATGGGTATCCCGTTGAGGAGCGGACGGGCATTCACTTCGCAGGATGCGCACCCCTCCGCGGGAGTGGTGATCGTCAATGAGGCGTTTGAGAAAAATTTCTTCCCGGGCCAAAGCGCGCTCGGCAAACGAATCCGCTTCGTGGTGTCGGGTCCCCAGGCGCCCTGGCCGACGGTGGTGGGGGTCGTCAGCGATGTGCGGCAGGGCGGATTGGCAAAAGACGTGATGCCGGAGGTGTATAGTCCGGAGCTGAGCGACGCGGGAGGCGCGCTGAGTTTCGTCATCCGCGTCGCCGGGGAGCCGGCCGGTCTCATCTCTGCCGTGCGGGGAGTGGTGGCGGAGGTGGAACCGAACCAGTCGCTCCACAACGTGATGACGATGGAGCAACGGCTGGCGAACATCACGACCTCGCGGCGACTGAACACGGTCTTGTTGGGCAGCTTTGCGGCCGTGGCGCTGCTGCTCGCCGCCGTGGGCATCTACGGCGTGATGTCGTATGCGGTGACGCAACGCCGGCGCGAGATCGGCGTGCGGATGGCGTTGGGCGCACAGAAGAGCGATGTGCTGAGGCTCGTGGTCGGCGGCGGACTGCGGCTGACGCTGGCTGGGGTGGTGATCGGACTGATCGGGGCGTTTGCGCTGACGCGTTATTTGTCGAGTCTGCTCTACTCCGTGAAAGCGACCGATCCAGTGACCTTTCTGGGCGTCGCGGTGGCGCTGACGGGAGTGGCCTTGCTGGCCTGCTGGCTGCCCGCCCGCCGCGCGGCGCAGGTGGACCCGATGGTGGCGCTCAGAACTGAAGGATGAGGGATGAAGGGCCAAGGACGAAGGACGGCTTCCCCACTGAAAACTGAACACTTGAAACTGATAACTTTGATATGAACGACCTCAAATTTGCCCTCCGCCAGTTGCTCAAGAACCCGGGCTTCACTGCGGTGGCGGTGCTGTCCCTGGCTCTCGGCATCGCGGCCAACACCACGATCTTCAGCTTCGTCAACGTGCTGCTGCTCCGGCCGCCGCCCGTGGAGAAGCCGGACGAGCTGTGGCAGGTCTGGCAACTGCGGCCCAAGGCGTCTTCCGAGATGAAACGCTTTGGCGTCTGGGGTCCGGCGGAGATCGCCTACCTGCGCGAGCACAACCAGTCGTTCACCGCCCTCGGGGCGTTTGATTCCGAGCCTTCGTTCAAGAGCTGGAGCCAGAATGGAGTCGGCGAATCGGTCCAGAGTCTTTTCGTATCCGGGAATTTCTTCGACCTGTGCGGCATCCGGCCCGCGTTGGGACGATTCTTCCTGCCAGCGGAAGATCTGACGCCCGGCACGCATCCGGTGGTCGTGGTTAGCCACACGTTCTGGAAGAACCGGCTCGCCGCCGATCCGCAGGCGGTTGAGCGTGCGCTGACCATCAACGGGGTCGCGTTGACCGTCATTGGTGTGGCCCCGGAATCCTTCACCGGCACGGCCGCCGGCATCGCCCCGGACCTGTGGGTGCCGTTCATGATGGTCCCGGAGGTGGCGCACAATGCCACCTGGCTGACGCGCACCGATTCGCATTCGGTCATCGGGCTCGGCCGTCTGAAACCGGGTGTCAATGACGCGCAGGCGGCGGCCGATCTGACGGCCCTGACCCACCGTTTCCAGGAGGAGATCAAGGGCCAAAAACCCGAAGACGGGGCGGTGCTGATACCATCCCAGATGGTGCCGGTGCCGTTGCGGCGATTTGTCCGCACGTTCACCGCGACGCTCATGGGCGCGGTGTTGCTCGTGCTCCTCATCGCCTGCGCCAACGCCGCGAACCTGCAGCTCGCGCGGGCGACGGCGCGGCGGCAGGAGATGGCCGTGCGCTCGGCGCTCGGCGCGGCGCGGGGACGGCTCATCCGTCAGTTGCTCACCGAGAGCGTGCTGCTGGCCGTGGCGGGCGGCGGGGCGGGGCTGCTGCTGTCGCTGGGGCTGGCCCAACTCATCGTGCGGCTCGTGCCGACGTCCCTGCCACTCCGCATTACCACGACGCTCGACTGGCGGGTGCTGGCCTTCACCGCGGTGGTCTCGCTGTTCACCGGGATCCTCTTCGGTTTGGCTCCGGCGTTTCGCGGCACCCGGCTGGACATGGCCTCCGCGCTGAAGGACGAGTCGCGCGGGATGGCCGCACGCCGGTCCCGGCTCGCGAACGCGCTGATCGTCGGCCAGATGGCTCTCTGCCTGGTCCTGTTGCTGGCCGCGACGTTGTGCCTCCGTAGCCTGGTCAATGCCCGCTCTTTCGATCCAGGCTTCGAGGTCAAGGGACGGGTGACGGCGGGCTTCAATCTGAACGACTTTGGTTACACGGCGGACCAGTCGAGGGAGTTCTATGCGCGGCTGCTCGCCCGGGTGCAGACCCTGCCGGGCGTGCGGTCGGCTGCATGGACCCGGTTTCTGCCTCTGGGCACGGAACGGAGCAACGGCAACTACCAGTTGGAGAGCCAGGAGCCGGGTGCCGCGCCATTCGGTTTCTTCGAACAGTTCGGCGTCGGGCCCGGTTACTTCGCCACCTTAGGGACCACGCTGCTGCAAGGCCGCGAGTTCACCGAGGCGGACCGCGAAGGTGTGCCGCGCGTGGCGATCATCAATGAAGCCGCAGCCAACCGCTACTGGCCCGGCCAGACTCCGATCGGCCGCCGGTTGTATGTGGGCGAAGCGAGCGCGGACAACGCTTGCGAAATCATCGGGGTGGTGCAGACCGGTCGCTATCGCACGCTCGGCGAAGACCCTAAACCGGCCTTCTTCAACTGCTTTCTCCAAGCCGTGCCCGATCGCGCGACGTTGGTGGCCCACGTCCAAGGCGATCCCCGAACGGTGTTGGATGCAATCCGCGGCGTCATGCAGGAACTTGATCCCCGGTTAGCGCTGACGGCGGCCACGACCCTGGAGCAGCACCTCACGCTGGCACTCTTCCCAGTGCGGACTTCCGGTCTCTTGTTGGGCGTTTTGGGGATCGTGGCGCTGGTGCTGGCGGTGTCCGGCCTGTTCGGCGTGATCGCCTACTCCGTCTCACAACGAACCCGTGAGGTCGGCATCCGTATGGCGCTCGGCGCGCAGCGCCGCGATGTCCAGCGGCTCGTGCTGCGACTGGGCATGAAGCTGGCCGTCGGCGGCGTAGGCGTCGGCGTGCTTGCCGCCATCGGAGCCACGCAACTGCTGCGCGGCCTGCTCTTCGGCATCAGCCCGACCGACCCGGCCACGTTCCTCGCCATCCCACTGCTCTTGCTGGCGGTCGCGTGGGTCGCCTGCTGGCTGCCCGCGCGCCGCGCGGCGCGGGTGGACCCGATGGTGGCGCTGAGAGCGGAATGACGGGTGACGAAGGGCGAGTGACGAGGCAAGCCAACTGAATACTGACCCCTGAATACTCTCCCCCTTCCGCATGAACGATCTCCGTTTCGCCCTCCGCCAGTTGCTGAAGAATTCCGGCTTCCCCGCCGTGGCCGTGCTCACGCTCGCGCTCGGCATCGGAGCGAATACTGTGGCGGCACTCACGTCGTCAGGCCGGGCACACGGCCAGAGCCTTGTCAATCTTGATTTCGGGATGTGCGCGGTCGAATCCCAGAACTTCCGAGGCGTCCAGAATCTCAATGCCGACCAACTCATCGGCTGCTCCGTAATCCAGGAAGACATGTTCGTTGGCCTTCACGGTCGTGACTTGTCCGCGCTGCTCCGTCAGATAGATGTAGGCCGCGTCCACCTCGGGATCGTAGGTAATCTTCATAAGCTCTGCCTAGAAATAGAACGTCAACACGGTGACCACAACATCACGGTCGGGCTTCTCCGACACAATGGGCATCACTTGCTTGGTTCCATAGTATTTGCCCTTCCAGGTCTGTTCAAACCGCAAGTTAAGCCGGAAAGCAATGCGGCCCTTCTCTGCGGGAACCCGTCGCCCGCGTCGGATGGCTTCCTCCACCTCCTGCCGGTCGGTTCCGCGCTCGGTCATCCGCTGCAAAACGTGATGACTGAACTAGACGGGCTTCATGACTGTTGTCTGCGCAACCGAGCACCTGCACTTCGACACCTATTCCTGCAGAGATGACCTGAACTGTGCAAACTCTGCTTCTCGACCTCAAATTCGCCCTCCGCCAACTGCGGAAGAACCCCGGCTTCACCGCCGTGGCCTGCCTGCGCGGGGCACGCAGACAGGCCATGCTCATGTTCGCACTGGGCATCGGCGCAGTCGGTCTTGCCCAAGATGTCTTGCCACCTGCCGGGCTGGCGGAACCAGCCGCCACCGCAGGCTCGGCGTCGAACAAGCCGACGGTGCTCAAACCCGCCCAGCCGCTGCCGGCGGTGCCAGCCATACTCAACCTGTTCGACACCTATCAGGTGGTCGGATTGTCCGACCTCCATGGCTGCGCGGAGCTGCTCGCGCTCATGGAACAACTGATTCTAACACCCGACTTCGCCAGGAAGGTGAACGACCTGACGTGGGAGCCGGGCAATGTTCGTTTCCAGAATCTCATGGATGACTTCATTCTTCGCGGGCGAGACGTTCCGTTGCGCGAGTTGCGCCGGTGCTGGCGCGAAAACACGCAATCGCACACCTACAGCGACACTCCGGCGCTGTTTCATCTGCTCCAAACCATCCGCCGCGTGAATCTCAAGTTGCCGGAGACCGGTCGGGTTCGGGTGCTGTTGATCGATCCACCGATCGACTGGAGCAAGATTCAATCGCGGCAGGACTTCCAGGCTATCGACCGCGAAAGCCACATGGCGGAGGTGCTCGAGCGGGCAGTCTATGCCCAAGGGCGGAAGGCGTTGTTCTTTGCCGGCGGCGCCCACCTGGGCCGGGGCGGAAGTCCCCTTCAATCGTTGGAACGTAGTCATCCGAACACGACTTATACCATCGGCATCCATGAAGGCTTCGGGGAGCGAACCGATGAGTTGGAGCCGCGGCTCAAATCCTGGCCGAAGCCCGGCTTGATTCACCTCCGGGACACTTGGCTGGGTGAACTCAACGAACCGCCGAGCGGCGACGTTTTCATTGGGCCCGACGGCCAGCGCGTCGCCCCGTCCAAGCTCCGGACGATTCAGGAGGATTGGGACGCCCTCCTGTTTCTCGGAAACCGCAGAGACCTGACCCGAGTGGATCCTCCCGGACCGGACGTTCTCGACGGTCCGTGGCTGGAGGAACTCAACCGCCGGAAAGGCGCGAGGGGCGGACCGCCACTGGACTTGAATCCGCCGCCCAAACCTCACTCGCGCCAGTTCTTTTCGGACGAGGAGCCTCTCGGCGACCACCGGATACAGCTTCCGTTCCCCGGAAAACTGCCGGACGAGGGTCGTTTGCCAAAGGAGGAACCTCCCGATTCCAAGTCGCCGTCCAAGTAGCCTGTCATGAACGATCTCAAATTCGCCTTCCGCCAGTTGCTGAAGAACCCCGGCTTCACCGTCGAGGCCGTGCTCACGCGGGAAAGCGGCGGTCGAACTCCCGATGGTTTCCAATCCAGACCCAGATCCACTGGTCTCCCTGCCGCAGCGCAACGGCGCGATAGTTCAGCGTCAGCCGCACAGACCACGCCCGCAAGTCGCTCCGTAACCGCTCCAGACGCAAACTGGGATGAGCCGGGTCATCCCGAAACTTGCGGTACGCCGAACGCGCCGCCTCTTGAACGGCACGCGGCAGTTCCCGGTAGAGTTGCCAGAAGAGCGGTGTGCCGCGCGAGGTCACGAATGGCGCTCAAACTCCGTCTCCGAAGTCTCCGCGAAGGCCGCCGGATCCCGCCGGGACTCGGCTTCCGCATCGTTGAGCAGGGCGCTCAACGAGGGCCGCGGACGCGCGTCGCGAATGATGCGGTCCCACGCGGCATCGCCGTCCAACTCGGGCAAAAGCGCGGGCAAATCCGCGATGAGTTTTTCGCGCTCCGCCGGAAGCAGGGCTTGAATGGCGGTTTTGATTTCTTGCGCTGTGCTCACGGGGGGAAGCTACCCGCCTGCGGGAGCATCGGCAAGCTCGCATCTGGAGGTCCCAGCACCAAGCCACCAGCCCCCCAATCACTCGTCACTTCCCCATGAACGACCTCCGCTTCGCCTTCCGCCAACTGCTGAAGAACCCCGGCTTCACCGCCGTGGCTGTTCTCACCCTGGCGCTCGGGATTGGCGCGACCACGGCCCTTTTCAGTGTGGTCCACGCCGTCCTGCTCAAACCGCTTCCGTATCGGGAACCCGGACGGTTGTTCGACGTTCGGGATCAATCGGCCGTCGATGCCAGGGATGCCAGGTTGCTGTCGGTTCCCGAGTTGTTCGATCTTCGCGAGCGCCAGCGGACCCTCGAAGGCATTGCCGCGGTTCAGAGTGGCATGGCCAACCTGGTGCTCGCCGATGGTGCGGCCCGGCTCGGTCTTGTTCGCGTGACCGCCAACGTGTTCACCTTGTTGGGGGTTCAGCCGATGCTGGGACGTGCCTTTGCCGAGAGCGAGGAGCAAGCTGGCGTGGACCGTGTGGTGGTGCTGAGCCACGGGCTCTGGCAGAGTCAGTTCGGAGGATCAAGGGACGTTCTTAGCCAGACGATCAGACTGAATGGAGAGGGGCATACGGTGGTCGGTGTCATGCCAGCCGGGTTTGCCTATCCCCATGCGGGAGTGGTCCTGTGGAAGCCGCTCGCCTTGGGTGGCCGCAACGAAGCCAGTCGTGGAAACCACTGGTTGTTTACTCTGGCCCGACTGAAGCCCCGTGTCTCCTGGAAACAGGCGGAACAGGATTTGCATCGCATCCGGCAGGAAGTGGAGGCGGAACAACCCGGCGCTTACCCGGCGCTGGATCGGGAGAAGTTCGGGCTGACGTCCTTGCTGGAAGGCAGCGTGGGCAAGGTGCGTCGGCCTCTGTTGATTCTGATGGGCGGCGCGTTGCTGGTCCTGCTCCTGGCGTGTGTCAATGTCGCGAACCTGCTCCTCGTTCGGGCATCGGTCCGCCAAAAGGAGATGTCGGTCCGGTTGGCGCTGGGCGCGAGCAGAGGCCGCGTCTTCCGGCAACTGCTGGTTGAGGGCGCCCTGCTCAGCGGTATTGGCGGTGTCTGCGGTCTGCTGCTGGCGCAACTCGTGTTGAAGGCCATCGTAACGCTGGCGCCGGACGGGATCCCACGGCTGGACGAGGTTCGGCTCGATCGACTGGCCGTCCTGTTTGCGCTCGCGACCTGTGTGGTCGTGGCCGTGACCATCAGCCTCGCCCCGGCGTGGAAGGCGTTCCGATCCAGGCTGACGGACGCATTCACCAGCCTGGCCGGTCGCGCCGAGCCCAGAGCTCTCCTGCGACTGCGCGAGGCCATGGTGACAGGTCAGATTGCCGTGTCCGTGTTGCTCTTGGTGAGCGCCGGGCTGTTGCTGCAGAGCTTTCAGTGCCTGCTTCAGGACGATCTGGGCTTCGATGCCCGGCGGATATTGACCTTCAAAGTCTTTCCACCGGCCGTGGACTACCCGGAACTTGCCCAGGTGGATCAGTTCTACCAGCGCTTGTTTGAAAGGATCGAGCATCTTCCCGGCGTGGAGTCCGTTGGTGGTGTTTCCAACGTTCCCTTGTATGACGAGTGGAATTCGGTCGGTGTCGCCGTCCGAGGCATCGAGGGAAATGCAGGCGAAGCCGAGGCCAGGATCGACATCGGAGCGCGCTACGTTCGTTCGCGCTACTTCGAGACGATGGGCATTCGGTTGCTTCACGGTCGGCTCTTCGATGCGACCGATTCCCGAAACGCTCGCCCCGCGGCGGTTGTTGATGAGCGGTTCGCCCGTCGTTTCTGGCGGAACGCAGGAGAGGCTGTCGGACACCAGATGTCATTCCCAGGCGACGCCGACGGGCGGACCATCGTCGGGGTGGTTCACAGCGTAAGGCACTACGGCCCCGGCGTGGAGAGCCAGCCGGAGGTTTACGTGCCGCAGTCTCAATCCCCACAACGCGGCCTGTTTCTCGCCGTGCGCGCGTCGGTGCCACCGGAGAGTCTGACTCCGGCAATCCGCGGTTGTCTGGCTGAACTCGATGCTCGCATTCCCATCTACAATCTCGCCACGGAGGAGAGCCGGTTTGCGGGTCTGGTGCAGAAACCCCGGTTCATCGCGAGCCTGCTGACGTCCTTCGCGGTCCTGGCCCTGACGTTGGCGGCCGTGGGAACGTTCGGAGTGGTGTCGTATTCGATGCGTCAGAGAACCCGCGAATTTGGCATCCGCTTTGCCTTGGGCGCACAGAAGCGCGACGTGATTCAACTAGTGCTCGGCAGGCTCGGCTGGATGGTGGTCGTCGGCATCGGCACCGGTTTGGCGTGCGCCGTCGTCACGACCCGGCTCATGACCAGCCTCCTCTTTGGCGTGACGCCGTTGAATGCAGCCACCTACCTCACCGCCTCGGCTGCGGTGGCAGTCGTCACGCTTCTCGGTTGCGCCTGGCCCACTCTTCTGGCCACACGAATCGACCCCGCGGAGGCGCTGAGAAGTGAGTGATGAGTGACAAGTGACGAGGGACGAGCACAAAGAGACGCGGGAATCCATCCAGAGAAAACCATGCCGACACTGATTCAAGACCTCCGTTTCGGCCTGCGGATGCTGACCAAGAACCCTGGGTTTACCACGGTGGCGGTGCTCACGCTCGTACCGGGCACAGGCGCGAACACGCGGTACCCGCAGGGGCCGGCGGCGTCAGAGACCCAAGGTGGCGCGCAGGGCTCGGTTGACCTCTGCCAGATCAGCGATGCGTCCGAGCTTCAGTGCGATGGCTTGGTGGAGAATGGTCGCCAGATTGCCTGTCATGATCACCGAATCGGTCCGCAATCCGGCGCCTTGAGCCGTCGCCGACTCCAGAGAGATGAAGACACGGCTTGGATGGCCGCGTCGCGAGCGGTTGCTGGTGATCATCGCCGCCACGATTTGCGGGAGGCCGGTCAGCAGGTCATCAGCCTGAACCACCAAGGCCGGGCGGCGTTTGAAGGTCTTCAAGTCGCTGTTTGGAAACCACACCAAGATGACATCACCGCGCTAAAGGTCGGTCATACGCCTCCATCCCTGGCGCGTTCCAGTCCTCCTCCCAAGCGGCCAGCTTGCCCCGCAACTCCGCCACTTGCTCAGGAGTCAGCGCGGGAGCGCCGGGATTACCTGTGCCCGTTTCCAGGAAGGTCACGAGCACTGGCCCTTCGGGCAGGTCGGAAGCGGACTCACCCAATTGGACCACTCCCGATTTGAATACACCTGAAACCGTCTTAAGCATGAACCCACAATACGAAAACAGGCATCACGCTGCAAGCTCCCCGTCCGAGGAAGACCGGGATCTCGTCACTGATCATTCGCCAGCGCCGCTATGAACGACCAGGAATTCGCCTTCCGCCAGTTGCTGAAGAACCCCGGCTTCACCACCGTGCCCACGGTCGCGCCCCGAGCAGGGCAACGATCCCCTGTCCCGTCAGCCCGCCAAGCCCAGCCATCGTTGGATCATGGCTTCGAGTTCGCCCATCTGTGCCGGAGGAAGAGTTCCCAGCCGTCGCAGGAATTTGGCGGACGGCACCGCCAACATGCCTTGGACGTTAAAAGCACCTGTCTCGAGGAAATGAACGGGAAGCTGGACTTCAAACTGCGCGCCCCGCCGTTGGGTGGTATGCGGAACGACCTGGATCAATGCGTAATCGTCGTCGGCAAAAGGGACACTCACCACGAGCACCGGGCGCACTTTGGCGGCGAAGCCCAAATCGGCCAGCCAGACCTCACCGCGCTCAGGCAGGCCCATGGCGTTTTCCCTCTTCGTCCATTAACGCAAGCGCTTCCGCCGCCGCCGAAGCCTGATCGTCTTCGGTCCAGAGCCCATAAGCATCGTCGTAGAGAATGCCAAGCTTGCGTGCGCGGAATTGCTGTCGTAGCGCGGCGTCCACTGCCCGCAGTTCCTCGGCTGTCAACCGAGGCAGGGCCGCCTGAATCTCGCCTACCGTGCTCATGGCGAAAGAGTAATCCGCGGCCGATGCTGCGACAAGTCCGCTCTTTTGGTGCTCGCGTGCGGGCCATCCCACAATGCCGTTGAGCCAGGCATGAACTGCATGCGGAATTCTGGCAACCGAGGACAGTCACCTCCCAACTCACCACAAACCATGAACGACCTCAGATTCGCCTTCCGCCAGTTGCGGAAGAATCCCGGCTTCACGGCCGTGGTGGTGCTCACGCTCGCCCTCGGCATCGGCGCCAACACCGCCATTTTCAGTGTCGTGGACGCCGTATTGCTGCGGCCGTTGCCCTTTCCAGAACCCGAGCGGCTGGTCATGGTCTGGAATCAGTTGCCCGGGCAAGGACCCTCGTCGTCTGGCAAGGGATGCGGATGGTGTTGCTGGGTGGGTTGATTGGCCTGGGGGTTGCCTTGGCCTTGACCCGATTCCTGCGGAGCCTGCTGTACGAAGTCGGGGCTACCGATCCGCTCACACTCGCGGGCGTGGCGTTGATCCTGACGCTGGCGGCGCTCCTGGCCAGCTACCTTCCGGCGCGCCGGGCGGCGAAGGTGGATCCGATGGTGGCGCTCAGAACCGAGTGACCCGAACGCGGAGCGCGGAATACGGAACGCGGAACGGAACAGGGGGTTAAACCGGGGCACGGGTGCTTTCCGCAAGTAGCGCAAATCGGCCTAACAAACGATGGACTCGCGTGTCATACGGAGTATGGAAGCCAGAGTCTGCCAGGCCGAAGGAGGCACGATGAGTGACATGATCAGGCTGATGTTTCTTATGAGGGCCGGCTTTCTGACCGGTTGCCTGGCCACCCTGCAACCGGTCAACGCCGCGCAAACCGGGTCAAGTGCGATCTCCCGCGGCGATACGACGTACCGCCTGTACCCGGCGACTTTCAAGGAAAGGCCGGATCTTCCCTCCCCCTACCGAGCCGAGGATGGGCTTGAAGTCCTGACGGCCCGCACGGAGCAGAAGGACTACGCCCTCATACCCGTCACGATCACCCCGGGCATCACGGTCCGCCCCTGGGAGGCGCCGCTGGAGATCGACCGCGAAGATTTTCCAACCCTGGCGAAGACCGGGCGACATTCAGAAACTGAGCTGGATCGGACCCGGTCCATTACCGGTCGTTCGCTGGCGGAAATCACCGAGCTCGGTCGCCCCGGCCGATTGTCCAGCAGCGGCTTCATGGCTGAGGATGAGGACATCCTCTCCGTGATGAAGGGCGACAATCGGCTGGTGACGAAGCTCGGCCTGACGCATGCCGAACTGGCCCGACCCCTATTGCACGTGTGCAATCTGATCCGCGAACTCTACCGGGAGACGGGGGCGCTTCACACTAACATCGTGTTTTACGGCGGCAGGACGCTGTCCTTGGAAGTGGGTTTCAGTCGGGGCGGACAGAAGTCCATATTCAATGACGGGCTGGACGGCGCCTGGACGATCAAGATCCGGCGGGACCTGGAGGAGAAAGAACAGGCGTTCCTGAACCAGGCCTACGCCCACCTCGACCCTGCCCAGCGTGACACCCTGGTCAAGCGCCTCACGGAAATGCTGACGGGCGAGATGCAGCCCTTCTACATCTATCGCTATGGCTTCTACGAAGGCCATACGGCCTGGCGGACCGACCCCATCGTCATTGCCTTCATGTTCGGGCTCAAGCCCCTCGGGGAGATTGAAGCCGCGTTTGCCGGGCAACTGCACCCGGTGCTGACGCAGCACTTTGTCTGCGAGGCCCCAAGGCCAGCGCAGAGCGTGAAGTCGCAAGGCGCGGGGACCCGTTGAGGCGCTTACGCGGGTTGACCCACTCATCGCTCCGGTGTGTGCTCGGAGATTCGAGGCCACTCCCTTCCCGCACCGATTCGAGCCATCGCCATCCCTGGTAGAGCCCGACGCCGCCTTCGGCTCCCGGCCGGCCGGGAGCCGAAGGCGGCAGCAGACCTTCCGGGGCACCAATTCCGGCCGGTTCTGCCTTGAATCGCCCCTTCCGTTCGCGCAGGCTCCCACCACGCGAAAAAACAAATGCCTGTGAGTCAACCGAGACCCGGGGAACCGTCA
>Ga0315288_10004204_pt1 | contig 18294 bp, 14 predicted proteins | sample YL17G11_20_MG_FD_203454 | JGI IMG/M metagenome (GOLD analysis project Ga0315288, IMG submission 203454) | Sediment microbial communities from Yellowstone Lake, YNP, Wyoming, USA - YL17G11_20 | ecosystem: Environmental > Aquatic > Freshwater > Lake > Sediment | place: USA: Wyoming | collected... | reverse complement strand
GCAGGTCAAACGCTACTGGTATAACGGGCCCTACGACCAGCCGCAGAACGCGCAGTTCCGCACGTTCGAGCGCACCTACGGCAACAAGAACGGCCGACTCTGGATTCCACGCGAGGCCAACCGCAACTCGCTGCTCAACGCGCTGCCCGGCGACGCGATGCTGCGGACGCCACTTCCTTCGGTTGATCCGCACAGCGATCCAACTCTGTTCATCGCGCGCTCCGTCGACGCGATGACGCGCGCTTTTGGCGTCGAGGGCGGCGCCGACGACTGTCCGTTGATTGGCGCCCTGGCCGACGCGACACGCGACCGTCATCCGGACGGCGACGTGCTTCATGCGCCCGAGTCATTCGACACCGTCATCCGACGAACGGGCGTCGACTACCGCGACGTCGTCGAACTTCCCATACTGGCGTCGCGTGGCGGCCGAGACACTGCCATCTACTATCACGGCATCGAAGAGGTGGCGAAAAATCTCGCACAGAACATTGATTTTCTCGCGCGTGTCTACGTCGAAATAATCGTAACCGGCGCGTTTGGCAACGCACCCGGAAGCGGCAGAACCGACTATCAATACGAAGCGCAGCGCCAAGTTCTCTACGCAGAAATCGATGGCTCGATGTATGCGCGTTCCCGATACATCAGAACGGGCTACGTCAACCCGGCGCTCGGCACGCTCGTCAACTTTGATTTCCCGCGCGCGGTAGACGCAACGAGCATCGTCGATAACACTCGCGAGACGTTCTTTGGCATGCCACTTCCGTTGGCTGACGTAAACGACCCGTCAGTGGCCCGTCTTAAGATTCGCCTCTCCGACATCTGGAAGAAACTCGACGACGCGGAGAAGGCCATCCCGACAACCACTGCCGGTGTTCTCGCAGCCAGCAACGCCTACTCTGCCGAAGTTCTCAAAGCCGGAAACACCGACTCTAATCCGGAGATTGAAGCGAGGATGTTTTCTCTGTATTCGTTGGCCGACAAATTGGCGCGTTTGAAAACGGCGCCTCTTTTGCGACAGTCGATTAGACAGACGCTCGCTGACTACGAAACTGCTGTCAACACCGAGAAAGCAGAGGCCGTCAAATTTGCTGCTTCTAATACACTAGACAAGGAACTCCAAGAACTTACAAAGGAACGGTCGGATCTAGTTACTGCTAAAACTGCTTTGGATGCTGCGCGAGCGGTAGTGACGACCACCGCAGAAGAAGAACTTATCGCCACACAAAAAATACAAGACGCCATCGACGAAGTTGAAGCGGTCGAAGAACGCGTGGCAAAACTCGAGAACTTCATTGCCGTCGAAACCGACAAGGCGTTGAAGAAGTTTCGCGATGATGTGACAGCCAAGGCGAACACAATGCGCACATTCACGAGAACCGTATTACTTTCTCCAGGCACGCAACAACGACTCATTCAGCAGGTGGCGAAAAAGAACATAGAATTCTATCCGCAAGTGGCGGCGACAGAGCGCTACGAGGCGCTCGTGGGCGTCGCAACGGCGTTGCTGGTCGCCGCCGAATTACGCGCACTGACGTTTCCCGACATCGTGTCGCGCTCCGAGCGCTATCCGAACATGACACGCGACTTTCAAACGCGCCGCCACGACGAGGCAGCGGCATGCGCCGACGAGATTGAGGCAGCCGCGGCCGCGCTCGAAACACGCGATCTCGGTCGGTTGAGCGCGGCGTTTGCTAGCGCGCCGACGATGATCTTCTTGAACACCCCGGGTGGCGTATTGCGGAAAGCCATTGACTGGGGCGATGTGCGTCGCAAGATCGACGCTCGCTTCGCCGCTCTGCGTGCAGAGTGGAGAATTTAATTAAAGGGTGATAATCCGTCGGACCGCCTAATGCGAGTGCGCCTTGAATTTGTTGATGCCGCCGCCGAGAAACGAGCCAAACTCGCCCGAGTTGATGTCGACCTCGCGGCGCTGCACGCCATTCGACGTCACCAGCCACTTCTCTTGTTCGAGTTGTATAGCGGCGGCAGCGGCGGCGGTGGTCGTAGACGCAGCACCGGGATCCGAGGCCGTTTTAGTGCGCTTCGAGGCGTGTCGCTCGGAGACTGCGACAACAACCACTTCCTCGGTTGAGTCGTCGTCGTCGTCGTCGATGTCCTCCACTTCATCACGCGAGAATTCTTTGCGCTTTCGGTCAAACGTGCCATTCGATTTAGGCAGAGGCGCCGGCACTGCTGGCGTAGCCGTAGATGTCTGAGACGCTGGTGGCGTTGGTGCAGACGGCGTCGGCGGAGGCGGTGGATCGTTGACAAGCAAACGTCGGCGACGAATGAACGGGTGACGCACGACAGTGAACGGCGTGACGTGTCGCGCCATCTCGTAGACATTCTTCACGGGTGGCGCGAAGCCGTGCGTCGCCGACAACGTCGTTTGCTGCCACTGACGATAGCCGTATAGCGGCTGCTGATCGGGGCCGAGCGCGTAGGCGTCGAGCAACACGTAGTCGGGTCGCGCAACGTTCATCTGGTAGTTGAGGCAAGCCGCGGCGCGTCGCACATGCGCCTCAACCTCGCAGAACGGCGACACGATTAGTGCGCGCGAACCGGTGCCAGAAACAGCACCGACTCCGTTGCTACTCCGGACAAACTGTTTCGAGAGGAACTGAAACTTCTCGCGAAGCACACGCTCGTGGTGCATCTTCGGATCGACTCGGAAACGACGCAGCGCGTCGGCGACCTGCTTCTTCTGCTCGAGGCAGTTGAGCACGAACTGCGCCAGCAGCATCTCGCGCACCACCATGTCGTGCGTCGTCTCGCAGAACATGAGCGGCGGCGTGTTGCAACCCGCAACCATGCCGAGCAGACGTTCGGCGTTGTCGAGCAGCAGTTTCGCCGACACGTGCGACATGCGCCCGCAGTAGTCGTTGCCGCTGAGATTCAGCAACAGCACGAGCCACTCGATGACGTGCGTCGCCGGCCGCCGATCGGTGCGTCGGAGCACGAGGCGCGCCTCGGTGGCGAGCAGCGCGCGCCAAAGACACACGACATCCAACAATCGCTTGACGCCCCGGTGCGACAAATCGATCCACAGACGGTGCGCTATCATGTCGTCGCCGGCGCGCAGCAACCGCGGCACGAACAGCAACGCCAACGCCACACAGTCGGTGTCCTCGCTGCGAATGAGAAACGCAAGCGTTTGCTTGTTCGCGGCAGAGCCGGCGTCGGCATCGCGCACCAACTTCTCAATGTAATAGATAATCTGTGCCTCGGCCTCGCCGATGGGTGGCGCGTCCGTCACTGTCTGCACGACTTGATCGGTTTCCACGTGTCGCGCGCGTGCCTCTTGCTCTTTGAACGTGCTGGACATGGGAGCCGTTGTCGCCGACGACGATGACGACGGTGCAAGCGTCGTCGCCGCCGCCGCTTGTTCGACCAAAAAGTGTGCGATACCGCCATCGTCGTGCGAGAGCGCCGCCATCACGCGCTGCTCGTGCTCGTCGAGCACCACCGTCTCGAGAAACACTGTGCGCACTTGCTGGTAGACTGGCGGTCGCTGCGCCGTCGAGCGAACGAAGCCCGACATGATCACGCAGTGCTCGCGTGCCGCGTGCGGTCGGCGCAGATGGTTGGCGATGAGATCGCCGAGAAAGACGCAGAACTTGCCGAACAAGGCCGGCGTCGCTTTCATCATCGCCGCCGAGTCGGGCAGCAGCGTGTCGACGCCAAACACGTAGGTGTCCACTGAAACGCGCGTCGCAGCACCGTTATGGGCACCCGACGTCGTCGGCGAACAGAGAGTCAAGTAATCTCCGTATCCGCCTGTGTCAGAGGCACAGAACTCTGCCGGTATTACACCACGCTTCGCACGCGCCACCTTCTCGGCCTCCTTCTCGCGACGCTGTTGTTCGACGCGTTTCGCCGACCACACACGCGATTTTATGTCGAGCGTGAAAACGTGCGTGCGCGTGCCGAGCAGCAGCGCGTCCTCGTTGATCATCGACTGCAAGTTGGCGAGCAGGTCGCGGCCGTAAACGGCATTTGTCATTAACTTGAAGAAGTAGAACGACACGTCTATGAGAACGACGTCAAAGTGGCGCTCGGCCATCGGGATCTCGGGCATCTCGGGATTCGCGAAATCGTAGTAGCACGTCGGCACCGCGTCCGAGTTGACGCCGCGTCGCGAGAGGCTGAACTTGATCAACTCGGCGATAATTCCGCTTCCGTCATCGAAACCCATTCAACGTGTGTGTTTGGTTTTTGGTTGGGCGCGCGCGCGCGCTTGCGCACCTGGAACAAAATTTTTCTGGCGGCGCGCGGCGGCGGCGCGCGCGCGCGCACACCCGCACCCCGAACAAAAATCAAATTGACCACTTTTCTTTGAAAACTTTCCTTCGAAACTTTACCTTTTGAAAAAAATGTCTACTGCAACAATTGAACTCGTTAACAACGCTGCTGCCGTCGCTGCTGTGCAGCAGAAACAACAGGATGTGGCGATCAGCAGCAACGGCGCCGCCGGCGGCGCTCTGACCAGCGCTCGTGCATTTGCCTCGGGTTTGTGCGAGCGCGCTCACACTTTTATTATTGTTGTCGATGATGATCGCTTTCTATCTGTAAAGGAACTGGAGGCGCCGCCGCCGCCGCCGTGCTGACCAAGGAGCAGCGCGATGCGGCGATCGCGGCGCTCGAGGCGTTCGACGCCAGCGAGCGCGCGGCGCTCTCGCAGGTGTCGACCAAGGAGATGAAGGCGCCCAAGGACAACCGCGGCGTCGTGCGCGGCCTCGTCGAGTCGTGCGAACTGAAGAAGGGCTTCGACAACAAGGACTACTACTGGTGCGTGTTCCGCGTCGTCGACGCGGCGCCCGATCTGCCGGCCGGACACGTGATCAAGAACGGCTACAACAAGGAGGTGGCGCGCGTCAGCGCCGATCGCAAGTCGATGATCTTCACCTACGGCCACATGGACGACAAGGTGAACGGCAACAAGGCCGAGTGGGCGGCGAAGAAGATCGACGTCGTCGACGAGATCGGCTACGAACTCGACGCGCTGACCGGCCAGCCGGCGGAGCCGAAGCGCCGCAAGACGACCGAGGAGATCAAGAACGGCGACCTGGTTCGCATTCGCATGGAGGGCAAGCACGAGAAGATGGAGGCGTTCACGTTGGCCGACTTCCAGATCTCGATGACCGAATACGTCACCGATCCGAAGAAGGCCACGCTCAAGCCGGGCCAGTCGCCCGTGCACGCCATCTCGCGCGTCGTCAAGTCGTCGTCGGTCGTGCGCCGCTCGAACCGCAAGGAGATCATGCGCTTCCTGCGCGCCAATCCGCGCCTCAGCGGGCCCATCCCGTCGGTGGCGCACATCATGTTCCTGAGCGGCTACGCGCACAAGCACGCGCTCAATCTGGCCGACGCGCCCAAGGACCTCTCTACGAACACGTTCTTCCTGCCGCTGTTTCCCAAGCCGGCCGACTACGTCGACTTCTTCGGCGCCGGCCCGGGCGTGCTGCTTGTCACCGAGGAGGATCGCAGCGTCGATCCGAACGACCCGAACAAGGTGCAGAACGCGCACGAGTGGCACAAGTTCGACTCGCCCGGCGACATGCACCAGATGTGGCGCATGAAGGCCTCGATGCGGCCCTACTCGTCGGTCGCCGAACTGATCGGCGCCGGCAACGTGCCGCCGGTCGCCATCTTCCCGCGCTACACGCTGTCGGTGCCTATCTACGACAACTGTCTGCCGTTCAAGATCACCGACATGGAAGTGTGGCGTCGAATGGCGCCGCACATGTTCAAGAACTTCTCGATGTTCGTGCCGGCGCAGGTGCAACTCTACCCGACCGCCGAGTCGCCGGCCAACCTCGAGGGCGGCAGCGACCGCTTCGAGGCGCAACACCTCTTCATGGCGACGAAGATGCCCATCCACGAGATACCCGAGGAGTCGCTCAACAAAATCGGCCTCGAGTTGTCGGCCGCCGGCGTCGCGCACCTCGTCGCCAACGGCCGCCTTCTGCACGGCGCCGGCTTCGCGCTGCGCGACGTGCGCGACAAGAACGCGGCCGGCGAGCGCACCTACTTTAACCTGAACGAGTGCACGCAGGCGCTCGCGCTCCACATGACGTCGCCGTCGCAGCGCAAGCAGTTCCGCTTCGTCGCCATTCTCGGCAAAACGCTGACGCCCGGCCTGCTCAAGGACTTGGCGGCCATTCGCGCCTACGCGCTCGCGAACCCAAACGCCGTTGCCGGCGAGGTTCTTCTGAGTGACAAGTGGGACTCGAGCATCGACGACTACATGCGTGCCACCTACGGTGCCGGCTACGTGACGACGCCGGGCGTGCCCGAGTTCTCCGCCAACCACGTCATCGTGACGGAGAAGATGCGCACGAGCGGCATCATCGCGCCGAGCGAGACGTTCATCGTCTACGCCATCGACATCGTCAAACTCAAGGCGCTCGAGGACGAAGCCGACGCGCAAGACAGTCCGTTTGCCGAGATCTTCACCAACGTCGTGCCGGCGCAGCCAGCACTCTTGGCTGCGACGCCGGTCAAGCAGTTGACAATCACCAACGGCACCTCAACCGCCGACTTTGACGCCGAGGCTGGTGCTGCAGCAGCCAAGGCGGAACAGGACGCCATCTCTGCGAAGCAGCAAGCGGCGGCTGCGGCTGCGGCGGCGACGGAATCTAAAGAGTCGAAGAAGCGCGCACACGTGACTCTCACCGAAGACGCCGCCGCATCCGCTATGTTACTCGATCCACCGCAGCAACAGCCAAGCGTCGAAGAGCCGGGCGAGGCCATGTTCATTGATCCACGCGGCGGCGGCGCCTCAGATGTCAAAGAGCCGGCGATTACCTCGAGTCAGAAGCGCCATCGCAAATAAATGAAACCGCGCGCGAGTTTCGATAAGGAAAAACCACAAAACATGCCGCTTGTTATACCACCCATAGAAGCGCAGAGACGCATAGCCGACTTCCTACACGCGCAGGGTGTGAGCGCCGAGGTCGACACCATCGACGACGGCGGCGCGCGCTACGGCGACCTCGAGTTCCGCGCGCGCATCTCGCAGCGCACCGACGACGACGCGATAGCCAACGCGCTGCACTCGGCGGCCGACGAACTCGGCCCGGCGTTTACGCTCTCCTACGCCGATCGGCAGCGCGAGTTGACGTTCTACGTGCGCCAGCCGAGCGCGACGCAGTCCTACGAGTTGGAAAAGTCGTTTCGGCACAACGACCGCGTGCTGCGCATGCCCGTCTGGTCGCCGCGCACGTGTGCGCTCGCGCTTCTCGTCGGCATTGCGTTGACGTGCGCCGGCCTGCTGAACTTGCACGCGCTCTGGCATCCCTACGAGCACGCGTATCAAACGCCGTGGCACTACGCGCTCGACGTCGCGTCGGTGGTGATAGCGCTTCTCTCCGATCTCTGGGCCTACGCGCTCTCGGCGCTCGGCATCGTGGGCGCACTGCTGTTCGCGCTGCGGCAGAGGTGCGCGCGGCGGCGACGCGGCTCGTGGTGACTTGCAGAGTATTTAAAAAAATTACACACGCTGCGGCTGCTTCTTTACTTTGACATACTCTTGATGTCTTTTCGCGACACACAGCGGCCTCACGTAGATGAGGAACATCAACAGGAAGATGAAGAAGTAGGTGCTCGCCCAGACCTGGTAGAAGACGTTGTAGAGGTAGATGTAGCCCGGGCCGGCGGCGCCAACCAACAGCGTTATCGCGAGCCACCACCAGCGCACGCCGAGGTATTCCTCGTGAATGTCGGCGTCGCCGGCGCGCAAGTCGTCGGGCCGCAGAATCATCGGCCAGAACCAGATGATCAACACACACTGCAGCGCGACGGCGATCACCTCGCCGCTGTTGAAGTTGTGCGGCGCGCTGAGATTGGGAAACACCCAGATGACGAGCGCCAGCGCCGACGCGAGCACGTATTTCCAGTAGATGCCCGTCTCGTGTCCGGCGCGGTAGCGCCTACCGAGGCCACGCCAGCCCGTCCAGTGCATGAGCAGCACGGCGAGCAGGATGCCCGGCACGCCGCACAGCAGCACATCGGCTATGAGTTGGCCCGCGTTGGTCTCCAATTCAGACATCGCGTCGTCCTCGTCGGCAAACAGCATGCCGTGGCCGAGAGACATCTCACTCGTCTCGATGACCTCCCAGAACATGTCCATCGCCAGCGAGAACCAGATGTTGTTCGTGAGCAGCATGAGCGTCATGGGCGCCAGCGTGTGCGACACGGGCCAGCCCATCGAGTCCTCGCAGCAGATCCACGACACGTCGAACTGGTCACGGTGTCTGCACCAGCGGTGGATGTCGCAGCGCTTCGTGGGCGACGTGTGCTCGACGAAGCGCGATTGCTCGTATTTCACAACCGACCAGATGAGCACCACTACGTTGCACACCAGGAAGAACCAGAACGCGCCAGACCATTGCATTGGAACGCGTTCGTGACGCTCGTGCGTGCGCGTGGCTCAACTATAACAGATACGAGTGCTTTATTTCTTTCGCGCCATGTGTGCCATACGCCCGCTCCGATTCGCCGTCTTGCGCGTGCTCTTGCTGGCGCGCTGATGCTTCTGGCGCACATCTGACTTGCCGTTGCTGCTGCTCTGATTCGCACGACACGCTGCGACTCGCGTCGCCAGCGCTCGTTGACGGTGCGCGTCTTTCACTTCTGCGTTATTGAGGAGTTTTTCGACGTCGTGGCGTTCGAAAATGAGTCTCGGCTGTAGGCCAAACGGCGTCCAATTATGACCAGTAAGAAAAACTGGCCCGCGCTCCGGAAGCGGTCCGAAATACGAGCGCCAGACGCCCTCCTCCGAAACGTGTTGCACAAGGTTCGTCTCCCGATGATGGTAATGAGGGCTACCAAGTAGTTGTTGGAGTGTCTCCAATGAAAACATCGCGCTCGTAGGTGGAGGAGGATAGTTAAAGAGGAGATCCAACAGCGTCGACGACGCGCGGCGCCGGTTTGAGAATGTGGGCACTGGATGTCGACCGAGTGCAAACCGACACGCCTCAGCGGCAACAACTTGTTGGTCTATACGCATTCGAGGGAACTCGGCCAATTCGGCATACCGCTGCTCGCGCAACATCTGCAACGTAAACGTCTCGTCGTCGTATTTGGCAGCGGCGGAAGCGTTCATAGTTTGTTTGTTTTTCTTCTCGTTGAGCGACGCAGCGCGCAAATAGATAAAAGCCGTCTCCCTATGTCTCGAACGAAACACTCTAGCAGGTCGAAAGTGCGCACGCCTTCAACTTTGGAGAACTCTTCGTCCTCGTCCTCCTCCGCCTCGGTCAATTGTGACGAACCGCCATTCTGGTCCGAGCGTGCCGGCTGGCCGTTCATGCACTACGCGATCGCGATGGCGCTTCAAGCGTCGCGTCTGTTGCCACTCGAATACTCGTTCCTCATCATCTACGTGCACGAGAGCGTCGAGTGTGCGCTTTCGCTGCTCTTTCCGAAGAACTTTCGCGAGTCGCGGCAGGACTCGGTGCTCGGCGACATTCTCGTAGGCTCGCTCGCCATCACGACCATGTTCGTCGTCGACGCCTCGCTCGACTCACAGAACGCCGCGCCCGCCATCCTACCTCTCTGGGTTCGTCTGTCGACGTTGGCGATGCTCTATCCGACGTCGTTCTTCTTCATTCGTTGGAACGCATCGCCGCCCAATAGATGCGGCCTGCAGATGGGCACGCTGCTCTACGGCGTCTTCTATGTGGTGGTCGTGCTCGCCGCCAACGCCATCACGGCCAGCCAAGCGCCACACAGACTCGAAGAGGAGAACGTGAAACTGGCGCTGCGCACGTTCGTGTGGCTGATGCTCGTGATCGTGCAGACGGGCAATGCCACATTGACGCACACATGGCTCTCGATCTGGCAGCAGGTGTTCTTCGTCGGCGTGGCGCTCCTATTCGCGATGTTGTTGCTCGGCTACTTCTTGAATCTGGCGCGTTTCTGACGAAATAAATTCGTGTCGACGAGAAACGCGCGCGCGCCGCTCGACACGAAAAAAGACGCACGCGTGCGCGCGCGCACCACACCAAACGCTTGAAACGATGATGGTATTAAAGTCGCTACAGAATCTCGAACGCTGTGGTTTCGACGACAAACAGATGCAGGCGTTTCTCAACAACGACGTCTTGCCCGACTTGTGGACCTATTTGACACACGAGCATCTCATCTCTCTCGGCGTCGCGCAACTCGGCCGTCGCGTCAAGTTCATGCGTCTCTTTGGACGCGACTCTATCAAGCCGAACACGTCGGCGACTATTTACCCACCCACTCCATCGACTCTAACGACTCCGACTCCTCCGGTCGGTCCGCCGCCGCCACCGCCATCGGAAGAATCTCCGCCATTCGCAGCGCTCATTCCGCACACCAGTCCGGCCAACGAGTCGATTGGCTTATTCAGATCTTCGGCATACTCCAATGACCCAGAGGAAGCCGACGAAGTTTCTGCCACTGCCTCACCGAAAACAGTAGCGGCGGCGTCATCACCAGCAACGGCGACAAAGCCAGCAGCAGCAGCAGCAGCACCGCCTGAGAAGCAACTCTATGCCGACGTTGCCGCACACGAACAGCCGCCTCTGGCGCCGGTGGCCCGCGTTATCAAAGCGCCCGCCAACGAATACGAGCGATTGGGCGTCGCCGATATGTTCGACGCGAAACTCGACCCGCTCGTCGGCATCTTTACGCGCGCCGGAGGCGTCACGGCGCTGCCGCTGCGTGTCGTTGACGCACAGTTCACGAAAGAGACTGGCCGCGTGTTTGGCGCCGACGTCGCTGACAAGCCCTACACCACCTACGATCTGTGCAGCGATCCGCGTTTTCACGTCGACCAGCGCCATCTCGTCTACTTTGTCAAGCACTTGCGCGAGGAGGACGCGCGCTACGAGCGCACGGTGCGCTACTACATTGGTCGACTCATCAACGCGGGCGTCACCGGCTACCAGATCAAATACATCTACCACCTGCTGGGCTTGTCGGACGGCGAATTTCACTCCGACGGCGAGCGCAAGCGCCAGCAGCACAAGAAGAAGAACACGCTCATCGCCAACGCGCCAGCAAACGCCGCCGAGATCCGCCTGCGCAAGAGTGCCATTGCGACGCTCATCACGATGAACGTCGGCGGCTGCGTGGACGCGCGCCGCGCCGTCGCACGCACACTCGCGCTCATTAAATAGTCTTCATTTCTTCTGAACGCGATGGAAGAGACCCGGTTTCGTCGCGTATTGCGCCACGTAGGGGTCGTTGGACGTCGACGCCGCACTTTCGAATATACGCGAAAACAATCTAGACAGTGTGCCACCACCGCCGCTCGACATTGGCTCGCCGTCATTGTCAACCGCATCTGGTGCTTCTGCTTCTGCTGCTGCCGCCAGCGTCGTCTTCTTGTTGTTGTTGTTGTTGTTGCGCAGACGTGCGCGCTTCATAGGTGCGCCATCGGCGCGCTTCTCAATGCCGCCACGTGGACGAGTTGCGGCCGCAACGGTGATCTTTGGAAACGCTTTGGTGGCTTCTTGGTGCGCCGCGCCACTACGTCTTGTCGGTGTCGACGAGGACGACGTCGTTGTCGCCACCTTCTTAGCCTTCTCGTGTGAGACTTTCACAATCTCTTCGAGCGCTTGGTCTTCGGCGTCGGCGGCGCGTTTCACGAGCGTTCGAGCGAGGCTCTCGCGTTTGCGTCGCAGCAGCATTCGAGACTCATCAGCGTCTCCATCGCCGGCATCATCGTCGTCAACTACGCCGCGAACGAGTTGCGCAAACTGATTCGGCTCTGGCGGCGGTGTTTCTGGCTCGGCCTCGGCGGCGGCGGGCGCGCTGCTGCGCACCATCTCGTCGAACACACCGCGGTTGAAGCGCAGCCGCACCGACCACTGGAAGCAGCGCTTCGGCGTTGCCTGCCAAACAACCGAGGTGCGCTGCATTTCGACATAGGTCAGCGTCTGGCGTGCGGCGCCCGCCGCCAGTGCTTCTTCGACGTCGCTCAGTGTTACGAGCGCGCCGCCGCCGCCACCACCCTCGTCGTTGCTGCTCGTCTCGAGTAGGAGATCGGCGTTGGTTTCGAGGCCGCCGACGACACGCGACAGCGTTGTGGTTCGTGTCTCTAATTGCGCGCACTCGGTGTGCGTGTTCACCGGCAGATAGGAGAGCAGAGACGCAATGTCTCGTTGAAGACACGCGCGCACCGCACGCTCCTGCGTCGGCGAGAGCGCGTGCGCGGTCAACGACGCCACAATCTGTTCGCTCAGCGCCATGTGCAACATGTTTTTGTTTTTTTTGCCAGGCGCGTGCGTGCGCGCGCGCGCGCGCGGGCCACAGTTACTGGACACAAAAAATGACCGACCGTGCGTATGATTTATTCAAACTCTTCCGGGTGACCGACACCGATAGCAACTTCAAACTCTGGTTCACCATCGAGTCGAATCGTGCGCGTGGCGAGCACAAGGTCGTTGCGTTTCAGAACTTCGTGATGGACGACGGCGCCTCTGGCCGCGAGAAGCGCCTCGGCGAGGTGATCACGGCGCCCAACGTGCTGCTGGCGCGCAAGGCTGTCTCTCTCGCCGGCCAGATTGTCGAGGGCGGCATCGCCGAGGAGGACGCGGAACGAGCGTGGGTCGAGTTGTGCGCCGAGATTGATCGCGTGCCGGCGCTCTCGCACGCCGAAGCGAGCGGACGTCGCCACGAGGCGTGCCAGCAGAAGATGCTCGACTCGTTCCGCGACGAGCCGCTGGTGGCGTTTGGGCGCGTCTCGTGCGCGCGCCGCGACATCGAGGCGTTCCTCATCGTGCGCGAGGCGCAGACGATCGCCATCGTCGTCACGCTGAAGAGCGGCGCGCGCCACGTGTGCTGGAGCGACACCGCCGGCAAGGAGAAGGAGGCCTACAGCGTGCGCGCGTCATTCGTGCGCCTCGCCAACCAGCAATACATTGACGCCGAGTTGGCCGCGCAGTTCTCGGTGCAGACGCCTGTCGCCAAGGCGCCCGTTGACCCGCTCGTTCCGTCGGCGACGCGTGACGCTGGCGATGTTGCCGCCAACAACGACAACGACGATGAGGACGACGTCAATATGGATGCAGCCAACGACGAGGATGCCGACGATGACGATAAGATGCCGCCGTTGGAGGCCGCTGACGCTGGAACACCAATCAAATTGGGTGAATTCCCGCCACTGGAGCCGCCAATCGGCGCGTCGGGTGCCGCTGGCGGCGACGACGACGGAAAGGAGACTCTGCTCAACGTCGTGCCGGAGAATTGCTTGCTCATCGGAGCCAGTGGGCCCATTCCAACTGTCGATGAGTCACGCGTGCCAAAGGCGCCGGCGTCGGCCGCTGAAACGCTCGTCCTTTGAGCAATAAAACAAAAACCCGCTGCCCTCGCCTATTTAATGACAACACCGCTGCTACCACAACAGCACACTGATACATGCTCGGCGCTCGCAGAGAAACTCAACAGACAGACGGGCACCTACACGTGCGAGTGCGGCGCGCAGAATTACGCCATCTGCGTGTGCTGTTCGGCGTGCGTGCAGCGCGTCGTGGCGCCCGAGTGCTTCGCCAACACAGTGGCGGCGGCGCGCTACCTGCTCTGCTGTGACGCGTGCGGCGACGCGTATTGCGACACGTGTGCCAATCTCTCGTTTGCGTTACGCACCGCGCGTGGCAACTACCTCTGCACGCCGTGCGCACGCGACTGGCTGCGCGCGCCATCGGCATCTACATCGGCAGCAGCGACGGCAGCGCCACCGCCACCGCCGCCTCAACAACAGCAGTCTCTATTCATTGGCTGGTCGGTGTCGTTCAACGTCACCAACTACGACGTCGATAGACGCATTCAGAATAGGACGACGACGCTGCCAGTCATCGTCGATACGCTGTTGGACGCGAAGCGCGCCGCGCTGCGCTACGTGCGGCACACGCTGCGCAACACGCTCGACAGACACACGCTCGAAGCGCTGGTCGAGCAGTGCACGCAACACCTCGAGGATGGCAAGAACGTTGCACCGCGCTGTTTGAGCCAGGAGGTGTTCAACGTCGACGCCGTCGACAACGACGAGCATTCGCAATCCGTGCGCTGCGTGCTCATCTTCACACCGCTACGCTCGGCGCTCGTTGACGCACAGTCTACACTCTCAGCGCCAACATCGTCGCATACATCGTCCACAACAAACGCGTTCAATAAATAAGCCTAAAATACGACCAACGCAAGTAGCCAGAGTCGGTTTCCGCCACGGAATCGCGATCGGCGAATCTCGAGCGTCGCGCGGCCCGCATCTACGAGTAGAGTCGTCTTCTGACTTGACGACGCCTGGCGTTGCACACCACGGGCGTATGACGGATCTAACCTGAAAATTTGGGGAAAATCGGAGACTAGTGGCTTCTACGCAAAACTTTCCCAACTCGTGGGACACTAGGCCGAGATCACTGCCCTTGGAAAACGGATTCGAGTTTCTCATCAAACTCGACCTGGCCCAATGTTCTCCGATTTCTACGGGAGTTTTACCTCTGGATAGAGAATCCGAAAACTAGATGGTAGGTGCCACTCGTAGGCGGAGAAATTTGTGCATCTCAGAGATCCGCGCGTGATGCATCACGCGCGAATCCCGCCATCAGAGATTCGCGTCGCACGAGGTCGAAGAGTCGAGTTCGACACTTCTCAAGCACACCATTCGACTAGTCTCGTTATTTCTAATCTACTAGTGAAATTCTCGTAGAAATCAGAGAACATTGGCCCACCTCGAGTTTCATGAGCAACTCGAATCCATTTTCCGGGGGTAGTGATCTCAGCCTAGTGTCCCACGAGTTGGGAAAGTTTTGCGTAGAAGCCACTAGTCTCCGATTTGCCCCAAATTTTCAGGTTAGATCCGTCATACTCCCGTGGTGTGCAACGCCAGGCGTCGTCAAGCCAGAAGATGAGTCTACTCGTAGATGTGGGCCGCGCGACGATGGAGATTCACGCATCCGGATTCCGTCACGGAAACGGATTTTGCGATGTGCGAATTTCGCGCTCAAACTCTGCCATCCGATGCGCCTAGGTATTGTAAGATGTTGGCAACGATCGGCGCCGTGTTTGGAGTGTTCTTCATTGCTCATCGGCGAGTTGTTCGAGAAACGCGGCGCGCGTGCCACGCGACGCGCGCGCGCGCCGCCGCCGCCGCCGCCGCCGTAGAGAGGGCCGAGACCGAAAACGAAAATCAAATTAAATATGCCTGATACTTTACTACTACCACTACTCTGGCTTCTAGTGAGTTCCACAGACGCCTACATCCAACAATGCGGTCTGCTGAACAATCACAATCTCACGATGGCGAGCATCACGAGCCTCTGCCACACGTGCTGGGTGCTGGCGGGCGACGTTCAGTGCCTGCCGTGCTACAATCTGACGACGGCGGGCGTGCCCGGGCTCTTCAACTTCTACTGCTCGTATGACCAGGTGGCCGACCGCATCGACCCGGCCGGCTCGTGCAATCTCGCGTGCCCATCAATGCCGCCAAAGGCGACGCCTGCGCCAACACCCTACACGTATCGCGGCTACCAGTGCTCGCTCTACAGTGTCTACGCGCCGAGTTGCGTGTCGTTCAACGGCGGCGCGGACTGTCAATACTGCGAAGGCGAGTTGGCGTATGGCGCGCAGGGCCAACTGCTGCCCGGCACGTGCAAGCCGAGGAACGCCACGTGCACCTACAGTCCGGGCCAGGGTCCCAAATCGCCGGCGACGCCCATACCGACGATGACATTCCAGGGTTTAACGGGCTCGCCGATCAGCGGTGGCTTCAGTGGCTACACAGCCGCGGGCGCGCCGGGCGCCGCGCCACTCTCACCGTTTCTCATTGCGCTGTTCGTTACGGTTTGCCTGTGTGGCATGCCAACCATTCTCGCATCAAGCGCGACTGCACTTCTGTGCGTGTATCAAATTTTAGACGCCGGCCTCGGCGACGGCCGCGGCGGCGGCCGCGCGCAACACGAACAAATAAACGATGGTTTCGCTCGCTATTTTACGCGAAAGCGTTGAGAAGGATCGCGAGACGGTGCGGCGCACGCGTGCGTTTGACGACGACGAAGACGCGCTCGCGAACGGCCGGGCGTCGTCGGCCACCGGCCTGCTCTGCTCGATCGTGATGGCCGATGCGACGCAGCGCGCGCGTTTCATCAACATCGCCGAGTGGGGCGCGTTGGCGCACAACGCCATCTCGAGTCCGTTGAACAAGTATGCCACCGACGAGATTGTCAACATTGGCATTCTGCTGATGGCGAACCACTGCGAGGTGGCCGATCTCGGCGTCGCGACGACGCAGACGCCCAACCTGCTCATCGACTCGTTCTGCACGCAGGCCATCGTGAGGAAATTCAACGCCGACGGCCGACCGCTGTCGGCGTTTAAATTGCCCGCGTTTGGCGGTGCCAACGGCATTAAATCGGTGCGCACGCATCTCGATGCGCTTCAGAGGCGACACCGACGCCAGAGCACAGAAGCAGCAGCAGCAGCAGCAGCAGCAGCAGCAGCAGCAGCAGCAGCAGCAGCAGCAGCAGCAGCAGACGAAGAAGAAGAGAGTCTGCTATCTTTGGCCGACCTGCCTGGCGTGGAGAACACGACGTTTGTCTTGCACGGCGAGCACCACTGGTCGCTGATGGTCTACAACAGACGCGCCAACGAGTTGACGTTCTACGACTCGCTCGGGCAGATGCACTACGCGCTCGCGGTGGCGCTTGCGGGCGCGCTGCGCGCGAGCGCGCTCGTGCCACGCGACTGTCGTGTGAGCACGCCCGTCGTGCCTGTAATGCAACTCGGCTCGTGGCAGTGCGGCTACGCGACGATCGTGCTGGCGGCGCACATCGCCGAGATGCTTGGCGGCGGAAACGACCCGCGCGCCATCGTGGGCAGCGAGACGGCGCTGCTCAAATTCATTGGCGACATGCTCATCAAATCGATGCAGAATCGCGCCGTTGCGCGCATCGCGCACCGTTGGCATTGGTTCTACGAGCGTTGACGCGTGCGCGCGCGCGCGCGCGCGTGCACACCCTTTAATAATTAAAAACTGGAAAGTAGCCACGCTTGAAATGCCACGTGCCACACCGTTTCTCATCTACGTCTGGCGGCGCACGCATTTGCGTGGCGCGTTTGCCGTCTTACCCGTCAAGCCGCCGTCGGCGTTTCGCGTCAACCCGTTGATTCAGTTGGCCATCAAAGGCACGGGCGTCGTTCTCTATCCGCACTTGGAGCGCTTCGTCAACAGTGTGCACACGGGCGACATCTACGCGCCAGCGCTCATTGTAGCGCTGTTCATTGGCGCGCGACTCTTTCCCGACGACTGGCGCACACTGTTGGCGCCAACGATTGGCGCTCGGCAAAAGAGCGCGCGGACGGCGCGCGACGTGGCGCGCTACAACGACACGAACCCGGTCGTCGGCGCCGACGAACTGCTCGAAATGACGCAACTGGTGCGCGAGTTCCTCCGACCGCCGCTCGACGTCGTCACGCGCACGGCCGAGCGCTACGACGCGTTCGTCGACCCGGCCACGCTCGAGGTGTTTGGGCGCTCGTCGACGGCGCGCATCAGCGACAACGACGCCTATCGCATTGGCATGCTGCTGGTGATGATGCGCGCGTCGGCGGCACTTGGTGCCGACGGCTGGCACGAGTTTGTGCGCTACCTGCGCTGGTCGGGCGTCGTGCGCCTCCGCGCGCTTGCGCGTCTCAACAAACTCTTCTTGGAGGCGCGCATCGTCAGCAAGGCCGAGGTGTGCGAGTTGCTGGCGCAGTTTGGCAACTCGCGCATGCGCCATTCACATCTACTTGGACCGCCGCCACCACCAACGACGACGACGACGACGACAGAGGATAGTAAATAAATCTTTAGATTGTATGCGTGTTCACCGTCTTTATTGATTAATTCTCGTCGAGGGCGTCGGCTAAAAGGTCGTCGGCGGCATTGTCGAGATTCATTTGCGTGCCATGCGTGAGAATAGCGTTTTGCATTGCATCAAAAGCCGCCTGTGGACGCGGTGTGCGAGGATTGCCGCCAACGTAGTCGCGCTCCTGCACCAGTTGTGCGAGTTCGTCAACGCGAACGCGTTCGCCAGCCAGAACGCGCGTGCGCAAGACGGCTGCGCCGATCGCGTTGTAGAAGTTCATCGGAGATGCGGGCTGTGGCGGCGGAGACGCAGAACCAACGCCAGCAACTTCGACGTTGCTCATCATCGGCTGCTGCTGCTGCTGCTGCTGCTGCTGCTGCTGCTGCGCGGTGGCAGCAGAAGCAGAAACGGCGGCGGCGATGCGCGCACGCATCTCGCATTGACGACAGCACAAAAGTGCGTCGCGTGTGTCGCGGTG
>Ga0315288_10004203_pt1 | contig 18296 bp, 11 predicted proteins | sample YL17G11_20_MG_FD_203454 | JGI IMG/M metagenome (GOLD analysis project Ga0315288, IMG submission 203454) | Sediment microbial communities from Yellowstone Lake, YNP, Wyoming, USA - YL17G11_20 | ecosystem: Environmental > Aquatic > Freshwater > Lake > Sediment | place: USA: Wyoming | collected... | reverse complement strand
CCTTCCGTTCTTCACGTCGGCAGTGCCGCGCCCTTCCTGTGGGTCCAGAACAACGACACTCTCGGGGATGGCGCCACGAAGAGCTTCTTCTACACGATCAACGGCAACGGGTTGCCCCTGCGGGTGATGATGGTCTACTACGATGCCGCGGGAAACGCCCTCCAGAAGGATTGCGATCTCAGGGTCACGATCGGGGCGGATGTTTACTGGGGCAACAACATGTCGGGCGGGTGGAGCACGACGGCCACCTCGGTCCGGGACCACACCAACAACACCGAGGGGGTCTTCCTCGACGCGGCTCACGGACTGCCCGCCTCGGGAACCGTCCAGGTGGACGTGATCGGCTTCAGCAATCCTTCCGGGATGAACTACTCGCTCGTTGTCGCGGGCGACGTCGCGGGCCAGGACGTCACTCAGGTCTCCCTGGACCGGGGGAAGTACACCTGTGCCCAGGCCGTCAATGTCACGGTGAACGATGCGGCAGCCTCCTCCCCGGTCTCGGTCACGCTGACCACCAAGGACAGCGTCGGGACGACCATCGACACGCGGGTCGTGAGCTGCTCCGGATCGGGCGGGGTCTTCAACGGGAGCATCACCACCGGGAGCGGCATCACGGTGGTTGACGGAGGCAGCCTCACCGCGACCTATAACGGGGTTACGCCGGCCACCGCCAGTATCGTTTGCCAGCTCGCCCTCGCCGACGGTGGCTTCCTGATTAATGGCGGGTGCGACAACGCCGCCGCGGGGACGAACGAAGTCAACGGTCCACTGTTCAACGGGGGCGTCAACGAGTTCTACAACAAGTACATGGACTCGGGCGAATACAGCAGCTACACGGCGGGCTTCGTGAACCAGACGGGGTCGCCCCTGACCGACGTCAACGTCACGCTCAGCTTCTCGGGGCCCGGCGCTTCGAAGATGTCCGTACTGAATAACCCGATTCACCTGGGAGCGGTCAACCCGGACACCCTCGCAGGGGCCGTCTTCCAGCTCTTCACCGATCCGACCGCGGCCGGATTGACCACCGTCAACGTGGATTTCGACATCACGTCACCCGCCGACGGATACACGACCCCAAAACGGCTGACCCAGGTGCAGACGCTTCAGGCCAACGACGTCATCTCCCGGCAGCAGCAGTGCAGCGTCTTCAACTCTCTGCCCGGGTACGAGTCGACGGTCACGGGCGCCGTGGCCAACCCCTGGCGGCTCAGCTCGGTCGCGACCAACCCGGCGACCGTGGGCAGCGAGAACCGGACCGACGGCTCCTGCAATGACGCCACGGCGAACCGCGCAATGATGGTGGGGAACTCGGGCGTCACCACCGGCAACAACTTCGCCCTCAACGCTGATTCGTTCCTCCTCCAGAAACTCCAGCCGGCTCTTCTTGGGAACGGTCCCAATGGACAGCCGTACCACTATGTCTGGAAGTGGCATTCCTTCTACCACGCCTCGGAGCAGCTCAATAACCAGAACGGGGCATGGGCGGCCTTCTACAACGACCAGTGGAACAACCTGCTCGGGAGCCCCAATGCCGACCAGGCCCTGGCGTTTCCCATTTCGCTCTGCTGTTACTACCAGACCATCTTCGACTACGTGAGCACATGGAACTGGGAGACGGCCAACACGGGAACTCCCGACGACCCCAACCTCGGCCCCAGCTCGGGAGGAGCCCCCAACCAGCTCTTCATCAACTTCTCCGGGGTCACCGGCCTGGCCACGACCGATACCTACTTCGCCTACGGCCATGAGCACTGGGACCTCTCACACACGGCGTCGAATCATCGCGACATCGCGCTGGACAACGACCGGCTGGTCTACGACGAGTATTACCGGGCCGCCCAGACAGGCGGCTCCTGCGGCGGTGCCGGCCAGGTGGGGCAGGTGGCATTCGACCAGTACTCCTACGACCACTGTCCTTCGGGATCCGCGGTCTTGAGCGTGGTGGACGCCGACGCCGTCTCGCCCCTGCTGGTGACCGTGACCAGCCCCGGCACCGGCGACAGCGAGACCGTCACGCTGACCGGCTCGGCGCCCTACTTCTCGGGGACCCTCGCCCTTTCCACCCAGGCCGGCGTCGGCAGCGACAACGGGACCCTGTTCGTCCTGCCGAGCGAGACGATCAACGCCAGCTACACCGACGCTTCTCCCGCCGGGAGCAGCACGGCAACCGCCCTGACGGGGTGCGCGGGCGGAAACCTGGCCTATGTCTCGAACGCCCAGATCTCGGACAACGGCGATAACGACGGCATCGCGGACAATGGCGAGACCGTCACTCTGGATCTCTCGATCCGGAACAACATGGCGATGCCGCTCAATAACGCCAGGGTCAGGATCTTCCCGGGCTCGCCCAATGTCGACTGCATCCCCGACGCCGAGGCCCTTTACGGCACCGTGGCCGCCGGAGGGACGGCGACCAACCCGCCGGGCGACCGGTTCGCCTTCCATGTGGCCCCGTCGGTCGCCTGCTCCGACTTCCAGAATCCCCCGACCGCGAAGTTGATCGTGGTCATCTCCGGGGACGGTCTCGACGGACCGATGACGATGCAATCGTTCAGCGTCGTCCTGGATCTCGACGCGACCGGCGCGGGAGGGTCCTACACCTACAGCCAGGGTTTCACCTCGGATCCCGGCTGGACGACGGGCGCCACTCCGGACGACGACCTGTCCTGCACGGGGCCCTACGTGAACAACTTCCACTGGTGCGCGGCCTGCGGCAACGGCAGCGGCGGGTACGGCGCCTGGATCGGCGACAGCCCGTTCGGGACCAGCGGCCAGAACTACTCCGTCCTGGACTCCTCAACGCTCTACTCGCCTCCCTTCGTCGCCAACGGCTCCGTCAACCTGCAGTTCTCCACCGCCTATCGCACCGAGAACCAGTGGGATGGCGCCATCGTCCAGTACCGGCTGGCAGAGGGCGCCTGGACCACCTTGCCTTTCTCGACGCCGGCGCAGGCGCTTGTCCCGAATGCGAGCTGCAGCCCGCTCGCCAACCAGGTCACGGCCTGGACCGGCAACGGCGTGAGCTGGACGACGACCAACGCCGCATCGGTGCCTTCCAGCGATGGCCAGGCCCTCCAGTTCCGCTGGAGGCTCGGCTCCGACGAAGCTGTTGTCGGCACCACCTACGGAGGGTACGGAGTGGATAATGTGGTCATCACGAACCTCAAGCAGACCCAGGTTTGCGAGCCCACGCGGAACACCTGTCTTCCCTCGTGTCCTCCGTCTTGCACCGCGCCGAGCGCCCTGGCCGACAACACGGCCACGGATCTCGATCCCTTCGTGAACACCGGGGTCCAGGTCACCTGGGCGCAGGACCCGGGCGCCTGGGGCGACGTCGCTGGCTGCGGGACCCGCACCTACGACGTGCTGCGCGACGGCAGCCCCATCGCCTCGGGGATCCCGTACGGCACGGTGACCTTTACCGACCTCACCGGTGTCATCGGGATCACGTACACCTACAGCGTCCGCTACAACAACGGGTGCGGCCAGAGCGCCACAACCGCGGGCGCCGCGGCGGCCGACGATGTCTGCGTCACGCCCGGCGAGATCAACGGCAGCCTCAGCCTCACCGACGACGGGGTGACGACCACGCTCAGCTGGACCGACCCGCCCGGCGACTACAATGTCTATCGCGGCTCCAGGGTTCTCACCGCGCCCTGGGCTTACAACCATGTCTGTTTCAGCTCGCATCTCAGCACCCCGAGCGCGTCGGACACGGCCATTCCGCCCCTGGGCGAGATGCTCTACTATCTCGTGTCGCGTGTGAACATCTGTGGAGAGTCGGGTCTCGGGCACGCTTCGGATCTCACGCCCATTCCCAACAGCGCCCCGTGCCCGTGACCGGGTAGGCCTTCATCCGCGCCGCCGCCTTCCACGGCGGCGGCGCGCTCGATCTTGTTTCAGAGGTCCGCTGGGAGACGTAACGCCCACGATGATGTCATCCGGGGACGAGAATGCAGGCAGTCAGCGCTGATCCGGACCCTTTGGTTTACACAATTCCCGCTATCGGACCTGGAATACCTACCTGTACCACTAGCTGAAGCCCTTGCATCTCTGAGTGTTACGCTGCCTCCCCCCAGCGCTCCCCCTCCCACCGGAACCGCTCCTCCGGCCTCCGCAACGGCATCTTTTCCAGTACATCGGGTGTCCCCGACAAAAGACACACCGGCCCCTTCGCCCGGCGCCTCACTTCGGCTCAGTTCAGGGCTCTATCTTCGTGCCGGCGCGCTGCTCGATGATCCGGGCGATGGAAAGGAAATCGTCCTCGCCGAATCCCGCCTCCATGGCGGCGGAGAAGACGGCATTCACGGCCCGGCCCGCGGCGAGATCGGCCCGGAGGGCCTCCGCCTCCTTCAGGGCCAGCTTGATGTCCTTGTCCATGAGGCGGAGGGAGAAGTTCGTGGAGAAATCGCGCTTCATCAGGAAGGGTCCCTTGAAGCGGAAGAGGGGGGCGTTTCCGGCGGAGTGCTCCAGGACCTGAAGCATCGCGGCGGGAGAGAGGTCCAGGCGCTTCCCCAGCGCCAGCCCCTCGGCGAAGATGGTGAGCATCCCGGCCTGAATCAGGTTGAGGACCAGCTTGGCCCGGGTGCCGTCACCGGCGCGTCCCAGGTGGAGGATTGCCTTCGCCACTTTTTCCAGGACCGGCCGCGCCCGCTCCAGGACCGCCGCCTCGCCTCCCACCAGGAGCGTCAGCGTCCCCCCCACCGCGCCGCCGCGGCTCCCGGTCACGGGGGAGTCCAGGAATTCAATCCCCCGGCCCCGGGCTTCCCGATCCAGGGCCTCGATCTGGGAGACGCCCTGGGTCCCCATGTTCACCAGGACCGTCCCTCTCCGGAGCCCCTCCATCGCCCCGCCGGGGGCGTGCAGGACCGCCTCCAGCGCCGGGGGATCGGCCACCATGACGAGGGTGAACTCCGACTCCCGGGCCGCCTCGGCCGGCGTGCGGGCGAGGGTGGCCCCTTCCTTCACCAGGGCGCCGACTTTCGATGCCGTCCGGTTCCAGACGCGCAGGGCATGGCCTGCCCGCATCAGGTTCCGGGCCATCGGCTCGCCCATGATTCCCAGTCCCAGGACCGCTACGGTCGTTTTCACGATGGGATCCCCTTCACTCCAGTTCCTGGAGTGTGACCATGGCCTGGCGCTTCTTCCCGTCCCGCGTGTACTCCACGGAAACCTGCTCTCCGACCCTGTGGCGGTCCAGGACGGTCTGCAGGTCGTCGATGGTTTCCACCGCCTCGCCGTCTACTGCCGTGAGCACGTCGCCAAGGAGGATCTCTCCTCCTTCCGTCTCCACGGCCCCCTTGAGGCCGGCGCGGCCGGCGGCGCTCCCCGGCGCGACCCGCATCAGGACGACCCCCCGGATGCCGTACCGGGCGGCGATGCCATCCTGGAGGAGATGCACGCCGAGCCCCGGCTTGATGATCTTGCCGTAGGCGATGAGCTGAGGGATGACTCGGTTTACCGTGTCCACCGGGACCGCGAAGCTGATCCCGGCAAAGGCTCCGCTGGGGCTGACGATCTGGGTGTTGACGCCGATGAGGCGCCCGGAGCTGTCCAGAAGTGGGCCCCCCGAGTTCCCCGGGTTCACCGCCGCATCGGTCTGGATCACCCCCTCGATCGTCCGGTCGCTCATGGAGCGGATGGTCCGTCCCAGGGCGCTGACCACTCCCGTGGAGAGGCTGTGGTCCAGGCCGAACGGGTTTCCGATGGCCAGGGTCTTCTGGCCCACCTTCAGGTCCTTCGAGGATCCCACCGTCACCGGCACCAGCTCTTTCTCCGGGGCCGCGATCCTCAGCACCGCCAGATCGTGATCGGGATCGGCCCCCGCCACCTTCGCCGGGTACTCGGCCCGATCGGCGGTGACCACGGTGATGCGGCTCGCGCCGGCGATGACATGGAAGTTGGTGACGACGTGGCCCCCGGTGTCCCAGACGAAGCCGGAGCCCCGGGGGACCTCAAAGACGTTCAGGGACCAGAAATCGCGGCGCAGCGCGCTGGTGGTGATAAAGACTACCGACCGGGAGGCCGCCTGGAAGACCTGGATCGTGGACATCTCGTCCGCCCCGAGCCCGGCGGGGGGCGCCACCTCCCGGGGGCGGGCGGCCGGGGATGTCTCCGGCCCTCCCTGCGCGCAGGAGTAGGCCCCCAGGATGGCCGAGGCGAGAAGAAGGACGAGCGGAAGGACCCGGTGTCGAGGCTCTCTCATGGCGGCGGGAGTCTACACGATCCTTTCGGGAGTGGGCAAAGAGGGGAGGGGATGCGCCGGAACGGCTCCGCCCGCCCCGGCCGGGGCCGGCGGGGCGGGGGGGAAGAAGCGCAAACCGTCCGGAAGACCAGGAGAGGCGAAGGCTTGTCACCTTGGGAGGCTTGCGGTACGATTCGCGAAAAGAACGGAGGTGCCCTCCATGCGTTTCCCCGCGGCCCGACGAGTCTTCGCGATCCTCCTCTTCGCCCTGATGGCCCCCGCCCCGGGCCTGCTCCTCTCTGCCGAATCGGGCGACACCTTCAAGGGAATCGTGGAGCGGGTGGAAGCGGGGAAGTTCCTGGTGGATAGTGCCTGGGTGCAGCCTGCCCGGGGCGCCCGCTTCACCGGCGACGCCCGCAGCGTGGGCCGGATCCGGGTTGGGGACTGGGCGGTGGTGGAGGGACGCTGGAGCGGCGGCGTCTTCCAGGCGAGTCGGATCAAAGTCTCGCGCGACTACCCCGGCCACACCTTCCAGCCCAATCTCTCCAAGCAGGGGCTCTCAGAGGCCGAGAAGCTGAAGGGGAGCAAGAACGCCTACAAGAACCCCGAGGTGGAGGCCTACGTCCGCGACATCGGCATGAGCGTGGTCCCGGAATGGTCGAAGAAGCAATTCAACTTCCAGTTCCAGGTAATCTCCGACCCGAGCCTGAACGCCTTCGCCCTCCCCGACGGAAGCATCTTCGTCCACACGGGGCTCCTGGCCCGGGTGGAGAACGAGGCCCAGCTGGCGGCCATCCTGGGACACGAGGTGGCCCACGTCACCGAGCGCCACGGCGCCCAGGGGTACAAGAAGCAGATGACCACCTTCATCCCCGCCATCATCGGAGCGGAGGTGGCGGGCGCGAAGGTGTCGGACAAGAGCGACAACCCTTTCGTCCGCATGGCCACCCAGGCGGGGCTCACCCTGGCGGTGAGCGCGGCGGTCAGCGGCTACGGCCGGACCCACGAGGACCAGGCGGACCGGGTGGGGCTGCGCTACGCGGTGGAGGCGGGATACGATCCGGCGCCGGCGCCGGGAGTGTGGGACATCTTCAACCAGACCTACGGGGACGAATCGAAGATCGAAAACTTCTTCTACGGGAACCACTCCACCAACAAGGTCCGGAAGGGCAACCAGCAGGGCGAGATCCGCCGCCACTACGACGATCCCTCTCTGCTTCACGTCACGCGGCCGGTCAACGAGGAGAGGTATCAGGTGACCATGCTCTCCCTCACCCGGGACAACGCGATCCTGGATTTCGAGGCGAAGCGCACCAACCTCGCCCGGTCGGGGTTTCAGCGGGTCCTGCGCTACCGGAAGAACGACGCCCCCTCCCGCACCTACCTGGGGCGGATCGCACTGGCCTCCGACACACCGACGAGGGAGGCGGACGCGGAGGCTCAGTTCCGGCTGGCGATCCAGGCCGACCCGAAATACCCCGATGCCCACCGAGAGCTGGGCCGGCTCCTCGCCTCCCGGAAGAGGAACGCCGAGGCGAAAGGGGAGCTGAGGAAGTACCTGGATCTCGCCCCCGCGGACGCGAAGGACCGGAAGGACGTGGAGAAGGAACTCAGGAAGATCTCCTGACGGGGGACCGGAGGGAAGTCCTTTTCATGCCGAGAAAACCCGGTTATCTGCTTCCGGTCTTTCTTCTGCTGGCCCTCGTCCTTCTGTCCCTAGCCACACTGACCCGTGTCCCGGCCGGCTCCCGGGCGGTGCTTCGCGGCGGATTCGGAGTGGGACCGGCGCGGGTCCTCGATCCCGGCTGGCACCTCCGGGTTCCTCTCCTCCAGGTCGTCCATCGCTACCCGGCGGGGACCCTCCGGATCGAAGGGAGCGGGGACTTCACCTCATCCGAGGGAGTGAGCCTTCGCCTTCCCTACCGATTCTCGGCCCGGATCGATCCCGATCGCCTGGGCGACTTCGACGACAAGGCCCGCGGACGGGCCGCGCCCGTTTTCCTGGAGGAGACGGTCCAGAGGACCCTTTCGGCCTGGATCTCCGGGGAATCGGCGTCGAAGTGGACCACCGGGGAAAAGCGATCCGCGCCCCCCTCGGTGGCAGGGGAGCTGTCGGCGCTTGGATTGAAGGAGATCTCCCTGACCCTGGGGAAGGCGGGGGCGCCTCCGGAAGCGGACCGGGCGGCCGCTCTGGCCGATCTCCGCCGGAAAGCGCGGGACACGGGGCGGAAGATTCTTCTCATCGGCCTGGACGGCGCCGACTGGCAGCTCATCGATCCCTGGATCCGGGAAGGGAAGCTCCCCACCCTGGCACGCCTCAGGTCCTCCGGGGCCTGGGCCAACCTGAAGTCGATGCAGCCCATTCTCTCGCCCCTTCTCTGGACCACCGTGGCCACGGGACGGGTGCCCGAGGAGCACGGGATCGTGGACTTCCTGGTCAAGGACCCTGCGAGCGGAGAGAAGGTCCCGATCTCGTCCCGCTTCCGGAAGGTCCAGGCGCTCTGGAACATTTTCAGCGAGATGGGGCGGAAGGTGGACGTGGTGGCCTGGTGGGCCTCCTGGCCCGCGGAGCAGGTTGACGGCGTGGTGGTCTCGGACCGGGTCTCCTACTCCCTGTTCGGCTACAAAACCGACGCGGAGAAGCTCCCCGGCGCCACGTACCCGGCGGAGTACATCTCCGGGATCCGGGACCGCCTCGTCACCGACGCCGACGTCACGCTGGACGAGGTCCGGAAGTTCGCCGACGTGACGGCGGTGGAGTTCCAGGAGCGCCGGGCCCAGATCGACGGCAGCGATCCGAAGAAGGCCTACGCCGATCCGGTCAACCACCTGACCCGGATCCTGGCCTCCACGCGGAACTACCAGACCATCACGCTGGATCTCCTCTCCCGCGGCCAGCCCGACTTGATGATGCTCTACTTCCAGGGGATCGACGAGGTCTCCCACCGGTTCGCCCACATGATGCCGCCCAGGATGGAGATGGTGAGCGATGCCGACTACCGGAGGTTCCATGGCGTGGTGGAGGCCTTCTACCGGTACCAGGACAGGCTTCTGGGGGAGATCCTGGACCGGGCGGACCCCCGCAGCACCGTCGTGATCCTCTCCGACCATGGCTTCAAGAACGGGCCCGGGCGACCGACGGACGATCCTCCCTACATCGAGGGGAAGCCGGGGAAGTGGCACCGCCTCTATGGGATCTTCCTGATGGCCGGTCCCGGCGTCCGGCCCGGCCCCATCGACACGGTGTCGCTTCTGGATGCCGCGCCCACGGTCCTGGCGCTCGCGGGACTTCCCCCTTCCCGGGAGATGAAGGGGCGGGTCCTCTCAGAGGCCTTCCAGAGCGAGGCGGCGCGCGCGCTCTCCGGGGAGCGGGTGGCCAGCTACGAGGTGGGACCGGCCGGGGAGGCGCCGGTGGTTGGCGACACCTCCGCCGCGGACCGGGAGATGGTCGAGAGCCTCAGGGCCCTGGGCTACATAGGGGGGGGAGGCGGGGGAGGCACGGAGGATGGGAGCGTGCCCGGCGCGCCCGGCGAGCTGAGCGGCGACACGGTCACCTACCACTCCAACCTGGCGGCGCTGCACCTCAAATCGAAGAACTACCAGAAGGCCCAGGCGGAGCTGGACGCGGCGCTGAAGCTGGTTCCGGACTATGTCCCCGCCCTCCTGACCCAGGCATCCCTGTACCAGTCCACCCGGAAGCCGGAGAGGGCGCTGGAGATCTACCGGCGGATCGTGGACGCGGGAGGATCGGAGCGCGGCGTGATGAGCGCCCTGGCGGGGCTCTACGAGAAGACCGGCCGGATCGATGAAGGGATTGCCTACTTCTCGCAGCTGCGGAAGGACAGGCCCGGCGCGGCGGAGGCGGCCTTGGGACTGGGGAGGCTGGAAGAGGCGAAAGGAGACACAGCTCACGCCGAGGCCCTCTACCGGCAGGCGATCCAGGAGGATCCCGCCGGGCCGGAGGCGGCGGCGCGGCTCTACGAGATCCTGAAGAAGCGGGGAGAGGAGACGACCCTGGAGCCCGCAATCGCCCGGGCGCTGTCTCTCAACGAGAACTCGGTGGGTCACCAGAACCTGATGGGACTGATCCTGGCGAGGAAGGGGGACTGGGCCGGTGCGGAGAGGCACCTGCGGCGGGCGGCGGAGCTGGATCCCGACTACGCCGGCGTCCTGGCGAACCTGGGGTCGCTCTGCGCCCGGACCGGCCGGTCGGAAGAGGCGATCCGGATCCTGAGCCGGGCGGTGGAGAAGGAGCCGGCCAACTATGAGGCGAGGATGAACCTGGGAGCGGCCCTGGGGAAGGCGGGGCGCCACCGGGACGCGATCGCCCAGTTCGAGGAGGCCAGGAGGCGCGGCTTCCGCTCGCCCACCCTCTACAACGGTCTCGCCGTGGCCTACCACGAGACGGGGCAGTTCGGGAAATGCATCGAGAGCCTGAAGGAATCCCTCGCCCTCGATCCCAATCAGCCCGAGGTCCGGGCGATGCTGTCAGAGGTGGAGTCCCAGGCTTCCTGAGAGATTCCCGCTCCGGATGGCATTAGAATCTCGCGATCATGAGGGTCTGCAGGGTTCTCGTCCTCCTTCTGCCCCCGATCTTCCTGGGCGGCGCGCTGGCCCTTCCGCCGGTGTTGGCCGGACTCTCGGCCCTCCTCGGGGTCGCGACCCTGGGACTGGTGCTGGACGGGCTACTTCGTCCCGGAAGCCGGACCTTCGTCCCCGCCCTGCGTTGCGCCGCCGGATCCCGGCCCCGGGTCGCCCTCACGTTCGACGACGGACCGCACCCGCAGGACACGCCGGCGATCCTGGACATTCTCGATGAAGCGGGAATCCGGGCCACCTTCTTCTTCGTCGGGAAGAATGCCAGAGCACACCCCGACCTGGTGCGCCGGGCCGCCCTCGCCGGACACGAGGTGGGCAACCACTCCGACACCCATCCCTGGTGGTTCAGCCTGGCCGGCCCGGGCCGGGTACGGCGGGAAATCCGGGAGGCCTGCCGGACCCTGGAGGATCTGACGGGCCGTCCCGTCCGCTTCTTCCGCCCTCCCGTGGGTCACAAGAGTGTCTTCCTGGAGGATGCTCTCCACGGCACCGGCCTCGAGGTGGTGACCTGGTCGGCGCGTCCCTTCGATACTCTCGACCGGTCTCCGGGGCGAATCCTCCGGAGCGTGGTGGCCGCGGCGACGCCGGGAGGGATCATCCTGCTGCACGAGGGAGTCAGACGGAGTCCGGGAGAGCCCTCGCGGACGGTGGCCGCACTTCCCTCCATCATCCTCGGATTGAGGGAGAAGGGGCTCGAGCCGGTTTCCCTGGGGAGTCTCCTGGAGACGCCATGACCTCGCCAAAGGATCTCTTTCGGTGGTTCGAGGCCTCCGCACAGACGCGGCGGATCCTGATACGCGACTCCGGACGGGGGGGGGATTCGGCGCTGAGACCGTGTCACTGCAATGCGCCGGCGCTCCGGAAGACCAGCGAGACCAGGCTGCCACCCCATCCGAAGGAATTGACCAGCAGGGCGCTCACGTCGGGCGTGCCCGCTCCAGGACCCCCCGCTCCCATCGCGGCCGCCACGAGGCTGAGGCCTCCCGCGGCGGCGAGGCTTCCCGTCTTCGCCGCCACCGACTCAGTCCGGACTCCCGGGCAGGTTCGCTCGACGGCCCTGCGCTCGGCCGCGTCGGCCTCCGGGGATCCGGTGGCGTGAAGGAAGATCTTCCGGACCGACCGCGATGGGGGTTGGTTCTCCACGGCGGCCGATGCCAGTGCCCGGCGGATGACCCGCTCGAGCACCCCATGATCGCGGCTGTAGTCGGTGGCTGAGGCCTTCGGGTCCGACCCCAGCGCGGAGCCGGCCACTTCTGCGTAAATCCGGGCCTTCCTGGATCTCGCCAGGTCCAGCGATTCCAGGATGAGGCAGGCGCCCCCTTCGCCCAGGAACAGGGGGGAGCGGAGGCTCGCCAGGACCCGCACCAGCGATTCCGACATCAGCTCCACACCGCCGCAGTAAGCCATCTCCAGCCTCCCATCCCGGATCGCCCGGGCCGCCATCTCCAGGGCCGTGGCAGCCGAGGCGTCGCCGCAGGTCAGGGTGATGTCGGCGCCCCGGGTGTCCAGCTCGATGGCGCTGTGGCCGGCGGGAGCGTTGTCCACCGACTCTGCGAAGAGATACGGATTCGCCGTCGCGGTCCCCTCCCGGAGCATTTCCATCACGTACTCCCAGGTGGTGTCGATGCAGCCGAAGCCGGTCCCCAGGAAGGTCCCGCGTTTCTCGGGGGGCGGGAGGAGTTTCCCGGCCCCCTCCCACCCGGCGTCGGAGCGGGCCATGAGGCAGCAGATCACCCAGAGCCGGGAGAGATTGCCCATCCGGCGGAGCTTCCAGGAGGGGAGGAAGGCCTGCCGGTCGAAGGGAGCCAGCCGGGCCAGCCTCACGGGGCGCCTCCGGCCTCGGACGGTTTCGATCTCCAGGATTTCGCCCAGGGGGCCGTCCGATGCGAGGGCCGTGCGCAACGGGTCAGTCCCGACTCCCGCGGCGGTGATGCATCCCACGCCGGTGATCACCACCCGTCTCACGCGCACCTCCGGAAGACCAGGGAGCAGTTGGTCCCGCCGAAGCCGAAGCTGTTGGACAGACCGTACTCGAAGGCGAACTTCCGGGCCGATCCCGCCACCACGTCCAGGCGGGTTCCCCGGTCGCAGGCGGTCCATCCCAGGGTTGGCGGGATCGTCTGCTGGATCAGGCTCAGGATCAGGGTGACTGCCTCCACGCCCCCGGCGCCCCCCAGGAGGTGGCCGATCAACGACTTGGAGGCGGTGAGAGGGATCCGGGCCGACAGGTCGGGCCCGAAGACGGCGAGGATGGCCAGACTCTCGGCGGCGTCATTCATGGGAGTGCCGGTTCCGTGCGCGTTCAGGTGTCCGACCCGGTCCCTCGGGACGCCGGATCGTTCCAGGGCCTCCGCCATGGCGGCAGCCGCGCCGCGTCCCTCTGGGTGCGGAGCGGTCATGTGGTGGGCGTCACAGCTGGATCCATAGTCCAGAAACTCGGCCAGGGGAGAGACGCCCCGGCCGAGGGCATGGTCCCACTCCTCCAGCACCAGGATCCCCGCCCCTTCCCCCAGGGAGAGCCCCTTCCGGGAAACATCGAAGGGGCGGCAGGGGGTGGGGTCCACGAGCCGGAGGGCGTTGAACCCTGCATGAGTCATCCGGCAGAGCGCGTCCCCGCCGCCGGCGATCATCCCCGGAGCATCTCCCCGGCGGATCAGGTCGGCGGCGAACCCGATGGAGGAGGCCGAGGAGGCGCAGGCGGTCATGTTGGAGAGCCGGGGACCGTGCAGGCGGAAATGTCGCGCCAGGGCGTCGCCCGGAGCGGAGCTGGGGAGGCGGAGCACCCTGGAGGGATCGACCCGGTGGAAACCGCGCCGGAGGCCGTCCCGGCAATATTCTTCCGCCTCCAGCATTCCCGCGGTGGAGGTCCCCAGGGAGACGCCGAAGTCGGGCAGAATCCCGCTTCCCGGCAGCTCCGCCTGCGCCACCGCCTCTTCCGCCGCGACCAGGCAAAGGAGATCGGTGCGGGAGGCGCGCCGCCGCTCCAGGCGGGCGATGGAGGCGGGGGGCCGGATCTCCCTCACCTGCGCGGCCAGGTGGCTCAGGCATCCCTCCGACTCGAAGAGATTCAGATCTCCGATCCCGCAGCGCCCCTCCAGGGCGGCGGCCCAGTACTCGCGCTGGTTACCTCCCAGGGCGCAGATGACCCCCATTCCCGTCACCGCCACCCGCCGCCGGCCGCAGGGACCCTTCATGCCCTTCCTTTCTCGTTCACCCCGGAGGCGGGAGCGTCCGGCTCCGGCCAGACGTCGTAGAAATTGAACCACTGGTCGGGATACCGTGAGGCCACCGATTCCATCATCCCGGCCATGCGCAGCATCCCCTCCCGCAGGGCCCGCTCCTCTTCCCCGGGCCTGGGCCGATCCAGCCGCAGGGGCGGCAGGAGGAGCGGCCGGTAGCGGCGCCCCCGGTCGAACAGAACGAAGGCCGGCACCAGGGGCGCTCCGGTGGCCATGGCGAGCTGGACGGGTCCCGTGGGAAGAGGGGTCCATGCGCCGAAGAGGAGTGTGGACAGAATCCTCCCCACCGGCCGGTCGACCTGGATGGCCACCATCTCGCCCCGCTTGAGGGCCAGCATCAGATCCACCGCCAGGAGGGGATCGCCACCCGTCTGGTGGACCCTCAGGTCCGGGAACCGGCGCGCCTCGTCGGCGTAGCGGGTGATCTCCTCCGGATCCTCGTTGCGGATCACCACATGAACCGGGCGCAGGAAAGCGGCGAGGTGCTTGAGCCCTAGGTCCCAGTGCCCCAGGTGCATGGTCACGATGATGATCCCCCGGCCTTCCCCGAGAATCCGGCGCAGACCCTCCTCGACCTCGTCCACGCCGATCAGGCGGTCCCGGAACTGGTCCAGATCCAGATCCTTGATCTCGGTGTAGGCCACCAGGAACCGGCTGAAGTTCCAGAAGAGGCGGTAGGCGAGACGGAGATTGGCCAGACCGGTCTTTCCGGTGACGCGGCGGAGGTTTCGCCGCGCCGCGGCGCGCTCCCGTGGCATGCAGATGAAGAAGACGAGCGACGTGATGTGGTGGAGAGGCGCAAGGACGAACCGGGGGAGCCGCGGGGTGATCCGGAGAATCAGCTTCCAGGAGAGGGGAGTGTTCCAGCCGTGGTAGTACCACCGCCGGCTGGTGCCCTGCCGGCGGAGATCCGGTTTCTCGGAGGCGGCAGGGGGGGAATTCAAGCCTGGGCTCCCGGAATAAGAAACCTCCTACGGTGCCTCGTCGTAGGCGGCCGCGCAGTTGTCCTTGAACCGGCTCGCGTAGCCGCTGTAGTCCCTGTAGGCCGGGAGGTCCACGGTCTTCAGGAACTCCTCCCGCGGGACTCCGGCCGACTTTGCCTTTCCCGCCGCCTCCAGCAGATCGGCGAAGTACCGGCGGAAGGCCTTGAGCCCTTCGAGGTCCATGACCTGGCCGTGGCCGGGGATGACCTTCACGTCGGATGGGAGGCGCCGGATTATCTCATCCAGGGCGGCGGCATGGCCCTTCGGGGAGCCGCCTCCCTTCACGTCAATGAAGGGGATGACCCGGTTCCAGACCAGGTCCCCGCCGTGGAGGACCCGGGCCTTTTCGAAGTAGGCGACGCTGTCGCCGTCGGTGTGGCCCGGAGGGGTGTGCCAGACCTGGATGACCTCCTCTCCCAGGTGGAGGCGGAATTCCGAGTCGAAGGTGAGAAAGGGGGCCGCGATCTCCTCCACTTTCACTTTCCGGGCCCACTCGATCTGATCGGCGTAGAACTTCTCCCCCTTCGCGTCCCCGGCCTTCCGGGCCTTCTCCATCTCGCCGGGGTAGTCCCGGAGGATCTCGGCGGGGGAGGCCAGCATCCTCTTCCGGACGTTGTCGTGGGCGATGTTCAGGGAGAAGGGGCGGAAGACCGGATTCCCTCCCACGTGATCGGCGTGGTGATGGGTGTTGAGGAGGTACTTCACCGGTCTGTCGGTGATTTTCCGGATCTGGTCGAGGATGCCGGGGGCGACGTCCTGATACTGGGAGTCCACCACGAACACCGCGTCGGGGCCGACGTAGAAGCCGACGTTTCCGCCGCGTCCGTAGAGGGCATAGACGCTGCCCGGGAGGGGCGACACCTGAAAGATGTCGGCGGGGGAGCGATCGTGGTGGTCCTCGGGGAAGCCCGGGACTGCCACAGCCAGACCTATCAGGATGAGGAACAGGAGTCTCTTCATGTCTTCTCCGCGAAGGGGTCGGGAAAGGGAAACCGGATCTCGCGGGCCGGGCCCGGCGACCGGGTCTCAGGCCGGCGAGGGAGAGGGCTCGAACTCGTCCTGGATCTCGCCGAAAATCTCCTCGATGATGTCCTCCATGGTCAGGATGCCGATGGCGCGGCCGTTTTCCTCCACCGCGGCGATGTGGATCCGCCGCCGGCGCATCTCCCGGATGACGGCGTCCACCCGGTCCCGGGGGGAGACCGGAAGGATGGGTCGGAGGAAACGGTCCAGGTCCAGCTTCGCCCGCTCGGACGGCGTAAGCCAGGCCAGGTCCTTGACATTGATCACTCCCAGGAAGCGCTTCCCTTGGGCATCGGCCACGGGGTAGCGGGTGTGGCCCGATTTCCGGGCCCGCTCCAGGTTCGCCTCCAGCGGCCGCCCGGGCTCCCAGACGGTGGTCCGGTCCCGGGAGACCATGACGTCCTGGGCGCTGCAGTCGGAGAACCGGGTGGCCCGCTGCATGATATCCATCTCGGCGGGGGAGAGGATCCCGTGGTGGCTCGACTCGGTGAGGACCATCCTCAATTCCTCCTCGGACTGGCGGATCTCCTTCTCTCCGGGGCGGAAGCCCAGACCTTTCAGGAGCGCCATGGAGAGCCCGTTCATGACAACGAGGAGGGGATAGCTGACCGCGTAGGTGATGCGCAGCGGGATGGCGATCCGGACCATGGCGCGGCCGGGACGGCGGATGGCAGCCAGCTTGGGCACCTGCTCCCCGAGGATGATGTGGAGCGCCGTGATGAGGGCGAAGGCGCAGGTCACCGAGGCCGACTCCACGGCGAGGGGCGAGGCGATGCCGGCCAGGGTGAACAGGGCCGCGAAGAACGGGGTGAAGGCCTCCTTGCCGATCCAGCCCAGACCCAGGCTGACGACGGTGATTCCCAGCTGGCAGGCCGAGAGGTACTCATCCAGGTGGCGGAGGATTCCCGCGGCAATCCGGGCCCGGGGGTCTCCGGACTGCTCCATTTCCCGGATCCGGGTGGGACGGACCCGGACGATGGCGAACTCCGCGGCCACGAAGAAGGCGTTGCCACCCACCAGCAGGGCGGCCAGAGCGAGGCGGACGGTGGCTTCCAGATGGCTCATCGGCGTTCCTTTCCGCCCGGAAAGCGAGGCAGAACCGGGCGCCTCAAAATAGCCGCTTCCGGCCCCGTTGTAAATGCTGCGCGGGAGAGAGGGATGCTCGGTGGCGAAGCCGTGCCGGGGCCGGGGGGACGATGGGGGAGAAGGTCGGCGGTCTAGTTCCTGGCCAGGATCATCCGCTCTCGACCGGAGGGATCCGGCAGGAACCGGTGGTAATGGGCCCAGGCGGTCCGATCGTGCCGGAGGATGTAGTCCCGGAACGCCTCGAAGTGCATGGAGTAGTTCCGGAAGGCCTCGAGGTAGTCGGCGTGGGTCAGCGTCGGATACTGGTTCTCGTCGGCCTGGGCCAGGTTGTAGCCCCAGGCCACCGCCTCGTAGTAGTGGCGGTCCACTTCGGGATCGCCGAAGAAGGGGACGGGGGTCCTGTCTCCCCGGGCCAGGTGCCGGGCGTGGAAGTATTCGTGGTCTATGAGGAGCATGGCCCAACCCGGGCTGCGTCCCGCCTCGCGCGAGTCGGCGTAGACGATGATGTCGTTGCGGGCGCCCCGGCCCAGGAGGGGAGCGTCTTCCAGCCGGCCCGGGTCCTTCCCGCCGCTGCGGACAAGCCCCATGTAAAGGTTGGAGGGATGGAAGCGGGTCTCCCCGATCCGGATGCTCCCCACGTAAGCGGCGTAGTCGGGACGCATGCATGAAAGAATCTTCTGGAAATCGTCGCCCGTGGCCACCGGGACCCCGGCCGCCAGTGTCAGTGTCGAGACCGACAGGAGCGAGAGAAGAAGGAGCGCCGATCTCCGGTCCATCTGGATCACCTCAATCTTCCAAAAGCCTTGCCAGGTGCGCTATTCGGCGAAAACAACCCGCTTGATTCCTCTAATACCGCGAAGAGGCCGACACAGCAAGAGAAAAGAGACTGGGAGAGAAGGAGTGTGGAGGATCCGTACAGCGCGGCGGGGAAGATGCCCGCAGAAGGGACTCGATAACCGGCGGAAGGGCACCCTTGACAATGGAGGGGGTGAATCTCTACCATTCTCCAGCCCGGAAGACCGCTATGCCTTTTGGGGGAGGTTTATATAGATGGCAAAGGATGCGCATACGACGAACGAGGCGATCGCCCGGCGTGTTTACCGGGCCCTGAAGACCCCCACGGACAACGACCGCAGGACCGATCCGATCCTCGCGTTTCATTTCAAGGGGAAGGGCGACTCC